>Ga0137358_10001312_pt1 | contig 13279 bp, 9 predicted proteins | sample Mad1_20_16metaG_FD_105551 | JGI IMG/M metagenome (GOLD analysis project Ga0137358, IMG submission 105551) | Vadose zone soil microbial communities from Angelo Coast Range Reserve, California, USA - Mad1_20_16 metaG | ecosystem: Environmental > Terrestrial > Soil > Vadose zone | place: USA... | reverse complement strand
GCGCGCTAACTAGACTCCGTCGCATTGACACTGCCATATGCCTGGCACTTTGAGTACAGATCGAGCCGCAGTTGTTAAGAATGATCTGCCGTCACGACAATGGCTGCCTAAATTTCAGGCCGTTCTTTCGAAGCTAAAGCCGCCCTCTGACAACGGCGGCACGCGTGTCTTGTATTTGGTCAATACGCTGGACATTGGTGGCACGGAAACCCAAATGGTGCAAACTGCCCTTCGCCTGCGGTCGACGTCCCGTCATGTAACTGTAGGCTGTTTGAGTGCGAAAGGTCCGTTGCTGGAGGTTCTGCAACAAGCAGGTATTCCTGTAGTTGAGTTTCGCAAAAAGAAGACGCTTCTTTCATTCAATGGCGTGTACCAGCTGATGCGTTTGGCCCTTTTTCTCCGGCGAGGACAGTTTCACGTCATCCACGCGCACGACTTGGGGGCAAATCTGCTGGGAGTTCCGGCCGGTTGGTTGGCGCGAACCCCAGTCATTATTTCCAGTCGCCGCTATCTGGCAGACCTGGACTGGTACACACCTTGGAGAAGCAAGATCATCACCATCATCTACCGCCTCTCCACTCACGTCGTCGTGAATTCGTCTTGCGTGCGGCAATTGCTTGTCGAACGAGACAGGCTGCCCCCAGAAAAGATTCACGTCATCTACAACGGTGTGGATGTTGATCGATTTGCCGGTGGACGGAGAGACCGAGAAGGACTGTTGGGAAGTCTCGGGAGCGGTTCCAAGCTTATCGCCGTTGTGGCTAACATGTACAGCCGGGTGAAGGGACATGCTTGCTTGATTGAAGCGGCACGCATTGTTTGCCGGGCAGTTCCCCGCGCAAAATTTGTCTTGATCGGGGACGGCGCGGAGCGGCCCAGATTGGAACAGCAAGTGAGACAAGCATGGTTGGAGGGAAACTTCTTGTTTCTCGGACGTCGGCAGGACGTTCCCGAGTTGTTGGCCTGCTGCGATCTTTCGGTGCTGCCCTCAGAGGCCGAAGCAATGTCCAATTCCGTGCTGGAATCGATGGCGGCCGGGCTCCCGGTGGTGGCCACTCGCGTTGGCGGAACTCCTGAAATCATCGTAGACGGCGTGGATGGGTTGCTTGTTCCGCCGCGGAATGCGCCGGCCTTCGCCGACGCCATCCTCCGCATCTTACAGGATGCAGACTTAGCGAGAAGGCTTTCCGGGACCGGACAAGCGCGAGTGCGAACACACTTCACTTACGATCGTCTCATCTCCCAACTCGAACAACTTTACTCTTTGGATAGATCATGCAGTGACTTTATGCTCGGGATGAAAGATTTCAGAAGTGTATCGCATTCGGACGTGGTCCTTCTTGACCAACAATCTCAACCGCTGCGAGGGAAGAACTGATTATGAAGACGGTTAGCGTGTTCGGAATGGGCTACGTCGGTGCCGTGACTGCAGCCTGTTTGGCGAAGGCGGGTCACAGGGTGATCGGCGTGGACGTGAATCCCGCCAAAGTCGAGATGGTCGAGTCCGGACACGCGCCAGTGTTGGAGCCTGGTCTGGATGAACTCGTCGCGGAGGGGCGTCGGGCGTGCCGGCTGCACGCGACCGTGGACGCAAAGATGGCTGTGAGCCAATCAGAAATCTCTTTTCTCTGCGTAGGCACGCCGAGCTTACGCAACGGCTGCTTGGACGTAGGCGCGGTCAAGCGCACCTGCGAAGAGATCGGCGAAGCACTGCGATCGAAGAAAGAATTCCACTGGGTCGTGCTCCGCAGTACGGTGTTGCCGGGAACTGCAAAGTCTTTGGCCATCCCCACGATCGAGGCGGCCGGCGGAAAGCGTTCAGGAGTCGATTTCGCCGTATGCGCAAATCCAGAATTTACGCGCGAAGGGTGCGCAGTCGCCGATTTCTTAAATCCAGCAATTACTGTCTTAGGAGCCGATGATCCTGCTCATCTGACCCCACTGCGCGAGCTCTGTCGAGAAAGCCCGGGCCAAGTTTTCGAGACCTCCTTGGGCGTGGCGGAGATGGTGAAGTATGTCTGCAACGCGTTCCATGCGCTGAAAGTCACATTCGCGAATGAGATCGGAACATTGTGCCAGCAACTGGAGGTAGATGCGCTTGCGGCAATGAAGATCTTCATGTCCGACAGGAGGCTGAATATCTCCGACGCCTATCTCACGCCCGGTTTTGCCTTCGGCGGATCGTGCTTGCCGAAAGATGTACGCGCACTCGCCTATTCTGCAAATCAACTTGACCTTGACCTGCCCTTATTGCGAGCGATCATGACGAGCAATCAGGCGCACCTGGAGCGAGCTGCCGAAGCGGTGCTGGCAACGAAACGAAAGAGGGTGGGGATCCTCGGTCTCAGTTTTAAGTCCGGCACGGACGACCTCCGAGAAAGCCCCCTGGTGCAACTGGTTAAGCGGCTCCTCGGCGAAGGGTGCCAGATCCAAATCTGGGACCAGGATGTCTCACTCGGTCGTCTAGTGGGCTCCAACCGTCAGTTCATCGAAGAAGAGATTCCACACATCGGTGCGTTACTCTCGACCGATTTGGAAGAAGTAGTCAGGCGTGCGGAGGTTCTCGTCATCGGGGCAAAGGCTTTAGACGAGGAAGCGATATTAGCCACCCTCCGCCCGGATCAGCCCGTCATTGATCTGCGTTCTTCCCGCTCCGGTTCTGCAGCCGTCGGTGTAGTGGCCAATCACCAGATGGCATCAGCCTAGCAATCCTCCGGATCCCTCCGGACCGGAGGGGTGGTTCAAGGCGCAGCGTGATGTAGTGGGAAAGCCGGTTCTCATGAATAGAGCCGCCGAGAGCGAGTCGGATCGCATTGCTGAAGAGTATTCGCGAGCAAGGATTCTGCAGATCGGTAACTATCCGCCACCGGTTTGCGGCTGGGCGATGCAAACCAAGTTGCTAGTCGAAGAAATTCGCCGGCGAGGAAATGTATGTCAAGTGCTCAATCTCAACGAGAGCCGGAGGAGGCGCAGCAGTGAGTACATCGACGTCCAGAACGGCTTCGACTACCTGCGCAAACTCATCCAGTTTGCTTTGAGAGGTTATCGTTTCCAGGTGCACGTCAACGGTCAGTCTACGCCAGGCTACATATTGGCCTTCATCGCCGCCGTAGTAGGTCGACTCGCCGGTCACCCTGTGGCACTGAGTTGGCGCGGCGGTTTGCAGCAGAGGTATTTTCCTCGGCCCGAGGGTTTAGGGGTGCGTTGGGCCTTTCGGCTGCTCTTTCGGCTCGCAGGACAAATCTCATGCAACAACGTGGCGGTCAAACACGCGATTGAACAGTATGGAATTGAGGCAGCGCGCGTCGCGGTGATTCCGGGCTTTTCAAAACAGAATCTGGAGTTCCAGCGGGTACCGCTTGCTGAAGAGATAAAAACTTTTTTGGCGTCACACCATCCCGTGTTTTTCTGCTACGTTTCGTTTCGTCCGGAGTACCGGCTTCCTGTATTGCGGGAAGCTATGATGCAATTCCGGCAACAGCATCCGGAAGCGGGATTCATTTGGCTCGGTTTTCCCTCCAAGGAATTGCCCGCGGTCAACGAGTTTGTGGCCGACTGGCCAGAGGGAGAACGCCAAAGTCTACTCCTGCTGGGTAACCTCACCCACGACGAGTTCTTGACGTTGCTGACCCGATGCTTTGCTTATATCCGCACTCCAGCGTGCGACGGCGTCGCGGCTTCAGTGCTCGAATCCTTGGCCCTGGGCATACCCGTCGTAGCCAGCGAGAATGGCCATCGTCCGGCCAACGTAACAACCTATCGGGAAGGTGATGCCGCAGACTTGTGCACAAAGCTTATACGCGCGACTGAGGGGTACGACCAAGTTAAGAAACAGACGCACCTGGAAGTCAGTGAAGATAATATCGCTCGAACTGTGAACTGGTTACTCGGGGCCCCCGCTCGCGAGGCGGAAGAGCTGAGAAGGAACTGCGTCCATGTCGCTTAGCAATCACTGGTTGAAGCGCGCGAAAAGAATCATGGAAATGGACTGGGACGAATTGCGCTTGCGCACTTACCAAGAGTTCGCGAAACGCTGGGACCTTGCGCTGTGCCAAATTGGCGGTCCCTTCTTGAGGGAGCGTCGCCTTCCTCAGTTACGAGGCTTCGGCCGCTTCTTCTTTACCGAGGAAGAAGCGCCAGAAATCCTGAAGTGCTTGCGTGAGCGGCTCCCCGAGGTGGTAGAGGGAATCGTGAGACAGGCGGAGCAGATTTGCGAGCACCGGTTCGACCTGCTCGGGTACGCGGGCGTGGATTATGGAACGAAGATCGACTGGCATCTCGATGCAGTGCATGGCAAGCGCGCTCCACGCCGCCCATGGTTCCGAGTCCGCTACCTCGATTTTGACCAGGTCGGAGACTCAAAGGTCACATGGGAACTCAATCGCCATCAGCACTTGGTCACCCTTGCCAAGGCCTATCGCTTCACGGGAGAAGCTCGCTACGCGCGTGAGGTGTTCCGGCAGTGGTATGACTGGCAGGACCAGAATTCATATGGGATCGGAATTAACTGGGCAAGTAGCCTCGAGGTGGCGTTTCGAAGCCTTTCCTGGCTGTGGGTCTGGTATTTGCTGAATGGCTGCTCCGCCGTCCCGCAACGATTCTCTTTTGACCTCCGGCGGGCGCTGATGCTGAACGGACACCACATCGAGCAATTTCTTTCCACTTATTTCTCGCCCAATACGCACCTCCTGGGCGAAGGAGCAGGCCTCTTTTTTATCGGTACTCTGTGTTCCGGCTCTACATTGGCTCAGCGATGGCAAAAGCTTGGATGGCAAATTGTCTTGCGCGAAGCGGAACGCCAGGTTCGGCCCGATGGCATGCACTTTGAACAATCAACCTACTACCACACCTATGCGCTCGACTTCCTCCTGCACTCCCGAATCCTGGCGGATCTAAACGGAGTGGCAGTCCCCGGCATGTTGGACCGGACCATGGAGAAAATGCTTAACGTCCTCTGCACGTTGGGCCGAGCAGGGTCTGTTCCCCAATTCGGAGATGATGACGGTGGGCGAGTATTTGACCCGAGACGTAACAGTGCGGGGGACTTGCTCGATCCCCTTGCAACCGGAGCGGTGCTGTTTGATCGGGGCGACTTTAAATCAGTGGCTGGTTCCATTCGAGAAGAAACAGTTTGGCTGCTTGGACCCGCGGGGGCGAGGTGGTTTGAGGGACGTTCTCTCCAACAACCAACGGCGGCTTCCTTTTCTTTTGAGCACAGCGGAATCTACGTGATGTCCAGTGCGAATCCCTTGACACGTCAACTCGTGATTAATGCCGGTCCTCACGGAGCGGGCCGGTCGGGCCACCGCCATGCCGATGCACTAAGTGTGCAGTTAGCTGTCAATGGACAACCGTTGCTGATTGATCCAGGCACGTTTGCTTATGTCGATTCGGATGCCGAGCGCAATCGGTTCCGCGGAACGGCTTGTCACAACACGGCCCACGTGGACGACTTGAGCCAGGCCGAGCCTAGCGGACCGTTTGGGTGGGAAGCCCTACCCAACGTGAGTGTGGATCGCTGGGTGACTGGCAAAACCTTTGACCTCTTCGTCGGCTCCCATCGTGGCTATTGCCGGTTGAGGCAGCCGGTTCAACATCGCCGTTATGTTTTCCACTCAAAGCCAAACTTCTGGTTGATTCGCGACGTTCTTGAAGGCCAAGGGGTGCATCGGCTTGAAGTTTCCTGGCACTTCGCCCCGGGCTCAATTTCTCCAATTCCCGGAGGTGCCATGTTCGTGAGTGGCGAACACGCAGCCCTTGCCGTGCTGATCGCATCGAGTCAAGGCTGCTCGCGGGAGATAACGCAGGGTTGGTATTCGCCTGTATATGGAAGAAAAGAGCCCTCCCCGATTCTTAGGGTTGGTTCCCAGGCGGAGTTGCCGATAGAGTTCGCAGCATTGCTGATTCCTATTGCCAAGGCCGACGCGGCTCTAGGTCTCCTCCAGCTGTTCGAACCAACACATAAGGGCGTGCCCGTTCGAGCTTATCGATATTCCGCCGCGGATGTGGCCAACTACATGTTTTTCGCGGATGAGGCGGGGACCTGGCAGTTTGGGCCGTGGGTTAGCGACGCACGGTTTCTGTTTTGCTCGACGAGTGGCGGCGAAAATGTTCGTCGGCTTGTTATTTATGATGGCAGTTATGTTGAGCTGAGTGGCCGCCAGGTTTTTACGTCAGAGGTGCCTCTCACGCATGGGGAATGGATCTCCGATGCACCCAAGCACCCCGTAGAAGTTGACCTGGAATCTTCCATGCATCCTGAAAATGTGCCTCTATTTGTCTAGCTGTGGTACGAGTAAACAACCACCTCTGTATAACAACGGACGCCCCGGCAAAATGCCGCTGAAGTATCGATTTCAAACAAGGCCAAATTAAAGCCATGTGCGGGATCTGTGGAATTGTCGCTATAACAGGTCGTAAGTTTCCAGACCGGGATTTGGAAGCCATGTCGCGTGTCCTTCATCACCGCGGGCCTGACGACCAAGGTAGCTTTATCTCCGGCAAAGTGGCGCTTGGGTTTCGCCGGCTGAGCATCATTGATCTACCCGGAGGGCGCCAGCCGATGAGGAATGAGGAGGGGAATGTCTGGATTGTGTTCAACGGCGAAATTTACAACCACCTCGAACTCCGCTCCGCCCTGGAGCAGCGAGGTCACCGCTACGCGACGAAGAGCGACACGGAAACGATCCTGCACCTATACGAGGAATATGGGGAGGATTGTGTACATCGCCTGCAGGGCATGTTTGCATTTGCCATTTGGGACGCCCGCAGTCAGAGGTTGTTTTGCGCCCGAGACCGCTTGGGCATTAAGCCCTTTTACTACGCGATCGTGGGGGATCGCTTCGTCTTCGCCTCAGAAATCAAGGCGCTCTTTGAACTCCCTGACTTCCAGCCGCGACTTAATCGGCGTGCTCTTCCCGAGTTTTTTGCCTTTGGTTATCTCTCTTCAGAAGAGACACTCTTCGAAGGCGTCCGCAAGCTCTTGCCCGGGCATTGCCTGCGCATTGATTTGAAAGCACAGGGCAATAACCCCGAGGTCAAGACCTACTGGGACTTGGATACGTCTCCGTCCGAGTCCTCGCTCGGTGAATCCGATTACGTCGCGCAATTTCGTGACCTGTTCACGGGGACAGTGCGTGCTCACCTCATGAGCGACGTTCCAGTTGGAGTGTTCTTAAGTGGGGGCCTCGACTCCAGTTCAATCGCGACCATGATGGCGGATCTTCGGAAAGAGCCTATCCAAACCTTTTCGGTGGGATATGCAGAAGACGAATACAGCGAGCTGCCCTACGCCCGGCAAGTAGCCAAGCACATCGGGGCTGAATATAACGAGGTGATCCTTGGCCCGGAAGAATTCTTTGCGAGTTTACCGCAACTGATTTGGCACGAAGATGAGCCGCTTGTGTGGCCTTCGAGCGTAGCCCTCCATTACGTCTCCCGCCTGGCTCGCGAGAAAGTGAAAGTGGTTCTCACTGGCGAGGGCGGAGACGAGATCTTCGCCGGTTACTTGAAGTATCGCGTCACGCTCTGGAACCTGCGAGCTGGACCGCTGTACCGAAAGCTCGTCCCGCGGGCGCTCCAGCAGCTGGCTCAGAAGACACTGAGCGCGGAATTGATCCCGGATTGGGCGCGGCGCAAACTGCGGCATTCTTTTCTCTATTATCCGGATAGTTTCGAAAAAATCTACTTCGACAATTTCTATTCTGTTTTTCCTCAGGACCAGCAGTCGGCGTTGTTCACTAGCGAGTTGACTGGAGAACTTCGCGACATTAATGCCTATGTGAATTCTATGCGATTCTTTCTCTCAAACGGGTCGAATGGAAATTTACTGAATCAACTGCTCTACCTGGATACTAAAACGTATCTGGTCGAACTTCTTATGAAGCAGGACCAGATGAGTATGGCCACTTCGATTGAGAGCCGCGTTCCGTTTCTGGATCACAAACTTGTCGAGTTTGTCGGGCGCATTCCCCCACGTTATAAAGTTCGTAATTTCTCCGGGAAGTATTTGCTCCGTCGAGCCATGGCGGATCGACTGCCTGCTGAAGTCCTTCGACGCAGCAAGAAAGGCTTTCCCACCCCCATTCGACCATGGTTGCGGAATCAGCTGGTCGATAAGCTGTCAGCAGTCCTTACGGACGGGCGGATGGCGGAACGACGACTCATCAAAGCTAGCTACGTGCAACATCTCCTCGAGGCGCATCGCCGCGGCTGCTCGCACGCCACCGAAGGTTGCTGGCGACTCCTGAATTTCGAGCTTTGGAACCGGGTATTCCTGGACCGTGACAGTCGCTTGCTCGAACAGGCGGTTCGGAACGAAGGAGCAGTCCTTCACGCCTGACAGATTTGTCGCTTATCGGAACCCTCTCGATTTGCGAACGAAGGAAAGAACACTAAGTGTTGACGATCGTACTCTGAAGGAGATCTGCAAAAATGCTAAACCGGAAGCCGGTCCTAACGATTGCGTGCCGTCCGCAAGTGCATTCCCCTATCACCGGCTCTCAGAGCTATTTTGAGAATTACAGTCGAGTTGTGGCAGAACTCCCGTATGCCAAGATCGAACAAGTTGCCGATGAACTTCATCGAGCTTACGAGCAAGAGCGAAGAGTATTTTTGTTTGGAAACGGTGGAAGCGCCGCTTTGGCGTCGCACTTTGCGTGCGACCTCGGCAAAGGAACCACAGCTCCCGACAACCACCATAAACGGTTCCGGGTTTTGTCGCTGACCGATAACGTACCGCTCATCACTGCGTGGGCGAATGACACTTCTTACGAGCAGGTGTTTGCCGAGCAACTGCGCAACTTCATTCAACCCGGCGATATTGCGTTTGGGATAAGCGGGAGCGGATGCTCGCCCAATGTCTTGCTCGCCCTTCAGGTGGCACGGGAATCGAATGCTTTCAGCATAGGGTTGACCGGCTTTAATGGGGGCAAGATGCCCGGGCTCTGCGACATCTGCATCATTATCCCGTCGCACAACATGCAGATCATCGAGGACTTCCAACTCAGTATCACGCACGCCTTGTTTACTATGGTTCGGCATCAAATCAACGAAGCTGGCAGGGACTCTGCTTGGGTTCAAGAAGCTAACTGCGCACCTACTGTAAGTGGGGGGGCTCACGGACAGAATGATTTTCCAACCGCGCAATAATTTTCTTCGGCCCGATCACCGCCCCGGCGTCTGGGGAGACCCATTGGTGCTCACTTCCGAACGTATATTTGAAAGCTATCCCGGTACTAAACACCCTCGCAAATCGGGGAACCTGCACCTGCAGCATTTCGTCAAGCGGTGCATTGACCTGCTTGGTGCCGGGATTCTAATCCTTGCGCTCCTTCCAGTCCTCATCGTCATCGGGCTGGTTGTCTTTCTTGATGACGGTTGGCCCGTCATTTACCGAAGGCGCGTTCTCGGCACCACAGGTGAGTTTGACGCTTTCAAGTTCCGCACAATGATGCGGGATGCGGATTCTGTCCTGGCCACGAATCCTGCTCTAAAGGCTGAGTTTGAGCGCAACTTCAAACTCAAGGACGATCCGCGGATCACAAGAGCGGGAGCTTTCCTGAGAAAACTCAGCTTGGACGAGCTGCCCCAACTCTTCAACGTACTACGAGGGCAAATGAGTCTGGTCGGCCCCCGCATGATCACCGCTGCCGAACTCCACAAATACGGCCCCTACAAACATCTCCTGCTCTCGGTAAAGCCTGGCTTGACAGGTTATTGGCAGGTCCGCGGCCGTCAAAATGTGTCTTACGAGGAGCGGGTCCGTATGGACCTCCATTACATTGGAACTTGGAGCCTAGGCATGGATTTGAAAATCCTCTTCGAGACTCCAATGAAAGCTCTGAAGATGGAAGGGGCTCTTTAATGGATCGCATCTTGGTAACAGGTGGTGCTGGGTATGTAGGCTCGGCCTGCTGTGCCCAACTTTTGCCCAGAGGATTCTCCGTCGACGTGGTGGATGATTTGTCGACCGGACACCTTGAGGCCGTTCCGCAAGGTGCGATCCTGCACCGATTTGATATAGGCAGCCGCGGTGCACTTGAAAGCCTACTCGCTGACAAGAAGTTCGATGCGGTGTTTCATTTTGCCGCGAAGGCGCTGATTTCTGAGTCGGTGATCAACCCTGGCCCTTTTTTCGATGCTAACGTCGCTTGCGGCGTGATGATGCTGGAAACTCTTCGGAAGCACGGCATCCGCAAATTCGTCTTTTCCTCTTCGGCTGCCGTGTATGGATCGCCCAACGTAGTTCCGATCCCTGAAGACCACGTTAAAGAGCCAGTGAACGCGTACGGTGAGAGCAAGCTCATCTTTGAGCAAATCTTGAAATGGTATGCCCGGTCCTATGGCTGGAGTGTGGTTGTATTCCGTTACTTTAATGCATGTGGGGGCGAGCGACACTGGGGCGAACGACACGATCCCGAAACGCACATCATTCCATTGCTGCTACAAACCGCTTCGGGCAGGAGGGAATATTTTGAGATCTACGGGACGGATTATCCCACGCCCGACGGAACCTGCCTGCGCGATTACGTACACGTTCTGGACATTGCGGAGGCGCACATACTTGCCCTGCAGAAGATGGAGCTGCCGGGATTCCATGCCTACAACATTGGTACCGGCAAGAGCCATTCAGTAAGAGAAGTCTGCCAAACGGCGCAGAAAGTCACGCAGAGAAGAATCACCGTGCGTCACGCACCACGGCGACCGGGTGACCCTGCCGTCCTGTGCGCCAGTCCCAGCAAGCTCGTGCGGGAGTTCGCTTGGGAGCCGCGCCACTCTGAACTTGAGGAGATCATCAAGGGGGCATGGGAATGGGAGCAAGCGCAATACGAGCACATGCTTGTCAAACAAGGCAGCCGTTGATCGGAGGTCGGGGTCTATGGACCAAAAGCTGAGGTATTCGATTCTGGCGGCTGATCTGTTATGGATTGTCACGGCCTTTGAGGCGACACAAATCCTTCAAAACGGTCTAACTGCGGGCAGGACGGGATTGTCGCAAGTCTTCCACGCGCCGACGGTTCTTCTGGCATTTTTGATCTGGATTGTTCTCTACTTCAGAGAAAAGCTGGAAGGCTTCGGCGGCGCACGCCGGTTCCCGAGCGTCTTTGCTCACGTAACAACGGGCGTCATCTATATCCTTGCTTCGCTGCTGGCCTTTGGATTTCTTTCGAAGAACCACGATTCGCGGCTGGGGCTGGTCTACTTGGGGAGTCTACTGCCGGTGGGATTCATCGCCATTCGTTCCTTCGCCTGGTGGCTGGTCACGTCACAACCTCGTGGCGCGGCGAGGCGGCGCGTGGTCATTCTCGGCAGCGGTCATCTTGTGCGTGACCTAGTGCTTAAGATTTCGCGGCATCCCGAAATGTCGATGGAAGTGGAGGGTGTCCTGTTCCCCGCCGATACCGAGCCTTCTAGCCGGGTCTCCACTTTGCCAGTAGGGACAATATCGATACGGACGTTGAACATTTTGGGGCTCATGCAGGAAAAAAAGGTGCAGGAACTCATCGTTGTGGAGCCGCTGCCACCGGGAATGGAAAGCGAGAAGCTTATCTCCAATTGTCGAAAGGCTGGAATGAGGGTGCACCTTGTACCTCAGCGCTATGAACTTTATCTCTCGAAGGCCAAACTGACGGAAATCGAGGATGTCCCCCTGCTCTCTCTTGAAGAACAGACCCTCTCGACAATGGGGCTAAAGTTAAAAAGGGTCCTTGATTTCCTGGGTGCATTATTTCTGCTTGTCCTCAGTGCACCTTTCCTCGCCTTTTCTGCAGGCGCGTTGCGCAGGCATAGGAACCAGGTGTACAGGAAGGAACTCCGCTGCGGAAAAAATGGACATCCGTTTTGGATGTGGCGTTTGAACGTCAATCGTGGCGCATCAGATTTGTCAGAGTACGAGCGGATTCTCGTCCGATTCAGTCTCACCGAGCTACCGCAGCTCTGGAACGTGTTGAAAGGTGATATGAGCCTATTAGGTCCCCGGCCGGAGCCGCCCGAGAGGGTCAAACATTATTCCATATGGCAGCGTCAACGGTTGAGCGTCACACCGGGCGTAACGGGGCTCGCACAGGTGAATGGACTCCGAGAAAACCATTCTTCCGAGGAAAAGGCGCACTTCGATCTCCAGTACATCTTTCATTGGTCTCTCTTCCTCGATCTTTCTCTTCTGCTGCAGACTGTATGGACACTCCTCGGACGGGTGACGGGGGAAGATAGGCTTGTGGTCACACCCGTGTCGAATCCGACAGTCAATACCACGTTTGGCATGCGAAAGGTTTTGAGTGCTGATCGTACGCAGTCCAGTGCGTATTAGTTTTGGCGGCGGCGGAACCGACCTGCCTGCGTACTACGAAAAGTTCGGTGGGGCCGTCCTGAATGCGTCCATCAATAAATATTTTTATACGATCCTGCAAAAAAGGAGCGATGGGAAAGTCCAGATCATTTCTTCGGACCTACGCGTCGTGGAAACGTGGCGAGACATCTCCCGCATGGATATCAAGGGCAGCGCGCTGGAGATCCCTATCGGGGTCATAAAAGACCTTGGATGCGATCTCTCCGTTGATCTTTTCCTGGCTTCTGAGATTATCGCAGGAAGCGGGTTAGGTTCATCCGCGAGTGTCTGTGTCGGCGTCCTAAAGACATTGGCAACCTACCTTGACTTCTCATTGTCCAAGTACGATCTGGCCGAACGATCATTTCACATCGCGCGTAACATTCTAGCCAAGCCCGTGGGGAAACAGGATGAATACGCAGCTGCCTTCGGAGGATTGAATTTCATTACTTTCCGCCCTGACGGGTGCACCTTGGTAGAGCCCGTCATGCTACGACCTGACCATCTCCGCGAGTTCGAGAGCAATCTGATGTTGTTCTTTACGGGTGCAGCCCATAACTCCTGGGAACTTCTTCAGCAACAAGAGGAATCGACGAAGAAGGGGATCACCTCGACTGTGGATTCGCTGCGAGATATCTACGAGCTCGCCGAGCATCTGCGTCGCGCGCTGCTGAGTGGTAATCTGCGGACGTTTGGTGCCCTTCTGCATGCAGGCTGGGAAGCTAAAAAGAGGATCTCTTCCCACATTTCGAATCCGCTCATCGACGAGGCGTACGCTTTGGCGCGCCAGAATGGGGCTCTAGGAGGCAAGATCACCGGAGCCGGTGGTGGCGGTTTTCTCTTGCTCTTCTGCGAAGAACGGCACCAGGAAAAGGTCCGCGATGCAATGGCGCAACTCGGTCTGCGCGAAGTGGCGTTTGGGCTTGATTTCCAAGGCGCTCACGTGGTGGC
>Ga0137358_10001311_pt1 | contig 13281 bp, 9 predicted proteins | sample Mad1_20_16metaG_FD_105551 | JGI IMG/M metagenome (GOLD analysis project Ga0137358, IMG submission 105551) | Vadose zone soil microbial communities from Angelo Coast Range Reserve, California, USA - Mad1_20_16 metaG | ecosystem: Environmental > Terrestrial > Soil > Vadose zone | place: USA... | reverse complement strand
TTCTTTAAGGATTCCCCGATGAACGCCTCACTGCTAGCGCCGAGCATCAAGACTCAACGGTCCTGCCCCAAACTGTGAAATGAGCAATGCGCCACCGAGAATCGCAATGTTTTTCATGAACAGTACCATCTGGATTTGCTGCATCATCGGATCTGCAATCGCCCAGAACTTGTGCATCATCAGGGTCACGGGAACCAAGAACAACGCGATCAGCCAGGCGCCGAGTCTGGCGCGATATCCCAGCAGAATGCTGAGGCCGCCAGCTAGTGCCAGTATTCCGGAGAGCGGCACCGTAACTGAGGCCAGCGGTACGCCCTGCGACGCCGCAAACGCGATCGTTTGTCTCGAGAAGTGATTGGCTCCGGCCATTAAGAAAATAGCCACGAAGAGAAATCTGCCCAGAAGTACTGGTAACCCCTTCGGTAGGCTTTGAGCTTGAACGCCATAAGAAATTGCTGCGGAACCAACTGCCATAATCTTTTCTCCTTTTGATCTGCGCCTAATGTGCGCGTGGACTCATCGAAGCTAAGGAATAGATTTCCGTCGTGGTGGACTAGAACTGCTCTGTAGTCCTAATATTTTGTCTATTCGTCCAGATTGAGAGGCTAGGGTGGACCCAATAACCGACATCTTCAAAACCATGCACGTCGCTGCAGTTGTGCACTCCCGGTTGGAAGCCACGGCGCCGTGGGGCCTTATGCGAAACGCGAGCGAGCTTGAAGGAAAGGCCGTGAATTCAGATGGCAAGAAGATTTCGCCGCTGCAGTTGGCGCACTTCGGAATGGTGTCGCGCGGTAATTGTTGGCTCGCCGTAGAAGGAATTCGAGATCCAATGCCGCTCACCGGTGGCGATTGTTTTCTGCTAGCGCCTGGAATTTCCTACAGCTTGCGCGACAACACCCACACTCGGACGAAGAGTTTCTGTGAAGTGGCACCAAAAGAGCGCACGAATGTAATTCGTTATGGTGGCGGAGGCGCGCCGACGACGATCATTTCCGGATTTTTGAGCTTCGAAGCACTCAGCCTGAAACCGATAACCCAATTACTGCCGAGCCTCATTTTGATCAAGGCGGATCAGGCACGCACGTTTGCGCTGCACACAACCCTGCAATTGCTTGCCGGGGAAATGTCAGAACAAGCCCCGGGATCGGAAGTGGTGGTCAATCGATTAGCGGAGGTTCTGTTCATCCAAGCCATTCGGGCTCACATTGCGTCAGGTGCCGAGAGTTGCAAACGTGGATGGCTCCGCGCAATTTTTGATCCGCAGATTGGGGCTGCACTGACATCGATTCACAACAATGTAAACAGCCCTTGGACGGTCGAATCACTGGCCGTGGCCGCAGGGATGTCTCGATCGGCCTTTGCCGAGCGGTTCAAGGGACTGGTTGGACAAACTCCTCTCGAGTACGTGACCGAGTGGCGGATGCAGAAGGCCGTTCAGTTGCTGCAACAGCGCGATAAAAAGCTGGTTGATGTTGCTCAATCGATTGGGTACGAGTCTGATGCTGCATTCAGCAAAGCGTTCAAGCGCGTTGTTGGCCTTACACCTGGTGAATACCGGCGCAACAGCTTGGCACGACATCAACAAGCGACTGCGTGACTTCCTCTGGATTCAGGTAATCGGCTTCAGCTGCGAAGACCAACACAGAAACAAGGGCACACTTCGAAACCAAGAGGCTGTCTGCGGAATCGTGGAGAAGCGATGTTCGGTAAACCTAGCCTAGAGCTTTCGCGCACAAGTGGTTGAAATTTGGCGTCCCTATACCCGACCGTTTTGAACACCTAGCAGCGACGATAGCGGACGCGACGCCGCTCTACGAACTGTGTGCAAGCGTTCTGGAGGGCTAGGTCGAATTCTGTCCAAACAGGTATTTTCGCACGCGGATGTCTAGGTTCCCAAAACGCTTGGCATGCTTCCCCTGTCGTGGGCCGAAAGGAAACCGTTTCGATACGGCATAAACTGAGCCGCGACTCACGGGAGTGTCGCGAAAATCCGGTAAGTCTCCCCAGATCAGAACTGCAGCCTCAGTGAAAACATAATTTGCCGTTGCAATGCCCTACCGCGGAAGGCTGTGTTTATAATCGTCCCGCCGCCCTGGCAATCCACGCACGTTTGGGGATTTTCGGGATTGTCCAAATTGACTTTATTGAAAAGGTTGAAGATATCTGTCCGGAATTGAATCGAGATACCCTCTTTCAATGAGAAGTTCTTTGCGACTGAGACGTCCGCTTGGGAGAAGCCAGGCCCGCGAAGTGAGTTCCGGCCCGCGCTTCCGAACGTCCCGAAAGCAGGCCGCTGCCACGGTCCAATCGTGTCTCCGGCCGTGCCATGTGGTTGAAGTGGTACGCCACCGGTGGTCGTGAAGTAGCCGTTCCTGCTTCCCGTGATGTGAACAGCTCCGACAAGATTGGGCCGGCAGGGACCGGTGTCCCGGTCTGCAAAACATGAATATGATGGGGAAAATGGCAGGCCGCTTTCCCAGGTCATGGTTCCGCTGAGCGACCAACCACCGACGATGCGGTCTGCGATCCCGCGGACGCCCCCGAGAAAAGTCTTGCCCCTACCGAAGGGCAGCTCAACGAGACCTGTTAGAAGGAACACATGTTTTCGATCGGTGTCGGCGACACCGTAATTTAGCCTGGGATTGATCGCATGATAGTCGCTGTCGTAATTTAGCGACTTCGACCATGTGTAATGAGCCAGGAACTGGAATCCCTTGGCAAAGCGCTTTTCCACTGCCGCTTGCAGGGAGTTGTAATTGTCGGAGGCGTCGCTGCCAAAATAGTTGATCTGCTGTGTCCAGCCGAATTTCTTAAAGAATGGTTTTCGCTCATCAGTCGACAAAGTACCGAACCCGACGATGCTGGCTTGATTGGCATCATAGTTGGGGACATTGCCTGCGAACACGTGAGTACCCTTATTGGCTACATAGCTGACTTGCAGCGAAAGCGTAGGCGTGATCGCCTGCTGCAGGGTGACATTCCAAGCGTCGAGCGTGGGCAACCGCATTTTGGTTGGCAGTACGTAGGCACTCACCTGGTCGGGAAGGCTGAACTGTCCCGAAGACGGAACCGTAGGGAAAGTGGCCGTTGGCGGTCCTTGCGAAAGGTTGAACACGCGACCGGTGAATGCAGGAGGGTTGAGCTGCTGCTGCACCAGAACCGGCAAGTTTTGCGTAACCGTGTGCCCAAATACCGAGCCAAATACCCCAATGTCAAAGCTCCGCCCATATCCCAGCCGAACCACCGTTTTGGGCGTAGCTTGATAAGCGACGCCCAGGCGCGGCGCCAAGTTAGTAAAGTTGTTCTTCACATTTCCTTGCAGGTTGATGTTGCCATAACCAGCGACACTGACCAACCCAGTGTTGAGATCTACCCACCCACCTGCTCCCTTTCCCGTGACCGATTGCGGAGAGTAAATCTCCCACCGCAGTCCGTAGTTGAGACTTAGCCTGCGAGTGATGCGGAAAGTATCCTGGCCGTAGAAGAACCAGCGCTTCTGACGTTCTCCTGCGTTGTAAGTCTTATTTACATACCGGCTGAAAATGCTCACGTCGCCAAGCAGGAACGTAGCCAAACCCAGGCCACCCCCACTGGGCCCTTGGGTTCGCGAATTAAAAAAAGCCAGACTGCCTGAGCGCGCGCCACTGCTGGCCACGCGAAGGTTCCGAGCGTAACGGATGTCAGTACCCCACTTGAAGAGATGGTTCCCTTCCGTCTTCGTCCAGTTGTTTACCCATTGAAACTGCTGTTCCCTTTCCAGGGTCGGCGGGGCAATAGTGCCGAAAACGAACTGGTCTCCTTCCTGTCCATCGACAATAAAGAAGGGCATGCCTGAAGTAAGGGTGTCACCCAGGTTCAACCCGGGGATCCCTGCATCCTTTGCGGGTGTTGTTCCAGCCCCGTTGGGCAGGACGTTCACGTGATAGCGGAAGAAGCCAAATCGAAAATCAGCCAGCAGGCTGGGACGCAGAATATAGTCGAAACCCGCCGCAAAACTCTGGTTCCGAACCAGCGATTGACCAACGAACCCGTCCAGGGATAATCCGACGCCTCCAGCCACGGGCCCAAATGCCCCCACAGCGTGTTGTCTGAAGTCAGCAAAGCTGTAGCGCCCGAAAATCTTCAGTTTCTCCGTGGTGTTGTGGTCAACGCGAATATTGAAACCATCGTCGTTGAATTGTTCAGCGCCTGACGTAATGTAGTTCTGCGTAATCCCTGCGCCTGGGACGTTGGGCCCGGGCAAGAGTTCCAATAGATTGACAGCTTGAGGTGATATCCGGTTCCGTGCGATCAGGTTATTCGCGAATTGGTTGCCGGTAGCCGGATCAAAAATAGGTTGCGGGTACTCGCTCAGATTGCAAAATGGAACTGTCGAATCAAGGCAGGTCGAGCGCACCAGTCCGGTCGGGACGTTCAACCGCACTGAGGTGCCGTTCGAGCGCCGTGTCCCCTGATAATCGCCGAAGAAGAACAGACGATTTTTGATAATCGGGCCGCCGATCGAGCCACCGAATTGGTTCCACTTGATAGCAGGCAAAGGCTTGTCTGGTGGCTGTGTAAACGGATTGCGGGCCTGTCCCCAGCCGGTGCGACGGAACTCAAAGACACTGCCATGCCAATCGTTCGTGCCGGATTTGGTCTGGACCGTGACCACACCCGCCAATGCCTCTCCAAATTCCGCGTCATAATTCTGTGTGGTCACCTTCGTCTGCGTGACGGATTCCAGGGTGGGATTGATCACGATGATTCCTAGGATAGGGTCGCGATTGTCCGTACCGTCAAGCTGATAGGACGTGCCACTGAAGTGTTGCCCGTTAACCATGATCTGAATCCCGCCTTGCGGGTTTTCCGATGAAGCGTGCTGCCATCCTAACTGTGAAGTGCCTGGAGTAAGAAGTTCCAGGCTAGTGAAGTTTCGATTGAATAAGGGCAGACTTTCGACCTCTTTCTCGCTGAATGTAGTGGCCACATCCGCCCGGTCGGTCTTGATCAATGGTATGTCTTCGGCTGAGACGGTTAGTGTTTCTTGCCTGGCCCCGACGTGGAGCTGTATATCGACACGGGCCGCCTGGTCTGCATACACCGGGATGCCCGTGGATTCCACAGCTTTGAATCCTAGAGCTTCGGACCGAACATCATATTGATCCGGTATGAGGTGGGTTACGCTATAGTTGCCGGCTCCATTGGTAGTGGTCTTAAATGTGACGCCTTTTTGAATAGAAGTTATCGTCAGCCTCGCGCCGACCACCGCTGCCCCAAATTGGTCCGTGACCGTGCCGAAGAGGCTCCCGTAGACCGCTTGAGCGACTGCGGGTGTGGGCACCAAGGCGCACCAACCTAGGCTCACCAAGACTATGGCCGCCCTAGTGCGTGAAGCTACAGAATTTCCAGGACTCGATGGATGGACAGGTTTTTTCCACAAGTCCGGGCAAACGGAAGATCCTTCGCAACGGGGACGCAAACACATTAGTGATCCCCAACGTGTTCCCAACTTTACCACCGCCGCTGAGAGTTTGCGACAATTCTGGTTTCGTCTTTTCCCGTTCAGTCCGCGCAACGGTTCGTGTGGACATTTTCAACGTCTTCAATGTTGTGAATCTTGGGCTGCTGATGTCTGCGTTGACTGTAACCTCGGCACTGCCGGGAAGATTACAAGTACTGCGTCTCTCAACAACACGCCGCAGCGGCAGGTGCAGTTCGCAGTTCGCCTTGAGTTCTAGGATCAGTGGAAATCCTCGACCAGCATGAGATCGCTGGTGAATTGGTCGAGTTGAACGAACACTATGGCACTTCCGTCAGGACTGAGACTCATGCCAGGAGATCCGATCCAGGCGGCATTCGACATCACCTTCACCACCGAATCACGACGCGTCCGGAAGTTGCGGAACCGAATCCGCGCTCTGGGCGCAGGCTCATCCACGTAGTAGATACCGTTCGCGCTAACGGCCCAGTAGCCCCAGAACCCCGGGGGAGGAGAGTCGAGGACCTTCTCTTCGCTGCCGCCACTGAGCGGCACGCGCCATAACCCCGGAGCGTCTAGCGCCTTTGCGTAGTAGAGGTATTTGCCGTCGGGGGATTCGGACGCGAAAAACCCGCCGTTGCGAGTCACCTGGGTCACAGGCCCGCCCTCGGCCGGCATCTTCCAGACGTTCCAAGAACCGCCACGGTCGGAAGCAAAATAGATCCACCGGCCATCGCGGGAGTAGTTCGGTGTAGTTTCATTGCTCGAATCGGTTGTGAGCTGCCGCGGCTGTCCGCCATCGGCAGAAATGACGAATAGGTCCGCGTTACCTTGCGGTTCCGCGCTGAAGACGATGTCTCGCCCGCTCCCTGACCACCGCGGGGTTCCGCAATAGCTGGACAGGAACGTGAGCTGCATCGGGGTAGAACCATCGGAGTTCGCCTTCCAGATTTCGTCGGCTCCAGTGCGATCCGACAAGAAGACGACATGACGGCCGTCGGGCGACAGTTGCGCGTCTGCGTCGAGAAAGGTGGAAGCGATCAGTTTCCTCGGTTCGCCGGCATCCGTCTCGCTCCTTAGAGGCAACAGGTAGACATTAGCGTCCCAGATCGGCGCGCCATATACCAGCCGATTGCCACGGATGTACGGGTTAAACGCAGTGAAGCCGAGCCCACGAACAGGCTCGGCCCGCTTGGCCTTGCCGGTGGCGTGGATGCGCCACAGACCGTTGCCTCCGAGGATGATGTCGTGACCGTCACTCGTATACGTGAGTCCCACCAACCAGACGCGGCGCTGTCCCGCCAAGTCGCGGTTGTCGAACGTAAGCCGACGCTCTGAGCCGCCCGCGGCGGGAATGACATAAACATCCATCCCATCCTTGGTGCCGCGGAGGAACGCCAGCGTTCGTGCGTCAGGAGAAAAAGCAACGTGAAGGTCGCCAAAATTTGACGATTCCGGTGGAAAGGTAATCTGGCGTGCACTCAGCGTCGCCACGTCAAGCGAGAACAGCGCGTAGTGGCTTCGTCCAACGGGGCGGTCGGAAAACGCGACGGTCTTGCCGTCGGACGCCCACACCACGCGCGAATCGACAATCGGGCTTAATGTCCAGTTTGTGCTATGCACTCGACGTTCGGCACCGCCCGTGGCGGGCACGATGTAGATGCCTTCTTCAACCGTGCCCGGTGCCGCGGTCGGCGCCGGAAACCGCCCAAACACGATATAGGCACCGTCAGGCGACCAGTCCGGGCCGAAGTCGATCGCCCCAGGAACCGAGGTCAGGCGCAGCGCGTGTTCCTCTCCTATCTGTTTGATGTAGATGCTGGCAGTACGCCCGATCGGCACATCCGGACCGGACCAGGCGAACGCGACACGGTTGCCATTGGGCGCGAGCGCAGGTTCGTACTCGCGGCCGGGATAGGTCGTCAATGGGACCAACCGCGGCGCCTTCGGTGCAGGCACCAGCTCGCGCGAGATGAACAGCAGTATCGCGGCGGCCGCGATCAACAAGCTAGCCATGGCGAACATCCACGGGCGTACACGGTGCCGTGGATGCGATTTGCTTGGCTCCAAAGCGGGCGCTATTCCGACTGTGTTTGGACTGAGGCTACCGTCGACCGGAGCTATGAAGCGATATCCTCGGCGAGCGAGTGTCTCAATGAAGATGGGCGCGTCCGCCGATTCGCCCAGCGCATCGCGCAACCTCTTGATGGCAGCATTCAGGCTGTGATCGAAATCGACGAAGGTGTCAACCGGCCAGAGCTTGCTGCGCAATTCCTCTCGGGTAACCACTTCTCCCGGTCGCTCAAGCAGCGCCACCAACACTTGAAAGGGCTGTTCCTGGAGCTTTAGCTTCTGTCCCTGCTGGCGTAGTTCCCCTGTTTGGAGATTCAGCTCGAACGTACTGAAACGGATAATTCGCGGTGAGGAACCGGCGGACACAGTAAACTCCCACGACGCCGCAGTCTAGCACGGTTCGGGAGCAGCTCCGGCGCGTCGCGCCCATCCTGAGCTGGACCTCTGCGGGCAGCTCGCGGTTCCCCGCGCGACCCGTTCTTGGACGGCGGCCCCTGGTCACGAACGCAGAATACCAGGCCCTTTCAACATGTGATGCGTACGCCTAAGTATCTGACGGATAGAGACTTATTTCGTCACCGAGATATCACCCGCTAGTTACCCGTGGAGCGTTGAGGTACGTAGTCGAAAAACCGATGCTCGGCCTTGTTGCAGAGGTGAAGTGCCGTGCATCGAGCGTTCAAAGCTGCCATTCTGTTTACCCTTACAAGCTTCAATCTTTGGGGATCGACGTCAAAGACCTTCGCGGAAAATCCACAAGTCACTGTTTCTATCTACAACGATGCCCAAGTTCCATCCGATACTTTGACGCGTGCCGAGCAGCAAGCAGCGAGGATCTTCTCGCGCGCTGGTTTTGACGTGACCTGGCTCAACTGTACTCATGTAAACAGTGGCCGCGGTGCCGCAGCCTGTAATGAAATCGACGCGCCAGGCCACCTTGCCCTAAGGATCACCGCTCGCCTCGCAAGCTCAACGAGTGACGCAGCGTTCGGCGTCGCCTTCCTGGCGGCCGACGGAACCGGCCGTTACAGCGATGTGTTTTGGAAAAGAGCGCAGGAGCTTCACGCGAACTCGAACGTTGATCTTGGCGAAATTCTCGGCAGCGTCATGACTCACGAGATGGGGCATCTGCTGCTCGGATCAAATGCCCATGCCATTAACGGCATCATGCGAGCACATTGGGAAAGCGGTGAGCTTAGCCGCATTGCCATGGGGACCCTTCTGTTCTTGCCCGAGCAGGCCAAACGAATGCTTGGGCGGACAGCGGCGTCGAAAGCGCTTCTAGTCCCCTGCAGAGAGCGTCCGGGCTACTGAACTTGGTCGTGAAGTCGGTAGATCGAAAACTGAGCCGAAATTGATTTCCTTTCGGCCCACGATAGGGGAAACATGCGTTCCACCCCGCCGGCACCTGCCTTCCATTGAGATCCCTGCTCGTATGCGCCAGATTGCCGAACATCGCGCAACCCGCAGGAGGAGAACGACATGACAACCCGGATCAGGGACTTGGATTCTGCGCCGCAGAAGCCTGGGCGCCGGCCTTCCCTCCGGCTCAGCCTGGAGATCGCGGGCTTGGTGGCCATCATTGGCTTCGTCTTCCCGGCGACTGGGTTCGCTGGCAAGTCAGACCCGGCGAAGGTCTATCCTGTAATTAAGATACTGGTTTACAACATCACGCAAGCACCGGGTGCGACACTTGCCGGAGCCGAACGCGAAGCAGGCCGCATCCTCTTGAAGGGTGGGGTGCGCGCAAGCTGGTTCGAGTGTCCGGCGGGACACTCTGACACCGAGGCGCAAGCCGTCTGTCAGAACGGGTGGGGACCTAACAACATAGGACTTAGGATACTGGTCAAGCCAACAACATCTAGCAACCGGTTCCAAGGCGATCACTTAGGTTTTGCAGTTTTCCCGGCTCTAGCCAGCGTTTACTACGACGACAATTTGCGCTTCACTGGCGACGACGCAGGCTTGGGACTACCCATGATTCTGGGCTGCTTCATCGCGCACGAGATCGGGCATCTGCTGCTTGGTTCCAACAGTCATTCCAAACAGGGAGTAATGCAGGCAGAGTGGGAAGAGAGACAAATCCACCAGGCGCTGGCAGGGGATCTGCTTTTCACTCCCGAACAGTCCCAACGAATTCGCGTGGAGACGCAAGCACGAATAGAACGTGAGGAAGACAACCTCGCAACGAGTTACGAGGTCGCAGAGTACCAGCAACAACTCCCCGTGCTGCGAACGCCGCCCCCAATGCTTCTCACAGACGCGAGATAGAACCCGGTCTCCCAATTACGATATTGGTTTACAACATCGGGCAAGCACCGCCCGCGGCAGTCGGCCAAGCAGAAACTGAAGCTGGGAGAATCCTCGGCGAGGCTGGCTTGCGGGCGGTCTGGATAGACTGCCTGGACCGTCACTCTGCCGACGCCCGAAAGGGGCTGTGCGGCAAGGCGCGCGAACCGGTGGACGTTGTTCTCAGGTTTCTTCCCGGCCGAACCCGAAGCGGGTCCCATGACACTCTCTTCGGTGTTGCCTTCCTCCCGACTCTTGCCAGTGTCTACTACGAATATGCGGTGCGTCTCGCTGGGAGCGACAACGAGGTCCCCATAATTCTAGGTTGCGCCATCGCACACGAAATCGGCCATCTGCTGCTTGGAACGAACAGTCATTCGGCTGGGGGAATTATGCAGGGAGAATGGGGGCCCAAACAGTTCCGCCTCGCGCCGATGGGGAGACTGCTTTTCACGTCCCAACAGTCGAAGATCAAGGCGCGAAGGCGAATGAATCTACAGACGGGAACCCTCAAAGAGCAGCGCTTGGCAACGGTTGATCAGGGGGCCGAAGCCAAGATCATTCCGTAAAGTGACAGATCGCGGATAGGTGGGGGAAGCTGGATCTCCCGTTCATCAGTGCGCTGCGGATCCAATGATTCTGGAAGTGTGGTCGGCTACTCGGAAACTGAGCCGAAATCGTTCCCTTTCGGGACATCTATATAGCTTTCTCAAATACAAAAGGGAACTTTCCCGAAAAAGCTTAAAAAGGTTTCTTTGCGTTGGAACCAAGGTATTTAAAATCTGAAAATCAAAAAAGTTAAAAAAACAAACGTCTTTGCTTTAAACCAAATACTTAAAAAACTTAAAATAGACAGTGCTTTGTTTTGAAGCACTTAGGGAGCACTCTTTGGCTAGGACATTGGGGTCCCTTGAGTCTTGTCAACAATGCCAAAGAGCAAACTTCAAAATCCCATCTTTTGCGATCCAACCCGGCTTAAAGCGAAAGGTACCTTCTTGCTTGCCTTCGCTGCGTCGTCTCGGATGGATACGCACCAACTCCCGAGCTATTCTCGTCCAGCCAGCCGGTTTCAAAATTTACAGGACGGGTTTCGGCACGGGTCCACAGCTTGGTGGTCGCCCCACCATGCCCTCCTAACGTTACGTACATATGTAACGTAGCGGCACCTGAGAATGGGATTGGCGCGTCTAAATATCAAGTCAAACTGTCTTCACCTACCGATAACACATCCTCTGCCAATTGCATCGTGCCACAATCCGGGCATGCTCCTTTCAAAGCCGGTCCTTCATAGCCGCACGTGCATTCGATGTAGTAATCCCGACGCACAATGAAGTGCGACTCTTTCGTTCTTTCTTCCGCACAAATCTCTCGCGAACGACGGAACGTCACCGCCCCCTGCGCGCCTAGCGAATCAGCCAGGAATCGTATCTGGGCTTTCGCTCTCGACCGAGGAAACCGTCGATCATGAATGATCTTCAAGATGAGCTCGGACCAATGAGGGACAAAACTCGTGCTCATCAGGCCCGATGCCTCGAACGCCTTGGTCACGTCTCCGGGGGATTGTGAGGCCAACGTGCCGGAGTGAGTCGTACCTCCTGCCAATTTTGAATAGTTGGTTCAGTCATCACTCATAGCTCCGCTGCTGAAAATCGCCCGCGTTGAACGGGCCGCTGCTTCTCACGGCAAAGAGGTTGCCGTTCACAAAGAGAGCACGAGCATCGAGCCGGAGGAGATCGCGTAAAGAGGCGATGAACAGCATCTGAAGTTGTTTCTCCGTATAATTGCAACGGTCATGGACCGAGGCCCTGCGTCCGCGATCGGTTGGCTCTTTGATCGGCAACAAGGAGTTCCAGACCGCCTGATTCCGCGCTGGTTATTCCTTCGCGCGCTCGGCGCCATCTACTTCTCCGCATTTTTCTCGCTCGTCTTTCAGATTCGCGGTCTCATCGGCCTGGAAGGGATTCTGCCCGCCAGCCGCTATCTTCACGCCGTAGAGCAATCACTCGGCCATTGGCAACGAGTGTGGTATGCGCCGACGCTGTTGTGGTTCTCGGCCGGTCCTCTCATGCTGAGCGCGCTGTGCTGGGCGGGGATGTTGGCCTCGCTGCTGCTTGTCTTGAATCTGTGGCCGCGCGGCATGCTGGTTATTAGCTTCGTGTGCTTTCTGTCGTTCGTCAGTGCGGCCCAGGACTTCTCCGGTTATCAATCAGATGGCATGCTGCTGGAGGCTGGTTTCATCGCCTTCTTTTTTGCCCCGCCCGGATTCCGTCCGGGACTAGGCCAACTCTATCCTGCCTCGCGCGCCAGCTTGTTCTTGCTGCAGTGGGAGTGGTTTCGCATCTACTTCGAGTCCGGTGTGGTGAAGCTTCTAAGCGGAGACCCCGAGTGGCGCCATTTCAGGGCCATGGATGAGTACTACCAGAACGGACCTTTACCCACTTGGGTTGGCTGGTACGTGCAGCACCTGCCGCACGGGTTTCATGCTGGCACCGTGTATGCCACGCTGGCTCTGGAGTTGGGTCTGGTTTGCATGCTTTTTCTGCCGCGGCGTTGGAGAACCGTATGCTTTTTCATTGTGACGCCGTGGCAGGTCGGTGTAATCCTAACGGCAAACTACACCTTTTTGAACTATCTGGTTCTCGCGATGGGTGTGCTGTTGCTCGATGATCGCTTTGTGCTGGGCGTCATGCCAGAGAAGTGGAGAGTGCGGCTCACGGCTGGCATCTCCGGTCCAGAAACGCCGCTGACACCCGAACTGAGAACTTGGAAGGAGAAGAGCGGTCGCTATTGGCGTCTCCTGAAGCTCTCCTCCAGCGCCGTTATGTTGACCTGGATCTTCTATGCGACGACGGCAGAACTTCTCTGGATGTTTGCCAAGCTAGCTTTACCCACCTCTCCGGTTGCCGCACTGGAACCCTTCCGAATCGCCAATCGTTACGGACTCTTCGCGGTGATGACGCGCGGACGATATGAAATTGAATTCCAGGGCTCGGCAGACGGACAGACCTGGGTCGCATATCCGTTTCGCTATAAGCCGCAGAAATTGAATGAGCCACCCAGAATCTATGCGCCATATCAGCCGCGCTTTGATTGGAACTTGTGGTTCGCTTCTCTGGGGTCCTGGCGCGAGTATCCGATCGTGCCCAACACGGAAGTGCTCCTGCTCTCGAACGACAATGATGTACTGGTACTCTTTGCCGGTAATCCTTTTTCGCAGGAGCCGCCACATCAGATCCGCGCGGTGCTCTGGCAATACTGGTTCACGACAGCGTCAGAAAAACGCGCCACCGGGATGTGGTGGCGGAGACAACTGTTGGGCTTGTATGCGCCCACGCTGGAGCGAGGACCTGATGGAGGCATCAAAGTTGTCGAGGGGCCGACGGTGGAACCGAGGGAATAGCTTGCGGTGGCGCATTCGAAAATGAGCAGAACAAGGTTAGCTGGAGGTTTGCGAT
>Ga0137358_10001308_pt1 | contig 13296 bp, 14 predicted proteins | sample Mad1_20_16metaG_FD_105551 | JGI IMG/M metagenome (GOLD analysis project Ga0137358, IMG submission 105551) | Vadose zone soil microbial communities from Angelo Coast Range Reserve, California, USA - Mad1_20_16 metaG | ecosystem: Environmental > Terrestrial > Soil > Vadose zone | place: USA... | reverse complement strand
TCGCCGCGGGCTCGGTGGTCGTAAAGTCCGTGCCTCACAATGTCACGGTGGCGGGCGTTCCGGCCAGGATCGTCGGCGAGGCCGGCTGCGCCGAGCCGTCGCGCACCATGGATCAGATGATCAACGCGATCGGAGTTTGATCCCTGAGATCATGATACGATTAAGCGGAATCGCATCATGATCTCATCTCTTTGTTTGAGCATGGTCTGCGCGCAAACGCGTTTTCGCGTTTGTTGCGTGGAAAACCGGTTTCCACTTTTCCGGATCATGCTCTATTCTGGTAGAAGCGTGCCTTCGGACGAAGCTTCGACCGTCATGAATCCTGTGTACGATTGGTGCAAGTTGGGCTAGAGCATGATCCGGAAAAGCGGGCACCGGTTTTCCGAAAAGATCATGCTCAAACAAAAAGATAACGCTAGAGTCTGGTTCAACTCAGTTGAATCAGACTCTAGCAGTTCGCCTCGTCTCGCCCTAAACCTTCCCGAAACTTAAATGCTAGTGGAGACTGCCGTGGACGTTCAGGAAGTCAGGAAGCTCGATGCCTACCTCAAGCGCCTGTTCGGCAATCCCAAGATTCGCGTGGTGCCGCGGCCGAAGAAGGACGATTCGGCTGAGGTCTATATCGGTGAGGAATTCATCGGCGTGCTGTTCGTCGACGATGAAGACGACGATCGTTCCTTCCAGTTCCAGATGGCGATCCTCGAGGACGATCTGGTCGAGCAGGGCTGAGTTGGGCGCCGCGAGGCCACCCCGGTCCGCGCTTTCATCCAAGTCCTTAGCCCCTTGGCCCATGTAGCTGGACCGTCAAGCGATCCATCGCGTCGGCGACATCGCGCCATCGTGCGAGCCAGCTCCGTGGAAAGCGAAACGTCAGATCGGCGCCGTCGATGCGGCGCTCGCTCAGGCACATGCCGGGCGTCGCGGCGTCGCGCGTGCAGCGCGCGTTGAGATTTGCCGTATTCGAAAAGAACAGATCTTCGTTGCCGTAGGGCGAGCCGTCGCGAAACGCGCGCATCGTCAATCCGCCTTGCAACGGGACCTGGGCCTGTTCGAGGTAGCGCGGATAGATGGTGCGCAAGCGGATGTCCGGCGCCAGCGCGTCATGGTGCGCCGCGATCGACAGGAATATCCGGTCGATCGGCTGCATGGCCTGATCCACGCTATCGGCGGTGACGTGTTTCGGGGCCTCGGGCGCCTCGAGCGAGGGGAAGATAAAATTAAGATCGACGCGTTCCTGCGGCCCGGAGTGGCGCTGAATTTTCATGCGGATCGCCGCGGTGGGCACGTTGAAGAGCGTGCCGCCGATACTCACCGGCAATCGGGTCGGACTGCTGGAAGCGTCCGCGCCCCAGGTCGGCCATAGCAGATAGGCGACCAAGGTAATTGCGGCGGCGGCGATCGCGCATCCGAGCCCGATCGGAATCACGTGACCGCGGGAAGATCTTAGCGAGATGCGGGCGATGTGCTGAGCCGCCGAAAGGAAAGTCATGGGTTGAGCATCGCCAGCCGTTTCGCGTCTCAAAACGCCGAATCAACCATGACTATGCCATGTGCGATCGGGTTTCCGCACGACTTCCCCCGCGATCAATATCGCGCCAGGCACGTCCGGCGTGCGGTTCCCGTCCTCTGTCGTTAACCCTTCCTTAAGGATGATGTGGCGGCCCGCGGCCAATTTTGCGAAGGAACGGGAGTTCTCGTGTGTAGCGGAAGATGTTGCGATGTCGCCCGAAGCGTTGAATTCCTTGTTTTCCCTGAGCATCGGCTTTGCCTTGGCCGGAGCCTTGACCAGCGGGTATCAGCTATTGGTGCAGCGCCCGGCGGGCTTTGGCTTGTTGCAGGAAGGCGTGGCGCCGAAGGCGTTTGCCGCGGTGCCGTTCCTGGTCTTTGCGGCGCCGTTCATCATCATGCGCAACACGCTGCGCGGCGCACGGATCGAGCGCCGTCGCTTCGAATTCGTCATGATCGCGACCGTTCTGGCCGGGTTCTGGAGCCTGATGTCCGGCACGTTTTTCTTGATGACGCTGCGCGCCGCCGGGCTGCTGGCCTGAGGCTCTGTTTTGTTGACGTGTTTTCTTGATGCGAACCGGTATCCACTTCGCTTGAAAACGCTTTGACGGCTATGCCAAAGTCTCTCGCGAACCGGAGACCGATCGAGCATGGCGATCTACGAACTTGACGGGCAGGCGCCCGAACTCCCCGCGGACGGAAATTATTTCATCGCCGACACCGCAACCGTGATCGGCAAGGTCCGGCTGCGCAACTCGGCCAGCGTCTGGTTCGGCGCGGTGTTGCGCGGCGACAACGAGTGGATCGAGATCGGCGAAAACGCCAACGTGCAGGACAATTCAACCTGCCACACCGACCTCGGGTTTCCGTTGACGATCGGACGGAATTGCACCATCGGCCACAACGTCATTTTGCACGGCTGCACGATTGAGGACGGCGCCTTGGTCGGCATGGGTTCGATCGTGATGAACGGCGCAAGAATCGGCCGCGGCAGTATTGTCGGTGCGGGCTCGGTGATCACCGAAGGCAAGCAGTTTCCCGAGCATTCCCTGATCATCGGGGCGCCGGCCCGGGTGATCCGGGCCCTTGATCCTGCGCAGGTCGCGGCGATGGGAAATGCCGCAAAGTTCTACGTTGCCAACGGGCCGCGATTCAAAAAAGGGCTGAAGAAAATCGGCTGACGGGCAAACTCGCGAATACAACCTGTGGGAGAAGTATTTGTCCGTCGTTCTCGTATCGCGCCGAGGCAATGTTTCGGGATTTCGTCTTCCTTAACGAAGTCAGCCTATCATATTACCGCAATGCCGATGTGCCCTTGCTAAGCGCCGCGTGGCCTATGACTCAATAAATCCGCCGGCAACGAGTACGCCCATGGAAGAAACCCCACCCATCGAATCCGGTTCGCGGTCTCCGATCGAAGGGCTCAGAGGGGTTGCAACCAATCTCGCCCGCGCAATCCGTCATCTGGGTGTGTCGGAGAAAATCTACGGCATCGTCGGGTTCCTGGTCGTTCTCACGATTTTCCTCGTGATCATGTCGGTTCAATCGGCGCGGCTGCAAACCGCGTACCGGCATTCTCTGGCGACGTCGGCTCAGTCGGCGATCAACGTGGAGCGGGCCAACGGTTTGATCTACGCGATCGTCATGGAATCGCGCGGCATCTATATCTCCACCGATCGGACCAACGCGAAGCGATATGGCGAGCAGCTTCTCAAGCGCACAAGCGAGCTCGCCGACGTCGTGGCAGGTTGGGAGGCCGCAGTTCGCGCCGACGACGCGGAGCAATTTTCGGCCTTCAAGAAACGGATTTTGCAGTTCATCGAATTTCGAAAAGAGCTGGTTCGGCGCGGGGTGCAGGTTAGCCCGGCGGCGGCGCGCGAGTGGGGCGACGACGAGGCCGTTCGCGCGCTGCGCAGCGAACTCAACGCCGACCTCGAGGCCCTTGCCGCGATTTACCGTGAGCGCGCCACGACCGCAGCCGAACTGGGCGACCAGGGCCGATATGCTTCCTGGTATTTGTTCGCGCTTGGGTTTTGCACCTTGCTACTTGCGGCCTTGAACATCCGGGTCATAAAAAAATACGTCATCCTCCCGCTGGCCGACATCACCAGGGCGACCGACGCGATCGCTGCCGGAGAGATCAACGGCGAAATTCCCTATGTCACCCGAAGAGACGAAATCGGGCGTCTCGCCCATGCCGTGCGAAATTTTCGTGAGGCCGTTCGGCGCAACTTCGAATTGGAGCAGCTCGAACTCGGCACCGCGAAGCAACGCGATGCCGCCATGGGCGAACGCGACAGCGTTATCGACAAATACCACACGAAGAAATGGCAATTATCCGCGGCGATCAACAGCATGCCGCAGGGCCTGATCATGCTGGATGCCCGGGCAAAGGTCCTCGTGATCAACGACCAGTACAGGAAAATGTATGGCTTGCCTTCGACCGTCAAGGCCGGGGCTTCGCTGAAGGACATTCTACAGTTCAGGGTCGAGAATGGGCTGTTCACCGGAAACGTTGAAAAATATCTCGCGGCGATTGGCGCGCGGATTTCGAAGCAGGAGCCGTCGTCCGACGAAGTTGTGTTGAGCGACGGCCGTGTGATCGGCATCCAGGAGCGGCCGATGCATGGCGGCGGCTGGGTCGCCGTACACGACGACATCACCGAGCGGCGCCGCAATCAGCGTATCCTCGAGCGGACCGAGAGATTCCTGGTTACGGTACTTGAGAACGTACCGCAGGCGCTGTTCGCGCGAGACGCGCGCGACATGCGCTACACCTTCGTCAACCGGGCCGCCGAGAGGCTGCTCGGGCTGTCGCGCGCCGAGATCATAGGCAAATCGGTGCGCGACATCTTTCCGACCGAAAGCGCCGATCTGATCGAACGCAAGGACCGGGACGTGCTGGAAGGAAATCCGGAAAACGAAGTCGCCATCCGGACCGTGACAACACCCAACAACGGTCAACGGACGGTCGCGGTGCGCCGCTTGCGGATTGCGGGCGAGGTCGACGAGTCGCAGGTGTTGCTGAGCATGATCGAGGACCGGACCGATCAAGCTAACGTCACGGACGTTGCGGCGTAAACGCTTCGAGCGCGGCAGCCAGGCCGCCGAACGTATTTTGGAACCGGCGGCGCCCGAGATCACAAGGTGGGAAACGGTCTTCCTAAGCGAACGACGTAAAGCGTTGTTCCAGGAAGATCGTGCTCGCGAGATCAATGGCAATGTCCAGGCGAGTTGTGATCCGGTGGGTCCCGCAGCCTGACCGCATCGGTCCCGTCATGGAACATTCGGTCGCGAAGAATTGAGCGAACGTTTCCCCGCATCGTTCGAAAAACTCTTTCCGAAAAATTGCAACGCTATCGCCCTGAAAGAGTCATTAGGGCATGGGAGCAAATATCACGGAGAGATGGTCATGTTACGCAAGACGATTGTTGCCCTTTTCGCAGTTGCCTCGATCGGCATGCTTGCACCTGATGTTGCCGCAGCCCGCGGTGGCGGTGGCGGCCACGGTGGCGGGGGTGGCCACGGTGGTGGCGGAGGCTTTGGTGGCGGTGGCGGAGGCTTTGGTGGCGGTCGCGGTGGAGGCTGGGGCGGTGGCGGAGCACTAGCCCACAGTGGAAGTTTTGGTGGCGCGGCAGTTAGTTCATCTGCAATCGGTAGCAACCGCGCAGCCTTCGCCTCCAATAATTTCCGCAGCGAAGGTTTCCGCGGAGAGGGCTTCCGCGGCGATCGTTTCCGCGGCGATCGTTTCGACCGCGGGTTCCGTGGCCGGGGTTTTGGGACCGGCGCCTTTGCGTTCGGCGTGGGGTTGGGCTACCCCTATGACTACGGCTACTACGATGACTATCCCTACGCCGGCTACGCCTACAATGACACGTATTACGATGACGGCGGCTGCTACGTAGTGCGGCGACGCGTGCAGACAGCGTATGGTTGGCGTCTCCGCGCTGTCCAGGTCTGCGGTTAACCCCGCGGTCCTTGAGGGCATGAAGGAGGCGTGGTCCGGTCAACTAAAGTCGAGGACCGGCTCCGTTCGGTGAAATTCCTGTGGCCTCGGTGTATTTTGCGCCGAGGCCTTTTCTTGGCTCCATGCTTTGGTAGGCTGCTTGCATCTTTTCTCGACACCGGCTCTTGCAGGTTCATGGATGCCCGCCATGCTCACAGCTCCGGCCCTGACGCTGCTGTTCCTGGGTGTCGTGGTTGGCCTCGGCATCGCTTTTGTTTGGATGCTGTGGGAGGTCGAGCAATTGTCCAAGTCGCGCCGCAACAGCGATCGCTTCGGATAAATCGCGCGCGGCTTTGAAGGTCCGCGCGCGATGGTCGAGATTTGTGGCGCTTAGCTGAGCACTTTGAATTTCTTGAACCAGGCCTGCATCTGGTTCCATCCGTCTTCGGCGGCTTCCTTGCGGTAGCTGGCGCGATAGTCGGCGTGGAAACCGTGCGGTGCGCCCGGATAGATCTTGAAATCCGCGGTCTTCTTGGCGTCCGCCAATGCGGCCTTCAGCGCCTCGACCTGGGCGACGGGAATGCCGGTATCCGCCTCGCCATACAGGCCGAGCACCGGCGCCTTCATTTCGGAAGCAAGTTGGGTCGGGCTCTTCGGCCAGAGCGAGTTCGGCGAATCGACCGGCGGACCGTAGAACGAGACGCCTGCCTTGAGATCGGGGCTGTGGGCGGCATATTCCCACACCGTCCGGCCGCCGCGGCAGAACCCGATAATGCCGAGCCGGCTTGTGTCACCGCCTTGCGACTTGGCCCAGGCGACTGTGCTGTCGAGATCGGATAGCAACTCGGCGTCCGGCTTGGAATTCACGATCGGCAAAAGCGCCGGAATATCCGTCATCTTGGTGAGATCGACGCCTTTACGGAAATAATAATCCGGCGCAACGGCGAAAACGCCGAGCTTGGCGAGCCGCCGCGTCACATCCTTGATGTATTCGTGAAGGCCGAAAATTTCCATCGAGACCAGCACGACCGGCGGATTGTTCACGCCAGTCGGACGGGCGAAATAGCCGGGCATTTCGCCATCGGCCACTTTTATCTTGGCATCGCCCGCGGTGAGGCCGTTGGTGTCGGTTTTGATGACGTCGGCGCGCACGGGGCCGGCGGCCAACGTGTAGCCGGCCGCAACCGCGGCGGAAGCGGTCATGAAGCCGCGGCGCGAAAACGGCGCGACTTTTGTCAGTCCAATGGCGTCGGACGTCATCATGGGTTCGGCACTCATTTTGGGATTTCCTCTGGCTGGTGGGATGGTTTCTCTCTTCCGCAGTGCGGCTCGTCCGTCTGAGAGCTTTGGACCAAAACCCGATGAGAATCATGGATTTAGAAACATGATTTTATCCGCTCTCTGACCGGGAATTTCGAAAAAAGGAGAGGGAGGGCATTTCGGATTTGGGCACGCAGAATTCGCATACAGCCGGCAATCCCGGCGGAACGCAAATCACCAGCACGCGAGGATAAGGCCCCTATCGGCGCCCGATGTGACCCGTTTTTCCGTAAACGGGCCGCCTACAAGGAATGCCGATAAAGAACAAGGCCGTCGGCGGAGTATAACGCTAACGGCCTTGCCAGCCCCGGACATTGAAATCGGCTTGCGCCGCCCAGGTGACCTACACCTTGCTCCGGTCTTGTGCGGACGAATGTGATCCAGTTCACAAATCCTCAGAAAAAGCTCCATCCCGCTCCCGCGAAGGGAGGTTGGGCTTTGCCGGCTGCCCAGCATGGAAAGCGCACCGAAGCGAACTGGCTCAACCCTCACGCGCAAGGACTGCCATCACAATTCTCTGGGCATTTTAATCTTGTTGCACTGCGCGCGCGGGAATATTCCGCCCTCTCCCTGTGTCAAATCTGTATCGGCTCAATTGCCGTCAAATCAGGGGCGCTAAGCCTCATCATGGGAGGACTAAGATCATGAAGAAACTAGTGGCGGCAGCTGGCATCGTTGCCGGCCTTGCGTTCGGGGCCCCCGCATTCGCGCAGACCAAGCCGACGATACCGGTCATTGTGAAGGATATGACTTCGCCCTATTGGCAATCCGTGCTGGCGGGTGCGCGCAAGGCTGGTCAGGAACTCGGCGTCAACGTCGTGGAGTTGGGGACGAAATCCGACTCCGACGTCAGCGGTCAAATCGCCGTACTGGAGAAGGCCGCCGCATCTAGCCCGGCCGCGATCGTGATTGCGCCTGCGCAATTCGTCGCGCTCGGAAAGCCGATCGACGAAGCCGCCAAGAAAACCAAGATCATCGGCATTGAGTCCGCCGCCGACACCAAGGCGATGACCTCGCTTCTGGCGACCGACAACGTCAATGCGGGTCGCATCGCCGCGGACACCCTCGCCGTGGCAATTACGAAGACCTATGCGGACACCGAAGGCGATGTCGTAATGATCAGCTCCATGCCCGGAGTTCATTCCTTCGATCAGCGCGCCAAGGGCTTCAAGGAGGTGGTCGGCGAAAAGTACAAGGCGCTGGACATCACGGCCGAGAAGGCCGCCGACGGCAAGCCCGCGACCGTGCTCGGCATCATGAAGGACCTTATCCTCAACACGGGGGATTTGCGCGGCGTGTTCGTTTCCGATCCAGTCGCGGCGCAGGCCGTGAGCCAGGCGGTGATAGAAAAGACGGGCAACGACAAGATCAATATCGTCGGCGTCGGCGCCGACGAAAAGCTCGTCAAGCTGCTGCAGGACGGTGTGATCGCCGGCCTCGTGCTGGAGGACCCGTTCCGCATGGGATATGACGGCGTCAAGATTGCGGTCGCGGCTTCGAAGGGTGAAAAGGTGCCGGCGACCGTCGATACCGGGGCCATGCTCGTCACCAAGGCCAATTTGAGCTCCGCACGCTCGCAGGAACTGCTGAACCCGGCCGCGAAGTAAGCGATCCCGCATCGAGCGCCCTCATGGGTTCGAGACGCGCGGCATTGCCGCGCTCCTCACCATGAGGGCTTGCTGGACCTCATCCTGAGGAGCTTGCAAAGCAAGCGTCTCGAAGGATGAAGCCAACGCAAAAACGCCTCAACCGCCGAGATACGCTTCGCGGATTCGCGGGTCGCCCGCGAGCGCGGCGGCCGATCCTTCGAGCGTGATGGTTCCTGTTTCCAGGACGAAGGCGCGGTTGGCGATTTCCAGCGCCATCGCCGAGTTTTGTTCGACCAGCAACACCGCAAGTCCGGCCCGTTTGTTGAGTTCGACAATCCGCTCGAACACCTGCTCGATGACGATGGGTGCGAGCCCAAGCGACGGCTCGTCGAGCATCAACAGGTTCGGGCGGCTCATCAGCGCCCGGCCGATCGCCAGCATCTGCTGTTCGCCGCCGGAGAGCGACCAGCCGCCTTGCTTGATGCGCTCCTTCAGACGGGGAAAGAGATCGAACACGAACGCCATGTCCTGTTCGATTTCGGCTTTGTTGTAGGCGCGTGCGGCGGCGCCGCTGATGAGGTTTTCGCGCACGTTCAGGCCGGGAAATATCCGTCGTCCTTCCGGGCAATGCGCCAGGCCGGAGCCGACGATGGCCTCGACGGCCGTGTTCTGGATTTCTTCGCCCTTCCAGGAAATCTTGCCGGAGGTCGGGCGCAACAGGCCGGAGATCGTGCTTAACGTCGTGGTCTTTCCGGCGCCGTTGCCGCCGATCAGTGCGACGATTTCTCCCGCCTCGACGCCGAACGAGATGCCTTTGAGCACTTCGATATGACCGTAGGACACTTTAAGATTTTCGACCTTAAGCATGACGATGCCGCCTGCCGAGATAGGCCTCGATCACCTTTGGATTGGACTGGATTTCGGCCGGCGCACCTTCGGCGATTTTCTTGCCGAAATCGAGCACGGCCACGCGATCGCTGATTCCCATCACCAGACGGACATTGTGTTCGACGAGCAGGACGGTGATCCCGCTATTCTTCAGTTTGGCGATGGTTGAAAGCAGCGTCATGCTCTCGGTCATGTTCATGCCGGCGGCGGGCTCGTCCAGCAGCAACACGCTCGGCTGTGATGCCAAAGCGCGGGCGATCTCGAGCAGGCGCTGCTGGGCATAGGGCAATTGACTGGCGCGGTGGTCGGCACGGGCTTCGAGGCCGACGATCGCAAGCGCCTCGCGCGAGAGACGATCGATCTCGGCTTCGGTACGCCGATGGCGTTTGCCGGACAGCACGATGTCGAAAAGCGAAAAAGGTGTGTTGCAGGCGGCCGCGACCTTCACGTTTTCGACGACGCTCAAGTCCTGGAACAGGCGTATGTTCTGGAAAGTTCGCGCCAGCCCCAACCGTGCGATGCGGTGCGGTTTGAGCCGGAAGACTTCCTTGCCGTCGATCAGGATCGAGCCGGCATCGGCGTGGGACGCCCCGCTGAGCGCGTTGAGAAGGGTGGTCTTGCCGGACCCGTTCGGACCGATGATGGCCTGGACGATGCCGCGGGGAACGTCGAGATCGACGGCATCCAGCGCCACGAGGCCGCCGAACCGTCGCGTCACGCCGCGGGCGGAGACAATCGGGTTCTCGCTCATCGCGGGCTCGCCCAACGTAGCCGCGCCACGGAGGCCACCGAAGCGAGGCCGCCCGGCGCCAGCACGATGACGGCGATCACTCCAAGCCCATAAAGCACGAGATACCACTGGCCGAGAAACCGAAGTACCTCCGGCAGGATGGTCAGCGTCACGGCGCCGACGATGCAACCCACGATCGACCCCATGCCGCCGACGATGAGCATCGTCATCAAAAGCACGGCCTGGGTGCCGGAAAAACTGTCGGGACTGATGAAGCGGATCGAGGAGGCATAGAGACAGCCTGCGAGACCGGCGTAGACCGCCCCGATCATGAAGGCGAAAAGCTTGGTGCGGACCGTATCGACGCCGCTTTGTTCGGCCCCGATCTCGCTGTCCTTGGTTGCGATCATCGCCCGGCCAAGCGTCGAGTGGCGGATGCGCGCCGCGACCACGACGGCGATCGCAAGAGCTGCCATCAAGAGATAAAAGTGCTGGATTTGTCCTTGCGGCCCGAAGCCGAAAACGCTGATGCCGGGAATGGCGCGCAAGCCCGACGTGCCGCCGGTCACCGGCTCCCAATGCACGATGATCAGCCGCACGATCTCGCCGAAGCCGATCGTGGTCATGGCGAGATAATGCGTGCGCAAACGCAGCGTGGGCAGGCCGAGGATGAGGCTGGCCAGAACGACCATGACGGCGGAAAGAAAGGGCGTGACGATCCAGGGGAGGCCGGCCTTGGTCGCGATCGCCGTCGTATACGCGCCGAGGCCATAAAACGCGGCCTGGCCGAAATTGATCTGGCCGGTCCATCCCGTCACATAATTGAGGCCGAGCACGACGATCGCGTTCAGGATCGCGATGTTGAGCAATTGAATGACGTACCCCTCGGGCGTGAAGAGGGGAATCGCGAGGCTCGCCAGGGCGGCGATGGCGAGTGCGGGCGAAATTTTCACGTCACACCTTCGCGCTGCTGTTCTCGCCGAACAGGCCGCGCGGCCAGGCGACGCGAACGCCGATCATGACAATGAAGGCATAGGCGTCCCGGAAGTTCGACGAGATGTAGCGGGCGCCGAAGGTTTCGATCAGCCCTAAGAACAAGCCGCCGATCACCGCGCCGGGGAGATTGCCGAAGCCGCCGATCACGCTGACCACGAATCCCTTCAGGCCGAGGCTGCCCCCCATCGTCGGTTCGGCGAGGAAAATCGGCGCCACGAGCAGTCCGGCGATGCCGGAGAGCATGGCGCCGAACGCGAAAGCGACCGCAATGGTACGGCTGACGGGAATGCCGACGAGGCGCGCGGTGTGCAAATCCTGCGCGGTCGCCTGCATCAGGATTCCGAAGCGGGTCTTGGTGAGCAGGATGTATTGCAGGAGCAGGATGGCGGCGAGCGTCGCAAATGTGAAAAGTTGATGCATGGAGACGACGACGCCCAAGAAACGCAACGGCGCGCCGCGAACCGGCGAGGGCAGCGAAACCGGCAGCGGTCCCCAGATGATGAGGGCGAGATTCTCCAGCACGATCCCCATCGCGATGGTGGTGAGAATGACGAGAAAGGGCGGACGGCCGCGCAAGGGAAAATAGACCAGCGCCATGAAAACGATGCCGACCAGCGCCATCGCCGCCATGGTGATCGCCCAGGCCGTCGCGATCGGCAATTCATGCGTGACCGCGCCGCTGATGCCGATAAAGGCGCCGAGCATCAACAATTGGCCTTGCGCGAAATTCACGATCTGCACGGTGTTGAAGATCATGAGAAGGCCGAGCGCGACCAGCGCGTAGATGCTCCCGAGCGCCAGGCCGTTGACGACGAGTTGGCCCACCGTTGTTGCCCGTCAGTATCCGGATTCGTTGATCGGGCCGATCAATTCGGGCGTCTTGCCTTTGTTGCGGTAGATCCCAAGCGTGTGTGTGAGGTCGCCGAGCGAATCCGCCGTATAGCTGATCAGCATTCCCTGCCAGTTCTTGGTCGCCGCGAGCGCGTCGCGGATCGCGGCTTTGTCGCAACCGGTCTTCTCGATGATGTCCTTCAACAGATAGACGGTGTCGTGATAGGAGACGGTGAAGTTGTCGGCCGGCACTTTGTACTTGTCGAAAACACGCTTCGACCAGTCGGTGATCTTGGCGTCCTTCGAGGTCTGGGGAATCTGGCCGCCGATCGCATAGCCGCCATCGGCCTCGGCGGCGGAGAGATTATTGAGTGTGGTCTGGGCGACCATGCTGGAGTTGCCGATGGTCGTAAGCTTGATGCCGAGGTCGCTCATCTGTTTGAGCACGAGCGTGACGTCCGCCGGACGGCCAAACAGGATCAAGCTGTCCGCGCCCTTGTCCTTGATCTCGAGCAATTGCGCGCTCATGTCCTTGTCGGAAGGCGCGTAGGAGGTGATCGCTACCGGTGAGACGCCAAGCTTGGCGAGCGCGGCCTGGATGCCTTTGGAAGCACCGAGCCCGTAATCGTCGGCCACCGCCATGATGCCGGGTTTGGTCTTGCCGAGCGATTTCACGAGATAGGTTGGAATGAGGTCGGCAAGCTGGCCGTCATGGGCATGGGTGCGAAACAGCCATTTGCTGCCTTGAGAGGTGACTTTTGCGTTGGTCGCGCCGACCAGAAACGGCGTTTCGGATTTGGTGACGACTTCGGTTTGCGCGAAGATGTGCGGGCTGATCATCGAACCGAAGATGATGAGGGGCTTGCCCTCAAGGATCCGGTTCATCGCGTTGAGCGCGTCGGTGCTGGATGCGCCGGTGTCCTCGATCGAAAGCGCAAGCTGCTTGCCGGCGATGCCGCCGTTCTTATTGATCTCGTCGACCGCGAATTCGGCGCCGTTGCGGGCTTGGGTGCCGAGCAGCGCGAGATTTCCGGTCAGCGCGGTGGTCAACCCCAGCGGAATGGGCGAGGGGCAAGCGGCGGGGGCGGCGTCTGCCGAGGCGATGAGATGCGCAAAAAGGCTTCCCAGAATGGCCGTTTGAAGGGTCAGGTGCTTTGTCGTCGCGGAAAACAACATCTCAGGGTTCCTCTGCGTCATGGGGCTGCCTGCCTTAAGCAAGGGAGGTGCCACGATGCAAGGTCATCTCGCTAAAAAGCGAAGATCGCGGGCCCCGTTCACTCAAATACTCCAACAGAGCACAGTCTGCGCCCCTCTGCGCAATAAATAAGCATGCAATGTCAATCGACCGCGGCGTCAACGCCACGTCGGAGCGCGCTTTAGCCATGCTTGGTTCAAAAAAGGTTGCGGCCGAGCTTTGGGGGAAGCTCGGCCGCGCGCGATCCGGTCTGGGACGGGGAGGGGTGGGGATGTGACCGGGTCGCGGGTCTCCG
>Ga0137358_10001306_pt1 | contig 13310 bp, 9 predicted proteins | sample Mad1_20_16metaG_FD_105551 | JGI IMG/M metagenome (GOLD analysis project Ga0137358, IMG submission 105551) | Vadose zone soil microbial communities from Angelo Coast Range Reserve, California, USA - Mad1_20_16 metaG | ecosystem: Environmental > Terrestrial > Soil > Vadose zone | place: USA... | reverse complement strand
TCGAGCACGGTCGCCCGCCGCGTCATCGCTCCCGTGTGCCAGTGCTCGAGCTGCCGCCCCGTGATCAGGATCATCGGGTACTCGTCGTCGGGCATTTCGTCCGCCGTGATCAGTTGGGCCGGAACGAACTTGCCGCGCCCACTGGGGGTCGGAAAGTCCCTGGTGAAGACGACCGTTTCGCCCGGATCTCCCTCGTTCTCGCACGGATACGTGACGGAGCTCTCCTCCTGCAAGCGCTCCCACGTGATGCCTGCGATCGAGTCCATCCCGGCGCGCATCTCGTAGAACACTTCGGCCACGCTGCGGTAATTCCAGTCCAGGCCCAGGCGGCGCGCCATCTGTTCGATGATCCACAGGTCCTCCCGGGCGTCGCCAGGCGGCTTCAGGGCCTGGCGTCCGAGCTGCACCATCCGGTCGGTGTTCGTGAACGTGCCGGTCTTCTCCGGAAACGCGGTGGCCGGAAGCACGACGTCGGCCAGGTAACAGGTTTCGGTCAGGAAAATATCCTGGACCACCAGGTGCTCCAGGTCCGCAAGCGCCTGGCGCGCATGCTGCACGTCGGGATCGGACATCGCCGGGTTTTCGCCCATGATGTACATGCCACGTATGATCCCCGCGTGGGCTGCGTGCATGATCTCGACCACGGTCAGGCCCGGATTGGGATCGAGCTTCGTCTTCCACAGTTTCTCGAATCTGAGCCTGGCCGCATCGCTGGCCACCCGTTGGTAGTCCGGGTACATCATCGGGATCAGCCCCGCATCGGACGCCCCCTGCACGTTGTTCTGGCCGCGCAGCGGATGCAGCCCGGTGCCGGGACGGCCCACCTGGCCGGTCATCATCGCCAGCGCGATCAGGCAGCGGGCGTTGTCCGTGCCGTGCACGTGCTGGGATATTCCCATCCCCCAGAGGATCATCGAGCCCTTCGCCGTCGCGTACAGCCGCGCGACCTCCTTCAGCGTTTCGGCCGGAATGCCGCAAACCGGCGCCATGGCCTCGGGGCTGAATCCCTCGACATTCCTCTTCAGTTCCTCGTATCCGACGGTCCGATCCTTGATGAAGGATTCGTCGACCAGACCTTCGTGGACGATGGTATGCATCATCGCGTTCAGCATCGACACGTCGCTGTCCGGATTGTTCTGCAGGAAATACGTCGCGTGGCGCGCCAGGTCGGAGCCGCGCGGGTCGGCCACGATCAATTTGGCGCCGCTCTTGGCCGCGTTCTTGATCCAGGTCGCGGCGACCGGGTGATTGCCGGTGGGGTTGGCGCCGATCACGAACACTACCTCGGCCTTGGTCACGTCCATCACCGGGTTGGAGACCGCGCCGGAGCCGATTCCCTCCAGCAGCGCCGCAACGCTGGAGGCGTGGCACAGGCGCGTGCAGTGGTCCACGTTGTTGGTGCCGAAACCCGTGCGCACCAGTTTCTGGAACAGGTAGGCCTCTTCGTTCGAGCCCTTGGCCGAGCCGAAGCCAGCGAGCGCCTGCGGCCCGCGGGAATCTCGAATCTCGCGCAATCTTCCCGCGGCAAAGTCAAGCGCTTCCTCCCAGCTCGCCTCCCGAAAAACGGACATCGGATCGTCGGGGTCGACGACGAAATCGGCCGATTTCGGAACGCCGGGCTTGCGGATCAGCGGCCTGGTCAGGCGCTGCTTGTGGTGCACGTAATCGAAGCCGTAACGACCTTTCACGCAAAGACGGCTGTGGTTGGCCGGCCCGTCACGCCCTTCGACGCGCAGGATCCGGTTGTCCTTCACGTGGTAAGTCAGCTGGCAACCGACCCCGCAATACGGGCACAGCGAATCGACGGTCTTGTCCGCCACCACCATGCCCACACCGCGGGCCGGCATCAGGGCGCCGGTCGGGCAGGCCTGCACGCATTCGCCGCACGCCACGCAGGTCGATGCGCCCATCGGATCGTCCAGGTCGAACACGATCTTCGAGTGGTGGCCACGAAATGCGTAGCCGATCACATCGTTGACCTGCTCCTCCCGGCAAGCACGCACGCAGCGCGTGCACTGGATGCAGGCATCGAGATTCACGGCCATCGCCGGATGAGACAGATCGGGGCCCGGTGACATCCGGGGCTCGAAGCGCGGCTTCGACACGCCGAGCTTATCGGCCCAGTGGTCCAGTTCGGAGTCGAGGCGGTAGCTGCGCTCCGGCATATCCGATTTCAGCAACTCGAGGATCATCCTCTGCGAGTGCACGGCGCGCGCGCTGTCGCTCGTGACCTCCATGCCGGCCTTCGGAGCGCGGCAGCAGGAAGGCGCCAGCACCCGCTCGCCCTTGATTTCGACCATGCACGCACGGCAGTTGCCATCGGGCCGCATGCCGTCCATGTAGCAAAGGTGCGGAATCTCGATGCCGAGCCGTTTGGCGGTCTGAAGGATCGTCTCCTCGGGGGGTGCCGTCACGGCGCGCCCGTTCAGCGTGAATTCCACCAGGTCCGGGGCCGTTTCCTTTTCGCGCATCACGTTCATCAACAATTCCCTCGGCTCTTCAGGCAATCTCGTGCGGAAAATACTTGATCACGCAACGAATCGGGTTGGGCGCGGCCTGGCCAAGGCCGCAGATCGACGCATCGGCCATCGCTTGCGACAGCTCCTCCAGCAGGGCCTGATCCCAGCGCGGCGCCGCAAGAAGGCGGACCGCCTTCTCGGTGCCGACCCGGCAGGGAGTGCATTGGCCGCACGACTCGTCGGAGAAAAAGCGCATGATGTTCAAGGCGGCGTCCCGCGCGGTATCGTGCTGCGAAAGCACGATGACGGCCGCCGATCCGATGAAACAGCCGTAATCGTTGAGCGTGTCGAAGTCCAGCGGAATATCGCCCATCGCGGCCGGCAGGATCCCGCCTGAGGCCCCTCCGGGCAGGTAGGCGTAGAAGCGATGGCCCGGCAGCATGCCGCCGCAGTATTCGTCGATCAATTCGCGCACGGTGATGCCGGCTGGCGCCAGATGAACGCCCGGCTTTTGTACCCGACCCGAAACCGAGAACGAACGCAGTCCCTTGCGCCCGTGGCGGCCATGGGACGTGAACCAGTCGGCACCCTTTTCCAGGATGTCGCGTACCCAGTACACGGTTTCCAGGTTGTGCTCGAGCGTCGGATAGCCGAACAGGCCGACCTGGGCCACGTAAGGCGGGCGCAGCCGGGGCATGCCCCGCTTGCCCTCGATCGACTCGATCATCGCCGACTCTTCACCGCAGATGTATGCACCGGCGCCACGACGCAGATGGATCGGAGGCAGCGGACACGGCGGATCGGCCTGCAGCGCCGCCAGCTCGCGCGTCAGGATCTCGCGGCACCCCGCGTACTCGTCGCGCAGATAGATGTAGATCTGGCCCACCCCGGCTGCCCAGGCGGCGATCAGCATGCCCTCCAGGAACCGGTGCGGGTCGCGCTCCAGATAGAAGCGATCCTTGAACGTGCCCGGCTCGCCTTCGTCGATATTGAGCGCCATCAGCCGGGGACCTTTTTCCGCGCGGACGATGCGCCATTTGCGTCCCGCGGGAAATCCGGCTCCGCCCAGTCCGCGCAGCCCGGAGCTCTCCATCGCGCGGATCACGGATTCGGCGTCGCGCACGCCGTCCAGACACTCGCTCAGGGTCCGGTAACCGCCTGCGGCGCGGTACTGGGCCAACGAGATGTACTCGGTCACGGGCGCGGACGTGTTCTTGCGGCTCACCGCGGCCGCGACCGCGACCGCCGAAGCGCGCTCGATCGGGTTCTGGCCGACCACTGCGACCGGGGCCGCCTCGCAGCGACCCACGCACGGGACGGCGACGATACGGACATCGTCGCCGGCGCGCTCGGCGAGTTGCGCCAGCACGTCCCTGGCACCCGCGATCTCGCAGGCGAGCGATTCGCACACCCGCACCGTGAGCCGGGGCGGCGGGGGATCGCTGTCCTTGATCACGTCGAAATGGTGATAAAAGGTCGCGACTTCGTACACCTCGGTCATCGCCAGTTTCATTTCCGCGGCCAGTGCCACGACATGAGCCGAGCTGATGTGCCCGTAGCGATCCTGGATCCGATGCAGATACTCGATCAGCAGATCCGCGCGACGAGGATCGTCGCCCAGCAGCGCCCGCACCTCGATCAAGGCCTGCGGGTCCACGCTGCGACCTTTCGGGGTCGAGCGCACTTTGCGGCCGGTGCGACCCGCATCCGCAATCGGTATCACGTTGGCCTGCACCGCTTCCCTATTCATCCGATATTCCATTCATCTCGATCCGGACCGTCGGCCCGCTCAAGTCAGGCCCGCCGGTCTTCGCTCAGCTCTCGAAGTGGGCCAGTTCCTCGGGCGTGTTGATGTTGCTGAAGGCTTCGATCTGGTCGTCGAAGTTCACTTCGACCGTGGCCAGCGTCCCGTGCCACTGATCGATCTTGCGTCCACCGTCTGCCAGGAACGCAGTCAGCTGCGGCAACACGGTCCGCCGGCACACGCAAAATACCGGGTGCGCCTGTGTCAGCGTGCGCGCTGCCGCCAGGTCCGCCTGGCGCTCCAGCAGGGCCTGCTTCAGGCGCGCGACCAGGTCCGTGGGCAGGAAAGGCGAATCGCACGGCACGGTCGCGATCAGCGGCAGCGAGGTCGCCGACAGCGCCGCGTGCAGGCCGGCCAGCGGCCCGGCGAAGCCGGCAATCCGATCCGGGATCACCGGGTGGCCGAATGTGGAATATTCCTCCACGTGCTGGTTCGCATTGATCAGCACTTGATCGACCTGCGGGGAAAAGCGCTCCAGCACCCATTGCACCATCGGCTTGCCGCGCAACGGCCGCAGGCCCTTGTCCACGCCGCCCATGCGCCGGCCCAATCCGCCGGCGAGTATCACGCCCGCGACCCGCGAATCCGCGCTCATCGGGAGAACCGCTCCGTGCCCGTGTAGACGAGGTAGTGACGTCCCTGGACCCGTCCGATCATGGTGATGCCGGTCTGGCGGGCTATTTCCCAGCCCATCTGCGTCGTGCCGGAGCGCGAGATCAGGAAGGGAATGCCCATTTGGGCCGTCTTGATCACCATTTCCGACGTCAGGCGGCCCGTGGTGAAGAAGATCTTGTCGCCGCCGTCCAGGCCATCGAGCCACATCTGGCCGGCAATGGCGTCGACCGCGTTGTGGCGGCCCACATCCTCGACAAACATCAGGACCTCCACTCCCGCGGCGCCATTGCGGGCCAGCGCGCAACCGTGCACCGCACCGGCCTGCTTGTAGACCGACTGCAGCTGGCGCACGTCCTGCGTCAGCGCGAACAGCCGCTCCTGGTCCAGGCGCGCGTCCGGGGGCAGGTGGATGTTCTCGACATCCTGCATCAGGTCGCCGAACATCGTCCCCTGGCCACAGCCCGTGGTCACCGTGCGTTGTTGCATTCGCTCGGCGGCGTCGCCCAGCCCGCGCCGGGTCGTCACCGCCACCGCATTGACATCCCAGTCGACCTGAACGGAGGCGATTTCTTCCACGCTTTCGACCAGCCGCTGGTTGCGCAGATAACCGATCGCCAGCGCTTCCGGCCAGGCGCCAAGCGTCATCAGCGTGACGATCTCGCGCTTATCCACGTACAGCGTCAGCGGATGCTCTCCAGCAATCGAAATGGGCAGCGCTTCGCCCTTTTCGTTGATCGCGGTAATTTCGAACGTCAGCGGCCGAGTGGCCCGCGACAACAGCGGAAGAGATGGCGGGGCACCCATGAGATATACCTGATACCTGATATCAGATCATAAGAAGGTTTCGTCAATGCGCATATATGTTCGATCCGACATAACTCGGTGACTGCAGGCCGGCGGCTGCGGCCTGCGGGCGGATCCGGCCCCGTATCGGAGGCCGTGAATCAGCTGTCAAGGACCTCGAGCAGCGGTCCGCCGTCGGCGGCGCAGACCTCGCCAATTTCGGCGGCTGCGCCGAACCCGTGCCGCCTGAACACCGCCAGTACAGACTCCAGCGCGCGCGGCGCGCAGGTCACCAGCAGCCCTCCACTGGTCTGCGGATCGGTCAGCAGCGCGCGCTCGACCTCGGGAAAACCGCTCGACAGCCGCACCTGGCGGCCGTAGCCGGCCCAGTTGCGCCCCGACGCCCCGGTCACGCAGCCGGCCGCCGCCAGCTCGCGCGCGCCCGGCAAGATCGGCACCCGCGGCCAGTCGATTCGGATCCGGGCGCCGGATCCGCCTGCGATCTCCAGCAAGTGACCGGCCAGCCCGAACCCGGTGACATCGGACAGCGCACCAACGCCGTCGATCGCCGCCAGGTCAGGCCCGGGCGTATTCAGCCGGGTCGTCGTCGCAATCATGCTCGCGTAGCCGGCCTCATCGAGCCCTTCCTTCTTCAGCGCGGCCGAATAGATGCCGACGCCGAGGGCCTTGCCCAGTACCACGCGGTCGCCCGGGCTCGCGTCGCAGTTGCGCTTGACCCGTCGCGGATGGACCAGTCCGAGCACGACCAGGCCGTAAATCGGTTCGACCGAGTCGATGCTGTGCCCACCGGCAATCGGGATGCCCGCAGCCTCGCAGACCGCCTCGCCGCCTTCCAGGATCCGCCGTATCGTCTGGACCGGAAGCACGTTGACCGGCATGCCGACCAGCGCCAGCGCCAGGATCGGCCGGCCCCCCATCGCGTAGACGTCGGAGATCGCGTTGGTGGCGGCGATGCGGCCGAAATCGAACGGGTCGTCGACGATCGGCATGAAAAAGTCGGTGGTCGCCACCAGCGCCTGCTCGTCGTTGAGCCGGTACACGGCGGCATCGTCCGCAGTTTCGATGCCCACCAGCAGCTCGGGCGGAACCGGCATCCGCACGGTGGTGCGCAGAATCTCGGACAGCAATCCGGGCGCGATCTTGCAACCGCAGCCGCCTCCGTGCGACAGCGACGTCAACCGCGGCGGGGGCGGTGAGGCCTCGCTCTGCATGGATACCGCTTCGGGTGCTTCCATCATCGGTTCTCCGCTCCGCGGCGACGATCGGGCAGCAGCCGCAACACCAGGCGCTTCAACGCCTGCTGCTCGCGACGCGGCTCGAACATCGACGCCCGCGCGCGGCACTGCCTGCGAAGCTGCGCGAGCAGCCTGGGCTCGTCGCGACAGCGCTCCAGCAGTTGCGCCAGTGCGCCCGCGTCCCCGCACGGGAAATAACCCGCGTAGTCCACACCCAGCATACCGACGTTGCCGGGAATCCGCGAGGCGAGTACCGGCGTACCTGCGCGAACCGCCTCCAGCACCGTATGCGCGCCCCCCTCCATCGAGCTCGCGTTCAGCAGTACGTGGGCGTGCTGGATCCGTCGCAGCGTCTCCGAATGCGGCAAGCCACCCAGCCAGCGGTAATGCGGGCAGGCCCGCGCGGTGGCCCTGGCCAGCCGCGCGAGCGCCGGATCCAGCGCAGTTCCAACATGATCGATCCGGACGTCGGTACGGCGTCTCAGAATCCGCGCCGCCTCGAACAGCGTTTGCGGGCATTTCTCGTCGCGCAAGTGTCCCACCATCACGGCTCGCAGTTGCCGGCGCGCCTTCGGCACCGGCTTTCTGCGTCCGCCCGACTGGTAGATCACGGTCGCCTTGTCACGCACCGACGGCGGCAGCGATGCAAGCCCCTGATCCTGCAGCACGACCAGCGCATCGGCCAGTTGCAGCGACCGCTGCGCCCGGGCGTCCGAACGTATATCGCGGTACAGGTCGGTGCCGGTCAAAACGACGATGATCGGCGACCGGTCGGCAACCCCTGCCTGCTCGCGCGCCTCGTGCCAGGCAGCGATCGAATCGGCCGACCGGCGCGCATGCAGTGCCACCAACAGCGCGGCCGGCTCACCGGCCCATCGTGCGACCACTGTCGTACGCGCAATGGGAGCCAGCATCCGGCGCCAGCGTTCTGCAGTGCGCCAGTTACCGTTGTTGCTTTGCGAGGCCGCGGGGCAGACGATAATCGCGCTTGGCCGATCCATCCCTGTCTTATAGCGCATGCCGATCATCGACGATCCGGCGCTGATCCGATGCGGCGACCGCGAGCAACTGGGCGCGGCGCTGCTCGAAAGCCGCGCCAACACGCTGCGCACGTTTGCCTGCTACGAGGGCTCGTTGCGCGCGACCGCCCTGCAGGTCCCCTATTCCGCCGAAGTCAATCCGCCTCTGTGGGAACTCGGTCACGTCGGCTGGTTTCAGGAGTACTGGATCGGGCGCAATCCGCAGCGTGCGCGCGGAATCGCTGCCGATCCGGACGCGCCACGCGCGGCCCCGAGCCTGGTCAATGCCGACGCACTGTACGACTCGAGCAGGGTCGAGCACACGTCGCGTTGGCGCCTGCCGCTGCCGGATGCGGTCGCAACGCGCGACTACCTGGCTCTGGGGCTTGAACGGACCTTGCAGACGCTTGCGCGGGCCGACGCCGACGACCAGGGACTGCTCTATTTCGCCTGGCTGGTGCTGATGCACGAGGACATGCATCACGAGGCGGCGGTTTACATGGCCAACGCGCTCGGCATCCCGCTCGAGGCGGACCGTTGGCCTGGAGCGCTCCCGCCCGACCCGGTCGGACCCGGGGAACTCACCCTCGAGGCGACGCGCTTTCAGATCGGAGCAGCCGGTGCGCAGTTCGCGTTCGACAACGAATTGATGCCGCACTGGGTCGATGTGGAGGGCTTTCGGATCGACCGGGCACCCGTTAACAACCGGTCTTTTGCCGCTTTCGTTGCCGACGGCGGCTACCGGCAGCCGCGCCACTGGACTGCCGACGGCTGGTCGTGGCGCCAGGCCAGCAATGCACGGTGGCCCAGGTTCTGGCGGCCCGCCGGAAGCGGCTGGCAGCAGCGCTGGTTCGGCGAGTGGATCGCGCTCGACGAAGCGCAGCCCGCCGTCAACCTGAGCTGGCACGAGGCGCAGGCGTGGTGCCACTGGGCCGGACGGCGCCTGCCGACCGAGCTCGAATGGGAAGTGGCCGCACTCGCGGTCCCGGCGCCGCCGGCCGCTGCACCGATCCGATTCGGGCGCGTGTGGGAGTGGACCGCCTCGGCGTTCGAGCCGTACCCCGGGTTTGCGCCGCATCCCTATCGCGACTATTCGTCGCCCTGGTTCGGTTCGCGCCGGGTGCTGCGGGGCGCCTCGCTGGCCACGCATCCGCGACTGCACCACCCGCGCTACCGGAACTTCTTCAGCCCCGAGCGAAATGATATCTTCGCTGGGTTTCGCAGCTGCGCGCCCACCGGGGCAACAGGGAGCGGCCCATGACGACGAACCATCCGGTCTTACCGCGCCGCTGCTTAGCCGCTGCGATCGCACTCCTGGCGGCGATCGGCCTCGCGCTGCTTGGATCCGCACCGGCCGGCGCACAGCAGCCGTTGCGCGTGACCGCGATTCCCGACGAATCGCCCACCGAGCTGACGCGCAAGTTCGCGCCGCTCGGGCGCTATCTGGAGGCGCGCCTGGGTGTGCCGGTCGAATGGACGCCGGTCACCGATTACGCAGCGGCCGTGGAAGCGCTGGTCAATGGCAAGGTGGACCTGGCCTGGTTCGGCGGCTTCACATTCGTTCAGGCGAACGTGCGCTCCGGCGGACAAGTGATCCCGCTGGTGCAGCGTGCCGAGGACGAGACCTTCCGGTCGGTCTTCATCACCGCGGCCACCAGCGGCATCGGCACCCTGGCCGACCTGAAGGGACATACGTTCAGTTTCGGGTCGCAGTCCAGCACGTCCGGCCACCTGATGCCGCGCAGCTTTCTGCTGCGGGCCGGGATCGACCCGGACCGGGATTTGCGCCGTATCAGCTTTTCCGGTGCACACGACGCCACCGTGGCGGCGGTAGCCGGCGGCAAAGTCGACGCCGGGGCCGTGAATATCTCGGTGTGGGACAAGTTGGTCGCGGAACACAAGGTCGATCCGGCGCAGGTCAAGGTGTTCTATACGACACCGCCGTTCTACGACTACAACTGGTCCGTCAGCGCGAAGATGCCGGCGGCGCTGCGCGAGCGGCTGCGCCAGGCCTTTCTCGATCTGACGGCCGATACGCCCGAAGGCAAGGAAATCCTGGGCCTGCAGAGAGCCTCCCGCTTCATTCCGACCCGGCCTGAGAACTACCAGGGCATCGAGGCGGCAGCACGCAGCGCTGGCCTTTTGTGAATCCCGCTTCGCGCGGCCTGAGCCTGCGCCTGGAGCGCGTGTCGGTCCGGTACCCGGGGGCGCGGTCGCGCGCGCATCCGGCTTTGGACGAAGTCGACCTGCTGATCGGCAGCGGCGAGCACGTGGTCGTGGTCGGCCCGTCCGGCGCCGGCAAGACGACGCTGCTGCACGTGGCTGCCGCGGCGCTGCAGGCCGACCGCGGGCGGGTCCTGGTCGACGGCGAGGAACCGTGGTCGCTCGACCCGCGGCGACGCCGCCGGTTGCGCGGGCGGCTTTTCCTGGCACCTCAGGTGCCGCCCTTGCCGCCGCGCCAGCGCGTGGTGACGGCGGCGCTGGCGGGGCGCCTTCCGGCGATGAGCCTGGCGGGCAGCGTGCGCTCGCTGCTGGTTCCGTTCGACGTCGGCGCTGCGCATGCGGCTCTGGCTCCGTTCGATCTGGCCGATCGACTGTTCGATCGTGTCGATCGGCTCTCTGGCGGGGAGCGCCAGCGCGTCAGCCTGGCGCGCGCGCTGCTGGCACCGGCACGACTGTGGCTGCTGGACGAGCCGCTGTCAGCACTGGACCCGGTCCGCGCGGCGCGGGCACTGCAGGTTCTGCGGCAGCAGGCCGCGCAGCGCGGAGTCACGCTGGTCGTTTCGATGCACCAGGTCGAGATGGCGCTGGCGAACTTCCCGCGCATGATCGGCTTGCGCGACGGTGCAGTCCAGTTCGACGGCCAGGCTTCCGACGTCTCGCCTGAACAGTTGCAACGGCTGTACGCGCACGCGGAGCCGGCGCCGCAGCCTCCCGAGTTGCCCTCCGAAGAGCCGTGTGAGCCAGCTCCGGTACCGATGGTCTGGCGTTAGCGTGCTGACTGGATCGCGATGGCGACGGACCCCGGCACGCTGATCTCGTCGACGCGCCCAGTACCCGAGCGCGATCCAGCCCGTCGGGGCCGCGCCGCCTTTCTGGTGGTCTCGCTGCTGCTGTTGTGGCCGCTGCTGGTCTACACCGAATTCCGGCCCTGGGAGATGCTCGATGCGCGCAGTCTGCGGGTGACGGCGCGCTTCCTGGCCGGGTTTGTGCCGCCGGCGCTGAATGCCGATTTCCTGGCGTCGGTTGCACGCGAGACCTGGCGCACCGTCGCGATCGCCACGGCCGGGGTCAGCCTGGCGCTGCTGCTGGCCGTGCCGCTGGCATTGATCGCGACGGCCGCGCTGTCCATCTCCAGTCTTTCCGGACGGATGGCCGTCGTGCCCTTCGTCGTGCGACAGGCCGCTCGCGGCGCGATGGTGGCACTGCGCACGGTGCCGGAGCTGGTCTGGGCGCTCGTATTCGTGCGGGTGGTCGGCCTGGGGCCGAGCTCGGGCGTGCTGGCGATCGGGCTCACCTATGGCGGCATGCTGGGCAAAGTGTTCGCCGAGATCCTGGAGAGCTGCGATGCGCATCCGACCCGCACGCTGCTGGCCAACGGCGGCGGGCGACTGCAGGCGTTTTTCTACGGCCTGCTGCCGCAGGCCGCGCCCGAGCTGACCTCGTACGCGATCTACCGCTGGGAATGCGCGATCCGTTCCTCGGTCGTGCTGGGTTTCGTCGGGGCCGGCGGGCTGGGCCAGCAGATGGACAGCTCGCTGAAGATGCTGGCCGGCAACGAGGTTGCCACGATGCTGCTCGTTTTCATCGGACTGGTCGCGCTCGCCGACGGCGTCAGCGCATGGTTGCGCGGGCTGCTGCGATGAGCCTGGATCCGAACGTCCGCCCCCCGATCGGGCTCCTGCCGCCGCGGCTGATCGCGCTGCGCTCCCGCACCGCCTGGGTGCTGCTGGCGCTGGCGGCGCTGGTGGTGGCGAGCTTCTGGAGCCTGGACTTGCAGTGGCGCGACCTGTGGTCGCGCGATTCGCTGGCCGCGATGGCACGGTTCGCCGGCGAGTTCTTTCCGCCCGATACCTCGCCGCCGTTCGTCCGCAAGGTCGCGCAGGCCACCGCGGAGACGCTGGCGATGTCGGCCCTGGGAACGCTGCTGGCTGCGCTGTTCGGGCTGCTGCTGGCGCTGCCGGCGGCACGCACGCATGCGCGCGCGCTCTGGCGCGTTCCGACGCGGATGCTGCTGAACGCGCTGCGCGCGGTGCCGGAACTCGTGTGGGCCTCGTTGATGCTGATCGCGGCGGGCCTGGGTCCCATGGCCGGCACGCTGGCCCTTGCGTTGCACACCACCGGAGTGCTGGGGCGTCTGTTCGCCGAAGCGATCGAAAACACGCCGCCCGGCCCGGCGTTCGCGCTGCGAGCGCAGGGCGCGCGCCCCGCGCAGGTGCTGCTGTACGCCACCCTGCCGCAGGTCGCGCCCCAGTTGCTGTCGTACGTGCTGTATCGCTGGGAAAACAACATCCGCGCCGCTTCGATCCTGGGCGTGGTCGGCGCCGGCGGACTGGGGCAGTTACTGGCCTTTCACCTGGGTCTGTTCCAGATGACCCGCACCGCCACCGTGGTGCTGGCGATGCTTGCGCTGGTACTCGCAGTCGACGCGGGCAGTTACCTGGCGCGCCGGGCGATGACGCGCTAGTCCTTCGGCGGAATCTTTGCGATCCGTTCTGCGCCCTTGGCAATCCGCCGCAGGGCTTGTTCGAATACTTCCGGCGGCTGTCCGCCTTCGATCAGCTGCCGGTCGTCGACGATGACCGAAGGAACCGATCGGATGCCAAGCTGCTGATAGTAGGCCTCGCGTTCGCGAACGTCGTCCGCGTAGCGGCCAGACTCCACGACGTCGCGCGCCTGTTCCGGGTCCAGTCCCGCTTCGACCGCGCAACCCAGCAGCACGGCCGGCGCGCCCGGATTCTCCCCGCGCGAGTGATACGCGCGCAAAAGCGCGTGCTTCAACTCCCGCTGCCGTCCCTGCAGGCCCGCCCAATGCAGCAGCCGGTGTGCATCGAAGGTATTCCACACGCGCACCCGATCGCCGAACTCGAAACCAACCGAGGCGCCGCGTTCGCGCAGCATCTGCCGCGAGGCGGCCAGTTGCTCTGGCGAGGCGCCGTACTTTCGCGACAGATACTCGATCGCGTCCTCGCCATCCGGCGGCATCGAGGGATTCAACTCGAACGGCTGGAACTGCAGCTGCGCCGACACGGCTCCTTCGAGCCGCGAGAGGGCGATCTCCAGGGAATTGAGCCCAACGGCACACCAAGGGCAGGCAACGTCGGACACGAAGTCGATCTTCATCACGTCCTCGAAAGTCACGGATCGCACAGGG
>Ga0137358_10001305_pt1 | contig 13312 bp, 17 predicted proteins | sample Mad1_20_16metaG_FD_105551 | JGI IMG/M metagenome (GOLD analysis project Ga0137358, IMG submission 105551) | Vadose zone soil microbial communities from Angelo Coast Range Reserve, California, USA - Mad1_20_16 metaG | ecosystem: Environmental > Terrestrial > Soil > Vadose zone | place: USA... | reverse complement strand
GCCCCCTAAGCTCGCCGCGAGACAGCGAAGGTTTTCGAGCTATTTTCGAATCTTCGTCGGTCAGGTCGAACGTGGCTGACGAGCGACGGCCGGACGGCCGTAGCTCGACAGCAACCAGACCGCCAGGATCACCAGTCCCATAACCAAAAAGAATTCTCGCTTGTCTCCGAGGATGGTCGGCAACACCAACGCAGCCACCACAAGAACAGGTCCCACAAGCATTTCCACAATTGCGTGGAGCCGCATTGGAATGATCTTTAAAACCCCAAGCGGCATGTTCGTAAGAAGGGTCATGACAAGATGAATGGCGGCGAGCGCGTATGAGACAAGCGCAGCAAAGCCGGTAAGGCCGAGAATGCTTGGCGCCAAGGCAAAAATTGCGACAGTCAAATAGTCCAGTATTCCATGCGCCGTATCGGAAATGACCTTCATGTTTTCTCCTCCCTTTGACGAACTGTTTGAGCGCAGGGGTGCGCCTTGTAACGGCTGCGTTTAACTGATCGTTGCAACAATTGCGGATCGCGTGCTCTTGATATCGGCATCTGACAGGCCGGACTTCGCCAGAACCAGCAAGCCCTGAACATTGGCGACAAGCTGCAGGGCAAGCTGATCGATCTCGCGCTTCGAACGTCTCACGCCGGCGCTCGAGGGCAAGGAGATCGCTTTCCTGAACAATGCCCGAAGAATCTCGACACCGATTTTCAATCTGGCGACTATCTCCTCATCGTTGGCACCGAGTTCCAGCGCGGTATTTCCGATCAGACAGCCGCGCCAACCCGTCGCATTGGCCTCCGGGCTTTTCGCAACGGCAAGGATTCCGTCGATCAGCAACGCGGCGGCGGCCCGGGGATCTCTTACATCCAAGATCAAGCCTTCGAGATGAGCGCGCACCGTCTCGAAATACAAATCGAGGATTTGCAGAAACACCTCTCGTTTAGAGCCGAACGCGTTGTAAAAACTGGCGCGCCCGACACCCATCGAACCGAGCAATTCAGGCATGTTGGTCCCTTCGAAGCCCTGCTGCCAGAACGTCTTCAGCGCTTCCTGCAGAACATCGTCAGGATCAAACTCTTTGCTTCTCATGCCGCTTACTAGACCATCTGGTCTAATTTGGCAAGAATGCTCCGCAGGAGGCCGCGTTGAGGCTGGACGCCGCCAACGAAGTCGCGCTAGCGGGAGCGATGACGGTAGCGAAGTTCGTGGGCATGTTCTGCGCGGCTCAGGGGTGCGCGGGTCATCTTGTGCGGCGGAACCTTGGCGGCGTTTGCGAAACTTAGTGGCCCGTCACCTTCAAGATTTCGTGTCAAGCCCGCCACTGTTTGGTTGCGCACCTGCGGAACGCATCCGACAGCCCTCTAGGCAATTGAATTCAGGCAATCCGAACGAAATCTGCGCTTCGCCAAACCTGATGCTCCTGCTCAAGAGACACTCCCGACGGCAATCAAGCGTAACAAAGCGGCCCGCGATTGCGAATACGGATGAACCCAACACAGGAGGATTGTCATGCTGTCGCGCCTGATCACTACACTTGGACTTATCGCGGGTCTGTATCCTGCCGCCGCCCTTGCCGCAGAACGGCCTGTCGTCGTAGAGTTGTACACTTCGCAAGGATGCTCGTCGTGCCCGCCGGCAAACGCTTACCTGAACGAACTATCCAGGGATCGGCGGGACGTCTTGCCGCTCGCCTTCCACGTCACCTATTGGGACCGTCTGGGATGGAAGGATCCGTATTCGCTGCAAGCCGCTACGGATCGCCAGGACCAATATGGCCACCGCTTCGGCGATGGATCTTATACGCCGGAGATCGTCGTGGATGGCGCCACCGGATTGGTCGGCTCGCATCGCCACGATGTCGGATCAGCCATCGAAAAGGCGAAACGCGAGAGTCGGACCGCCGCGTCGGTTAGCGTCACCAAGAACGGCGGGGGGCAGGTTTCGATACAGGTCGGCTCCGGCAGCGGCACCGGCAAGATCCTTCTCATCGGCTTTGACCACGACCATACGACAGCGATCGGCCGCGGAGAGAACAGCGGTCGGACGTTGCAAGAGGCGAACATCGTCAGATCGATCCACTCGGTCGGGCAGTGGTCGGGAGCACCGCTCCAAATCGACGAGCGATTTCCCGAAGGCCAAGACGTCGCCGTTGTGCTCGAAGCGCCCGATGGCCAGATCATTGGAGCTTCCCGACTATCGGACGGCTCGACCTGATCGCCTGACGTTTTCCACATGGGTGTACGAGCCGGCTAGCTCCATCGCAGACGTGAAGTTCGCGCGCGCTTGCTGAGGGCTGCCGGCCGTTCATTCGATAGCATCTTCTAACACCGACACTGTCCTGGACGCATCATGGCTCTCACTCGCTTCCCTGCTCTCGCCGCGCTGTCGGTCGGCCTCATCATGTGCACCGGCAGCGCCCGCGCGGCCGCCACCAATTGGGTAGGGGACAGCCGCCGGGCGGTGGTGCGCCTGATCACTGCGACGGATAATATCGCTGCCGATTCAACCCTCGAAGCAGGCTTGGAATTCCGGTTTGCCAAGGGGTGGCACGGTTATTGGCGAACCCCGGGAGACGCGGGCATCCCACCAACGGTCGACTGGTCTGCTTCAGAAAATATCTCACGAGCTGAAATTTCCTGGCCTGCTCCGCATCGTCTCGTCATCGATGAATTGCAGAACAGCATCTACGAAAACGACGTGGTTCTTCCGGTCAAACTACATCTAAAACAAGCTCACACCGCGGTCCGGGTCAAAGCGTCGATCGAGTACGCGGCGTGCTCGGAAATCTGCGTGCCCCTTCAGGCTGAACTCGCTCTGCCGTTGCCAACCGGAGCCGGGGGGCCTTCTGCCGAGTCCGTGTTGATCGACTCGGCCCGAAAAAGTGTGCCGGGTTCGGCGGAAGCCGCGGGGATTGATGTCATCCGCACTCGCTTGGCGGGCACCGCATCAGAACCAACCCTGGTGGTCGACCTGCAGAGCAAGGCTGAGGCCTTTGTGCGGCCCGACCTTTTTGTCGAGGGCGCCGGGAACGGAATTCCGCCGGCGCCGAAGGTCGAGCTGCACGACACAGGTAAGACTGCCCGTCTGACTGTTCGACTCGCTGCGTTGCCACCGCCTGACCGTCCGTTGACATTAACACTAGTCGATGAAAATCGGGCCGCCGAATTCAAGGGGCCCCCCGGCGCAACGATCCCCGAGCATAGTTCGGTATTTTTCGCCGCGCTGCTTTCGGCCTTCCTGGGAGGCCTCATCCTCAATCTCATGCCTTGCGTGCTTCCAGTGCTTTCGATCAAGCTTTTTGCATTCACCCGACAGGCAGGCGGTGGCTTGCGCGATGTTCGATTAAGTTCAGCAGCAACGGCTTCCGGCATCATGATTAGCTTCCTGCTGCTAGCCGTTTCCTTGGTCGGGCTAAAATGGTCGGGCGCAACGCTCGGCTGTGGCATACAGTTTCAGCAGCCATGGTTCCTGGCGGGCATGGCGGTGCTGACGGTCTTGTTCGCGGCGAGCTTCTTTGAGTGGCTTCCGATCGGCTTGCCAAGTTCGATAACGACCATAGCGTCCAAGCGGGCCAGCGGACCCATCCTCGAGGCTTTCCTCGCTGGCGTGTTCGCAACCTTGCTGGCCACGCCTTGCTCCGCGCCGTTCGTCGGAACAGCCGTGGGCTTCGCATTGGCGCGCGGGCCGTCCGAAATCTTTGTAATCTTCCTGTGTCTCGGCATCGGAATGGCGCTGCCCTATTGGATGGCCGCGTTGTTTCCTGGCTGCGTTCGTTGGCTTCCACGTCCGGGCCCGTGGATGCTTGTTGTGCGAAAGTTTCTCGGCATCTTGCTGTTGGGGACGGGGGTCTGGCTGATCTTCGTGCTGTGGAGCATAGCGGGTGCGTGGATGGCGGCGATCACGACCGTTTTGCTCGCGTGCTTGCTCGGTTATCGAGCCTCGATCAGTGCCGCGGTCAAAGGCCAAATTGCCGCCCCTGCGTCGCGCAGATCCGGATGGATTACCGCCGGCCTGGCTATCATGCCTCTCGTCTTCAGTTTGTCCGCGGTTGCGTCAGTTTCGCAGCCCTTGGGGGGGCGGGAGTGGCAGGCGTTCGATTTGGACGCACTGCCCGGGCTCGTCGCCAACGGCAACACCGTGCTCGTGGATGTCACTGCCACATGGTGTCTAACCTGCAAAATCAACGACTTAAGAGTGCTGGAGAATGCGGAGGTTCGCTCGCGGCTCCAACAATTACACGTCATAAGAATGCGCGCCGACTGGAGCCGGCCGAATCCATCGATTGCAAATTATCTTCGTCGCTTCGGACGATACGGTATTCCTTTCGACGTGGTCTACGGACCGGGGCGGCCACAGGGCGAAGCCCTTCCGGAGCTACTCACCTCGAATGCCCTCTTGCGTGCGATAGATCGAGCTTCGGTACAGGATTACAATCGCAAATCTGCGGAGTCCGCCCCTTAATTCCGACCGTGATGATGTGCGCCATCGATTGAACTCGCGCTCGGAAACTTCGACCCTGGGCTATGCAAGGCGCGAGGCAGGAATCATTGAGTACTCTGGTCGGTTACCTTGGTCAGGAAGGTTTCAAGAGCTTTCGATACGTCGCCGGAGGTAGCAACGCCGTGGCGCGGGAACACATACTTCGCGTTGTATTCACTGGTATTGTAGGTGAGCCAGACCCTGTCCTGATCGTCCTGCCAGACGAGTGCCTTCATCGGCAGATCGATTGCCAGCGTAGCGCTCTTGGTCATCGGTGGCGTGCCCGCTTTGGGGTTGCCGAATATGACGACCGTCCGCGGGCGCATGTCCAGCCCGGCCTTTTTGGCAACGGCGGCATGATCGATCCGGCCGAAAACGACCCAGCCTCCAGCGGCCTGCGCCTTGATCGCAGCCTCAAAATTATCGATTGTTTCCTCAACCGAGTACCTGCTTGGTTTCGTGACAAGTCCATCGTCCGCGGACGCGGCAACGGAAGGTATCGCGAGCGCAATCGCCGCTACGATCAAGATCTTTGTCATCTTATTGTTCTCCCATGCCGCTGGATCTGCAAAAATTCGGTCATCAGCGAGGTATTACCCTGCCACCCTCAAAAGCGAGTCGTAATGTTCGTCAACCACTGCGGAGAAATGTCGACGAGCCCGGCTTCCAATGATCTGTCGAGACCCGTTACGACCAACAGCCCTATTGCGATCAAGAACAGTCCGAGCGTTTGCTTAAGCGCTTTGCTGGTAGCCGACATGCCGCCACGCCAGCGCAACAGGAGCTCATGAGACATCGCCCCAAGCAGCACAAGTGGTAACCCCGCGCCAAGACCGAAAGTCAGCATCGTCAAAGCCACAGCGCCAAGATTCTTACCTTGTGCCGCAAAAACGGATGCTGCACCAAGTGTTGGTCCCACGCAGGGGCTCCATGCCGCCCCGAGAAGGAGACCTACGCCGAACTGACCACCCAGCCCTGATTTCGAAAAGCCGCCAAAACTCTGATCGACCCAGTCACTAATGGGTCCACCAATTAGCGCGACGTGCAACTGAAGTGGAGGCACAAGCAGGACTGCACCGATCAAGATCATCCCGATAGCGGCAATGTCTCGAAACCAGCCAGCATCATACCCCAGCGCAAAGCCGATTGTGGCAACGAACAACCCTATGGCGATAAAGGACAAGGAGACCCCGCCGGCAAGCGTGACCGCTCCCCACCTGTGCTCCGATGCAGCCGCGCCTAGAACAATCGGCAGCAACGGCAGCACGCAGGGTGACAGGATCGAAAGTACGCCCGCTAGAAACGCGAGTCCCAAGCCAGCAATCGACATCCGTGCATCAAGTCGTCTTGTCGAGCAAGGCTGCAATCGAACTGGGGTTCGTATCTCCAACTGAGCGGCCCGTTTCCTGGGAGCCCTTGAACGTAATCAGCGTGCTCTGCATTCGGGCTCCGAAAGCTTTGACCGCATCTTTCTGGGAATCGAAGTCTACCCGAAAGACCATCAAATTCCTAAATTTATCCTGCTTTTCAAGATCACTCAGGATCGGTGCTTGCGCCTTGCATGTCGGACACCACGTTGCGTGAATTTCGACCAGAATAGGTTTTCCGGCAGCCTGCGCTGCTGCGAAGGACTTGGCATCGTAATTCAGCTTCTCCGCCGCGCGCGCTCCAAATGCGAGTACCGACATGACGACAACGGCTGACAGGGCGGAAATCACCTTCTTTGGCATTGCTGGCACCTCGAGCAAGATGGAAACTCCACATTGCAATTCGAGCGAAATCCCCAAATGTTACGGGGGGCCAAAGAAATAATCGTGAAAGGTTCCAACCGGCCGAAACGTTCAAATTGGAAGCCCGCACCAACCCGCCATGCTCGTCCAACTTTGCCAACCAAATGCCCTATTGCAGCACGGCGCTTGATATCCGTGCGGAGAATTCCTTGACCAATATCTGCTCGCCGCTTCGTGATCGCTAAGGTGTAACTATCCGTATCGCCTGTCGTACCTCCCAACACGAGGCGCATAAAGCGAGGCGCTTCCGCTTGGCAACAAGGTGCCTGATGGAGGGAGATTACGATGCGAAAGGCAATTCTAACTGTTCTCGGTGCGACGCTAGTTTCGGCATCTTCACTTCAGATCGCCGGAGCCACCGAGCATCACCACGTACGTCACACACATAAAGTGGATCGCGCCGCGATAAGCCAGCAATTCCGGCGCGCCAATGACTCGGTGATTTCACCATCTGCTGCACCGCAATATTATGAGGGCCACGGGTTGTCCGCACCGGCGGGCCGCAGTTAAACCGACCCAAAAATGAAACGGCTGGCGCTCGCGATTAACGCCGGGCATTTCCGTTTTTTGTCGCATACATCCTGGTTCTGAGGCGATCCGCGCGACTTGCCGCAACGACCGCCATACGTTCAACCAACCGCAAGTCCAACGGCTAACCCACGGGGGTCTATCATGAACAGCATCGAACAATATCAAAATCCCCTCAAACAGCATGGCGAAGCAACCATGGCTTCCGCCGGCGACCTCGCGAAGCACTTCCAGGCGATCGCGGCGGCCCACGCCGACTATGCCAAAAGATCCTTTAAGGAAGGCGCCGCATTTTTCGAAAAACTGGCGAGCGCCAAATCGCTCCAAGAAGCCATCGAAATCCGCACCGAATATACGAAAACGGGTTACGCAACATTCGTCGCGGAGTCGAAGAGGATTGCCGAGATGTACAACGAACTCTCCAAGATCGCGCTGAAGCCATTTGGAGGCATGAATCGTGAGAACGTCCCAAGCGACCGATAGATAGCGCTTCACCAAACCACCCAACGAAAAACCCTCGGCAAACTGGCCGGGCTTTTCGAATGGAAGCACCGTTACGACGCCTGTCGGCGCGGTGCCTTCGTTCGGATTTGACCGCTCCCGACATCAAGCTCGTGGCCATACACAAACCGTCTCGTGATCGATGATTTCCGTTGCAAAATTGGAAACGTGAGCGAGCCATCTATCAGGAACGCGTGTGCGCGAACACGAAGACGAATGGGCAGACCTTATGCGGCGGGGCAATGTAGGCGACAGCGGCGCCTATCGCCAACTGCTTAAGGCTCTCGCACCGGTCCTGCGGGCCGTGACACGCCGGGGCCTGGCGCGAGCCGGACAGCCCCTCGATCAATCCGAGGATATCGTGCAGGACATCTTGCTCGCAGTGCATTTGAAGCGGCATACCTGGGACGCAGATGCTCTGTTCTTACCATGGTTGTTTGCGATCGCGCGTAACAAGCTGGTCGATGCGTTGCGCCGACGCGGTCGGCGCGTCTTCGTCAACATCGACGATTTCAAAGAAACCATCGCCAGCGAACCTGTCGCGGAGACTGTTAGGGCCAGCGAGGTGATCGTGCATCTCAAGGGCCTGCCAAAGCGTCAGCGCGACGTGCTACAATCGATCACCGTGGAGAGCAATTCGATCAAGGAGACCGCTGCGAAGCTCGCGATGAGCGAGGGTGCCGTGCGCGTGGCTCTGCACCGTGGATTGGCCAGGCTCGCTGCCAAGCTGCGGAACGAGTGAGTTTAGTTGCCAGCCGGTTCAGCCGGCCTAGCTGCGTCCATCACCAACTGAACGTCCGCAGACAGCGCCGACGACACCGACGGAACCTGTTGGCCGTCGCAGGAGAGCGCGATCGCAACGCGCGTCTTGTTGAAGACGGTCTGGGCGCTCGTTGCCTGCGTATTGAGGTTGTTGAGCAGTTCAGCCATCAATACGCTGTGCTGCCCCTTGGAATCGTCGGCGACTTTTCCCGGCGAGGCTGACGTGAGGACCGACGCGTTGTCCGGCGCGTTGATCGGCGCCAGACCGCGGGAGAACGTCCGGAATCGGCGCTCGTACGGATTGCGCCTCGAGGCGTCAATGACGACGAGCCTGGCGCGGGCGCCCTGCCCCTTCATCACATCCAGCACCGCTTCAATGCCAAACCCCTCACGCCGCGCGTCGGATTCCTTCCAGATCGCCGCATCGACCGGGATCATGTAGCTCTCACGGCCGACCTGAATGCCATACCCACCGAAGAACAGCATGACCACGGAATCAGGTCCGATCTTCGATTTTAGACGATCAACCGCGCGGTGCACGTCGTCGCTGCTGGCATCTTCCACGATATCCACCTCGAAGCCGTCGCGCCGCAGCGCGGCCGCCAGTGCCCGCGCATCGTTGATCGTTTGAGTCAGCGGTGCGTCGGCGTCGGGATAGTGACTGTTTCCGATCACCAACGCGATCCGCGAGGCTTTCTTCTCGGCATCGCCGCTCTGCTCAGTTGCGATGTCCTTCGCGCCATCGAGCGCTTGCTTGCTGAGTGCGGCGTGAACGCCGATCGCCAGCGACGCCACGCTGGCCCAAGCGACGGCAACGGCGATCGACCGGCGCGAAAAACGAGGTAGCATTGCGGTCATTGTCGTTCGCTTCCGGTTATCACTGGGCGTTTCATTGATCGACTATTTCACCTGGGGTGAGGGCCACCTTGGTATGGTCCATTGGCTACGCCGCCATTTGTGGTGACCACCGGCCGCGATCCGGAATTGTCGAAAGCGAACGCAGACAGCGGCCCAGCCGACGCGGCGTTCAACTGCGCTCGGTTCGCGGCGACCCCGTTCGGCCAGTAATTTCTGTCGGAAGCAGCCTGCCCGGCCACTGCGGATGAGGCGACTCCCGTCAATGAAGAGACAATAGCAATTGTGATAGCCAGCTTGCGCGACATGGTTCCGTTCCTTGATGTAAAGCGCTTGAGTGCGCCTATGACACAGGTTCGGACCTGCGGGCACTGCTGTTACAAGATCACTCCGATGTGACGAACCTTGCATTTTAGACCGATTGGTTTAAAATGAGGAAATTTCTCGGCGTTTCGAAAAGCCACGAGCGAGGAAAGTGGAAACAACATGGAGCTTCATCAAGCTCGCTACTTCCTGGCGGCATGCAACGACCTCAATTTCACGCGTGCGGCGAAAAGGTGCAATGTCTCACAACCGTCCCTGACGCGCGCGATACAACTGCTCGAGAAAGTGTTCGGCGGCTATCTATTCGACCGGAAGAGGTCCAGCATCGAGCTAACCGATCTTGGCAAGCTCGTTCGCCCCTATCTTGAGGATTTTTGGCGCACAGCATCTTCGGCAAAGCAGATCGCCAAAGAATATTCGGCGAAGGCACCGAAAGAACTGAATCTCGCCATCATGTGCACGATCGCGCCGAAGCTGCTTCTCCAAATGCTGAGCCGGTTCCGGACCAATCACCCTGAAGTTCGGATGCAGCTCACGGATGGAGAGGCCAAGATGCTTGAGGAAAAGCTGATCAATTTAACGATTGAGGCTGCCATATATTGCCGGCCCCACCACCGGGAACCGGATGCCAGGCTAAACTACCTGCCCCTTTTTAGGGAGCAGATGATGATCATCTTACCCAAAGGGCATAGGTTGTCGAAACAGCACTCCATCAGGATACGCGATCTGGCCGGGGAACAATACGTCCAACGGACTTTCTGTGAATATGGCGATATGATCGACGTCCGCGACATGGTCGAAAAGGGTTCCGACGCAGACAGCGCAAGATGCGAAGTCGTCTATAAGAGCGATCGAGACGACTGGGTACTTGGGATGGTAGCGAGCGGTTTCGGCTTCGGGTTCTTGCCCAGACATTCAATAATACACGACGGCATCATCGCGCGCCCGCTCGTCGATCCAGAATGTTGGCGGAATATTCACTTGGTGACGGTCCGCGATAAACCGCAATCCCATATCGTTGGCGCTCTCGTCCATGAAGCGATGAGGACAGAATGGGCGAACGAAGGTGCTTAGCCAGTCGACGCTAATCTCGCGGCGAATTATTTTCTTGCAGTCGAGTAAAGGATTTTTTAGGAAGCAGTCGGTGAGTCCGTGACGCAAATTTTCGGCGTTGATCTATTGGGGAGGCAAAAGAAAGCAGGCCCGTTCTATTGGTGAACGAGCCTGCTACGACGAGCGAGGATCGGGGCGGTCTACTCCACTCGCCGATGGACGAAGAAGAATGGGATCATTTCTTCGTCTCATCCTTTTTCATGGCGTCATGTGCCATAGCATCGTCCTTCTTCATGGCGTCGTGTGCCATCGCGCCGTCTTTCTTCATGGCGTCTTTCGCCATCGCGTCGTCCTTCTTCATGGCATCCTTGGACATCGCATCCTTGGACGTGCCCTCTTTACTCATCTTGTCCTGCGCGAACGCAACAGGGGCAGACACTGCTCCCAATGAGACGATGAGGGCAGATGCGACAAGCAAAACACGAGAAGAGCTCTTCATGATCTATATCCTTTCAAGATTGGTTCGGAACGACGTCAGTCGTCAAACTCCATACGTTGCCGATAGGCGCGCCGTTACTGAGCTTGCAAAATGATCTTGTCGGAGAAGCGCACGATAGCGTGAATGCCATGAACCGCGGCAGTACTCCGGATAGCCTGGAAAAGCTTGCCCGAGATATTGGCCAGGCTTGCGCCGACCAGATGGGCTCCATGTCTATGACGGCAACCTCGGCAGTGGCTGGCGCATCGACGTTAATGCGCGGCCGTCAGTCGACTCCGCGAGCCAGCGCAGCGTGGCGACGATGTCTTCCGGCGCCAGGCGACGGCGGTAATCGACGTCGACATAAGCGAGGGCGACGCGGCGGTCCTGAGCGATGACGAACGTCGCCGGCAGCGGCAGTTCCCAGCTCTGATCGCCGTTGATACCGGGGAGTGCCTTACCATTCAGCCGCATCGCCACGCGCAATTCCTCCGGCAGCGCATACACCAGACCGAAGCTGCGCCCGACCGCGTTGCCGGGGTCGCTCAGGACATCAAATTCGAGCGCGTTCTTTTCAACCACAGACAACGACCCGCCCGGAAGCTGAGGTGAGATCGCGATGATCTGCCCGCCGAACGCGGCGATCTCTGGCAGCGCACGTTGGTAGGCGCGAAGCTGAATATTGCAATACGGACACCAGCCACCTCGATAGAAGGTCACCACTGCGGGGCCGGCGCGTAGCACGGTGGCAAGCGAAATCTGGCGTCCCCGCGAATCCGGCAGGGTGAAGTCCGGAGCCTCGTCGCCCACAGCGAGCGCGTCATTTCGCGAAAACCGCCCGCGCAATTCCTCAATCTTGGCGCTGTAAAGCGCCGCCCTGCCCGACGGCGCGGTTCGTTCAAATTCGGCGCGAAAAGCCGCTAGCTCTTCCTCAAGTCCCATCGTTGAATCTCCAAGATAACGCCGACGCGAAATTTTCGGACCGTGCAGGATCGCGATTACCGTCTACGGTTCCCTCGCCCCCATTTTAGATCGACCGTTATAGAACGCAAGCCAACATCTTTGCATGGCAGGATCGTCCCCGCTTATTGCTCAAGAGACAACGGGATGACGACGCTGGGCGCGGGCGTGAGCCGCGACCGTTTCTTATCAGGTACAATTTACCGCTTTGCGGTACCGGTGCCAGGTTGCATGCCCCAATACCGGCATGACCACGGCCAGTCCGAGAAAAATTGGAACGATTGCGACAAAGAGCAGACCGGCGCAAATTAATCCCCAAAGCGCCATGGTGAGCGGGTTTCTTGCGACCACGCGAAAGGAGGTGAGGATTGCATCGGTGGCCGAGACACGCCGATCGATCAGAACCGCAAAGGAGACCGCGCTGATCGAAAACGCCACAATCGCGAACATCAGTCCGACCGCGCACCACTCGGCAAGGAACCGGTGTCCCCCTGCCGTACTGACATGCCTAATCCCGGTGCGGCAAATCGCTACGTCCTGGAAAACGCTCACCAGATCGAGCCAATAGCGAGTGGCGACCAGCACCAGGGTGCGCGCGGTCTTTCACGCCGATTTCTAGCTAAATCCTCGATCGTTCGCTTTGGTCGGATGCAGAGATTGACCGATTGCCATCGCTGCCGCCGATAACGCGACGCCGAGCTATGCAGGAAGTGATGGGCGCTCCTCAACCGGACGCGGCCAAGACCTGGCCCGACTTCATCCATTCGTCCGAGGCGCTGCAGATCTTCGCGCACTATGGCTTCAACATCTGGCCGTACTCGGCGGTGCCAATGAAAGGGTACTCGCAGCTGCAACGAACGCGTTCGCGTTGCTGGGCTTATTGGTTGTGCCATTCGCGTGGAGAACAAGTCACGCATCAACAGTGGCGATAAAGGCGCATTGATGGGAAAGAAAACTCGAAAGCAAAATTCTCAAAAGTAGGGCCAAACAATTTGGCCGACAAGATTTATATGGCGAAATTGCGCCAGAATTGACGGTCAAAATCATAACCGTCCTCGATCTCTGATGAAGTCGAGGTGATGACCAGAGGGGCTTCTAGAGAGCCGACGTCGCCGCTGTAGCTGGCCTCGCATTGGTCAAACTGTCCGCCAAATAATTAGCCAACTCGCTGACGACTCGCGAATTGCTGCGCCGGCCGTGAGAATAGACCAATTCCACCGTTGGCAGTTGCGGCAGACGCATGCCATGGCGGACGATCCGCAGTGGTGGCGCGACCAGCGCACGAGCAAGGACGGTGATCCCCATTCCCTCCACCGCCGCCGACTTGAGGCATTCAAAGCTCGGGCTGACGAAACTGAGATGCCAGGACCGCCTGTGGTCCTTCAGCGCGGCGATGGCGAAGCGGCGATAGGCGCAGCCTTCGGGAAACAGGATGAGCGGCACTGACTCCATGTCATGGCCCGAATAATTCGGCCCGCTGACCCAGACCAGTTGTTCACGCAGCGCCACGGTGCCGTTTTTTGCACCGGTTTCTTGTTTGAAGAAGGCGAGATCGAACTCGCCGCGCATGCTGCGTTTCATCAGGTTT
>Ga0137358_10001297_pt1 | contig 13328 bp, 17 predicted proteins | sample Mad1_20_16metaG_FD_105551 | JGI IMG/M metagenome (GOLD analysis project Ga0137358, IMG submission 105551) | Vadose zone soil microbial communities from Angelo Coast Range Reserve, California, USA - Mad1_20_16 metaG | ecosystem: Environmental > Terrestrial > Soil > Vadose zone | place: USA... | reverse complement strand
GCTGACCATGTCACGTTCAGGATGGTTTACCAACCCCCTAAAGGAACTCCTCGGTTTTGTGCGCGCTCATACCTCATTGAATAGCCTGATTCTTATCATGTGCTCAGGTGTTCAGTCACTTCCTTGCTCCGTATGTTGAAAACTTGGATATGGGCCTAGTCAACCTTGGTATTGTCAAGGGTGAGTCAATACTGCCTCTAGTAATGTCTACGCCTTAACATCTTATGTTTGTCAGGACAAGTGACATTGGGAAAACTTCGGATTAAGAAAGGTGTCCTGGACTGGCTCCGGCTACCGATCGATGTTTCTGAAGGTGTGTATTGTCCCTATCGCCGTGGAGCATTTTGTTAATGTGGAAGGGTAGGCCATTTGGGAAAGTTTTCCTTGTCTTTGCATTGGTTTAACTTGGGAAATCAACCTGTTCAAGTACTGGTTGAAGACCTCTACATCCTTGTTGTTCCGCGTAAGGGATATGATCAAGATCCTGACGAACTCGAGCGCCGCATACAGGAAGCAAAACTAGAACGGCTTCACAATGCTGAGGTCTTTCAAACACAAGCGGCCGGTGTCAAAGGTACGAACCACTGCTTGTATATGTTCGTAACGAACTCAAGGGCGTTCAAGGTACCGATAACAGCGTTGAAAGTCAAGGCTTTGTTGCATCACTGCTCGGAAAACTTCTTAACAACATCCAAGTAACTATTAAGAATGTGCACATCCGATACGAGGATAACATCAGTGTTCCAGGTGTACGTCCACGAGCGGAAAATGCAAGGTGATAGTGTTTGACCATCAATTTTTTTTTATAGCATCCATTCGCAGTGGGCGTCACGTTGTCCAGCTTTTCGGCTGTTTCGGTAGATGGGAACTGGGAACCTGCTTTTATCGAAGGAGGCAGTAAGACCGTGCACAAGGTGAGTTAGCTTATTGATTCTTCGTCACCTCTCAACGCCGCTGTAGTTGGCGAAGTTGGAATCTTTGGCCGCATATTTTGACACAGACGCCCAAAGTGTAGCCGGGCTCTCTTATGAGACCACTATGGAACGGTTCTCATCAATGGTTCCGTATTACAATTTGATTCTCATTGCCCGGGTCATAACGAGATTGTTCAGATCGCACGAGAAGGGGCACCACAAGATCATCAATTTATTCTCAAGCCAGTTTCCGGAGAAGGACGGGTGAGACAAATTTGTACCAAGACGGGGGTATATTCAATAGTGTGATAGGTTATCTTGAGGAACAACGCAAAGAAGGATGCTCCCCGATTTGACATTCAACTCCTCTTTCCCGAAATCGGGGTACTTCTTGACGATCACCAATACAGGGACATGATCTCCTTATTCGAGACCATTCACCTGTTGAGACGAAAATTGCGAGTACGCGTGTTCACGAACTCGTTATTTGTCGTGGCACCAACCAGTAATAACGCAGTATGCGAAATATCGATCTCCAGAAGAACTTTGGGAAAATCGCCCACGCGCACTCCTTACATTTGCCGGGAATGCCATACTGGATAGTGTTCGTGAGCGGAGGCGCAGGTGGACGTGGGCCTTTTTTGCTGACCGTCGCGATGACCGTCGCCAATATGTCAAGCTCTTCAAAAAGAAGCAACTGAATACCACTACCAACGAGGTGCGTGTTCGTTATCTCCTCGGATCTTGCATTTACGTGATCTCAGGAATTGTCTGAGCTGGAGGCTTTGGAGAAAAAACTCTTATATGAAGACATTCGGTTCTACAGGTCAATCTCACGATCGGAACTTAGAAAAGATGGCACGCTGCAGAATCAAGTTGAGGAAGAGAAGAAGCGGGAGGCATCGCAGGCTTCCGGTTGGACAAGCTGGCTTCCAGGCTGGGGTTCTTCGAGCGCAAATACACCTACGCAGTCACCGCAAGAATCACCATTCAGCAATATGACCGAACAACAAAGAAGAGAGTTATACGAAGTTCTTGACTACGATGAGAAGGCAGCGATTGCCGACTCATTCGAACTGCCGAAAGATGCTCTCAAGGCCAGGATTCAAGCAGAGCTTAAGAGGGGTTCATTCGCTCTGAAAACGGACCCCCACGGCGTTGCAAAGGAGATTATCTCCGTCGTTTTTGACGAATTTCATGCAACAGGCATTCAACGGCGGGATAATTTGGAGGTTTTGACCTCTCTGGGCGGATTGAGCGTGTACGACGGTACCGCAAGGGATACACTGTTCCCTCAGATAGTCCACGTCAAGCAGGACTCGTCCGCCATACGCAGCGCAACAGATCATGATCCAAAGGATCCATTTTTCTTTATGAAATTCGAGAACAATCCACTTGACGACCGAGCTGACACCGCGCTTACACTCCGAATGAGACATATGGAAGTCGTGTATCACAGGGGTTATGTAGAGGCCATTTACAAATTCTTCAAGCCTCCTGGAGATCGGCTTGAATCCGTGGAAGCATTACTTGTGAATGTGATCCCCTCTATTATCTGCCCAGCCACTTATGTTATTGACAGACCGCGGCGGGTGGAGCTATTGAAGGTTTCCGCAAGGAAACACGAGCTGGTCTTGAGCATGCGTTGGAAGCCCACAAAACGGTTGATTTACAAGTGGATATGAACGCGCCTATCATCATCATACCAGAAAGGTGAAGGCGTTCACATCGTTTTTATCCATCGTCTAAGACCTTGCAGTATAACCAAACCCAAGTGTACACACCTTCTCATTGACGCCGGTCACATCTCAATTGAAAGTGACCTAGCGAGTAAAGATGCCATCCGCCAGATTCAACTTAAGCGGTCCCAACAGTATTCAGATGATGACTATGCGAGACTCGAGTCTCTTATGTATGATAAGTTGGACCTCAAGCTCGAGGATGCGCAGGTTGAAAACCTTCTTTTGAAATAATTACGACTCTGCTAATGTTCGTTGCAGTTCATCCTGGGAGGAGATCTGCAGTCTTGCAGAAATGCTTTAAGCTCGCGCGATGACTCGTCCCTTCATCTTATCGAACGAATCAACATCGACTTGCAGGTCCAGAACTCCATCGTGCCGAGCGTTGTCAATTTGGCTCGCTTCAAGATATCTGGGAAGTTGCCTGCATTGCAGCTGAACTTCTCCGACTCGAAATACCACTCAATTTTACGTCTTATCGACGTCACCATTCCGAAATTTGACAATGGAGATACTTCTGCCATCGATTCGACTGAGGTCATGTCATATAGCTATCAGTTGTCGTCGGGATTTTTCGATCTTCCTGGAGCTGAGTACAATGTCGACGAAGATGACGACGGTGACTATGAAAGCGCGGAAGATGAACACTCCACAGATGAAAAGAGTCGCGAGGTGCGTGTGCCCCTGGCCGAATAATGCGTCATAATTCTTATTTTCGAACTAGGGTTTGGCGTTGAGGCAGAGAATGTTCGAGCTTTCCTTTCAAGTAACGACCCTGCGGGCAAGTCTATATAAGTCCCAAGGTTTGGCGGGGGAGAAGCCACTCGGCCACGTCGCTTTCGACAACTTCTCTTTACTTCTTCTGCTCACGCAACATGATATGAAGATTGAAGTCTGTCTCGGGTCGGTTCCTTTCAGACTAATTGAAATTCCCACTTACACAGTATCGTAGGTCTCTTTTCATGAAAGTCGCGGAGCCAGGCTTCGAACCTGTTCAACTCTTCTCTTCTGCTGACGGGTCCGCAGGAAAGGACCTCCTTCGCGTGGACTACACGCGTGTTCAGACCACTTCTCCGGAGTACCTATCGACTTATGAAGGTTATGATCAGATCATTTCTGTGGACGTATCTACGGTCATTTTTCGTGTGGCTCCGGAGCCCCTTCTAACATTCTACGACCTTCTCATGACTACGTTCGTTCCGTCTTCACCTAGTCCTGGCGAGACACTAGTTGTCGCCCAAGACTCTTTGGTCATCGCTCAGCCGACACCGGAATCGTCATCACGCTCTGGTAAACTTCGCCTCCTGGTCAAGCTCGCCAGTGTTGAACGTGGGTTCTTTTTACACTTCATGAGGGGTAATCGCGGTAATTCATCGTGGCACAGTTACTCTTTCCAATGCGGGAGCCCGTATTGCGACGCTGTCGCTGTCGACTGCAGACGCATCAGTTCTACTTGGCAACACCATGAATGTGCACGTACGGCTGGGAAATTTGTCACTCAGCGACGATTCCGGGACGGAAACTGCATCACCCCATTTCAAGAAACTAATGTTTATTGAAGGCGAACACCTCGCTGAACTCAAATACCTAACGTTCGATCCTCAAGACCCGGAGACCGAAAAGGGTACCAATTCTTCTGTCTCTCTCACAGCTGCGTCTGTGACGTTCCACTACCTGGAGCAGCCTTTGCACGACATCTACGTCCTCTTCATGAAACTGGCTAAGCTCAAAGGGTTATATGATACTGCCACCGAAGCAGCCGTCCAGCGGGCGTCTGAGATTGAGCGTATGGCCTTTTCTGTTTCTGTGGAGACTCCGATCGTCATTTTCCCCTCAAATCCGTCGTCATCTTGCGATTCGTTAATCATGCGTCTCGGTGGGATTACGGCCAGCAATGCCTACCGGGATGGCATACCAAGAACTGAAGCCAGCCTCCGCGGCATGCAACTCGTCTCTACGATATTCTATGAAGGGAGACCATCCACACTAAAGATGATCGACGATATAGCAATTGTCACAGAGATCGTTCAGTCTGGTGGTCCCAGCAGCACACCTAGACCGGACACTGAGGTAAAATTGATGTACTAGTAAAGCTCGCTATTCTGACCGAGCCACCTCAACAGATGAACATCACGGTGTCTGATGTCAAGCTCGCACTGACAGAAGTCCAATATGGGATGCTCGTGGCACTTTCTCAATCAGTTCCACTTATTTTTGCAGGGGCTCCGGAAGGCGCTGCTGAGTCTGAACCTTCAACAGTTAAGCAGCAAATTGTTGAACGTCCCGGCTCCATGTACCATGAATCAGCCGTGAACTTATATCCCGAGCTCGAAGGACAATCGGGCACTGCTCAGCCTCGAACTACTTTGGATCTTGTCTTGACTATAGCCACCGTTAAACTCCAACTTTACGACCGACAGGCCACCTCGGAGGAAAATCTGAAAGAACATGGCATTGCCAGGTTTGCTTTGAGCGACAATAGCGTGCGGGTAAAGATGCTGTCTGATGGCGCCATGGAGGCTCAGGTCGTGCTCAGGTCGTTCACGATGAGTAATACTGCCCCCGGCCCCTCCAAGTTCCGTGAGATCATACCTGCCGCTCAGCACGACAGGAATCAGTTCATGGTTCTGTACACCACGTCGGGTGGCTCTGAACCTACTTCTCTTGCTCTTCTTACCGTGGATTCCCCTCACATCCTCTTCTCGCTTTCCCCGGTCTTCGCACTCGCAGAATTTTTCGCGAGTGCGTTCGATACTTCCGACACGGTAGTTGACTACACCTCCGACGCCAATAAGACTTTAGAGGGAGGAAAGGCAAATGCCGCTGCCGCTGAGAAACCACCTCTCCAGTTCAGGATCGACTTTTGTGACGTGTCAATCAGCGTACTTGAGGATGACCTTGATGCCGACTCTCAGGCCATACGTTTGACGGTCGCCCAAGTATCTATTCTTCAACAAGCACGTTTTTCTACATATTTTCGTATGATCTATTCACTCACCTTTTTTAATTTAGGGAATTCTTGCGCTCACTATGACTCGAGCTGGAATGTCCTTACTACGCATGGGAAGCCCAGAAGACGCTCGAATCTTGGATGACGTTGATCTTACCCTTACATTGGACAGCCGGACGATGTCGTCACATCAAATGACTAGCATTGATATCGCCATCAAACCCATCGTTCTGCGCGCATCGTATCGTGATATCATGCTCATCCTGCTTGTAGTCAACAAGGCCATGGAAGCTTACGGAAGACAGACGAGCGCTAATTCGAGTTCTAAGCCAGCCCAACCCTCTCAAGCAGTTTCGACAACAGCTACGCGTCGAGTTTCTGGGGGATCCGTCCAAGGTACAAGACCATATATAAACAAGTCAAGTAGTCTACCTTCGGGTACGGCGCATGTGGTGTTATCGAAAGAACAGGTCTGCAGAGGGGATCCTGTGACTAACCGAGGAGGAACTAACGAGCTCACCGCCCCAGCTCAATGCTTCCCTCGACGGGTTCCGTTTAATCTTGATCGGTGATCTACACGAACAACCGTTGCTACACCTCGTTATCAAGTCACTCGTCTTGAATCTCAATGACTGGTCTGGAGAGGTACGTTGTACGTGCGACAGTCCTTTCGCTGGTCTTGACCGTTGACAGCTGCGGGCGACAACTACCATTTCGAGTTCGATCAACTACTGGAATTTGACAAATTCGCACTGGGAGCCGGGTGCGTACGTCCAAACTTCCTCATTGAGTTATACTAAAGCGTTGCGCATAGTTGTCGACCCTTGGACTTTCAATGCATCAGTACGTTACAGCGTAGCGGTTTGCGACTTGTGGGATAACGGCAGTTAGGTTTCTCGAGAGCTGCCTTCGTACGCGCTTACGACCAAGGTGACTTCGAATGAACGCTTAAATGTGAACCTGAGCACCGCGTTTATCGAGCTCTTTCTCGAAACACTCAACTCACTCAGTCGGGAAAGTGAACATGTTCTTCAAAAACCAAGAGGGATTCGTGCACCATACCGTATCCGCAATCTCACAGGAATTACACTCCGCTTGTGGCCCGATGGTGGGCGTGCTGGCCGTGAGACAAGGACCAATGCTACCGTGATCGATGATGGCGAGACGATAGACTGGCGGTTCGATGATTGGAGGACAATGCGCGAAGTAAGTTTTTACATACCTCCATGAATTATTATTGAATGTGACTTTCAAGCATGCCCCGTCTGGTGATAGTAGCATTACCATACAGTTTGCTGACCAAGTGTGGGAGAAGCTTAGCGGTATCCCGGTCGATAGGGAAGGGGAATATACCTTTGCCCTGCGGCCAAGAGCAGAAAAGTACTACAACCGATTACTCTGCGAAGTCAAAGTAGAAGCGAGTACCAAGATCGTTACTCTCAGGTCGACCTACAGAGTCCATAACCGAACATTATATCCTCTCGAGATCGCTATTGGGGAAGGCGGAGAAAGCTCTAGTAACGGTGTTGTTGTCGTCAAGCTAGGTACGACATGCCACGACCCGTATAAAGCCGTAATCTCATGAGGCGTACAGCACCGGGTCAGGATTATTCCCTTCCTCTTGTGAAAGTAGGGAAGAGTAAGGTCAAGGTCCAACCTGACCGTAAGTAGATTTATTATGTTAAAATAGATCGGCCCTGATTCGAAATTGACAGAGGGTTTTGGCTATAAATGGTCCCATCCAAAAGCCTTGGAAGACCTGGTAGACGCGCAATCGGGATCCCGCGCATTGACTCTCCATTGTGAACACCGAGATTCTTCGGAGGCGGCCTTCCGGTTCCACGCTTTTGTTCAGTCAGATGTTAGCGCTCCAGCTGCAAGTTGGCGGCAAGTAGTAGTATCTGCAGATGTTTGTCTTCCTTACTTATCTCCACCGACTTTAGGAGATATCCTAAGATTAATCTTGACCTTATGGCACCAATACAACTGGAAAATCTGTTACCGTACAACCTGCAGTACAGAATATACGACAAAGATACGGATCAGAACTGGAGAAGCTACCTTCGCGCGGGAGGGATCATGCCAATACACTCTGTTGAGCTCAGCCACTTGGTGTTGCTCAATATTGAAGTCAATGACACAAGTTCGTAACCTTTTGTTTGGTGGACTCGTGAAACTCATCGTGCCTTTGATAGCGTTCAAAGCTAGTGACTTCGGCATCATCAATACGGACGGTAACTCTGACTTCGATATTGAGAATCGGTTGACGCTGGAGGATGCCTGGGGGCGCAAGCTTAAGTTGAAGCTGAATTATATGTGGGTATATTCCTGCTCTTGTCAGGCGATTTTAATGTAATTCTAATATCTACCCAGCCGACTGCCCGATTCAGGTGGTGCATTCAAGGTCCAGATTTATTCACCCTATGTCATTGTCAACAAGACTGGCCTCCCGTTCTCGGTGAAATCGGTGCGATCTAATAGAACCGGTCCCCCACAAGATGTCGCAGGAGAAACGCAGTCGAGTAAACTATCGCCTAATTTGGAGCTTGAACTCAACTGATACACTCTTCATTGGTAGACACGACACCGTTCCGTATGTCTTTTGACTACCGTTATCCAATACTGCTCTTTGACCTTTCATGACTAGTTTTAAGCCATGCCACTAACAGTGGTAATGAGTTCGTCTTCTTGGTTGGGCAGTCATTGTGGTCAAAGGTGATTGCCTACACTGCCCTTCTCTTTAATCGATATTTACAGGCGATCTGGACAGTCTATAAGTTTCGAAGCTCCGACCGCTGATATGGCCTTGGCGATACCGTCGAGAGGGCAGAAAACCGAAGAAACGCATGTGGGACTGTCCTGGACAGAGGGTTTGGGCAAGTACAAGTTGACGAAAGTCATAACACTTGCTCCGCGATTCATTATAAAGAATAACTTACCTGAGCCAATTTGTTTCCGGGAGCACTCGGTTGTACCACATGGAAGATCTACGTTAGACTCAGCGGAGCGGGTCCCGCTGTATACCCTGCGGACAAAGGATAAGCTGCTCACAGTTGCTTTTCCCGGAATGAACAACCAATGGTGAGATCTCACTTATTCGTAGACGAACCGTCATCAAATCCTTGGTTAGGTCTCCCCCGATCAGTATAGAGGACATAGGATCTGTACATTTCAGGTTAAAGCGACCAGGCGATGGGGCAAGAACCCACCTTATCCGCGCTGATGTCAAGATGGACGGAGCTACGATCTTTGTGTCGCTTAGCCTCTCTGACGACAGTTGGCCGTTCTTGATTGAGAACGATAGCAGTCACACTGTGACCCTTTGCCAAGCGGTCAGTACTGTCGCAGCGTACGATATTGCAGGGCTCATTATCGAGCAGGATGCCACTCACACTGTTTTCGACTCGGCCAAGCCATACCCAACCTACCGCTTACCAGAATATACGTCTTGTCCCTATGCGTGGGATTTCCCTGCGGTGAGAGAGAAGGAATTGCTTTTGACCATTAACGGTTCTCGTCGCCTCGTGGATATCCTTGAAATTGGTGACCTTGTGCCCTTTAAATTCCAGGTTAGCGAGAAGCATTCGTGTTATTCCGTTCCTTAATGACCGTAACGTTCAGAGTAACGGGGGAATAAATGTAATCTCAATGGATGTTCGAGCATCAGGCCATCAGCAAGTCCTGCGACTATCCAACTACAATGAAGAAACCAGTCTTTACCGCCCCAAATTGCACTCGTCCACCTCAAGTCTACGTATCGATACAAACTCTAGTGGTGCAGAAGCATTCGAGGCAATCACCGGAGATAATCAACCGAGTTTCCTGCTCGACGTGGTCCTCGAAGGCATTGGCATTTCACTTGTCAATCGCCGTGTTATCGAGGTGGTCTACCTATCTTTGGAGAACCTGAAGCTTGACTATACTGCCAGCCCCGTTTCGCAGTCGGTCAATCTGTCCTGTGGCACTCTTCAGATCGACAACCAATTACATGACGCAACTTTCCCTGTGGTCCTGCAACCAACCCCAATTGCTAGCAATGCAAGCAACGTGGCAGCCTTGCCAACTGTACAGTTGTCGCTGTTGTGGCTCAATGACCAAGGTGAATATAATACAAGCGCACTGGCTCCTCTTCTGACCGTACGTCCTCCAGAACATGGTGTGCTATTCGTCAAGTACTGCTCAATCCTGCTGCAAGCTTTGACGATCCAAGCGGATGAAGATTTCCTTTACGCAATATATGAACTGAGCAAAATTCGTGGCGCCTCTTGGGAAGAAGAGCAAAGACAGTAAGTCTGATCGTCGTTGCCGCATCTGTAGACTTCTCTGACTTCTATTAGCGTCCTTATCGAACAGCCTGTAGAGATCCCAGAGCCCGAAGACCTACCTAGTGAACGAGATTTGTATTTTGAAATTCTGGAGCTTCAGCCAATACGTTTGTCTCTATCCTTTGAGCGCACAGATCGATCAAGTGGGGAAAAGTAGGTGGCATGATGATCTCTATCTACAGCAGATTAAGGATTCTTCATAGATTGGAACTCCGGAACCCTCTGGCAGTCATAGTTAATGCTCTAACGATGGCAGTTGGGAATGTCAAGGATGCACCGCTACGAATGAATGCCCTTGCCATCAAAGATATGCGATTGACTGCTGTTGACCTCCAAACCCGAATCGTGTATCACTACCGCCAGGACGTTCTTCGGCAGCTGTACCGTATCCTTGGCTCAGCAGACTTCATCGGGAATCCAGTCGGGTTGTTCACTAACGTTAGTTCTGGTGTCGCGGACATCTTCTATGAACCTTTCACTGGCGCAGTCATGCGTGGCAACCAAGACCTCGGTGTTGGAATCGCGAAGGTGCGTTTCGTCTCAGACGTACATTTTACTTCACTGACGTAAGTCGTCATCAGGGAGCTGCAAGTTTTGTCAAAAAGACTGTCTTCGGCCTTTCCGACAGTGTAACAAAGGTCACCAGCAGCATAGGCAAAGGTAAGTGAAGGGTTATCCACCAATCAAGGCGCTGACGATAGGTTGCCAGGCTTATCGGCAGCAACGCTTGATGCTGAATACCAAAAACGACGCCGCTTGACCCAAAGGCGGAACAAACCCCGCCACGCGATGTAAGAGCTGTCTTTTACTTAGCCAAGTCTACTGACCAATATACCTCGGCAGCTACGGAGTTGCAGCGGGTGCTGAAGCATTTGCGAGCAGTATTGCCAGCGGTGTGGAAGGCGTGGTCGTCCGTTTCCTCGGTTCCTGTTATCCCATGTCCCTACTTAATATCTTTTCGTGCTTAGATGAAGCCAATTGAGGGTGTCGAGTCCGAAGGAGCTCTTGGCTTCTTCAAAGGTGTTGGAAAGGGCTTGGTTGGGTGAGTGATATATCCAACAGGATGATGGACTACCTGACATCCATTTTCTAAAAAGAGCCGTCACCAAACCTGCCGTCGGTTTTTTCGACCTTGCCTCTAATTTGTCAGAAGGTATGCCATTTTATGTCCTATGCGATTTATTGTGTTGTTGTAACGCCATTCCCCGAAAGGCGTTCGCAACACCACGACCGTTTTCGATCGTCCCGCCCGAGAACGCGTAAGATTGGTGAGTTGATGGATTATAGTGATGACCACGTATCTTACGAATGTCGTAGCCCCGACATGTACCCCCAGATGGGGTGCTGGTGGTAAGTAGCATCCCAAAGTCCATGACTTGCGTAGCGGTTAAGTGTGATTTTCAGCCTTTCTCTGATCGCTCATCTATTGGGCAATATTGGCTGAAGGACCTTGATAACGGCGCGTATCGACAAGAATTTTACGTCGCACATATCAGTATGCCCTCACCTCCTCTCTGCCGCAGTCTCGCTTATACCAAATGACAGATCTTCCTGGTGGAGATGGTGTCGCCCTGTTAACAGCTGATCGCATGCTCGCGTTTGGCACAAAGAAGCTTCGTCCGAACTGGGACCTTCCTCTTGCGCAGGTATTGCGTGTGATCAACCAGGATCACGGTATCCGATTTGTGCACAAGGGTGGTAAAGACCGCGACAAGTATATTGTTATAGAAGACCAGAAGTCTCAAGCGTGGTTTTACGAACAGATTGCGGGAGTCGTCAAGTCATTTAATGCACGGAGAAGGATGGACTCTTGACATTTTTAACTACGTAGTGACTCGACAGACGTTATTTATTTAGAACAAGCCTGCGCCCAATGACTGATCACATTAGACTTCAACTACCTCATCGTGCTATGCCCTTGTTGGAAACGCTTCGGTTATCTGCTGCCTTGCGCGCGCGCAACCGTGCTCTTCGTGAAGAACAGGGTGCTCCTTTTCGTGAAGGTACCCATCGTGACCGAGAAAAGGTATCAAGCCCGTATTTCTGATGCGCGAGACCATTGGCGACGGGAATGCCGACACCAGTTGGTCCCACTCAAAGGGCCAGCAAACGTGGATCCAAACCGTGTACTAACTATTCGTCTCCCGGACGATCAACGTTTCGCGTGGTCGATCGTTCGTATCTCCACCAACTCAAAACATTGTTGCCCCTTCGTCTGCCGCTCCCTCCCTTTCTTCCGACAACAGCCCTCAACCGCCACCACCCCTTCTTCACATCACCATTACCGCCCCTTCATCATCTTCCTCTCCGCTTCGCCGTCGTGTATCCCCGGGTTTTCTCGCCCACCTCTTCGTCGGTCTGTTCGCCTTTCACCCCTTACTCCTTCCTCTCATTCTCACGACTCCGTCACACCTTGTCGCTCTTGGAGAGCGACAACACAGGTTCGCTCCATGCAGAGGAGTTCGTTCATCCGTGCGTTTCAGGGTTTCGATGAAGAGAGTCATTGGCACCGGGGAGCTGCGGTATGTGCCAATGCAACTTGGGGGAAAGACATCCTATGAGGTGGATGAGCTACTCAATGGCATACAGATCGGCGCGTGCGTGTTTTACCTCTACCGTCGAAGCCACCTCATTAACATAGCAGCAGCGATGGCAGCGTGTATTATGAGTCATTTATACGCACGATCCTTGGTCATTGTCGTGCCTAGTCGTACCCATAATGTCATGCCTATCAATAAATGATTTCACTCTAAACTTTTTTTGTCTGCCATTGATGTGGGCTGGTACCCAGCTCACCTTCGGATTCAGAGCTTGGACCGTACTCGAAGTCAAAAGGGTCCGAAAAATATGCATCCATTGTGTAAGAGATGGAAGAGCGAAAAGGCGCGTGGATTCGATACAATACTGCGTGATAATCGACAACACGGCCTCAAAATGATGTGCTTATCTACACCCGCCCTACCCTGATAATGGGTTGATATGTCGACCCGCAGAAGCTGATCAAGACTACAATCACTGGTATACTAATTGGGACTTTTCCTGGCGTACCTGATAAGATTTTGATATGTTTGTGTGCGGAAACATACCACAACTTACCGTGAGGTTGTATGGCCCTGATAACGTGTTGATATGTCAGCCCGCAGAAGCCAATCAGCTTCTATTAAGACCATCCATCGGTTGCCGACATGTGCCCACGTGCCCAACCGCTAATCGAGGATTGATTCACGCGGTCAACGATGCGCGATACGTTTTAACCGGTCATTGTACAGTAAACAAAAGAATACCAATCTAATACAATTTTTTGTACTTTTTCTGTCGGCAGCGCACCTCATTCAGGCTCCAAATCCGCCGTGTACAGCTCCAGTTCACTCAAGAACGTCTCAAGAGTGTCATCGGCCTT
>Ga0137358_10001296_pt1 | contig 13330 bp, 8 predicted proteins | sample Mad1_20_16metaG_FD_105551 | JGI IMG/M metagenome (GOLD analysis project Ga0137358, IMG submission 105551) | Vadose zone soil microbial communities from Angelo Coast Range Reserve, California, USA - Mad1_20_16 metaG | ecosystem: Environmental > Terrestrial > Soil > Vadose zone | place: USA... | reverse complement strand
TGCGACATCGCCGTACCTGTCAGCAGCACTCCGGCCGTGGTCACAGCAGCGGCCGAACCAATTTCCAGGAATCCGCGTCGCGAAAGCCCATCTTTCTTCTGGTCCATTTGTTGCCTTGCCCCGTTAAACATCGTTTCCTGCATAGGTGTTCGAGCGGTTCTCCGCCTTTACAGGTGCGGAACACACATCAAGAGCAACAGTGGGGCCAAAGTCTAGGCTCGGGAGAAGTGAGGCAAAGTTCTTGAAACTACAGCGATTGCCTCCCTGGAAATCCTTATACGGCGTCATTGGAGTCAGCATTTGGACAGACCCTACCGAATTGTCGCCACGATTCACGACATGCACCAATTTTTCTGTGGTTACATATCCAGCACCAATGACGTTAAGTACGTCTAAATCTTTGTTCTTCCAGACCGGAAGGTTTGGATACCAGACTGCATGAATACAGCGAATTCCCGCGGTGCGAAAGTGAATGGAAAATGGGCTCGGTAACTTACGCCTTGCAGGTAACGATCTCGATTGCGATGACGCAGGGTCTCGCACCCGCCCAACAGCTATCCGCCGGACAACAAACGTCCTCACCTGCATCGATAACCCTCGACGAGGGATCCCGAGACACCCAGACTACATCCATCCAACAGGGATTTTTGGATCAGAAGACGAGTAAGCTCTGCAGTTTACAGCCGCCTGACGAACTTTCCTCATCCAGGCCGAATACCAAAGGAGCGACCGGGACTGAAGGATCACTCGCCTATAGTCCTCTCTCCTCGAGTTGCAAATTCCATTTGTTTCTTAAGCAAACGTATTCACCTTACACATTCGCGTCAGCGGCTTTTCAAGCGGTTTGGGCCGACGCAACCGGGCGGTGGCCCCACTATGGGGTAGGGACCCAGGGTTTGGCGAAGCGATTTGGCGCGACCTTGGCGGATACAGAGTCACGGAGGTTCATCCAGAGTTTTGCTTTGTCGGCAATCCTGCACCAGGATCCTCGCTATTTTCCTTCGTACAAGCGATCATTCATTTCCCGGGGGTGGTATGCAGTAACCAGAGTGATGGTCACGAAGAAAGACAACGGCGTAAGCGCATTCAACAGCGCCGAGTTTCTGGGAGCTTTGCTCACGAGTGCGCTGCAAAACTCCTACTATCCAAGACACGACCGAACTTTTGGTGACACAATGAATCGCTTTGGTGGTGCCCTGAGCTCTGATTCGATTAGCTATCTTCTACGCGAATTTACCCCCGATATGAAGCGCCTGTTCCGAAAACATGCACCGGACAAAATCCGCAAGATCGAGGAGAAACTTCCTATCCCTCTCGAGGATAAGCCGTAGGCAGAGGCATTCCGCCATCGGTTCCGGGAGACCTACAGGTAGTTTGGTTGCGTCCCCGACGATGCGGGCGTCAAGATCTAGACGCTTGTCGATCCGAGCGTCAACTTCTTGACTGTGTCTGTCCAGCGGGCCACTCCGCCCGTTCACAATTCCGGTATATCCAACGACTTGCGCACGCCTAGCCGCTAGCAGCCTTTGGCAAGGTTAGTGCATGTATGTTCCTGATGGGGACTATGAGAAGCACTGTGATCCCCATCTGTCCTGCGAGCGCTCTGTGTTCTCGGTGCGGTTACCTGTCTCGCGCTGGCGCAGGCGCCCGTTGCCTCAGAACAAAAAGAAGTGACGGCAGAAGAAGTGGTCGGAGCACTCGAAGGCGCTTACGGTGTACACCCGGGTGAGCGGCGCAACCATACGAAGGGCACTTGCGCGTTGGGCACGTTTGTGGGCAGGCCGGAGGCGGCAGCGTATTCGAGATCAGCCTTGTTTGCTGGGCAGCCAGTGCCGGTTGTGGCGCGCTTCTCGCTAGCCGGCGGAGACGCGCACGCGTCCGATACGAACAGAAGCCCACGGGGCATGGCGCTGGAGTTCAGGCTGCCCAATGGCAGTCTGCAGCACATGACGATGATCAATACGCCCATGTTTTTCGCCGCCATGCCACGAACGTTTCTGGACAAAATGCTGGCATTGAAGCCGGATCCGGCGACGGGCAAACCGAACCCGGAAGCATTAAATGCGTTCGCGGAAGCCATCCTGACACGAAGGGGCAGGCGACTTTTCTGGCCACCAACAATCCACCGCGTAGTTATGCCAATAGTGCCTACTACGGCATTCAGACTTTCAAGTTCGTTAACGGGGACAACAAAGTCACGTTGGTGCGGTGGCGCTTCGTTCCCCAGGACGGAGAAAAACAACTTTCCGTGCGGAGATGACCTCCGAGCCGACCGACTTTCTTGAGAAAGCACTGATTGATCGAACACAACAGGGACCTGTGCGCTGGGACATGTTCCTGACCATTGGAGAACCGGGTTACCCCGAGACAGATCCGACGATTTTGTGGCCGAAAGATCGCAAGGAACTGAAGGTAGGGACCCTGACGATCTCATCCGCGATGAACCAGGAGGGCGCCGTCTGCGAGAACATCAACTACGATCCTCTCGTCATGGCGAACGGCATAGCGGCGACCGATGACCCGGTTCTTCCATTCCGTTCATCATCTTATGCACTCTCGTTCACAAAACGACTGCAGGAAAAGTGGTTTTGAATCAGGTGCAACCTCGGTTGTCAAGCCGATCCTGCTGTGCTAACGTTTTCGAATTCTACGCGCGCGCGTTCCAGGGGAGCCCAGCCGTGGCGCAGTGGAATTTCTTCCGCCCTGGCGTTGCTACCATTGACTCTGCGCTACGGTTTTGCGGTTCTTCCTCGCAATGGCACCCGGACTAAGCGGCCCGTAAGAATAAGAAGAAGGGACCCGGGAGGTACCCCGCCATGACCATCGAGATGCGGAAGACCGGAATCGACGTCGTCGGCGACATGCCTTGGGGTACACACTTCTGTCTCTTCTACGAGACCACAGCAGATCTCCTCAAGACATTGGTCTCCTACTGCAAAGCTGGATTGGAAAACCAGGAGTTTTGCCTGTGGGTGGTGGCGGACCCACTTACCGAGGAAGACGCCACGCATGCGTTAAGACGAGCTATTCCTGACTTCGATCGATATCTGGAGAACGGCAGCATAGAGATGGTCCAGGCTCGCGACTGGTATCTTCAGGATGGCACGTTCAATCGGAAGAGAGTGATTGGCGGTTGGAATGAGAAACTCGCGCACGCAGCGGCCAGAGGTTACGCCGGCGTGAGAGTCACCGGAGATACGGCTTGGCTCGAAAAGAGGGACTGGAACGACTTCGGTGAATACGAAGATTCACTCAACCAGGCTGTCGCCAACCAGCGACTGACGGTGCTATGCACCTACCCGCTCGCCGCATGCGGAGCTGCTGAAATCCTGGATGTGGTGCGAACACATCAGTTTGCGGTAACCAAGCGGCGCGGGAGTTGGGACGTTATTGAAACGGCCGGGCACAAACAGGCGAAGGCTGAAATTAAGCGCCTGAATGAGGAACTCGAGCAACGCGTCGTAGAACGGACCAGCCAGCTGATCTCGGTCAATAGCGAGCTGACAAAGGAAATACTCCAACGTCAGCGCGCCGAGGAGGCTCTCCTGCGGAGCGAGGCCTATTTAGCGGAAGCACAGAGCGTGAGCCACACCGGCAGTTTCGGCTGGAGCGTTTCCAGCGGACATATCGTCTGGTCAGACGAAACCTTTCGAATTTTCGAATACGACCCAGCCAACAAACCTACAGTGGAATTCATATTGCAGCGAACCCATCCGGAGGACAGAGCCTTCTTGCAAGAAACACTTGATCAAGCAGCACGAGACAGGAAGGCGTTTGAGTTTGAACATCGGCTGCTGATGCCGGATGGCTCGGTAAAGTGCGTTCGAGTTGTGGGTCATCCCTCAACCAAGAATGCATCGAGCGAATTTGAATTCGTGGGAGCAGTAATGGATCTCACTGAGAACAAGCGGGCAGAGGAGGCCCTACGGCGGAGCGAGAGTTATTTAGCTCAAGCACAAAGGCTGACCCAGAGTGGAAGTTGGGCTTGGAATGTGCGTACCGACGCTCGCTTCTGGTCGCAAGAGACCTTTCGCATCTTTGGGTGTGACCCCGAAATAGTGAAGCCCACATGGTCGGACATTCTCGAACGAGTGCACCCTGAAGATCGAGCAAAAATCGTGCAGAGAGCGAAAACGGAGACCAAACTGGAGGAGAGAGTAGATTCTGAGGTTGATTTTCGAATTATTCTTCCGGACGGACGAATAAAGCACCTTCACTCTATCGCTCGCCCTGTGCTGGATGAGTCAGGCGAAATCACTGAGATCGTCGGCACCTTGATGGATGTAACTGAACGCAAGCGGGCAGAGGCGCTGCGTGACGGAGAGAGTCGTATCTTGGAGATGATAGCGCGCGATGCTCCGCTGGAGGAAATACTGGAGAACCTGGTGCGCGTTGTGGAAGCTCAATTTGCTGGCTTGCTTTGCTCAATCCTGCTCCTCGAAGAGGATGGGCAGCACGTGCGGCACCGCGCCGCCCCCAGCCTTCCTAAGGCCTACAGCAAGGCCATCGACGGCCTTTGCATCGGACCGAAGGCGGGATCATGCGGCACCGCTATGTACCGCAGAGAGCCTGTTGTCGTCACCGACATTCTCCAGGATCCGCTGTGGGAGCCGTATCGAGCCGTGGCCGAGCCCTATGGGCTCCGCGCCTGCTGGTCCACTCCGATACTTGCGCATTCGGGCCAAGCGCTGGGCTCATTTGCCATGTATTACCGCGAACCGCGCAGTCCGAGCCCAGCTGAGACCCATGCTCTGGAAATGGCCACCCACCTCGCCGGCATTGCCATTGAACGCAAACTGGCGCGTGAAGAGCGCGAACGACTACGTCAGGCCCAAGCGGAACTCGCGCACATAAATCGGGCGGCCACCATGGGCGAACTGACCGCTTCTCTGGCGCATGAGATCAAGCAGCCCATTGCGGCAGCGGTAACAGACGCTAAAACCTGCTTGCGGTGGCTTGGTCGCGATCAACCCGACCTGGTAGAGGCACGCGAAGCAGCCTCAAGAATCATCAAAGACGTAATCCGTGCGTCTGACATCATCAGCCGGATCGGTTTGTTGTTCAAGAAAGGAGCTGCGGAACGAGAGTTAGTTGACGTGAATGAGGTCATTCAAGAGATGATCACCCTGCTTCGCAGTGAGGCGAGCCGGTGTTCGATTTCGATCCATGTCGACCTTGCCAGCGATCTTCCTAAGATCATGGCGGACCGGGTGCAATTGCAACAAGTTTTCATGAATCTCATGCTCAATGGCATCGAAGCTATGAAGGACATGGATTCTGCAGGTGAACTCACGATCAAGTCGCAGCAATCCGACGATCGTCAACTGCTGATTTCGGTCGGTGATACCGGCGTGGGACTAAAGCCGGAACAGGTGGAGAAAATGTTCAATGCATTCTTTAGCACCAAACCTCAGGGCACCGGTATGGGACTGACCATCAGCCGGTCCATCATCGAATCGCATGGCGGCCGTCTATGGGCTACCGCACACTCGGGCCGAGGCGCAACATTTCAGTTCACCTTACCGAGAGAACACTCGTCGCAGCAGGCTGCGTCGTCATTCTTGTCGCGCTCCGATTCTCCCGCAGTGAATTGACGAACCCGCCACCGAGGTCGCGAGGCCTCTCAGGCATGCTGTCGCCCTTCCGGGTCTGTTGTTCCTAAACGTTCGTCACTTCACTCCGTCGGCAAAGCTCTATTGAACTTGCCGATCTGATCCTGTCGTGGACTGGGGACGAGTCCAGTCTATGAAGAACCAGTGTTGACAAATATCACTGCCACGCGCCTCCTGGCACCGCCCCCGCGGGCAACGTTCTATTGTCACTACCACGCGTCCTCTGCCACGGAACCCGGAAGAAAACCTTCTGTGCACCACCCACGCAGCCCTCTGCACCGCACCCCGGAGGGTGCCTGACGATTGCCCGCCACGTTCAGTGGCGGGCAAGCGTCTACTCAAAAACCCCATCCCGTAGGGATGGCTGAACCCCGACAAGTGCCCGCAAAAGGAAATACAAAAGCGGACGCGATTGCTCGTAACGTTCTGCCGCAGAGCGCGCTAACGGCTATCGATTCTGAAGAAAGTTGCTGATGGTGCAACCCTAGCTATCGTCGCTGTCCCACGGGCAGAACTCGGTTCCAAAACTGACGCCAATCCGTCTGGCATTCACCCTGGCACTTGAACTCTTTACCCGGGCTGCCCATTCTGCCGCCGCACTCAGGGCACACGCAATTCAGAATGGCGGAGACCACTTCTGCAGTCACTTGGATGTTGCTTTCTCTCGTAAACGCCATGAACACCTCACCAACGAGATCGAATGATCAGCGGTTGCTCATCCCGTCCAGGAACGAAGTACCGCATGACCCTTGCAACGTTCCTGGCCGTCCAAAACCACAATCACAAATGTACCTGATGCATTTTGGGTTCCAACATGCGAACAGAGTGACGTTGCAACTTGACTCAAGTGTGGAGAATCGGTTTGCGAGAATTGCAACTGAGGTGTGAGGCGCGGCATCACATCGCGTTATAGACGAGCGCCTAGAGCGGCGCCGCCTTTGCAGTCCCGCCCTCCTGGAAACATCACTCCACTGCAAAGGCGGCCTGCTCTCTGCGTCCCTCGAGCAGAAGCAACGACGCAGAATTCGCCTTTTCCACAGAGGACCCGGGCAAGCAAGATCACTTCGGCGCTTATTGAGGTAGCTTCGTCCAGGTCGAAGCCAGTCGAAATGTCGACGGGCTGTCAGCCACAGGACTCTCACCAGGTGTTCGTAAGACTTACTCCACCCCACCAGTCGACCGATGCCACTGAAAATAGCGGATAAGCGGCGTGGCCTTTGATTGGAAGGTGGCGTGCCTCTTGTCGTGGTGCCAGGAGGAAAGACGACATGCAAGAGGCACACATCGGAAGCCAACAGCACCTCGACGTCGCCGTTAGCCAAGGCGTAGCTCAGGAAATGGAGAAGCTTGTCTCAAGCCGGCGCCTGTTGTTCTACAGAAGTGCTTATCGCCTGCTAGGCAATGCGGCCGACGCGGAGGATGCGGTTCAGGACGCGCTTTTTTCTGCCTTCAAACACTTGGGCCAGTTCAGGGGGCAGTCACAGATGTCGACATGGCTTACTGCTATTGTGAGCAATTGTGCGCGGATGCAGTTGCGCAGGCGGCCGCGCCCGATCCAAGTGTCCTTGGACGAGCCCGTCGGGGAAAAACAGGAATATTTGGTGTTAGAACGACTGGCGGACGGTCGTCCGAATCCCGAAGACGACTGCCGACATTCTGAACTCAATGCCCGCGTGACACACCTGATCGCGCAGCTCTCGCCTCCATTGCGCAAGGCATTTCAGTTGCGGGAGTTAGATGGTCTGACTACGAGCGAAGCAGCGCACGTCTTGGGAGTGCCAGACGGAACAGTGAAGGCCCAGTTGGCGCGGGCACGTGCGAAGCTCAGGAAGATGTTGCGCCGCGCAGAGGGTGCTGCGCCGGTGAGCCGTGCGGCGTCGTCAAGAATGGCAAGGAAGCAAGTCCAAACCAGGTAGAGATTCTATGTGGATTGTTCGACTCGCATTACGGCGGCCGTACACGTTCGTGGTTATGGCCATACTCATCCTGGCGATGGGGGTGCTGGAGATTTTTCGTACCCCAACTGACATTTTCCCCAACATCAACATTCCGGTGGTCAGCATCATTTGGTCCTTCAACGGTCTCGTTCCCAAGGATATGAACGACCGTATCATAACCATCACCGAGCGGGCGCTCACCACCACCGTAGACAATATTCAGCACATCGAGTCTCAATCGCTAAATGGAATTGCTGTGGTCAAAGTATTCATGCAGCCGACAGCAAGCGTCGAGCGGGGCATTGCGCAGATTACAGCGGTTTCTCAAACGCAGTTGAGGCAATTACCGGCGGGGACTACGCCGCCACTCATTCTGGCTTATAGCGCATCGAGTGTGCCTGTTCTGCAGTTGGCACTCTCGGGACAGGGCCTTTCCGAGCAACAACTCAACGACTACGGTCTCAATTTCATTCGCACCCGGCTCATCACTGTTCCCGGTGCATCGGTACCCTATCCCTACGGCGGTAAACAACGGCAGGTACAGGTGGACCTGAATCCGACCGCATTGCAGTCCAAAGGTCTTTCCGCCCTGGACGTGGTGAATGCCATCTCGCTGCAGAATCTAATCCTGCCGACCGGTACGTCGAAAATCGGAGGCAAAGAATACAACGTTGATGTTCCCAATGCGGCGCCGCAGACGATGGATGAGCTAAACCGCATACCGATCAAGACCGTTGGGAGCACGACGATCTACGTTAAAGATGTCGCCTGGGTGCGAGATGGTTTCCCTCCACAGACCAACATCGTTCGGGTGAACGGGCAGCGATCCGTACTGCTGACGATTCAAAAGGCGGGAGATGCCTCCACCTTGAATGTCATCTCAGGCATCAAGTCTCTTCTGCCTCAGATTGCCACCACCGTTCCGTCCCAGCTAAAAATGCAACCCCTTGCTGACCAATCCGTTTTTGTTCTCGGAGCGATCAGCGGCGTGGTCAGGGAAGCGCTCGTCGCTGCGTGCCTGACGGCTTTAATGATTCTGATTTTCCTGGGGAACTGGCGAAGCACGCTCATCATCGCGACTTCGATTCCTCTTGCCATTCTTACGTCGATCATTGTGCTCAGTGTCACTGGCCAAACCATCAATATCATGACGCTCGGTGGATTGGCGTTGGCGGTGGGGATCCTTGTGGACGATGCCACGGTGGAGGTGGAAAACATCAACCGCAACCGCGAGGCAGAACCAGACAAGAACATGGATGAGGTAGTGCTCGACAGCGCCATGCAAATCGCGACACCTGCCTTCGTGTCTACCCTCTCGATCTGTATCGTATTTGCCCCCATGTTCCTGCTCTCGGGCGTGGCTCGGTATCTCTTCCTGCCGCTGGCTGAAGCTGTCGTGTTTGCCATGCTGGCTTCGTATGTGCTCTCACGAACGATCGTTCCAACCATGGCTAAGTATTTGCTACGGCACCAAAAGGTTGGTCACGAAGCCGCCCGGTTAAGCCGCAATCCGTTCGTCCGACTGCAACGGCGTTTTGAAGCGGCGTTCGAAAAATTCCGGGAGAGCTATCGCCGAATGTTGGAAGCTTGTCTCCACCATCGGCGGGCTTTCCTGGCGGTTTTCTTCGCTGCGTGTCTAGGGTCGCTGGCCATTCTAATTCCGTGGCTCGGCCAGGACTTTTTCCCAAATGTTGATGCCGGCAGCTTCAAGCTCCACCTTCGGGGTCCGACTGGGATGCGTATTGAAGACACGGCGTTCTTGTGTGACTTGGTGGAGAATTCAATTCGTCGCGAGATTCCGCCCGCCGAAGTGTCAAGCATGATCGATAACATCGGACTGCCTTACAGCGGCATCAATCTTTCGTATAGCAATTCTGCTCCCGTGGGCACGTCGGACGCCGACATCCTTGTGACCTTGTCCGTAAAACATCGCCCGACCGACAACTACGTCAACCAACTTCGTTTGAAACTTGCCAAGGAGTTTCCTGGCGTGATGTTCGCGTTCCTCCCGTCCGACATGGTCACTCAGATATTGAACTTTGGACTGCCGGCTCCAATCGACATTCAGATCACAGGCAACAATTTGGAAGCGAACCGCGCCTGGGCGAGCCAACTGCTTCAGCAAGTCAGATACGTGCCTGGAACGGCGGACCTACGGATTCAACAGCCTTTCGATCAACCGTATCTACACCTCAGAGTTGAACGTACGAAAGCTCAGCAGCTTGGCTTCACCGCACACGACATCGCACAGAATCTCCTGGTATCGCTTAGCGGCAGCTTTCAGACTTCGCCCACCTTCTGGGTTGATCCCAAACAAGGAGTCAGCTACCAAATAGCGACCCAAACACCGCAATACCGGACAAGCAGCTTACAGGACCTTGTCAACATTCCAGTTACCGGAACCAACGCATCCGCTGCGCCATCGCTTATGGCAAGTTTGGTATCTGTCAAACGAGACACTGGCATGGCAGTTGAGTCTCATTACGACATTGCACCCGTAATTGATATTTATGGCTCGGTGACTGGCCGGGATTTGGGTGGAGTCTCTCGCGATATCAACAAACTCATCGATGCGGCTCGCAATCGGCTGCCGCGTGGCTCGCAAGTCGTCGTTCGCGGCCAGGTGCAGACGATGCGGTCCTCGTATGTAGGTCTTCTGAGCGGCTTGATGGTTGCAATCTTATTGGACTACTTGCTCATCGTGGTGAACTTCCAATCCTGGCTCGATCCGTTCATCATGATTTCCGCGTTACCTGCGGCACTGGCCGGAGTTGCCTGGTTCTTGTTCATAACGCACACCACCCTGAGCGTCCCCGCTCTCATGGGAACGATCATGTGCATGGGTGTGGCCACCGCGAACAGCATTCTGGTGGTGAGCTTCGCCACAGAGCAAATGCAGGCAGGGAGGGATCCCATTGCAGCTGCTCTGGAGGCGGGCTTCACTCGTTTTCGTCCGGTGCTGATGACCGCTCTGGCCATGATCATAGGGATGGTTCCAATGGCGCTGGGACTGGGGGATGGCGGCGAGCAAAATGCTCCGCTAGGGCGAGCCGTGATTGGCGGTCTGATTTTCGCAACGGTTTCCACTCTGTTGTTCGTGCCCACCTTCTTCAGCGTGTTGCACGGATGGAGGCAAAAACGCCAGGTGCGTGAAAAGACGACTACTGCTTAAGCGCAACAGCGAGGGGATTATGGGCGACATAGAAATCAAAGAGACGATCGACCGGCCTGAGATGGCAGCATTGAATCATGGGGAGGCAGGCAAGCAATCTCCAAAACGTTGGTTACTGGCTTTGGCCATGGCGCTATTTGTCGCGGCCATTCTGATTTTCGGGATTCGGTCGCGCGTGAAGGCCGAGGCTAATTTGCGCACGGTGACCGCGCAGATGGCCGTGCCTTCAGTTTCGGTTGTCGCGCCCCAGCAAACTGCGCCCGCTCAGGAAATCATTTTGCCGGGAAACATACAAGCATTCATCTCATCGCCTATCTACGCCCGCACGGATGGATATCTGAAGAAGTGGTATTTCGATATCGGAGCACACGTCAAGGCTGGACAGTTGCTCGCCACCATCCAAACTCCAGAAGTCGATCAGCAGCTAGCGCAGGCACGCAGCAATCTTGCCACTGCCAAAGCGAATCTGGAGTTGGCGCAAATCACGAAAGACCGTTACCAGGGATTGCTGACAAAACATGCCGTGGCTCAGCAAGACGTCGACAACGCTGTCGGAACCTACAATGCCAATAAGGCAATTGTCGACGCCGACATGGCTAACGTACAGCGCTACGAGGCTCTGGTTTCCTTTGAGAAGGTATACGCTCCTTTCGATGGCGTGATCGCGGCCCGCAACACCGACATTGGCGACCTCATCAACTCTGGCAGCAGTACCGCACCCAGAACCAACCTCTTTGACTTCGTCCAGCCCGGCACCCTGCGCGTTTACGTGAACGTGCCCGAAGAGTACTCGCGAGGCGTAATACCCGGCCAGACGGCCACCGGCATCGTACTGGCCGAGTTTCCTGGCGAGACATTTCCGGGGAAGTTAGTACGCACCGCCAACGCCATTAATATGACGACTCGCACGCTGTTGGCCGAGATTGACGTCGACAATCCCAAGGGCACTCTGCTCACGGGATCCTATGCAGAAGTACATTTGAAGATTCCCGGGCAGGGCTCTACATTTCTGATTCCAGTGAATACTCTTATTTTTCGATCGTCAAAGGTGCAGGTAGGCGTCGTTAGAGATGGCAAGGTCGTGCTTACAGATGTCACTCCGGGGCATGATTTCGGAGCTGAAATCGAGATCGTGGCCGGTCTGAAGGCTGACGACCAAGTGGTTGTGAACCCGCCCGATTCGCTCGTAACCGGGCAGCAGGTTCAGATCGTAAACGCGTCGCTCCCCGGGGATGCAAAATGATGTCTCCGCAAAAGAGAATCCGCGCTACGGAGAGCTCGCGGCCAACATGGACGGCGGTTCTCCTGTTCGCGGGGGTTCTTCAGTTTGCCGGCTGTGCTGTCGGACCCAAGTACAGAACTCCTGCAGCTCCCGCGCCGCCCGCATATAAGGAGATGGGAAACTGGAAAACTGCGCAACCCAATGATCACAACTTGGGCGGAAACTGGTGGGAGACGTTTCAAGATCCTCAGCTCAATTCATTGGAGCAGCAGATCAACGTTTCCAACCAGAACCTGAAAGCGGCAGCAGCTCAGTATCAGCAAGCCCGGGCCGCATTGCGCTACGGTCGCGCCGACTACTATCCCACAATAACGACGTCTCCTTCGGGGATCCGCAACCGGTATTCCAATAACCGTCCACCGCAGACCTCAATATTTAACGGCATCACTTTTAATGATTTCACGGTGCCTTTTGATTTGTCCTATCAGGTCAACGCATGGGGCCGGGTGAGTCGTAATGTCGAGTCCCTTCGGGAGCAAGCGCAAGCGAGCGCCGCGGATCTTGCAGTAGTGAATTTGAGTATGCACGCCAACCTGGCTATCGATTATTTCGCAGCGCGCACCTTGGATGCCGAAGAGAAATTGCTGAGGGATACGGTTGCTCAATACGAACAAGCACTCCAGTTGAATGTGGACCGATACCAGGGAGGCCTTGCTTCCGAGGTAGAAGTGGAGCAAGCCAGAACGATCCTCGAGACAACCAGGGCCCAGATGGTGGATGTCGGGGTCGCGCGCGCCCAGTACGAGCATGCGGTTGCACTCCTGATCGGTAAGCCTCCAGCTGAGTTCAATCTTCCCCAGTTGCCGCTCACGATGCCCCCGCCAGCAATCCCCGTCGGAGTACCTTCAGAGTTGCTGGAAAGACGCCCCGATATCGCAGCGGCTGAGCGGCGGGTGGCCTCTGCCAACGCCCAAGTTGGACTGGCTAAGACGGCTTATTACCCGCTAGTTAATATTTTGGGGGAAGGGGGTTTCAACAGCGGAATGATCACGACATTGCTGCAAGGACCAAGTGCTATATGGTCGGTCGGGCTTTCCGCCTCGATGACGATCTTCGATGTCGGCCGGCGACGTGCTCTTTCCGATGAAGCAAAGGCCGGCTACGACTCTTCGGTCGCGTCCTACCGTGAAACCGTTCTCGCTGCGTTCCAGCAAGTTGAGGACAACCTCGCAGCGCTCCGAATTCTTGAGCAAGAGGCTGATACCCAAGCTACTGCTGTGCAAGCGGCGCAACACTCTCTATGGCTATCGACCACCCGATATGAAGGTGGAGTCACTAGCTATCTCGAAGTGATTACCGCTCAAAATGCAGCTTTGTCGGATGAAGT
>Ga0137358_10001294_pt1 | contig 13346 bp, 17 predicted proteins | sample Mad1_20_16metaG_FD_105551 | JGI IMG/M metagenome (GOLD analysis project Ga0137358, IMG submission 105551) | Vadose zone soil microbial communities from Angelo Coast Range Reserve, California, USA - Mad1_20_16 metaG | ecosystem: Environmental > Terrestrial > Soil > Vadose zone | place: USA... | reverse complement strand
TTGTGGCGACCTGTTGGACCACGTGATCATGACCACTTCTCGCCGCTCGTTTTCTCCTTCAAGTTTTTCTGAGCCCTCTGACCCGGACGGATATCATTAGACTGACAGATTTTACACCCCCATGCGTACAAGAAAAGACCCCCTCGTTTGCTGTGCTCTCTCGATCCTAGTTGACGTTCTGTTTTTGTCAGAGCTATTTCTTGCCGTCGGGTCTGTCGGAAGGTTTACTGTGATCATTTTCAATGGCACAGTTATGGGCATCCTATAATTTCTGCAGAATTTTGATGCACATTGCCATCCCTGGATCTGGATACGCTATATATTTATCCCCAACCACCTACGAATCGTCATTTTACACCTTATCCGCTCTCGAGCCGCCAACTAGTCCGCCACTAAGAGGCCGTTTTAGTATTGGAGTTAGCGCGCTGTGTTACTTGCGCCTTGTCCGGATGGCCTCGCCGTGCTTCACGACAGCGTGTGCCCCCACACCATGCCGCCACCGCTGAATCACCCTTAGATCTCGTTATTCTGTATTCGTCTCATCCAAGGAAGTCTCTGGCTCCGCTAGAGGCAATCTGAGTGCCATTGTGGAGCTACCCGTCGAGGCGGGGTATCATCTTTCCCTTTTACGCCACCGCGGGGTGCGATTGACAGCGATGCGATGGATGGCGCCTAAAGATTTGCCGCCTTTTACGCGGCGGATCTCGGGTGCAGGCTGCGGCACTTCTTATCCTTTGCAGGCTTTCGCCTTTACTTTTGGTGCAATGGGCGTCCTTGACCGCATGATGAAGGCATGCAATGCCAACTCGGTGTACCTCTCATAGTCTTCCTGAAAACTAATGCTTAAGTATTGGCGGCCCTTTAGGACTCTTTATCCTCCCTGACAACCCGCTTGGAGGTATTCACGCTCGACTTGATGGGTGGAACCAAGCTGGAAGTCCGTCCTTGGTCAAGTTACATTTGGTGAGCCCTACTTGTAACCGACGTCTGTCGAAAATATTCTCGCTAAACAGAGACAGGGATGCTTGGAACAAGTCACCAGAAGAACGCCAGTTCCTACGACGACTCGATTCTTGTCTTATAACATATGCGACGCTCTCCTACTTCAGCAAATATCTTGATCAACAAAATATCATTGTGAGTGTCTGTGTGCTTCCCAGGGTTGTCTAAGTGTGCTTAAGCAATGCGCGCATTAGAATGCCTACGTATCAGGCATGAAAGAAGAGTAAGCTTTTCCGAACCCTCAACATGTTTTGCATCATGTTTGACGTCGCGGTGACTTCCACAAGCCTCCATCTTCACGGCAATCAACTCAATTACATCACAACTTCATGGACAATAGGATATGTTATAGGACAAATTCCCTCAAAGTTAGTCCTCTTTCGGGCTTTATTCTCGTTATCTTATGGTATTCAGCATGTTAATTACGCGCGTCCGACCCTCGATATGGGTAATTTGGTTATCGCCTAAATTCCTGGGCTTGATTGGCTCACGTCCAACGCGTTCTTAGATTCCAACGATGGAGCTGATATGGGGTTCCCTCACTATGTGTCTTGCGGCGAGCAAGGGCTTTTCGACCATCTGCGCGATACGCTTCTTTGTCGGGCTGGCAGAGTCAACTTTTTTCCCTGCCATCCAGGTGTGTCCATGATCTCATATGATGGGTACATTAACTACAGCTATGGCCATTGTAGTACGTGATCGGTAGTTGGTACAAAGATGAAGAACTAGCAAAGAGATCTTGCATATTCCACGTACGTGGCCCGTTTCTGAGTTTCTATGGCAAGAGTCATGCTCGTACAGACTGCTAGTGCTGTTGGACCCATTGTTAGTGGGTTCCTGCAGGCGGTAAGTACAAATTTCGACCAATCAAGGTGACAGAAAGTCACGCATGCGATCGGTAGGGCATTTATAACAGTCTTAATGGTAGTGGTGGCCTCACGGGGTGGAAATGTTATTTGGATCGTTCTCTGTTTGGGCTCTGGGCTGATTTTTTACAAGGGTTATTTATCCTCGATGGTGTCATCAGCATCCCTATAGCATTGCTTGGTTTCCTCGTCATGCCCGATCTGCCTTCGACAACCAAACCATCCATGTTATACACACGGGAACAACTCGACATAGCCAAAAAGCGTATGGATTCTGTGGGGCGAAAGCCTCCTGCGAAGTTCACCAAGAAAAAGGTGCAAGACGCTTGCTAATACGTCTAGCATCCGTAGCGTTTGACGGCGTATGATGCGATAGATTCTCGGCTTTTTCTCCACGTGGCATATCTACTCGCTTGTACCACGTGAGTTCTATGGGTGAAGGTGGTTGACCCTTACTAAATCCTTGGGGAGGTAGTTCACGTCTTCGTATGGTATCATTCACTGCGGTGATTCAAATCTGATATCACCTTCAGTTTGTTAACGGAGGGGGAGGCACGACATCCATGATTTTCTGGTCAGGAACTCTACCAATTCACTATGCGTGTATCCGCTCACCGGAAGTTGAAGGCTGAAGAGTTTCAACAAGCCCGGGCACATTGTTTACACCATTGGGCAGATCAACACCTATCCCCTCGGCATATATTCCCTTCAGATTCTGACGAGTAAGCTCTAGTCTTATCTTGATGACAGCTGGACTAACCTCCTTGTTTAGCACTAGTTTATGCTTGGTGGAGTGATGCAGTTATATCTCGCTGGCCGCCAATAGTGTTTTCTGGGGTAAGGTAAAGACGGTTTCTACGTTCTTACAGATCTCACCCTTTATTCCATAGATATGGTCGATAATTACTTATATTGTTCTCGCAGCAACGCCCGTATACTCAGACATCGCCCGGTACGCAGCTACTCAATGCCCTTCCTCGCCTTAAATGTTGACTTCCCACTATAAGCCGGTGGACCTTCTACTACTTTGTAAGGGAGAATTCATTTTTTTCATCGAGTGATATTCAAGATTGAGAATCTAGACTGGTTGTATGGGAGGTATATCTGGCCTGATCATGGCATGGGTCAATGAACTTAACGGCCATGACAGCGAAAGCATGTACCTCGTATTTCTGTCAAATAGGGCGAACTGATAACAGTGTCCTCCAGAGCGGGCTTTTGTTGTCGCGTCCTGTAATATGTGGGGATACGTGATCCAAGCCTGGTTACCCATGTGAGTTACTCGATCTGTCTTTGTAGTCACTGCGTGACTAACCCCCAACCGCTACCAAGTCTTATATTCCCTCAAACAGAACAACCTCGGTACGTCCACGACGTCCTTCCCAGAGAGCCTGAAGGTTAACGTCTGTGTAACTCTGTAGGGTGTTCAAAGGCAATGTCACGACAGCATTTATCAATTTCTCCATGAGTAAGAAACATTCCCACGCGTTCTCCCTGCATCGACTAAACTGACGATTGTCTCCTACAGTCGTAATGGCGTTGGTGACTCTGTACCTCCAACGTCGCGTGGCGCTTCGCGAAGTCGAAACCTATAAGAGCACGGAACGGGCGGAAACCAAAATCTTCCCGGCGTGACCCCTTTCTTGTTTTTAAGGAGCTTCCGCATGGGATTGTATGGGTATGGGGAGAAGTTGGAATAGCCCAAGTGGATAGACATTACATGTCAGAGCCACTTCTCTAAAGACAAATCGACGTACGACTGTGGATTTTCCGCACACTGAATCCCATTGTTCGCGCAGGAGTGTTTACTGATCAAGAATTTTCAGCTGAAACGATAATTATGGTCGTCTGTGGTCCATGTGGTCCATTATCCGCCTTATCCCTTGCTTGTGTCCTGTACCACTCATCTCTGTGGCCGTCAATATATAAAATACGGAGCATCCTACTATATGATCCCCATAAACCCATAACACGATATCCCCAAACCCAAGAATGGCCCTTCACCGTTCCGACCTGACACCCTCATTGAAGCCCTCCACAAGGTCACAGGGCGACATTCTACCCGAGTCGCCACGCACAGCGTTTAATCCCGGCAATGCCTGCTGGTCAGGCTTCAGCCCGCTGTGTCTGGGCGAGTGCGTCACGAACGGGCTGCGTAGCGTCCTGCAACTACCGACACCCGAACTATCATTGGGCTCCAGCAGGAGCTCCCACGAGTCTCTACCCCAGGCAACGCTCAACCAGTTTGAGCAGACGTTCTCTCCTATCGGATCAAGCGGCACGGATGGGCGCATATACCTGATGCAAACGCTATTCGACGTGGGTCCATCAACAGTGGTCTGGGCCTTTCCCGAGTCCACATGGGGCCGATGGCCTTGTCACTCCTTCTCTTACTGCATCTCAGTTATGACTGAGCGCGATGCAAACACCGTGTATGTGGTGGATACCTCCGAATCCGGAGCTGAGCAGCTGCTTCCGCCTGTGTATGAGTGCACGGTGGACGGCGTGGTGCATCTTTGGCTCATCGTACCGAACCGCCCGAGCGCGGATGGGATGGTACAGCTGAGCGAGGAACAGATGCGCGCAGCGGTGGAGTTTTACGATCGGTCCAACCTGAGTAGTTTGAGCTTGGGCTCGCACGCGGCGACGATATTGAAGAGGGACAAAGTCGTAGACCCATATGAATCTATTCGGGAAGACGACGACGACGCCGGTCATCTTCCTTATTATCCCGATGCGCGCGATACGGGAACCGGAGCCGGAACAATTCTCCTCTCTTGCGCGGAAGGGAATGAGGTGGACGCAGTCGCGCTGGCTGTGCTGCTCCTTACGCTCCACCACTCGCGGTTTGACTCCGATTCCAATTCGCCCTCGCGGGGCTGTCATGAGCACCGAGGCCGGCACGCGGCAGCAGCGCGTACACTCGGTACTGACGGCGTTGGGCCTTATACGGCGTATCAAGCATCACAATTCATTGACGATGATCCGCGGGTGTCGCATATCTGGAAGGGCTTATTGGAGTGGCAGGATGTGGAACGCGTGCAGGCGGCGCTGTCGCGCGCTTGACTTATTAACACTACGGTCACGGTGGTGCGCAGCCAGTAGTGATGGCAAAGTCGTGAAGGCCAGGTGCCTGTAGAATGTGGGAACCGAACGTTGGGAGAATATGTGCTTAATGATATGATTAATAGACGGATGTATTTTACTGTAAAGGCGGCGATATCGATATTGATCTGCAACACAATTGCGCCCCACTTTAGATCAAGTCGAGGTGATGTCAAAGAAAACCTAATTTCTCAGGGACCAAAGAACGAGTGTGAAGGGAAAAACTTCGTCCAAAGCAGACGACACAAAATGTTAATGTGACAAAACTCGGAAATCGGACGATACTTACCAATCAACCATCTCCTAGAACCCATCCTACTCTTACTCCAATTCGATGTCTCAGAGAGAAACGGTAATAGTTCGACCAGAACGCTGTCGCGCAGCAACGGACCGCCCAATGTCTTCTTCGATAGGTCTCGATTGTTGAAGCCCGTCCAGAAAAATATTCTGCAAGGTGGGAAGCACTTCTGTCGATCCAGTCCCATCGAGATCTTGCATTACAGGCACGTAATTTGTGTACTTTCCCTGGAGAGATAGAGATTCTTCACAGCCAAAAAAAAACAGACGCAAAGTTTCCAACAATTGGAAGTTATCAATGCCATCTTCCCAAGCTGTGTCCAGACACTCGGGGTCGCCCAAGAAGTGGAGGATCTCTACTGCGGAAAAGAGGGGTGAAAACGAGATACAGAACTGCACTGGAAACAAAATTTCTATGCATTGGATTTCCACGCAGGCGCTGCCGGACGGAGATGTTGTCTGCGATGAAAGAAGACAGATCCGAACGTACGTTCAAGTTTGCCACTATACTGTAAATGTACGTCAACATTGGTGTGCGTGACTGACGAATTGGGCGAGTTGTAGGGTCGATCACTCTGACTGGCTCCGGAGACAGTTTTTCCAATTGCGGACTTGTAATATTTGGGAGGCGCACACCAACTTGAATCGTACTGTACTGTATGGCCACCGCTTGTTTTTATACATACAACTTGCCACGAGCCTTAAGCAAAAGTTCTCTCCTGCCCTCCAATTCCAAATTCCTCGACACAGCTTTCTTTACGTATCCACCCTTTTTCCACCAAGTTCAGAGTACAGCACGTCCGCGGTTCCCCTTTCCTTCCGACGGGAATCCCAATCGGAGCCACCCCGACGCTGATTCTTGAAGTGATCGGATATGAGGAATGCAACGTCTAAGATTAAGAGATATAATATCATTGTTCGTTGCCGTTGCCAATGGCGTGGTGGCGTGGACCAAAAAAAGTCAATCACCATTGATGGCCAAGACGACGAGGGGAATAGAACGGAACTGACCGAGCGATTGTTCAAAATTCAGACGGGGGTCGCAGAAACTCTAAGATCGTGAAGGAGGTGATGGTGATGAGCCAAGAAAGTCAAATGAGACTCGGAGGATGGTGGAGGTTCGATGCGAACCTGGTAACGTAGGCCAAGCTCCTCCTCGCTGAGCTCCATGCTCCCACCCAGACACTCAGTCACGCTGTATCCCTCCTCGTTGAACTCACCAGTGAACTCGAGGCTGACTCCACCAAGCCGCGACTCGCACTCGCCGTGGATGCGTAGGCAGGAAGAGAGCTCGCTGATGATAGTACCAAAGTGGCGCGTCTTTAGACCCGACGACGATACGAGAGTGCTAGAGAGATGACCGATGACCGACAGTTAAGACGAACAACGCCTTGTACAAGCAAATGGCGATTCAACGTGAAAACTCACTTTCCGTGCATCGGGTCGCATACCCAGATAACTGGATGGCCTGATGCTTGGACGGCCATGATATGACGTGGGAGATGAGAATCAATCTATTGCGCCATATAAGATGCAATGAAAGAAAATCAGACACAAAGTCACTGAGAGGATAAGAGAGGATGTGAGAGAACCTTCTCCGCCCCATAACGCGTTATGAGGGTCACTCTCCCGTGGTCACGATTGGGATTTACGACTGCGAGGATCAATTAATTCCAAGTTCCGGGGAGATAGGTGGCATATCACAGTTACTACTGACTGTCAAGCAGGGTGACGAGTTCATCATCGGCCATAGAAGGCCCGACCTTGATACCGATCGGATTGCGGATCCCCCGAAAATATTCGACATGTGCGCCTTCAAGTTGTCGAGTCCTGTCCCCAACCCAAAGGAAATGCCCCGAGGTGTTGTAGTATTCGTCAGGTGCCAGTGCTGGTATTCCGAGCTCGTGAGAAACAGTTGAGCCCGGTATTGGGTATCGACGAGTCATAGCTTCCTCATAGGGAAGTAGGAGTCCTTCGTGGCTAAATGTTCGTTCAGCTTTTAGAGATGTCTTCGGATGAGATATATTGTTGGGGGGGGTACAGACCTCGTGTATAGGTCGACCTCACTCAAGACCCCATGTCCTCCACCGTGCTCGTAGCTCCGCGCTTCTCGCCCCGAATCTAGGCCAATCGTCCGAGTAAAATCGAGAGCGTCTGCAAGACCCTCGGAGATAGACGCATATTCCGCTCTGCTCATATAAAGGGTCAACATCCAACACGTGAAGTAAATGCGTGCAGAAAAACGCAAACGAACTTCAGAGACGGTGATCGTACGTGGGACAGTGACCAATCTCGCGGATGATGCAGGGAACCGAATCCAGAGGCTAAAATAGCTCTAATGTAGTTCAGGGTCGCGGTTGAGTGGAAGTATGCGCTGTGTAGTGGGCTCGGGAGCTGTTCGACTGATAGACGCAGATGAGGTGTACCTCAGCAATCTCTCCGGGTCAGGAGTCCGCTCGTCGGGATGGAAACTTGTAAGAGCGATCAGGAACGGGTTCGTTGGCGTGGAGGGGGGCGTTACCCATTCACATTGTCACCTCTGTAATTGCAAGGTCCACACATTAAACATGAGAGTAAAGCGGTTGGGAATTGCCCCGCGCCATACCGGAAAATCATAACATCGCGGTCCCCAATCTTTTCGGTTGCGCTACTCCTCGGCTTGGCGTATTGACCGGCAATACGCCCGATGCGGACCTGTCTCCGCGGCCGGAGTCAAAAAGAATGGGTCGAACTTATCATCTCCAGATCCGTGGGCTGTACTGAAGACGTACGACAGGGAGACGAGCGCCCCAGATCAGAATGAGGGAAAAGGACAATATGAGTCCTACTTTCGCAGAGATGTTTTCCTGCAGTGGGAATGACCGCCCTGATGAGGGATTCGAGGGGACGTTGAAGGGAGCTATCACAAGGAAACGAACCTGAGTGCAGGCTTCGAAGCTCTCCGCGCAGTCCCCGGCGTGTAGAAGGAATGCCTCATTTCTTTGTACAAGAGTCAACTGATAACGAAGTCGTTCGATCTATGATAGAGAAGGATGAGAGTCCTGCAATTAGCAGCTCCAGTCGACACCGATGAAGGCAGTTGGTGGTGACGAGGTTTGGCCGCGCGTACCTCGGATGGCGTGACGAGGGGTGGTAGGGTCTTGATTTTGCCCAGGACTCTGCGGAAGAGAAAGTAAGTGAACGTGGAGTGATTTCGGCATTTTTGGTGTTGGTACTGTACTTGGCCAGATGAGCCTTGTCTGGATATTCAACGGCCTATCAAAATGAGCCTTACTGAATACCTTTTTTTTTGCGAGGCAAGAGTAGAAGTGGTTAACACACCTGCGCTACTCTTTTGTTTCTCCACGACGTCGGAACCCAATCCTTACCATGTGCGTCTGCCATCACGATCGAATTATTTAGGCTTCGAGCTTAAGGATCGTGCGTGCCAGCGTCTTAGTTAGAGTCAAAGGTGAAAAGTTGGGTCTTGACAGTACCCGGGCCGGTGAGCGGTGACCTGACCTTCTGGTCTCGTGTCATACAATGTTCGTCCCCAACCACTCTGAACCGCTTTTGGCTCGAACCGTTCGCAAAGAAGTTGGCTAAAGCTTGCATATACATGCAAGCGCACCCGGGCCATTCATGCTCATGTAACGTATGTCCCCATTCTGTAGCCCGAAGATCCAAGATCAGCTACCCCTGCTCGTCGAAAAGGAAGAGCAACAGAACCGCAAACCGATGGGACGACCTCAAAGCACCTTTATCACTGATACCTAGGTGTAAAAGGGGCAGTAGACGATCCATAATCCAGCTCTTCGTGAACACGGGCTCTGGAGATGGGCGCCAGACGACTGAAATTTGAATTGTTGGGTAAGTATGGCACAAGCTGTGCAACTTCAGCTGTTCGGGTTAACCTATCCACAGTCCATGCTTCATTCATGGAACCCGCGACTGAGACAATGTGTTGGGCATCAAACCCCTGCTGTCACTGTGAGGCCAATGGCAGGTCAAAGATCATTGTATCAGTATGTGGGAACAGAAACCTCCGTATTACACCACACTCATCTCCCTGATATCCCTTGCGGGCCTATTACAAAAAGGTTCTTTGACACCTGTGTCCTTTTATTAGTGGCGTAGGTCCTTACTTATTGTAAAGCCAGTGGCAACAAATGGAAACGGTTAGAGGCATCGCAAAGGGGTTACAGCTATAAACCCGACGTATGACCCTCATGATCACAGGCATTCCAAGAAGACGCGTGGGTGTCCACATGTTCGACTGAGGAACGCGCAAAGCATTTGACGGAGTTTGTCGAAAGCTGCTTCCCAGAGTATCATCACTTCCAACTCGCTTGTAAGTGATCCCGATTACTTCTACTGTACTTCGCATGATGAAATTGGAAAGCAATGCAGAGCTGATTACAATGTGTTCGGATGAGCTTTCCGAATCTCGATCAATGGTGGAATAGAATCCACCCCAAGCCGAGCGCCGCACTGCAGTCCAGAACCGTGTATGTGTTCCATAAGGGTCTACATGCACGATGACATGCCAGATACTTGGACAAGCGTCTTCTCAGGCTGTACCAGTCTCACTCATTTGCATCGCGGAACGTTTGATCGGTACTGGTCTACTGTTTTCGGAGAAGTCAGGTGGACTATAGTAGTAATGCACACTGTAATTATAAACGCCTAAAACGTCCCCGACCCGAAAACCCAAGGTCAGTACCTATCCAATCTCAGCTTGCGGCGCTGAACTCCATCATCTATTGTGGAGTCCACTTGTAGTTCGCGAGTGAAGCGATTCTGGCATAGGCGCTATCATCACGGGTCTCTTCAACCTTCTGATCACCTCTCGGCGTTCCCCGAGTTGGCCACATCTTCCCACCACATCCCTGCTAGTCACTGCCTTCGATGCTGTGCCTTTGGAATCTCGTGTCTATGAACACACACGCAAATCCGGTTCCCGGATGAACTAGTAGTAGTACCTGTGTATGGGGCCCTCAGTCATGCGGTCTAGCCCCAGTCTACTATATTTTGCTGTTGGGACATTTATCAAATGCGGCTTCGGCTTTATCCCCAAGACGGTTTCATCGGTGAAGTTCCTCGTGATTCATGGGTTTCCTTCTATGTGTGTATGTATGTGTTATGCGTGATCATAACATCCTCCTATTCGGGCCCACATATGTTATCATTATAAAGGCATGCATGCATCGCCCCGATTCCATGGGATCGGTCTTTGCCTTCGTCCTCCACCCTCTTTATTGACCACCCGGAGCTCCATGGCCTCATACTTTCCCTCCCCCGAAAAACTTGAACCGGAAAATGCAGTCGAACATTCTGACCTGGGTCTCTGCGTCATCTCTGGACAAGGAGAGCTCAGATGTCGAGACCCACCTATAGTTGTCAATCGAGAGAAAGAGGGGGCCCCCTCGGTTTTTGTCACCTTCGTGGCACTACCAGAAGAGGTTTGGCTCTACGACATGGCTTCGATTGACCAGGAAGATGACATTGCCCTGCAGGCCTTCCGATTGTTTGTATGTAACTATGGGTCCTATGACGTCGGCGCAGATGTCTCTTTTGGTGGCGAGTACTTGGGCAAGTGGCTTATTGCCTGCGAGCCCCAAGCATGGCATCACGTCGCTTGCGATTCTCTCTTCCAGTTTCACAAATTATACGGTGTGTGTCGGAGTCCTTTACCCACCCTTACCCCCCTTATCGAACGAACAATAGATCGTCAGTCAAAGGTTTTTGAACCAACGACAATCGAGATCCGATTTCAACACCTACATAAAACCGAAGAAGGATCGCAACAGGCTAGTCTGGTCCCTGTTGTCCAGCGCCAGCCATCTCCTGAGGATGGCCCTGGTGTAAGGTTAGTATCCGTTTCTTTTCTTTTTGGGTTGGTTGCACCGTACTGTGTAGGCGATTGCGCTGACATGTCGTGTTCCTGCAGACCCAGAAGCGATTTGATGCAGAGCGCGTTTGCAACCTTGGAGGACGACCAATTTCTTACATTCCTCATCCTGTTCTATCCTCCGGTTTCCGCGACAACTTTCCCTCCGCTACAGACAACACCAATATCAAGTCCGGAACCAAGCCCACGTTCGTATCATGCCAAATTTCTCCTCTTTACTAAATTCCATCTTGTACTGACTTTCTCCATATCATCTTCAAATTATAGTTTCGCCGACTTCTTCGGAAACTGGTTCAACAAGGAGCTCGGATTCTATCTCCCAGGTTTGTATATATTCACGCCCGTTTCGGTTCGCGAGCTGACTCATATCGTTGGGACCCTCTGCCTGATGGCACCATTTCTTGGAAAAGATGTCAGATGACGAGCTCCAAGATGCTCTCACGGAACACAAGGACTCCCGCCTCCTGCTCCCAGCTCGTCTCACCCCTGGATTCTGGGGAAAACTCCCTGTTGAGAGCTTCTGTCGTCGATATGAGCTACCCGGGGAGGTTGTATCGGTTCTAACCGAGATGGAGGTGAAGGATGCGCACGCCCTCAGTAGGGTCTACCTCCGCGAACTGCGCGATAATGGCCTGGCGCATCGTTCTATTAACATGTTGCGCCTTGCTGTTATAAGGTTCTCGTCCGAGTCTAGGCCATGACTGGACGGACGCATAGCCACCATCACCCGGTTGTCAGTTGCTCTGGCAGGTTATTCAGACAACGGTAATTTGTGGGTGTATACATTCCCCTCAGCATATGTTTATGACTATATTGATTGTGTTGTACAATGTCTTTATTATGTATCTTTACTGCTGGCTTTAAATTAACTCGGTGATAAGGCACATTTGGTTGTGTGGTATGACTTGGATTGTCCTGAAGGACATGTTGCAACTAGCTACAGTACATGTACTGTGTAGCTAACATGTACTCCACATTAAAAATAAGGGGTATGCAAATCTTTCCTTCTCCATCATATGGAGAAGATTAAAAAGTACAATTTGCTCTTAGATGAACTGTATTATTTGTGTCATAATGCTGTGATCACTAAATATCTAGATAACATGTACTTCATCATGTTACAGAGTTGCTACAGGACATCACATCACATAAGAGAATGCAACAATGAAAATAAAAACATGTCTAGATTTGTTTTTATTTTTTTGGAAATAGGCATGCTTGCTGTCAGAGACAGCAAGAAACCCTTGGGACACAGAGTCACAGACACAGATCCAGTTACCCAGCCCTGGTTTTCTGGGGAGCAGGGGACATGTGGTCCCTAAGAACTTATTATTTTAATTACTATATTTGTATTCTACATAATACAAATTCTGTGATATATATATGTTATATATTTTGTGAGGGATAAGTGGGCTTGTCGGATGTTGCCGAGGGCGGGACATGCGCGGGAAGGACCGGGGAACGGGGAAGTCACATGGATGGGTCCGGGTAACGTTGATGGCAATCGGAAAAAGACGGAACCGGACTTCCAAAGAGCTGGGAACCTCTGGATGCACGACAGGCGAATGTTTTGCCTGTCAAACCGACACAGTTTGATGTGACAATCAGGTGAACTGATAAGTAAAATTAGGAGTTTTCCTGTTTTGGTCGCGAGGTGAGGCCCCAAAATGGTCAAAACCGATACCCAGCCCTTAACCCGAATATTCAGGGGTGCTTAGCCGGCGGTCTACGCTACTCGTCCTCATACCTTCTCTCCTGCAACTGCTATCAATGAATGGAAGATGGTGGTGTCGTCACTAACGAACACTTATCGACGCCATCGCCTCGCTTATGGCCATATTTTACCGAGGTACCAAAACTTTACTAGAGGCATATCCGCCATGGGTCCGCTGGCTCTGCGATCATCATAAAAGAAGAGATGGGAGAGAAAAAAGAAACGCTTTCCCTACCGCACAACGTCTATCAATAACCACTGATGTCTTCTTCAAGCTCTGCGATTCTTAAGCCTACTGCGGAGCGTCGCGCTATCCGTGTCGGCGGCTCGGCCCTCGCCCTGCTTAGTTTTCAGACCCTCGGTACAACTTTTTTCTTCTCTCCCCTGCGCACTCCATGACGCACATAATATAGGCGTTATCTACTCTGATATCGGCACCTCGCCTTTGTATGTCCTCAATGGAATCTGGCCC
>Ga0137358_10001293_pt1 | contig 13348 bp, 13 predicted proteins | sample Mad1_20_16metaG_FD_105551 | JGI IMG/M metagenome (GOLD analysis project Ga0137358, IMG submission 105551) | Vadose zone soil microbial communities from Angelo Coast Range Reserve, California, USA - Mad1_20_16 metaG | ecosystem: Environmental > Terrestrial > Soil > Vadose zone | place: USA... | reverse complement strand
TAAGTCGACGGTCCCTGAACCATTCCGTAGGCTTGTTTAGTCTGTTGGGTTGCAGGGTGGCTGACAGGACACCCTTATAACTCGTAGATGCCGTCGAAACCATACTGGATCGCTTCATGGATGCCGGCTTTGGACCAGAAGCGCTTGTTGCATTGCTCGCGTCGTAAGCGATTGAACACTCCCATTGCCTAGATATACGAGATACTCATACCCCCTACCTAGGCATTCGATCGCTGCCGCCGATCAAGTCGACCCCACCGCCCGCGGATCACCGTTAGACTCTACGCCGGGCCACTTCGACAGCCAATTTCATGTCGAGACGCTACTGAGGGGGGGAACAACTTATCCTGGGTATGTATACTACGGGCGCATGTATGACCTGCTTCTCACACTGGACTTTGTAGCACTGGGCAGCACAAGGGCGAAGTACCTGCATCTAGCGCTCTCAAGGGTGAAATGCGCCTCCAATCTGACCACAAGATTGCCAGAGGTGCGCCTGTTGTATTCTAATCATAGTCTATTGAAAGTATTCACCACCGCATTCGGTAGACCCACGTACCGCTTGCTATTGGCAAAGGAACATCGAGGATGAAGACTATATGGTGTCCTCCTTCAAGACACAAATGGCGAAGCTCGCGGTCCTCGGTCAGGATACCACAAAACTGACCGATTGTTCTGAGGTCATCCCTGTGCCCAAGCCCCGCAAACACAAAGTTCATTTACCAGCTGGTACTTCGCTATACGATGTTGAAGCATCTGTACGTGCTCAAGTCCAATTTCGTGAGATGGCAAACTCCTGACGAGTAAAATGTGCACAGTGCTACGACAGACCGTTCCCGACGCTCACCACAGACCATGGCCCTCCCAAGAAGGTTAAACCGGTGTAAGCAAGGATTATTTACTTGAAAGTTGATCGAGGTCTAATGATTTTGTTCACCAGAAAATCCTAGGTGTACCTTCTGGGATTTATTATTTGAGTGTTTCGAGTGTCGTCGTATTGAGTTCATGTGTAGACAGTCCGGTAATGCCATGTTTTGTTTTCTTTGCGCACGGCGGATTCCGCGGCCCGACTTCGTGGGTCAGCCTCCTCAACCACTACATGTTTGCGCACCTGCGGTCTAGTTGCCGCAAGTCTGGCTCACAAACTTCCCGTCTCGCTAGAGCCAGTGCCTCCACAACGACGACGACCAGCAGTTCTAACCCATACGCATACCCTCCCCACTCGAATCCTACGCCACACCAAATTTTCCATCTCCCGTTAAACACATCTCAGAAAGAAGTAAAGTCGCGCTGTCTGCATCGCCACGCCATCGACACCCCTTTGATGTGGACACTCATTCATTGCTTCTGACACTTGTAGATTATGAACTCGTAAAAATCTACCATCCTGACTCGCCTATTGCGCGCGCGCATCCTCCGGAAGTCTCAGAGGCACGATTTCACGCTATCACTACGTCGTACGATGTGCTGCGCGGACGCCGTGCCACGCTTGACCCTAATTCACCCGATGGAACGCCTCATCCTCGGGTCGACCTGCATGCTCTCTGGAGAGCGAAGCAGCGCCACCGCCATGATCCGATGGAACCCGTGGATGACCGGTGGAAAGATAGAATTATCCTCGGTTCTTTATTCTTGGTGCGTAACTTTTAGTCGCATAATTTGGAGAGTATTGAAAAATTTGAATGGATGAACAGGCCCTCGTGGCTTTTGTTTATCAAACATCGGCGTCGCGTCTGAACACGGTAGAGGAAGTGCTGCAAAGATCTTCTAAACGATCAAGAGCCGAGGGAACTGCTCATCAGCAGGCTTCTGGACCGAGTTGCGACCTACAACTCCTGACTGCTCCGAATTCTAGTCCGTCAGACAACACAACCTCACAGCTACGTTAACATTATTCCCTCTATCAACTCATCGCGATCGGACCGGGCCTATATCAAGGCTAAAGGTGCGTCGGGAAGAGGGAAATAGATAGCAACAACTTACGATCCCCCGAAAAGTATGCACCAAGAAACACAGTAATCGCGAATGATAAAATAACCGTAATTTTAGAAGAACACGGTGCAGAGGCTGAATACCGGATATGAGTACAAGTTCGTTCGCTGCGGCCTAAGACAGTATTGACAATCGCCTTGACGACTTGCTTGGTTATGGGCTGAAACTTCAGAGGATACGGACCGGTACGGTCGACGAATGAGGAATCATTTCAAGTTGGAGTGACGACGATGCCCGACCGCGGGCACGGTCTTTTGCGCAACTCCGGAGGGGCCTCATGATGACGTCGACGTCGATATGTCGGTCATTTTGTGCCGAAATTGCAAGGAAATACAGCTGCGCAGTAGCATCCCTATTGTTGGTATTATGAAGGTAGTATGATGATGAGGATTGGCCCATTTGAGTCCTTGTCCTAGTTCCTCATGTTTACGTTCAGTTGCTTGCGCTCGTGACTCGGCCCCCGCTCTCTGTAGCTTCAAGTTGCCTTTGGCAGATAAAGCACACGTACCCGCCTACGTCACGGAGTGATTGCCTTCGAACGTCATTGAGCCAGAAACGTCAACTCGTTTCATAAAGTGATTGAGCATTTGGCGGGCGGCGACGAGAACTTCGGGGCCGTCTGAGTCCGCGCGTTTGAGACGTCCTGTTTCATTTGGTAGGAAAGGAGTACAACAAACGACTCGGACGTCCGAGGAGACCACAACGGCCCCCGAGAATGGGACTACTTGAAGTGCATCTTGGGGCCTCGGATTACAATTTTCCCTATCAAGGCATACGTCCCTTGTTTATTAGCCACATGCAACTTAGTACCACATTGACAGTCCAATTTGTCTCTTCTCAAATACGCATCATGTCACCCCGATATTCAAGGAAAGACATGCGAACATCGCGCGACTCCAAAGTCGTACCTCCACGTTATCATGCTCGGACTCGGAAGAGCAGGACGGGCCTGGTGGGATTCCGAGTCGGTCCGAGTCCATGTTGTTCACCACTGCACATACAACTTGACAAAGTAGCAGGTGATCGCTTGAGTTCATCTTCTGTCGTCGGTCTAGTTGGCACGCCGATATCTATGTTGTCCTTTTCAGCTACAGTAGTCGGAGCGTGGAGAACGGGTATAGAAGAACGGCATGTAAGTGGGAAAGACGTCCAGGTTCCTCAACCCCTAGACAAACTTAATCCTGATCCTGAGCCAACATCTTGGCATCAATTTTTTTTTTTCAAAATCCATTCGATCGGTTAAATGGCCGTACAGTAAAAGAAGGAAAAACACTCTCCGGATCAGAGCTACCGGCGTTTCATTGACGGCCCCGCCGCCGCCTCTCCTGCTATTCCTCCTTGTCTCTCAAATACACAATATCCCTCCTTTCCTACTATGTTCGCCGCCTGGTCGCTGTGCAATAACTCTGTCAATGCATTAATTCTAAACAAGATAGAAATATGACCACTCTGCCTATGAGGCGGTCAGCAGTTCGATAACGGATTATATTGGGACCTAGTAAAACCTGAATCAAGATCGCATTTAATTCTTCAAATATGCCCGAGAAAACCCGTGTCAATATTGTGCGTTGGACACTGGCGACCAAATGCGAGATCTCCGCGCCAGGATTAATATCTCTGCACACCGGCAACTTGAAGACACGTATGGATGAGAGATGTGACAGAATGACCGCGGAAGCAAAATGGGATTTGGGAGCCAGCAATCACGTTACACACCGATGGACTCGCCTTCCTGCAAGAAGTTTCACGTCTCTCCAGTGATGTTGCACTGGCAGGACTCGGGAACGGAGAGACCGGCGAAGGCACCGGAGATCGATCCGCTTTTGGATACTTGCGGGGAGCGCTCTTGTGCCGCCTCGTCTCGTCTCTGCCAGCTCAGAATAGGCAAGTGGGTCATTCTACCGCATTGCTCAGTACTTTCGATAACACCTCACAGACATTGCCAACTCACCCGTACGGACAGATAATCGCCCAGCCGTCTATCTACTATTACCATGGGTTCCGCACCTTCCAAGCCACTGGCAATTGGACACGTCAAAGCGGAGAGCGTTAGCGAGAAGGGGGCGGAGAAGCCTCTCCCATCCGTTTCCTTCGCCCCTGTTTCAGCAGATGGGTCGCTGTCCCTGAAGAGCATCTCCGACTGGGAGGCTGCAGCCTCGGCATCCGCAAAGACGCGACTTGCGCGGGCGATTCTCAACCATACGAATCTCAGCAGCGCCCTCGTTCGCCGCGATGCACTCGTCGCGGACGTGCACGTTTTCAACACCGAGTTGGATTTCAAGACGAACCCTATCACTAACCAGATGAGTAGTGGCCGCTGCTGGCTTTTCGCTACGACCAACGTGCTTCGGTACGAGATAATGAAGAAGCTCAACTTGAAGGAATTCCAGCTATCACAGGCACGAACCTTCCCCATGGACATAGTTACCCCCGGCTGGATGCTGATATAGCTTGCAGTCGTACCTGTTTTTCTGGGATAAACTTAACAAGGCCAATTACTATCTCGAATTGACAATACAGGAAGCCGGCCGCCCACTCGATGATCGGCTCATTAGTCACCTTGCAGGTGACCTGATCAGCGACGGCGGTCAGTGGGACATGGTTGTTAACTTATTAGAGGTGACCGATCATGCTATTTGCCTGGGTTGTTATTGACAGAGATGTTCTGCTCTGTGATAGAACTATGGCGTGATTCCGCAGCCTGTATACCCTGAATCTGCTCACTCATCGTCGTCTGGGCCCTTGAACAAGATTCTCAAGACCAAGCTCCGCGAGCATGCCCTCGTCCTACGTGATCTCTCTTCCCAGTTGCGTAGCTCAGGGCAACTCTCTGGGGGTGATATTATCGTCGCACTTCGATCCAAGAAAGAGGAACTTCTAAGTGAGATCTATGGCGTTATGAGCGCGACCCTGGGAGTTCCTCCCCAGCCAAATGATAAATTTGTTTGGGACTATTATGATAAGGACGGTAAGGCCGGGCGATGGGAAGGTAGCGCAAGGCAGTTTTATGCGGTTCGTCGCAGGTGTTCTCAGTTGTGGGGAGAGGGGATTATCATGGTTGATCTATCTAGGCATTCTCAAACAAGAATTATCCAGCTTCTGACGCTTTCTCTTTAATCAATGATCCCCGCAACGCCTACTCGAAGCTGTATACAGTAGACAAACTCGGCAATGTCTGGGGTGGAAGACCTGTCCTCTGTTCGTCAAAAGAGTCGTTCTCGCTGTTCTCGCTGACAAACACTTAGACGTCAACACGGAAATCGAGAATTTAAAAAATGCTGTAGTAAAGGTATGCTTCATGCAGCTACTGCATAATTCCCAACGGCTAGAAAACCAACCATTTTACACCAGTCGCTGAAAGCCGGTCAACCTGTCTTCTTTGGTTGCGACGTCGGTCAGTTCTCGGAAGGCAATTCTGGGATCATGGACACGGAATTGTTTGAGTATGAGGTAGGTAATCATACCTCCCCCGCGGTCTTACCTATAGTGATTATCTACGACTCGTGGAGAACGCCTTCGACATTTCGCTTTCGCTTTCGAAAGCCGACCGCTTGCACACGAATGAGTCCGCAATGACTCATGCAATGGTTATCTCTGGCGTTCATCTCGACCCCCAAAGCGGAAGGCCTGTGCGTTTCAAGGTGGAGAACTCGTGGGGCGAGAACAGCGGAGAGAAGGGCTTCTTTGTGATGACCGACCGGTGGTTCGACGAGTGAAGTTTTTTGATATCTCTCTCCAGTTACTTCCAGTCCCAACCCCAGACTTCTAGATTCGTATATCAGGTGGTTGTATCCAAGACTCTGGCACCCAAGGAACTTGTAAAGGTTTTTGAGAGTGATGATAGAGTCGTTCTTCCACCATGGGACCCCATGGTAAGCTGATGAGCATATCTCTTGCGTCATCCCTCGCTTATCACTCGCAGGGTTCACTCGCCTGAAGTGATGCCCCGAGGCTCATGGACTTGGAAGTGTTATGTGGCTCCTACATGTGTTTCGCCTTTAGCCGTATCAACGTTGAGTATCCTGAGTGTTCATCGGGGTCTCTTAGGCGGACTTTGATTTTAGTTAGTACATCGTCAGGTACCATAGATTGAGATGATGAGATGATCGCATAAGAATTGACCCAGACAAATGGTAATATGGTTAATGTTTGATGGAAACCAGGCGGCATTTCATGGTGTGCGATTAGTAACGTTACCGCTACTAGCCGCATTTCCCTGAGAAATTTATTTAATTTCTCACCGGATTGTTCGCAGCCATCACTCCTCAATCAATCACTCTGCATAGAGGGGGTGTCTCGTTGGGCGCACGCAGTACCCCACCTCGACGATCCCTCTTCTTGCGGCGCGAAGCCGTGCGAACCTGGTAACTCATTCGTTGTACCTGTCCACTAGTCCTTGTTCACGTAACGGATTTTCACTGCAATGGTTTACAGTGCCGCTTACTAAATAGTGGCAACGGAGGCCGCGCTTCTTCTGGTCCTGGACCTTTTCATGCGCAAGCGGCTTCTAGTTGGCTAGGCTCTTCCTGCGAACCATAGCTTATTCGGGCGTTAGCGACGGGTATACGCATGGCCCAGGGCTCTATCCTGTGAGTTTGTCTTTAAAGGCGCCGTGCTAGCTGTGCGTTCCTCTGACCTCCCATTTTGCGTTTGATTCGTACCATAGCTCTGACGATTCCGTCCAAGAGGATTTGCTTACCGAGCTCCGCTATTTTCCTCACGTTCCCGACAAGATTCTGTTTCACGCAGTGATGCTCCCACCGATCCTCCACCAGGATGGGCACTACATCTCTGGCAGAGACAGTGCCGGGCTTCCCTCTCTAGTAATCGACACGAGTCCAGAGACGGTGCTTAATGATCTACCATCTGAGGGAGACGGTGATGCAACAAAAGATTTTCTTGACGCTTCTCGAATATTACGCGGGTATGTACGCCATCAAACATCAAAGTGCTTTAGGTTTGACAGGTGTTCACCCAATTTCCAATCGCAGGCATCCAGGGTTGGTGATGGAACACTATGACCCCACTACCAGCGTTTACACGCTCAAAATTGCCTGCCCTCGGCGCCTTCAAGACCAGTCCCCACGACTTTCTTCTCCTTCTACTCCTAGTCTGAGCAATAGCAGCAGGTGAGTTTGTCATCCTTCCAGATGCCTTCGACGTTCTGACAGACGAGAAAGAAATTCATCCCCTCTAACATCCACATTGCAAACGCCGCCATCCGGTCCTTTTCGTAGACTCGGATCCGTTTCTTCGCGTGAGCATTTGGACTCACGTACCCCCCTCGATAGTTTGGACCGCGTAGCGTATCCTACATCTTCATCGGCATCGGAATTTCCAAAGTCAATGTCTCGAACTCTTCGACGGTCGGCAAGCGAACTCTCAAAGCGTCCGCCATCCATTGGGACTCGGTACATGTCTCGTCGAGTGCACCAGGACCTCCTTCCCACTGCTTTTCCAAATTCATTTCAACCTTCGTCAGGCACGATTTCACCCGCTCTTGATGGGCCGACGCGCGGGTCTGCGCTTCATATGGTTGGAATTTCCTCTGAACGGGAGGATTTGGAGGACACATCCTCTCCCAAGTCTGGCAGCAATTTGCGCTTGTCAGACACCCGATGGTCACCTGGCAGTTCAATCATGTCTTCGGATCAACTCCTAGCGTTCCGAGAGTACCTCGCTCGGCGCGCGCAAGATGTTTCCACCGAAACACGTGGTTTTGTCACCTCTCCCGATCCGGACCGACATCACCCGGGCTTTGGCGACTTTGGCGAGGATGCCGCGAGTGACTGTTCAGAATACGGAGAATCTATATTGTCTGGGCGCCAGTATAGCCTTGATGAACCAGACAATTTGGCTTCTCCGGATGGTACATCCACAAGTGAGGACCTTTGGAGTACGCTCAGCATCACTCGCGCGACGAGGACATGGGACTCTCCCGATGACTACTCTCTACTCGCGAACGATGACACTTTTCTTGACACACATGCCCGCTCAAGCTCACCGGCGTCCCAGCTTCAACCAGAACTACTTCAACCTCGCATTGATCCACATCCCCAACGGGCCGGCTCTCGAAGTCCAGGGCCTACTGTCCCCAATAACCCTGAGGAGTTGCAGGAGTACCTCCCCAACTTTCTCGACCTTCGTATAGCCGATATGTCAGGATCAGTAACTGACGAGGCGTTGTCTGGGACCGGTGATTTGCACTTCTTGCTGGATGACAAACGCCCAGAACTAGCTCCAGAGGATTCGTCTACTGATGCTCGGGAACTCGAGGACGAACAGCCAGATATGCTCGCTCAAGAGCCTCCAGTAGCAAGCCATGGCCCACGAAGAGTACAAAGCGCCGCTGAACTCGTTTCTAGCCACTCTCTACCTACGTCCCCCCTTCCTCCAAGCCAAGATTATCATCGCGGGTATGACAACGGAACTGGCGTGCAGGCAGAATATTCGGAACAGGCGCATAGCCAGAGCAAGGCTGAGCCCGACAACCTTCGACGTGGAAACTCATATCACGTCAAGCGAGTGCAGGACCAGCGAGCTAGAGACGGCCAACATCCCAATCCTGGGTTCTCTGCAGCCGTCGATCCTAGATCACAGTTCGAGTCTCGGATTCGGGAAGTCTTTTCAGTGTCACAGCGGCACCGAGCGATGACGTTGCAGGAAGTTGCAGTCACCAGTTCTTCCACTCCAGATCGGCTGCGCCGATCGGCTACCACAATGACGTCTGCACCGTCAGTGTCGTCCTTCCGGACTGGGAGTCGATACCGGACATTGGAGGACAGGGCGTACCGTCATCCGGACGTACCTCATTCCCCACTTTACTCGGATCTGGATCACGGGCCTTCGGCACAGGATGCACACCACACCGGTCCATCACTCAGGGAGCCATCCAACGGGCATAACCTCCAGGTCCCGTCCCCTGGGATGGGACACAGTCCTGTTTCCCACTCCCGTAATGCTTCTTCGGAGGTATTGCGCAACGCGAGTCCTCGACCCGCCGTACCGCGATCCGATAACACCCTTAGTCACAGCAGGAACGACTCGTATCCTGCACGTAAACGACCTGTACGGGCTCATGTGCATCGTCCTGGGTCGTCGCTTGGTTCGCATCCAGTGTCAACTTTTACATCCGACCCCCCTCCCTCCATCCAAGGTGTCGGACTCTCACTCGTTGATAATGGGGCCTTTGAAGCACCACGACGTGCTCCAGAGCCACGTACTCTTACGCATGAGAAAGCTAATGCCCCTTCGCGTACGGTGTGGCAGCAAGTGGCTCCCGCAGTCGCAAATGAGCCTACAGATGACGCCCCAAGGCGGGACTCTTATTTTGTCGCTGCTGGGTCGCTGACAGGTCTCGGTGGGTTTCCCCGTCGCGTTTGGTCGAGGAGGCAGAAGCAGCCACCACCGCGATCGGACGGCCTTCGTCGTCGTCTGGGTTCGGCTAGCAATTCCGAGTTGGATTTGAAGTCGTCATCATTTATGAGCATGGTTGGAAGCGATCATGATCAGGTCAAACCTCAAAGAAAGGGACTGTTTTTGTTCAAGAGGAAATAGGTTATTAAAACGGACGTTAGATTGAACGTCTAATTATCTATGTACATCCACTCACAGACTATCTTTTTCGCATATCATCGTTTCTCTACTTCACATTGCCTCTGCGAGAACACTGATCACCCCTTGATATTTTTATTTATTTCTATCAAAATACCTGTCTGGTCCCTCAGACCCCAACTTCGTTCATTTCGATATGTGACATTCTATGTCTTTATCATTCATTTTTGTCAACTCGATACTTTCGAAGGACTTGTGTACGATACGATATTTTCGTGTGAAGACCACAATTCTTCGTTGTTTGGACTCTTGTGCACAGGTTGTAATTTGGATGGACTGTAGCCTACGTATACAATCTGAAAACACCATTCGTCACGAGCAGCATCAACCAAAGAAAAGGTTGTTGAATGGTGCACCAGCGGCCCACCATGAGACCAATCCGCTGTAGTTGCCTTATTTGGGCAATCAACAGCCTGAGATAAGATCACGCAGAATCACATGAAAGGAGGCAGCCTTTCGAAGGACAACAAGGCGGAGCAGATGCATCGATGTTAACAAATTGGGAATCATTGAGGCAACTCGGCTGGTACAGTATAATAGATGGGGTACTATGGGAAGACACAAGTCAGAAAAGTAGCTCATCCTCTTGAGAGTGAAGTTAGATACCGAGTAGGGCCAGTTCGATTAAAATTCCCACTTCATCCCTCATTGCGACATTCCATCATTTCAAAGCTTTTCTCGCTCCACCGCCGCGACGCAATTTCGGCTTCTATAGCTCGCACACGTTCCGTAAGCCTACGCAAGACTCCGTCCTCATCCGTATTGACGAGATTTCCCGCAGTCTTGGCGCCCGATGTGTCTGCCTCTGCTTTGCTCTTGGCCCAACCACTCTCGGCGTACTTGAGTCGTAAATGGACCGCCGCCAATTCGGACTTCCTCGCCTCGAGTTCGGCACGCACCTCTGCAAGTTCTCGTTGGGCATTTGCCTCGGACTGTTTAAGTAGAGCATTATTTTGTGCAAGTTCGTCAGTTAGCTGTGCCATGCGCCGGTCCCGCTCGGTTTGCGCAGCGGACATTGCTGATAGCTTTCGTTCAAGCCCAACGAGACGCTCATGAGTAATCCGTGGGGAGGCGGGGTGGTCCAATTCTTCGGGAGTAACTCTTTGAAAAGAGGGAGCACCATGTGCTCTGTGGGTATCCGACGAAGAGGATGTCGGTTCTTGTGGTTGTTCCTGGATCAGAGGACCCGCGGATGATTTCCGAGCAAGTTGGGTGGTCTTCTCACCAGGATTGACATCGTTAGAGTCGGGTTTCGAGGAATCGAGCTGTTCTGCGTTTTCGATCTTGGAGGCTATCCAAATAAAATGACAAAAAGAAAGTACATACTTGTGTCGAGAACGTGAATAAGCTTAGCTTCATCCACCGCCCTGTGTGGTGATGATGCTCCTCCAAGTACAAAGACCCGTGTCCCGTCAGACGCCATGGTATGGTAATACCTTTCGCTTGGACTGGGTCCTATGTCTTGAAATGTGGTCCATCGCTGAGCTGGATATTCATTTGAACGAGCGCATGAGGCTGAACATGCCAAATCACTTACTTGACAAGTTCAGGGCAGTCAGATCACCTAGCAGGGTTCCATTAAAGGTATTCCCACCGAAGACATACATAACATCATCAACGAGGACAGCGGCATGTCCGAAACGGGGAAACGGAATGGACCCCGTGCATTGTAGCTCGGTCCATTTTCGTGTCGAAATGTCGAATGACCAAGTGTCGTTATAGTAATGTTGGTGGTCAAGACCACCAAATCTACAAGATATTATAATGAGGGGCGAGGGCGAGGATGAGAGAGGTACGAACACGATGATACGGTCGCCGGTGGTTACTGAAACATGAGACCACCTCCGAGGGGGGTTCTTGTCTCCAGGTGCAGGTCCGTATGACTCCCAACGAGGATTCGAATTTACTGCGGGAATATCTAGTTAAAATGGCTCATGGAAGCGAGAGGCAAACGTACAATGATCCAAATCAAGTGCCCAGATATCATTAAAAGCCCCCTGATCGATCACGGAATAGCCACCGAAGACGAAGAGATTGGAACCAACCGAAGTCACGGTATGGAAGCAACGACCGCCGGGACCGGGACCATTGACCACGACGCGGGTCCACTCTCGCGATACTGAAAAGCAAGAAGCTCTGATCAGCTGGCAGGTCTTGACATCAAAAGATCCGACATGCCGAGGTTGAGAAGATAAAGTGGGTCATCAAAGCCCTTGTTAAAGCTTTCAGGGCCCCACCCACCCCAAATCAAAAGGTGAGTGCTGGTGAGCGCGGCACCATGTCTATGACATGGCTTGGGAGTCATTCCACTGGTCCGCAAGAGAGTTGTGGAGAAATCCCGTGTTGAGAACACATATAAGTCATTTGAATAGTCGGGTCCACCACCTCCAAAGAGGGACAATTCGCCCGCGGCAGTGGCAGTCGTGGAAAGCGTATGACTAGATCGAGGAAATGGCGATGGCGAGTATCCTAATGGAAGAGCATGTGCAGACCATGGGTAGACAGGCTGCGAGTGTGAGGGGGCCGAGTTAGAAGGGGGGTGCTTCTCCTTCAGAGAGGAGAAGGGCATGTGGATTAGACGGGGGCGATAAGTTCTAAAAGAATGGACTGGCGGCCTGCGGTCGCTTTTGCATTTACAGTACTACAGTATACCTTTTGATCCCCGACCGCTTATTTCCGTCTTCGAACACAAATATACAGTAGTACTGTCGAATTTCGAGCATAGCCGATCTGATTTGTAGGCCATAGTACAAGTAGTTCTGTAGTACAAAAGGAGGATGCCATGTGGTAACTCGAGGCCAGTCAGAACGTAAATAATGGGACAAGAATTTGCAGGTTATTAAAACTGACTTTCGACAGAACGTCTAGTTATCGTTATCGTACATCCACTCACAGACTATTTTTTTTTTGGATATCATCGTTACTCTACTTCATATTGCCTCTGCGAGAACACTGACCACCCCTTGATATTTTTATTTATTTCCATCAAAATACCTGTCGGGTCCCCTCAGACTCCCAACTTCGTTCATTTCGATATGTGACATTCTATTTCTTTATCATTCATTTTTGTCAACTCGATACTTTCGAAGGACTTGTGTACGATACGATATTTGCGTGTGAAGACCACGATTCTTCGTTGTTGGGGCTCTTGTGCACAGGTTGCAATTTGGATGGACTGTAGCTGCCTACGTATACAATGTACTGAAAACACCCTTCGTCACGAGCAGCATCACACCGCGGCGGCCCACCGTGAGAGACCAATCCGCTGCAGTTGCTTTATTGAGCAATCAACAGCCTGAGACATAAGATCACGCATAAGAGGCAGCCTTTCGAAGGACTACAAGAAGGCGGAGCAGATGCATCGATGTTAAGAAATTGGGAACCATTGAGGCAACTCGGCCGGTACAGTATAATAGATGGGGTACTATAGGAAGACACCAGTCAGAAAAGCTGCCCATCTTTTTGAGAGTGAAGTTAGATACCGAGTATAATCAGTTCGAATAAAATACCCACTTCATACCTCATTGCGACACTCCGTCATTTCAAACCTTTTTCTCGTTCCCTCGCAGCGACGCAATTTCGGCTTCCATAGCTCGCATACGTTCCGTAAGCCTACGCATGACTCCGTCCTCATCCGTATTGACGAGATTTGCCGCAGTCTTGGCGGCGCCCGATGTGTCTGCATCTGCTTTGCTCTTGGCCCAACCACTCTCAGCATCTTTGAATCGTAAATGGACTGGTG
>Ga0137358_10001287_pt1 | contig 13363 bp, 19 predicted proteins | sample Mad1_20_16metaG_FD_105551 | JGI IMG/M metagenome (GOLD analysis project Ga0137358, IMG submission 105551) | Vadose zone soil microbial communities from Angelo Coast Range Reserve, California, USA - Mad1_20_16 metaG | ecosystem: Environmental > Terrestrial > Soil > Vadose zone | place: USA... | reverse complement strand
ATCCGTTTCATTCTTGTCCTTTGCCCTCCTTTATTCTCCCAAGTGTGATGTACAGAGATGCAGCGAGTGTGGTCGACATACCTCAATTCAAGCGAAGGGGGCGTGGGTGCCTCCCGCGAGTCGGGCCGAGCGTCTGTGAGCCAAATCACGTCTGATCCGCCGTTTGACCGCACTTACGTTTCCTTCGTTTTTTCGACCTTCTCTTCGCTTTTCAAGATGGACGGCACGTCGTACGTGACCTCCTTCTCAGTCACAGATCTTTGCTAATCCCTATATCAATAGCCGTTCTCGTCGCCTCTCCATCGACTCGGCCTATTCCGCTGCTACCTCCGCACAGCACATGCTCCCCCAGGCCAACTCAAAGCTGGTGCCCCCAAATCTTCCCTTTGCCTCCAACGTGTCTCTAGCCTCCGGTTCACTACATACAAATTCTCCCTACCTCGGCGCACAGTCCAGTCTCTCTTTATCCGTCAACTATCTCCCTACCAAATTCTCAGATGCAGTCCTTTACAACGGCCTCAAGAATCGTGGCAAAGCCTTTCCCCTAGGCCCCAAGCGTGGCGGAGGGCGCGAGGCATTTCGCAGCGGCGAGGCTCGTATGCCAGGAGAGGGAGACGAGGACTACGATGGAATCCAGGGAAGCCTTTTCACCAAGGAGGGTGGGCGCACTAAGCCCCGCCTACGATGGAATCGATTCAAGTGGTCACTTTTTATCTCCAATTTTCTCGTCAGTGTTCCTTCTTTCTTTTTGGATCCCGCCGTTCCTATGTTTTCCACCATTCGCTCTGTTGTCAGTCGTGAACGCCACCCACATGCTGATTTCCTTTTTTGGCTCTCCATAGTTCACTGGATATTCCCTCGCTGGCATCATATTTGTCCTTCTTACTTGGTTTGACGTCTGGAAACATGCCGACGTCGTCCGGGTAGGTAACCGCACCGAGCTCATCATGTCCACTATCGCTGCTGGCTTCGGTGTCATCACCTCCCTCATGGGCTGGGCCGGAATCCTCCTTAACAACCGGTCATTCCTTGCCTTGTACACCTTCTTCCTTTGGATATGCTTTGCCCTTCTCGTAACCCCAGGTTACTTCGTTTTCAAGCGGCGTAATTTTAATCTCGATGGCAAGGTCAACTTCCAATGGGGTCATGATTTCGGCCTCAATGAATGGCTTCGGATCCAAAATCAGCTCAACTGTTGCGGCTTTTTCTCCCCGTTTGTCGAGGCAGCAATTTCCCAAGTGTGCTACTCACGCTCCGTACTTCCCGGCTGCAAGGGTCCCTACATGGATTTCGAGCGTTTCGTCCTCAAACGCTGGTACACGGTTGTCTTTGGCCTTGTACCGTTCCAGATTGCGGTTATCGTCGTCGGGCTGCTATGTTCGAATCATATCACATACCGCTTTGGTAAGGGCTTGATGCCCAAGGCCTACAGGCTTAGCATGAACTCGATGGCAGTTATCATGGACAATTACGCTAGGTACATACCTACTCTATCCTCTCGCGAATTGTTTCGGTCAACTAACATTTTCCAGTCAATTGGCTGAACAGTACGGCGAAGACGTGGCCAGCGAAGTCCTTGCTCGCTCACGCTCAAATGTGAACCTTCATGCGGTTCCCGCTGGACCTTACGCCTCCGGCGCCCAGGTGCATTCATCACCATTTGAAGATACACCCCAACATGCTCCATAACGAATGCAGGCTTGTCTGACTGCCTCCGCGACCTCGCTTCTTCTCACTTTCATTTGCTTTCACATGTATACCATCCTATCACATCCACTCCTTTGAACAGTTACACGTTGTCACGGGTATTTGTTTTGAAAACGACACTTGGCAAGCTTGATGCTTGGCCAAAATCTAATTTGTGCTATTTTTTTTTGTAAAATTAGATCATTTGATTAGATCAAACATGCGACATGCGACACTGCAGTACCTTGTAAGCATTCGACACAACGGATGCTTGGAGCATAGCAACGAAAGATACTGGGTACCATGTAGGTGTGGTAAACTCTCAACTCGCGCTGTGCCTGTTCAAAAGTTAGCCTGCCACATGCTCGATTGCGCCCTCTCTTCGAACGACGATTCCCTACGTGTTGAATTACAAGTTCCTAATCACTACAGGCAACGGGAACGACACACGGGCACACAAGGATTGTAGGTAGGCTCATTCATTTTGGCCGACGTGCGTACATTTTGTACTTGATTCAGTAGGTCTGCAGTACTAAACTACATGATACCAATACACCCCTTTTTCCTCTTTTTAGTCTATACATACATCCGTCTATGATATCCATGCCCGAGACAAACCGTTTATGAAGCGAGTAGCGATCGTCCAGTCATTTCTGTATCCGACGAGAAAAAGCGGAAGGTGTTTAGTTCATTTCGGCTGGCAGCCAGCAAAAAAGGAATAATCGGGACGCACCCTCAGGTTGCTCGATTCCAAACATTGCCAACACCGTCGGCGCAACATCACACAGAGCGCCTTCCTCTTCTCGTTCCTTCTTGTCCTTGTCGTCCGTGAACGTGTGCTTAGCGTTCTTTGGTCCCGCGATAATGAACGGGACCTTGTTAGTCGTATGAGCCGTGTGTGGGGCTCCGGTGTCCAAGTTGATCATCTGCTCCGCGTTGCCATGGTCGGCCGTTATGACGAAAGTGTAGCCCGCGTCTTGGCATGCTTCGTAGATCGTGCCGACTGCCGCGTCGGTGTGGGTAATGGCTTCGACGGCTGCGTCAAAGATGCCGGTATGCCCGACCTATTTATGATGTGGTGATACACATCATCCAAAAACCGGGCACCGAACATTAAGAAAGTAAAGGGAATGGGTTGAAACACAGTCCGTGAAAGAAGGGAAGACAAAGTAGTAGACGCACCATATCTGGCGGAGCAAAGTTGCACATGACAAACTCATGCTGATTCGCCCGGACGACTTGGGCGACCTTATCCGCTACGCCCTGCACACTCATCTTTGGTAACTTGTCGTACGTCGCGACTTTTGGAGAATCGATCATGTGTCGTTCTTCCCCCTCGAATTGCTTCTCCACGCCTCCATTGAAGAAGAACGTGACATGCGCGTACTTTTCCGTCTCTATGTGCAACACGTGAGAAAAGTGTTAATGTCGTTTTAAATGCACGAAAGAAGACACGGCAAAGAACCCAATTTGCGTATGACTGACCTGCTATGTGCGCCTGCTTGATGTCATGCTTGGAGAGCCACTCGGCGAGCACATTAGTCATCGCTTGAGGCGGGTAGGCAACTGGATATGGGAACTCGGCATTGTAGCGGGACATGGTAGTTATGTGCTGTCAACTTTCTCAGACTATAACAGAAATGAAGGATGAGGGTGGAGCTCACAAGGTCTTTTGGTATGTCTACCTCGATCGGTTTAGTCAGTTTGCCAAGTACAGTGCTGATCTCGCGCATGCGATCAGAGCGATAATTGAACAGGAACAGGGTATCGTCATCTATTGCCACAACCATGAGGTAAACGCAAAACAGAAGGGGTAGAGTGGAAAAACCCACCTTTAATCCGACCCGAGTCACCATTCACAATGATGGGCTTCAAGAATTCGTCCGTCTCGTCCTTCTCGTATTTTGCCTCGATCACCTTGACATAATCGCCGTCCTCGGCGACAGCTTCGCCTTGCCCGTGGACGAGTCCATCGACGGCAATTTTTATGCGGTCCCAACGCTTGTCCCGATCCATGGCGTAGTAACGTCCTACGATGGTCGCGACTTGACCAATGCCGATTTTCTGGATGAAATCACGCAGTTCGCGCGCATAGCCGGCCGCAGAGCGAGGTGCGGTGTCGCGCCCGTCACCCAAGAAATGGATATACACATGCGGCACCCCGACCTCCTTGGCGGTCTCGAGCAGCGCATAAAGGTGTGTATTATGGGAGTGGACGCCACCATCCGATACCTATACCGTCCCCGTTTGGAGATCAGGTTGTAGCAGGGTATTACAGTGAGATATCAGTGGATGGCGCAGAGAAGGTAATATCATACGAGACCGAGAAGGTGCAGCCGTCCGTTTGTGTCTTTGGCGCGCTTGAAGCTCGTGAGGATGGCCTCGTTTTTGTGGAATTGGCGCTTCTTGATGGCAACGTCGATCCGGACGATATCTTGCCATACGATGCGCCCCGCACCAATATTCAGATGTCTGTTTTCCCCCGTCAGTCAGCGGAACCCTCCGGACAAAGAAAGGACAGACCCGACTTCCGAATTTCCCATGAGCCCATCGGAAAGTCCGACTGCGAGCCCGTGAGCAGCAAGCGTGCGGTACGAATTTTCCTTCGCGATGGTGTCCATATTCGTCGTCGTGCCCGCCTCGATAGCATTACCCTTCAGGCCTTCCTCGTGAGCGACACCCCAACCGTCGTGCACGCTATCCCAACGCAAAATCAAGTCAGGATCGGGTGGTCGAGTTCGTGGGCGAAGTAATTACAGGAGACAGATCTTGTTCTTCACTTGAACCATGCTGTGTGGGAGAGGGGGGAGGGATGACGGGAGCTCTGATGGGTCGATGATAATCTATTTAAGTCGCTGCGTCCGACTCCCGGCGTTACGCCTCCCTCGGCCATTGGCAATTTGGGAGACCTCTCGCGCCCATTCTTCGCTTTATTCTAGTATTTGTATCATACACAGGAACTGAACGGAAAATCTACCTGTTTGAACAGAACTTTTACATCCAAATTGGACCCGCAACCCACGAAATATGCCGAAATCACAATGCGAAACTCTGGCGGGTCGAATATTATCCTTTCCGTTCCCTTACACTTTTCACTCCTCCCAATTGTACAAATTTTTCGTACGGCGAGCCGTGGTGAGACTGGGGAGGCATATAACCAACATGACTCCGGCTCGCAAACGCGGATCCGGACCTGGCCACGACAGTAGTTGGAGGTGGGGCGAGCCCACCTTGTTCACGACGAAAGCAAGTGGGGCTGGCATGCGTCAGGACGGCGAAGGGGTGAAGTCGATTTGTGAAAGCTCTTTAGCCCGAATATCTTCTACTCGGCCAGCGAGTTGGCAACACCATCTCGAGATGAAGAGTTACCACTGTGCCAGACGTTGATAGGAATGTGATTGAAAGGACCGGCCAGAAAAGTTGCCAGAGCTGTCTTGGACTCAGTGACTGTAACGATGTTGAGCACTGTACGCTCTGTGGACACTGATTAGAATTCGACTATCAGGTCGTCAAGTTGTGACTTACTTCGTCTCCAGATGACCGGTGTCTCCTACGTCGACCTCGTTGACCACCTCATAACCCACCCAAATGACCTCCGAGCAGCTTCCACACCCAACCAAATGCAGCCCGCGTTCGAGGTGATCCTCAGTTACCTCGTATTTACCGCCACAACGACAAGTAAAAGTCCAACACGTCGACCTCGCACCACCGTCTGGACCCTCCAGATCAGAACACTCGAATAGTTCTAATGAAACGACTTGGGCTGGACGCGGATCGGTGCGACCACTCCGTATGCCCTGTGCATCATATGCAGAGCGTAGTGTTGTCGAGGACAACGTCACAAAAGCATCGTGGAGCAGTCCAACATCCGCCAATTGTGCTGGATCATCGGCTCGCTGCCTGATTTTGTCGGGGTGTGCACGGAGTAGTGCGCGGTGGTATGCATCCTTTATTGCATTTGGAGAAGCTGAACGTGAGATACGAAGAAGAGTGTAGTAGTCTGTCTGTTCCCCATTGGCCATGGCCATGATGAGGTTATGAATCGAGCGAGGCTTGTTTGAAGCTGTTGTGTTCAATTGCAATGCAGAACAACTCGCAGCATGATCACATTATCAAAACGTCCGGTAATAGAGCAACTAGCAACTGGTACACAAGCAGTCGGAAAGCTTCAACTGGCGCACAGATCTCTAACTGATCTAGTCCGACTACACAGTTCGCCGCAAAGTGTATCATCTCATACAGCACATCCGACCTGTCAAAGAGTTGAAAGAATAAATGACAAATGGGTGTCACCTCAACCATGAATAGAAGAAGGGACACACTTTATCGACATTCATCGGAGCATGCTCGCCATGAGAGCTTGTCTGGCTAAGTCTGTTTGATCCTTCCGGCGAGCTCACCAAGATCGACACGCGTCCGGGAGAGCCCAGGAATGGGTCAGGCACCGGAACGCGACGTATCATCCGGGTACTGAGCGGCCTATCCGAGGGTGGGGAATAATCAGGCAGTGGTCTAAAAATCATCGGAGGCGTAGGCGCAAAGGGATCTTGTGCCGGCTCCCCAAAGGCGAATGCACCGGGGGGCGGGTCATTCCAGCCAACGGTACTCTGGAGGGGCGGGAGGGAGGGCGGTCCTTGTTCTGTAGAGCGTAGCACAGGCTCCTGGTGCATTTCCTGCACCTGCGAAAAGCCAACAAACGTGGGCCAACGAAGACGAGCTTGGATGCGCTGATGCTGAAGCCACCAGCGACGACGCAAGACAGCGAGAGCGAGAGCGATGATGACAACCACTGACAAGATGGGGGTGGCAATCACTGCTACGGGAACAGGACTTTAAAAAAAACAGTGAGAGGCATGTCATCATCAAGCTGGGTCAGACCGGAATTGGGAGTAGCTGACCTGTTTGGGGATTTGTGGGAATGAGCTGGCACGACGGTCGGCAGAACCGTTGTGATTGTCTCCTTTATGGGTATAGAAGTCGGCGTGCCCGATATTTCAGTAAGAGAGTAAAAAGTAGTCTCAGTGGTGATCGTGATCGACGATGTTTTTTTGAATCTATCGCCATCACCATCGTCACCATGACCGTGTTCAAACGGGCCATGGTGATCAAAGAGGTCGATCTGGCTGGCGCTGGACATGTAGTCGTTAGACGTATGGGCAGACGAAACAAAAGGTACGCCGCACCCAGAGATAAACGATGGATGAACGGAAGCGATACTGGGGACAATGGCGGTAGTAGCGGGAGTAGCAGTCCCTGTTTCTCCAGGCGGAAGAGCTGAGGTCAGTGGCGCAGGGTCATTGATCTCGCCATTGGGAATCGACGGATCATTAAGCCCTCCGATCGTCGCGGCGGGTGTCGCCTCAGGCTGCCCACCGGTCAGTGTCGGAATCGCAAGGTTAAGAACATCCGGCACTTCTGAAGATACCAAACCCGCGTCATTCGCAGGTGCATCACCTCCAAACGAGACAGGGGGCCTCTGACCAATTGGAGGGGTCGAAGTGGACGACAGACCATCGTCGATTCCAGGGCTAGTACTCGCTGGAACAGGAAAAGGGGTGGACGCAGGCAGGGGTGCATCAGTGACTATCCTCGTCAAAGCCGGGATACTTGCGCTGCCGGGTAATGGCAACTTTTTCAAGGAAGAAGCTTTTCGTGTTGGTCCTAGTAGCTCATCAGATATCACGGTTGTGGGCTGTAACGGAGACGTCGTACTGGCGGTTGCGCTTGTGCCAAAGGGGCTGGATGAAGGGATGTTGTCTGTGAGCGTAGGCGTTTGAAGAGTGCTCTGAACGCCCTGGGATGGTGGGGCTATGGCATCAAGGGCAACCGGGGCTGCCAAGGGCTGGGTTGTAACCGCTGGCAGTGACCTGGGTGGCGCTAGAGAACTGTGATCAAGGCATGTCAGTGGGTGCGCACTGGCATGCCTCAAAGGAAGTGTCTGCAACAGAGGAAACGCACCTGGAGACAACAAATGATGAAGTATCTGGACTAGAGGCAGTGAAATTTGGCGTGCTAAAAGAGGAAAAGATCGACTGGGTATTGGTAGGAGACAATGCTGTATTCCAGACTCTTCGTTACAACATTGTTTCGTAGGAAAACATTCGCCGACGCACCTGGAGAAGGGAATAAAGATGAGGGTGAGACTGGGTAATATGGTGATGTGGAACAAGGCATTATGGTCACAAAGCCTGAAAGCCTGAACGGTCATCGATACGCACTAGCGATAGAGGGCGACGAGGATGTCCGGAAAGTAGTCAAGGGTGATGGGGAATAATCCGAGTTTGAGCTAACGTCCTGACCTGCTAGCAGGCTGCTCTGCTGTCCAGAAGCTATGTAATTTTAAGGCAGGGGCGGAGATAAGTAGAGCCGCCTTGCACATGCAAAAGATTATATGACAGCACCAGGGCTCTCACCACCTGCTCCACTGTCACCAGAAGGAGTAAGGGCGGTGTCGACGCGCCTCCAGGACGCTTTCTGAGGTGAAGGGACCATCAAGGCCGAAGGAAACGAAAAGGGTTAATAAAAGGACGTCCTGAAAGAAGATTCGACACCATTAGGGCAGTAATAGGTAACACCTAGAAGAGAGAAGAGCCCCCCACCTACACAATGAGGACCCGCGGAGGGTCATGGAAGTTAGGAAACAACCGCTATGTCCGCGTTGGTCGAATCATGCCTCCTGCATGGGTAGATTGCATGTAACCCAATTCTATTTCTGAGAAACTGACAGATCAAACTTTCGGAGTTTCCTAACTGATATGGAATGGTACTTACACGATATGCCGGCAGGGTCAGTAACTTAAGCGACGAGGAGTACATATCGCGCCCGGTAACCAATCTGTCCTAACGTTTGAATCATCTTCCCAGCGAGTACTCCCCTCTAGCTCCCAAACGTTAGGCACTATTGTGAGAAGATGCCGCACTGTGCCCGATAGCAGTCAGTAGTCAGCCCGTAAGTGACACTGCAACAAAGGGACGTGAGGCGGTAGACAGCCCGTAACTGAAACCTTCAATCCGAATTCCATTCCAGGAACAGTGAGCGGTATCGACCACGTGATCGCGAAGTATACCACGTGCACCGCCTCGAGTCGCTTTGTCGACGCACATATGATGTCTACTACCATCAAGGAACTAAAACCTATTCCTGAGAATCTTTCTCGATGGAAACCAAGCTCAGACCCAGCATCCATCACTGTCCCAGGGCTTGATACCACTGCCTCTGTTACTGATCAAATCGACCAAATCGACCAGCTCATCACCCTGAAGCTCCAGGTCAGTTTACGCGCGGCAGTGGCTCTCGAATGTTTCCGTCTTGATTTTTAGTTTCCGCACTGCAGGACATCGACGCTGACTTTGCTAAGATGCAACAAGTTCTCTCGAACCGAATCTTGCCTGCTTTCAAACGATTCTCGATCGGTACTGAGCCAGTGCGCGAAGCAGCCAAGGTATATATGCGTATGTACATCCGAGATATTCCACGTTTGACAATTTTTCGTCCCAGTTCTGGACATCCTTTTATGAGCAAGCTTCCCAGGTTCGCGTACCGACCTCCGATGACCTATCCTCCCTGCAAGAGACTTCATCCGGTGTGGCCATGGAGGAACCCCACCCGTCTTCTCGCCCTGAAGATTTGTCAGCCACATCGCGGTTCAATGCCGATACGTTCAACCCAGATCGCACACCGTCTGAAACTTCCTTCGTCCCCGCACAGGCCGCAGTCTCCTCCACGCCAGCGGCAACGGTTGCGCGGACATGGGGTGCGAATGATCCATCTTTCACGCCACTGCCGCCAGGCACTGATCCGTCTTGGGGCATGTCACTTGAGTCTCCTCTCACGCGTCTTGACCGTGAGTTACGTGAGTTTGGCCGCGCAGATCCACAGCCAGCGTCGACCTCTGCTTCCTCGGATCTATTCTCCGAGGCGGAACTTACGGTTGGCAACGTTGCCATAACTGCGGCAGATGAGACGGTGCACACTGCCCCAACACCTGCGTCTGCACCAGCTCCCTCCGATACACGGATAATAAGACCCGCCGTACAGACCCATGATGTTCCACCCCTCTCCTTCCGACGCCATCCTGCAACGCCCGCGCGTAACCCCAACCTCCCCGCACACACCGACCCACGTAATTGGACGGGTATAGTCGGCCTGCAGTCCCCACAGCCGCCGGCCCTGTCCTTAGTAGTATCAGCAACAGACACCGAAAATGACGAGCCCACGCTCCCGGCGGGTATGTCTCCGCCCGTGATGGTACCGTTTGCCACGCTCCCCTCCCTGGGCCGTTCACCAGTCAAAACGGCCGCAGAAAATATTCGCCGTGCGCTCGTGCGCGATGTCTTGCGCGCTGACGGTGGCGACTCCAACGTCAGCGCTAGCGCGAGTGGCAGTGGCAGTACAGTACCGACACCGCCTTCGCTCGCTAGATATACGCGTGGTACGAGCGCGAGCCAGAACAGCAGTTCGAGCCTTAGGCCAGATCTAGAACTTGAGAGCATGATACGTCGCGTTCAGGACCCGAGTCAGCCCCAGTGGTGGCGGTCCTCGGCCGCTTCCTCCGCTTCCTCCACATCGATTCCAGATCAGTCCCTTTCAACTCCGTCGTATTACACGACGACTGCACCATCTACACATGCCCACCCGCACGAGACGGTACCCATATTACCCGAGACGCCTCTTCCTCATCCCTACGGTGTAGCTTTACCGGTACCAGGCGACACAGAGACTACGATAGACGCGACGCCCGAAAGTGACGACGCGTCCGCGTCCACGTCGACATTTTCTTCCTCAGGCGAAGACTCGGTGCACAACACAGCACATCCGAGTGCCGCGTTCCTTCTAGCCTCGCGCCAGCGCGGGCGGCACGAATATGATGATGATGATGAAGATGACGAATTGGATCACGACGACGGTTTCGATGACTCGCTCGATGCTGACGTTGCGCCTGTACATCCGTTTGCGCGCGCGCGCGGATCTGCACAGGGGGAATACGAGGATGACTCGTTCGACTCACTTGACGGTGAGGAGGTAGAAGAAATGCCCGAGGAAACCGTGTTTGGGTTGCGGCCTGCTGAACGCAACGAGGCTGCCCGGCTGGAAACCCAGCTGCGCATGCACGGGGAGGAATTGTTGCAAGATACAATGAACATTGGGACTCTATTGGCTCGGGCAGGCCGTATCGAGGAGAGTCCGACGCCATGGGGACCTGGCGGCGGCGGGGCACGCGTTGGGTGATTTCCACTTTTATTTCCTCGCATAGACAGAATTATTATAGCCATCAGATTTTGGGAGATGCTTTGTTTTACTTCATGGCGAGATTGTATCTTTAGCACACATGGTGGGGACCAAGGTCGTGGGAGTCGAGTCCATTTGAACGGCTTGTGCTGGGGGACCAAGAGGCCCGACGAAATAAACGTGGTTGAGAAGACCTGATCAGCTGATATGACACTAAATATAAATGACACTGGCTGAAAGGGATCATTGGCATGCTGTTGGACAGCTGAGGGCAAGTGCTTTCAAAACATCATGGCACGCTGAAGCGGACACAGGTGGAGTTTTCAACACACGATTTAGATGGTCTAAATCGTAGGTTGAGTTCGTGTATGACTCCAAAGTCTTATCATCTGGAGCCACAAACGGACACGGACACGACTCGGATCCATCGAACTAGACGACCGTGATGCTGAACCGTTACTCTGGTCTCAGCCAGCGCGTGAACCCATGCCGTGATGTCTTCAGCGGCGAGGGATGTGCGTCAAAGGACAAGGAGTCGAAGTTCAATTCTCCCGTAGAGCAACTGTTCACCTCCATTCACCGGCTCATATTCACTGGCATGATACTCAGGCTGCATCTCAGTCATAAAAACGATCTCCAAGACTATTTCCAGTGGACTCAGGCTCCCAATTTTCGGTCTATAGGTTCCATCGCGTCTCGAAAACTATTGCAGCCGCCGCCCAGGCGTGATGAACCGTGGGTAATTCATGTCGCATGAAATTTCCTCGCGTGTTTTACTTACCCCTCTCCTGAATCGATCTCAGGCTATCATCCTCGGTCTTCTATTCTTTGAAGGCCTTCTCGACTTCATCGCTCACATAGTCTGCAACCTTGCAGAGGCAGAGAAGTATGTAGCACTGAACAAACGGCGGAAAGGTGTCCACGTTGAACTGTGGCATTACTGGATATACGACCTTCTTACCGTTTAGAACCGAGACAAAACATTTCAAACCACCGTTTGTTGTGCCAAATATCGATTCATCGTTGAACCACAACGCCCGTCGTTGACATTAAAGTTGAGCCGAACTTGAATCGAGTGGCCTCGCATACAAACATCACCACTTCGCCGAGTTTTATTAATAACCCAGAAGCAAAAATCTACGAGTTACCGAACGAGGTCAAATATGTACCCCAGTTCCTGGGCAAATTCGTCGCTGCAAAGATGTCGGCTTTAGTAGTGTATGTATTGGTAGGTAGAGAGAGCTTCCGTTCTGTCTGCTCTTCGATGATAATAGGCAAAGTCTTTAGCAGTCCGAGTCTAAGACGAAATTACTTAGCATGATACTTTCCATCCAGACCGCTGCTGGGATGCCAACTTAAGTAAATTGACTGTCCCATTGTGTATTTGCTTCGTTATCAGACTTTGGGAGTTTCTGCAAAACGACGAAAAATACGTGTACGGGTCGTAGGCTGCCGAAGGGACCGACCCCGTCGTGCGATTTGTCACCTGGCCCATTCCAAATGAGTAAAACGCCAATAGAGAGAGTTTCCTTCCATTTCGGAAGCAAGAGCCTGCCATCAATGAACAAGATGCCAAGTCAAAAAAAACACTCAGTGGGCTTACCGTTTGGGGAAATCGTGCTCCACAAAAGGTCGGCTGGAATCAGCTTTGTGGGCGTCTTCATACCCGACGCACAGCTCTCTGTCAAAAATGAAATTGTTTCACTCAGCCCCCTTAAAACATTGTCTGAGGATATAATGACGTACGAGGTTGAGCCGTGGTCTAGTTTATGACCAGGAGACATCGTTGATGAACCGGGGTGTATATTGAAAGATACATGATTTCATTCTCGTTCTTTCCACGTCTCCTATTCTTACCATGCTGTGAAACACCGAGGCTCAACACCAGGTATAGGGCAAGGCAAGGTATCCTCATCGGTCCGATAATATAAGCGGAGATTCATTTATTTGCCTTGTGTGAGCCAGGCGTTGGGACCATCGAGGACGTGCTGCGTTTTGCGTTTTCTTACATATCACCACTTTGAGACAAAATGTATGGAACATCTTAAGATGTGGTGCTCAATAATACTATGAAAACCTTGTCGCAAAATACTGCATGCCCAATGCATGCTATGCCTGATTTAGAGGGCAAAATTCGCATCACTATCTGGTATACACACTCCTCATCTGTACAAATGAAGGGACGTGTTCCAACCACGTGGAAGACGACAATTATAGCATTTGGAGAGAACCGCAGACTAGAGAAGCAAGCCGGCTGTGCCTTCGCTAATTTGCATGCTGTGTCCTTGTCGGGCTTCGACTGTCCATGCCACCCCGATTTTGGGTTAGTCGAAGCATGGGGAGCAGGTGCGACGGGGGGGACGGAGAGGAGACGGCAAGTTGTATTGTGGTAGGATGAGTCGGAGCGAGGAAAGAGAGCGGGCCGAGTGGTCTTGCCTCAAGTCCGGT
>Ga0137358_10001283_pt1 | contig 13370 bp, 9 predicted proteins | sample Mad1_20_16metaG_FD_105551 | JGI IMG/M metagenome (GOLD analysis project Ga0137358, IMG submission 105551) | Vadose zone soil microbial communities from Angelo Coast Range Reserve, California, USA - Mad1_20_16 metaG | ecosystem: Environmental > Terrestrial > Soil > Vadose zone | place: USA... | reverse complement strand
GATGATTTGCTCCTGCCAAAAACAAGATTCGGCCGCTGAACAGCAACTTGCTCAACGGAAAGCGGAGCTGGACGCACGCGAGAAAGCGTTGGATGAAAGGGAGAAAGCGATAACGAACATCCGGCGGATTCCCGCCGATGTTCAGCGCAGGGCTCCCGCCGTTGTTCAGCGCCCGACTCCCGACGCCTCACGGTTGAAAGCTGAAAGAGACAGGAGAATGCAACAGCTTCCCCCCGATGCTCAGCGCCTGCTTCCGGACCCCGCGCAGGTGCAAGCTCTAAGAGAAAAGAGAAGGCAGCAAATGCTGGAACAACTACAAAGAATGAACGCTGGCGCGCCAGGATCTCCTGCGGCCACTTTTACAAATCCGTCGGCAGCATCTCCGGCGGTGGAGGCCACTTCGCCAAGTCCGTCACCCACGCCGCAATAAATCCCAGCTATTTACGCGCCTGGTCAAAATTGGCCGATGAATTTGTGCGTCGCGCTCGGCGAGACTACGAGCGTACTGAAGGGTATCCACGGAATGCACGTTCTTGTCACGCCGGACTGCCTTGATTCTTGGAAATGCAGCGGTAATCCACCGGCGTGACGCATGCCGGGCTGGCTTGAATTGAAGGCGACCTCGAGCACGATATTCAGTTTCACTTCAAGCGGAAGATAATTGCCGATCTCGGCCGGCATCGTAAACTCCATTGGCGCCGGTGGAGACAAAAAGCAGAGCGTGGACTTCCGCGACCTCAGTCTCCCCTCCCATCCGTGATGTCGGTGTAACCCGTCGCGGTGGAACCGGGCGGTAGGCGGATCCGCGACCTCTTCGAAGCGTGCGCTCCCCTCTTGCGCGGCGCGCGTTCCTCCGAGATGATGCAAGTACATGTCTTCAACGCTGGAGCAAACCGGGACGAATCCCGCAGTCGCGGGACCCCGCTCCACTTTCATTCTGCGGTTCATCAGCACGGTTGCGCTTTGGACAGTGGCGCTGCTGATCATGTTCTCCGGGTACGAGGTCTTGTTTTGGCTGTTGATCAGCGTGTTCGGAATGATCGGCCTGCTGGAATTTTATCGGATGCTCGATCACAAGGGCCTCCCGAATTTCAAGATCACCGGAATGATTTGCGGCGCTGTCATGCTTGCCGGCAGTTTTTATTACTTTTCCAAAATCGGGCCGGCGCATTCCTACGATTTCGAAGTCGCCGTCCTCCTTTTTTTTCTGCTGACGGTCTTTGGACGACAACTCTTTACCCGGCTTCGCCACGATGAGCCGTTGCAAACGATGGCCTACACGTTGTTCGGTCTGCTTTACGTCCTTTGGCTTTTTAATTTCATCACGAAAATCGTTTATCTGACTCCACGTTCGAGCAGCGGCCAACTAACGGGGCAGTTTTACGTCCTCTATTTGATCGCGGTGACAAAGTTCTCCGACATGGGAGCGTATCTGACCGGCAGCGCTATTGGGCGCCATCTGATGGTGCCGCACATCAGCGCCAAGAAAACGTGGGAGGGTTTCTGTGGTGCGATTGTTTTTGCGCTGCTGTGCAGCCTGGCATTGTTCAAATTAATGCCGGGCCATTTGCCGGCGCTGACCTGGACGCACGCAACAGTCCTCGGGCTGCTTCTTGGATTCGCCGCGGTGCTGGGCGACCTGGCTGAATCAATCATCAAGCGCAGCACGGACGTAAAGGATTCGGGAAATTTGCTCCCCGGAATCGGCGGCGCGCTGGATCTTTTGGATAGTCTTCTTTTTACCGCGCCGCTCTTATTCTTCTACCTGCGGCTGGTGATTCGCGTGCCGTGAACACGCTGAGAAAATTTCACCACGGATTCCACGGATGAAAAGAACCCTGAATTTCATGATTGACTCCTGTTATCCCCGTCATCCGCGTTATCTGTGGTTAAGGTCTGAATGAAGCGTAAACGTGTCGTTATTCTGGGCGCGACGGGATCGATCGGCGAGAGCGCGTTGAAGGTGGCGCGCGATATTCCGGAACGGATGCAGATCGTCGGCCTGGCCGCGAATAGCAATGCCGAAAAACTCGCCGCGACCGCCAATGAAACGCGCGCACCATTTGTTTGCCTCGTCAATGGAACGAAGATCGACATCCTCCGGCGCACGCTGGAGTACAAGCCGCGAATTTTTTCGGGAGATGCCGGTTTATGCGAAATCGCCAGCCTGACCGATGCAGATATGGTGCTGGTGGCGATCGTCGGCACTGGCGGGTTGCGGCCAGCGCTCACCGCGATTGAAGCGGGGAAAGATCTTGCTGTAGCGAGCAAGGAAATCCTGGTAATGGCGGGCGAGATAGTGATGCGGGAGGCGCGAGAGAATGGCGTGCATGTTCTGCCGGTCGATTCGGAACACAATGCGATTTTTCAATGTTTAGAAGGCAAACGCTCAGCGCTCAACGCTCAACGCTCAACGCTCAATGCGGAAACCTTTACGTTGGACGTTTCTGATGTCAGACGAATCATCCTAACTGCATCGGGGGGACCATTTCGGGAAACGCCGCGCAAAGATTTCGATTCGATCACACCGGAGCAGGCGTTAAAACATCCCACCTGGAACATGGGACCGAAGATCACAATCGATTCCGCGACACTATTCAACAAAGGCTTGGAAATGATCGAGGCGCATTGGCTCTTCGACGTCGAGATGAAGCGCGTTGAGGTCGTCATCCATCCGCAGAGCATCGTTCATTCAATGGTTGAGTTCACAGACGGTTCGACCCTCGCTCAATTGAGCTATTCCGACATGTGCTTTCCGATTCAATACGCCGTGACCTGGCCGGATCGTGTCCCAAACACCCTGCCACCTCTCGATTTCTCGAAATTATCAAAGTTGGAATTTTTCACTCCGCGCTATAAGGATTTTCCCGCACTGAATCTCGCGCGCCGGGCAGGCGAGACCGGAGGCACATTGCCGGCCGTAATGAATGCAGCGAACGAGATTGCGGCCGCGGCCTTTTTGGACCGGCGCGTGCGTTTTCCCGAGATTTGGCATGTTGTTGAAGAAGTAATGAACCGCCACACGGCCATTGCGCACCCAAATCTCGATGCCATATTGGCAGCCGATCAGTGGGCGCGCAACGAAGCGCAGGGATGCGTCAAATCGTTAAGTCGTTAGAGAGTTGCAACGACAGACGCGGTGGCGTGTCCAATCAATCACCAGATCACTGATCATTAGCCACCAATCACAATGCTTCTGCACACCGTCCGCATTATTTTTATCCTCCTCGAGGTTCTCATCCTTTTTAACCTCCTAATTGTGGTCCATGAACTTGGGCATTTTCTAGCCGCGCGCTGGCGAGGGCTTTATGTAGAAAAATTTGGGATCTGGTTCGGCAAACCGCTCTGGAAAAAGACAATTAACGGCGTCCAGTACTCGCTCGGGTCGCTGCCGTTCGGAGGCTTCGTCGCGCTGCCGCAACTTGCGCCAATGGACATAATTGAGGGCAAGGCGGATGTAGACCGGGCCCGATTGCCGAAAATTTCGGCGCTCGACAAAATCATCGTAGCCATTGCCGGCCCGCTTTTCAGCCTGCTTCTGGCGCTGTGTTTCGCTGTCATTGTCTGGGGAGTCGGCCATCCTGTGAGCGAGGCGGATTCAACGACTGTGATCGGCTATGTTGCGCCTGATTCGCCAGCCCGGAAAGCTGGCCTCCAACCTGGCGATAGAATCCTGGCAGTGGACGGCAAACCGGTTAGACGCTTTATGGGAATGAACGACAGCGTGAGTTGGGACGTCGTGCGAAGCGAAGGCAAGAAAATCGCGGTGAAATTCCAGCGAGACGGCAAGGTGCAAACCGTTTGGGTAGAGCCTTACAAAGCGGAGACCCGCGGATGGCGCAGAAAGAGTGTGCGCCAACTACTCGTCTACCCGGCAGAGACGCCGATCATTGCCAAAGTGGAGCCGAACACACCGGCTGCGGCGGCAGGGCTGCGTTCAGGAGACATCATCCGGGGATTCAATCAAACGCCGATCTACAATCCGATCGCGTTACTGGAATACATCAGCAACCACCCAAACGAAGAGCTTGTTGTTCACGTGGAGCGAGCTGGGTCGAGGCTTGACGTTCGGGTGAAACCGACGCTTCTGCCCACCAGCGGCGAAATGAAACCGCGAATCGGAATTCAATGGGACACGGCGGGGATAGTGTCGACCCAACATCCGAATCCGATCGAGCAGGTTTACAACAGCGTGACCAGCACGTTAAAGACGATCGGCGCGGTTGCCTCGCCGAAATCGGATGTAAAGTTGCAGCATTTGAGCGGTCCCGTCGGCATTTGGAATATCTATGTAAGACTTTTTGAAGCTGAAGGAGGTTGGAAACTCGCGCTGTGGTTCAGTGTGATTCTGAACGTGAACCTCGCAATTCTGAACTTGCTACCGATTCCCGTGCTCGATGGCGGGCATGTTGTACTGGCGCTCATTGAATCGGTGCGGCGCAAACCGGTGAACATGCGAGTGCTGGAAGTTGTTCAGACCAGCTGCGCGGTCGTGATCATCGGTTACATGCTCTACATCACGTTCTTCGACGTGCAGGATTTGCCGTTTGTCAGAAAAACGCTCGACCAGTTTGAGGCACAATCGCAACCGAAGAACAGCCAGACGCCTTAGCGTGTGAATGTTACGCGCTGTGCGGCTGTGCGTTAAACTCGATCGAAAGCAAAGTTGCCGTCACTGCGCGCTCGCGTAACGTTTCCACAGTGAACGTTAAGGAAATTCGAGAACTTTATTCGGCCGCACCCCTTGAACCATTTGAGCTTGTGCTGACAAATGGGGCACGCCTTCTTGTGGACCATCCGGAGTTCATCTCCTTTTCGCGTGATTATCGAAAAATTCACGTCCATGCGCGCAACGGCAGCAAGAAGCGAATCGATGTGAAAATGATCGTGGCGTTGAACGAGATGGCGAACGGCTCGCGTACCCGTAAGCGCAAGCAGTGAATTACTGCGAAAATCCATTTGTTTATCACCGCCGCAAGACCCGCGAGGTGAAAGTGGGTAACGTCGGCATCGGCGGCGACAATCCGATCCGTGTCCAGTCGATGATCACGTGTGACACGATGGATACCGAGGCATCGATCCAACAGACGATCGAGCTCGCGGATACAGGCTGTGAGATTGTTCGAATCACTGCACCCACAGTGAAAGATGCGCGCAACCTTGAGAATATCGTGCACGGTTTGCGCGAGCGCGGATGCGATGTGCCGATTGTCGCCGACATCCATTTCAAACCGGAAGCGGCTATGGAGGCAGCGAAATGGGTGGAGAAGGTGCGGATTAATCCGGGAAACTATGCCGACTCCAAGAAATTCGTTATCCGCGAATATTCAGATGAGCAATATACCGCGGAGTTGAACCGGATCCGCGAGCGCTTTTCGCCACTTGTCGACCTTTGCACGAAACGCGGGATTGCCATGCGCATCGGGACAAATCACGGCTCGCTTTCGGACCGCATTCTGAATCGCTACGGCGACACTCCTCTGGGGATGGTCGAGAGCGCGCTCGAGTTCGCGCGGATAGCGCGCGACCTGGATTATCACGATTTCGTTTTCTCGATGAAAGCAAGCAATCCAAAAATTATGATCGCAGCCTATCGGTTGTTGGTCGCGCGATTGGATCAACTTGGGCCTGACTGGAACTATCCGCTCCATCTCGGTGTGACTGAGGCTGGCGAAGGCGAGGATGCACGGATCAAAAGTGCGATCGGGATTGGCTCGCTGCTGGCAGACGGAATCGGCGATACGGTCCGGGTTTCACTGACCGAAGACAGCCCGCATGAGATTCCCGTGGCGAAAGCGCTGATTGAGAACATCAAGAAAACGCCCAACGCTCAACTCCGAAAGCTTTCGCGAGCAGGCAGCTCAACGCTCAACGCTCAATTGTCATTCGATCCATTCTCGTATCAACGGCGTGCTACGGAAACGCTTGTTGTAGCCGGGATCGGTGATCCCGGTCAACGAGTTAAACTCGGTGGCGGAGAATTGATTCGAGTGGTCGTTAGGCAGACAACGTTCGATAAGATCGCGCACAAAATTGATAGAATGGGCGATTACAAGCCTGAGATAGTCTACGAGAGCGCGGCGATCCGGGAAGTCGATCCGCGCGATGACTCGGCAGTTGCGAAAATAAATTCGGAAAGCACGCCGCAATTGGTAACCGTGCGTGATGATATCGATCTCCGGGTGATCGCAGCATTCCGCTTGCTGGCGGCGAAGTTGCAAGCGCGACATCCGATTTTGTTGAAGGACATACTTCGTCGTGCCGCGACGCAAAATGACGAAATCGGCATGACGAATGACGAAAGAAGCCCAAATGATCGAATGACGAAGCGCGGTGCGGGCTTCGTCATTCCTTCGTCATTGGACATTCGTCATTCGTCATTCCTGAACACCCTTCTCACTGCATCCACCAACATCGGCTCCTTGCTTTGCGATGGAATCGGCAACGCGATTTTGGTGCAGGGTGAGGAAGCGCCGGGGCAGGCGTTGCGTTTGAGTTACAACATTCTCCAAGCGGCCGGATCACGGATTTTCAAAACCGATTATGTCGCCTGTCCCTCCTGCGGACGGACGCTATTTAACTTGCAAACCACCACGGCGAAAATCAAAGCCGCGACGTCCCATCTCAAAGGGGTGAAAATCGCAATCATGGGCTGCATTGTGAACGGCCCCGGCGAAATGGCAGATGCCGATTTTGGTTACGTTGGTGGCGCGCCTGGCAAAGTGAATCTCTACGTCGGTAAGACGGCCGTGAAGTTCAATATTCCGGAAGCCGAAGCGGTGGATCGGCTGCAGGATTTGATCCGTGAACACGGCAAATGGGTCGAACCTGCACCGCAGACGGTAGCCATGGCCGATGCTTGATTCCAGATTCTGGATTTTTTTCCAGCATCAAGGGTCGAACGTTTAGAATCCAGCTCAACCACGCCTCGCGTCGTGAAGGTTTGACTCCGCTTCGGTCTCTGCGATAGTCCACGCTTCTCTCCCCGGACGAAGCGTCTCTCGAATGGATAAAATCCGTAATATCGCCATCATTGCGCACGTCGATCACGGCAAGACTACGCTGGTCGATCAATTGTTGCGCCAATCGGGCACGTTTCGCTCCAATCAAAAAATCGAGGAGCGCGTGATGGATTCGATGGATCTCGAGCGCGAGAAGGGAATCACCATTCGCGCGAAAAACGCGGCTTTTCATTGGAACGGTTATCGGATCAACATCGTCGACACGCCTGGGCACGCGGATTTCGGGGGCGAAGTCGAGCGCATCATGAAAATGGTGGACGGCGTGCTTCTGGTCGTCGATGCCCACGACGGACCGCAGGCGCAAACTCGTTTCGTTTTGCGCAAGGCGTTGGAGAACAAGGCCAAACCAATCGTTGTTATCAACAAGATCGACAGGGAAAATGCGCGCCCGCATCGAGTCGTCGATATGGTTTTCGATCTTTTTGTTGAGCTGAAGGCAACCGACGAGCAGCTCGATTTCCCTATCATTTACGCGAGCGCAAAGAACGGGTTTGCCGTGCGCGAGCTGTTCACCACGGCGAATCCGGCCGGTGGCGGGCACAAAAACAACGAAGACATGACGCCGCTTTTTGAAGCGATCGTGGAGCATGTGCCGCCGCCAAAAATTTCCAGCGAGCCATTCTTTCAAATGCTCGTGTCGAACCTCGATTACAGCGATTACCTCGGGAGAATTGCTCTCGGTCGCATTGTGAGCGGTCGCGTTGCGGTCGGCGATTCGATCGTCTGCATTCAGCGTGATGGCCGGCGGGGACGCGCTACCGTCACAGCGCTTTTCACATACGAGGGATTAGAGCAGGTGGAAATAAAGCACGCGAGTGCTGGCGAGATCGTTGGTCTCACCGGTTTCGATGAGGTTTACATTGGCGAAACACTCACCGACGTCGAAGAACGGACGCCGCTCCAATTCGTGGACATCGATCCGCCCACGATTCGGATGCACATTCTTGTCAATGACTCGCCCTTTGCTGGCCGCGAGGGGAAATACGTAACCGCGCGACATATTCGCGAACGCTTGACTCGCGAAACACGTGGCAACGTTTCACTCCAGGTAAATGACACAGAAACCGCCGGCGTGTTTGAGATCAATGCACGTGGCGAAATGCAAATCGCAATCCTGGTCGAGCAAATGCGGCGGGAAGGCTACGAAGTAATGGTCTCGCGTCCGGAAGCGATCTTTCGCCGGACTGAAGACGGCAATCTGCTCGAGCCGCTCGAAAGTCTATATGTCGATCTACCGAACGAAAACCTTGGCGATATTTTGCAGTCGATCGCCAATCGCAAAGGCGAGATTCTTGGTATGGATCATCACGCGTCGCGCGTGTCAATTGAAGCGATCATCCCCACGCGCGGCCTGATCGGCTTCGAGACCGATCTTGTCAACCTGACTCGCGGCGAAGGATTGATGAGTCATCTTTTTCGCGAATATGCCCCCTTCAAAGGCGAGATTGACGGACGCGGTCGTGGAGTGATGGTGTCGATGGAATATGGAGTTAGCACTGCTTACGCGCTCAATAATATCCAGGCGCGCGGCCGGCTTTTCATCGGACCGCAGGAAGACGTTTACGCAGGAATGATCGTAGGCGAGAACGCGCGGCCAGAAGATTTGCCAGTGAATCCCTGCAAGGCGAAACACCTTACGAACATGCGTTCCCAAGGTGAAGGCAAAGGTATTCAACTGGAAGCGCCCCTCCGCATGACTCTCGAGCGCGCCATCGAGTACATCGACATCGACGAATACGTGGAAGCGACACCAAAATCATTGCGTTTGCGGAAGCGGATTCTCGACGCAACCGCCCGGAAGCGCGCCACGGTGATGGCTGCGTAAATCAAGAATATCGACGCGGACATCCGATAACATTTGTATCTGCAGGGTGTTTCGCGCAGCTTGCATCCGTTTTTCCTGAGGCCCCAGTGGCACCAGTTCTACGTGATTAGGGCTGCGATTTGCGAACCTGTTATTGCTGCGGTTCTTTGCAGTCCGCAATCGGCAATCTGAAATTCGCAATCATCAAATGTCCCGGCAATACACGCTGCAACGCGCCCCAATTTCGACGTCGATTCACGTCGACTACGCCGCTGAGCTGAATGAACAGCAGCTTGCGGCGGTCACTGCGCCGCCCGGCCCGATCCTTGTAATTGCCGGTGCCGGCTCGGGAAAAACGCGCACCCTGACTTATCGCGTCGCTTACTTGCTCGAAAACGGGATTGATCCTAGGAACGTTCTGCTCCTCACATTCACGAACAAAGCTGCGCGGGAAATGCTGAATCGCGTCGCGAATTTGTTGCCGGTCGATGCCAGCGGACTCTGGGGCGGAACCTTTCATTCGGTAGGAAACCGTATTTTGCGCAGGCATGGCAGCGCGCTCGGTTATTCGAGCGGATTCACCATCATGGATCGGGAAGATCAAAAGGATTTGATCGACACAGTGGTGGCCGGCGCGGGCATCGATCCAAAGGAAATCCGCTTCCCAAAAGGCGATGTACTCGCCGAAATTTTTAGTTTTGTCGTCAACACGGAGAAACCGCTGGAGGCGTTACTCGCGGAAAAGTTCCCTTACTTCCTGCCGCTACTCGACAGAATTCAAGATGTTCAGGAGCGATACGAAAAAAAGAAAAAGGCGACCAACTCGATGGATTTCGACGACCTACTGCAAAAAACATTGTCGATGTTTCAACAGCACGAGCGAATTGCAGAAATTTACCGGCGGCAGTTTCAGTTCATTCTGGTCGATGAATACCAGGACACGAACAAAATTCAGGCTGACCTGGTGGATCTGCTCGCCTGCGACCACCGGAACGTGATGGTGGTGGGAGACGACGCACAGTCGATTTATTCGTGGCGAGGCGCGAACTTCCAAAACATCCTTGAATTTCCGAAGCGTTACCCCGACGCGCAGGTGTTCAAAATCGAAATGAATTACCGCAGCGTGCCGGAAATTCTGGAGGTGGCGAACGCAGCGATCGCCGCAAACATTCATCAATTCCGCAAACACCTAAGCGCAACACGTGAATCAAAAGCACTGAAGCCGGCTTTGGTGGCGCTGAATAATAGCGCGGAGCAAGCACAGTTTGTGGCGCAGCGGATTCTCGAACTGCGCGATGAAAATGTTGATCTTAACGATATCGCTGTGCTCTACCGGGCGCATTATCACGCGCTCGAGTTGCAACTGGAGCTTTCCCGCCGGGGTATTCCCTACCAAATCACCAGCGGCATCCGATTTTTCGAACAAGCGCACATCAAAGATGTGACTTCATTTATCCGTTTCATAGCTAATCCGCGCGATGAAGTCGCCTTTAACCGGATGGTGAAATTGCTTCCGGGCATAGGCAATCGCACGGCAGAAAATCTTTGGCAGAAGTGGACGGCTGGTCTCTCTGTAGCCGGGATCGGTGATCCCGGCAGTTCTGGAGCAACACCGGCACCCACCCCCCGCTATAGCTTTGGGGAACGCCTCCAGGCAATGAACGTTCCCGCGAAATCCAAAAAACTTTGGACGCAACTGGCGCATACGCTGGATGAGATCGCACCGGGCGGGCAACCTGGTCCGCCCTCGGAAATGATCACATCTATTGTGGAAGCGATCTATGATGACTATGCGAAAGTGAACTTCACAAACTATGAGCTGCGTCGCGAAGATCTCGATCAGCTCGCACTGTTTGCCCGCCAGTTCAAAGATGTCCACGAATTTCTTTCTCAATTGGCGCTGATCAGCAATGTCGACGCGGAGGCCGCGCCAGGTCAGACGCGCGACAAAGAGGCGGTCAATCTGTCCACTGTGCACCAGGCGAAAGGTCTCGAGTTCCATACCGTGTTCGTAATCTGGTTGACCGACGGAATGTTTCCAAGCAGCCGCTCGCTCGATACGCGCGATGCGTTGGAGGAAGAACGGCGCTTGTTTTACGTAGCCATCACTCGCGGACGTGACGAGCTTTATCTGACCTACCCGCATATGCGTTTGAGCGGCGGCTACGGCGACGTGTTCCAGCGGCCCTCGCGGTTTCTGCAGGAAATTCCAAACGAGCTCGTGGAGGACTGGCAAGTGCAGCGGCGCTGATTCCATTAGTTGTCATTCCGAGCGAAGCGAGGAATCTCTCAGCCTCTGCTGAAACGAATTTGAAATCAGAGATGTCTCGACTTCGCGCGATATGACAAACTGACGTGTGGAAGACTGGCGGGTGCGGAGAAAATGACGAAGCTCGGATGACGAATGTCGAAGGAAATCCGAATGTCCAAATGACTGAACCCACGCCGCTGTTTCTTTCGACATTCGGATTTCGTCATTGTTTCGTCATTCTTCATTCTTCATTCGTCATTCCGCTGTGAATCTTTCGCCAGACAAGCGAATCGCCGGAGTTCTCGCGCCGTTGTTTGCCTTGCGCGGCGAGAAGGATTTGGGAATTGGCGACGTCGCGGCGTTGCGCGAGTTTATTGATTGGGTCGCAGAAGTCGGATTCAAACTTGTCCAGCTTCTGCCCATCAACGAGATCGGAGCTGACAATAGTCCATACAACGCGATCAGCGCCATGGCGATCGAGCCAACGACGCTGCACCTTGCGCCAAACTCGCCGCAGGCTTTAACGCGCGAAGACTTTGATGCTGCAGTTGCCGATGTTGATCGGAACGCCCTCCGTCTTGGCGCAGTAAAGTATCGCCCTGTAAAAAAACTGAAGCTGAACTTGTTGGAAAAGGCGTTTTCGAATTTTTTGGCTCACGCCGACGAACATCGGCAATCGGAATTCCGAGCATTCTGCGAACAAGAGTCCGCGTGGTTGCGCGACTACGGACTTTTCCGCGTCCTGATGGAGGAGAATGACGATAACGCGGCATGGAATCGATGGCAGCCGCAGCATCAGACAATTGAAAAAGCACGCGGTTGGCTCCGCGACCTGCCGCACGATCGACAGGCGGCGCTGACACGCCGCGAGAACTTCTTCTGTTATGTGCAATGGATCGCGCACCAGCAATGGCGCGCCGTCAAAATGTACGCCGAGGAACGCGGCGTGGCGCTAATGGGCGATATTCCATTCGGTGTCAGTTATTGCAGCGCCGACGTTTTCGCCCGCCAGGATGAATTCATCCTGGACTGGTTCGGTGGCGCGCCTCCCGAACCGCACTTCAAGGACGACGCATTCACGCAAAAATGGGGACAAAACTGGGGTATCCCGCTCTATCGCTGGGACAACATGCGCGCAAACAATTTTGAGTGGTGGCGCCAGCGGGTGCGTGCCGTCCGACGCATTTTTCATCTTTTTCGGATCGATCACATCCAGGGATTTTATCGCATCTATGCCTTTCCGTGGCGACCCCGCAGGAACACGGAATTCCTCCCGCTCGACGAGCACCAGATGCTGGAGCGAACGGGCGGTCGCGCACCGCATTTCGTTCCACGTGACGACAAAACGCCCAAAAATCGGGAAGCGAACAAACGCGAAGGCGAAGAATACCTGCGCGTTCTCCTTGAAGAAGCGGGCGGCAGGCGCGTGATCGGCGAAGACCTCGGTGTTGTTCCCGAGTATGTGCGGCCCAATTTACGATCGCTTGGCATCGCTGGGTTTAAAATTCCGCAATGGGAAATGCGCAATGGCATGATCATCCCTGGACAGATGTACGAACGGCTGTCGGTGGCCACGTACGCAACGCACGATCACGAACCGATTCGTGCGTTGTGGAATGAGGCTTTCGAGCGGCCATTTAAGGCTGGCGAACAAGCGCGAGCCACACTCGAGAAAATCGCTCTGTTTGCCGGCCTGAATTCAAAAATCGAAGAGCTCGATTTCGAGAGGGATTTTTATCCGGTGATCATGGAAGCGCTTTTCAGGTGCGAATCGTGGATCGCCATTGTCATGATCACTGATCTGCTGGCACGCAAATATCGGTTCAACGTCCCTGGGATTAAAGCGAACTTGAATTGGACGCGGCGAATGCAGCGCTCGATGGCACAGCTCGGTTCCAGCCGCAAAGAGCGGAAGCGAATGGAGTTAATCCATGATCTGCTGGTGAAAACAGGAAGGCCGTAATCCGGATTGGGGAGCGCGGGCGCCTCGCCCGCACATTTCGGCGCCCCGCCGAAATGCCGTCAAGGCATTCCAAAGCGGCCAGTGCACACATTGAAAAAGTTCGCGATGGCAAGCGCCATCGCCAGCGCGCGAGGCGCGCGCGTTCCCCAACCCGCTTACGCGCTTTTTTCGATCGGTGCGCCGACTTTATTGCCCCATTCAGTCCATGAACCATCGTAATTGCGAACGTTATCGAGTCCCAGGAGGTAGGTGAGCACAAACCAAGTGTGACTCGAGCGTTCGCCAATTCGGCAATAAACAATCGTATCCCTGTCGGGACCGACTCCGCAT
>Ga0137358_10001278_pt1 | contig 13387 bp, 15 predicted proteins | sample Mad1_20_16metaG_FD_105551 | JGI IMG/M metagenome (GOLD analysis project Ga0137358, IMG submission 105551) | Vadose zone soil microbial communities from Angelo Coast Range Reserve, California, USA - Mad1_20_16 metaG | ecosystem: Environmental > Terrestrial > Soil > Vadose zone | place: USA... | reverse complement strand
TATTGAGGGGTAGGGGGAAGGGGGCGATGCAGTATGATACCGATAAATGATGCAAAAAAAAGCCTACCACAGTAACTGCAGTTAATGCATCCTGCGTTCAGGGCAGATGAAGTCCCGACCGCAGTTCATTCGGTAAGTCACGCCCCCGTCTTCGCGTTCCCATTCGAGACGACTCACTCCAGTCATATGGCCAAACGGACGATTGATTCTCACCGGCGATTGGCAGGGGGTTCGCTCAAGGGTCAAGTCCCTACACGAACGAATGAGTCCCCCCCCCGGCTTGCCCGAACGGTTCCGAAATTTACGGCACAGCACCCCGTGCTGTTCGGCTGTGCGTGTGTAAGCGGAGTTTTCCGATGATCGTTTTTGTTTACAAAAGAACGGCGAGTGAACAATGTGAAGTTACCGGATTCACTGAAAAAGAAGCGAATGGTGTGCCTGCTACAATCACACAACAAACTCCCTTGTCGCTTAGCACTACCTAGAAGGAAGGAAGGATGGAAGGAGAATGATCATTTGAAAACGAATAACCCTGGGCAGGGTCTCGTTTATGCCACTTAGGGGATAAACCCCCATCGAAAAGCGCTGGGAATGCTTCAGAACTCAGACGCGCATTACGGTAACTGCGTGCACATGCGTGAAAAATGGCTGGGCAACCAACCAAAAATCGGAGCGAACCGTGGGGACGATCCTCCAGTAGAACGGTTTGCCGAGAGTGAATGATGATCTTTCCCTCGTTCCGTGCTAGGTCTCATTCGTGAGTCATGGCAACGCACCTCATTCCCATCTCCGCAGTGAGCCACGTAGTTCCGTGCCCTGTGCATCTAGAATGTTGGTTCACATCTGGAAAAATGACTGGCTCCATAGACGTGGCAAACGATCAACAGAGGAGGGTTTATTCGGTGCCTGCTCCACCACGTGCATTGTGACATGCTGGCGGGCTTAAGCACACTCTGTGAAGTGCACTGTATGGGTGCCCACACACTTCTGCCACTCTGCACACGGAATTAGCTTTTTGAACTCGTGCTCTTTCACATGGGGACATGAAACGCACGGTGTCTTCCGTATTGTTTTCTACGCAGTCCTGACGACATGTTCTGCATCTGCGTTCTTCGGACTACAGACAAATGCAGCGGATAAGCGACTTGAGAAAGTTTCGCGATCATGATTGTCAATTATATCACGATTCCCGACGCCGATGCACAGTCTCAATGTACACCTCTGGCAGCAGCACTCCGTGCAACGTCGCGTGCTGAGAAATAATGCACAAGTTACTGCGGGATTCTTGCGGCTCCCTAAGCCTCAGACAAGCAACTTCAATCGACGATAGTGAGAGCTCAACGACGTCAACTCGTGGTCGTCCGTTGCATGGCTGGAAAGTGCTGTTTGGCATGGCGTCCGGTTGTCTTCCCTATACCCTAGTCGCCACTGTCCACCAGATATTAGAAAGCGTCGTATCCTTCTGGGTAAACTCTGCTATTCTTCGACTGGAGGCTGGGCCCATATTACAGAACAGGAATATAGGATCTTGTCTAGAAGCTATCCCGAATGAGTGAGCGTCTTGCATTGATACGTGCGCGACATTTGCGGGTGGTGGCCTTGTCCACGTACCCGTGTATTGAACATCGTTTTAATGAATACATTGCTCAGGCGGCGCATACGGAAACGTGTCGCAGATCGCCCAAAACCCGTGGCGTACAATGTATACCAACACTAACGGCAAAACTGCTGTATTCGCACGCAAGTCCATTGTTCTGCGGCGTACCCGCCGAGGTCGCATAAATACAGGGGAGCCGTGGGGGGAGGTTACGAGGGCGATGGCTGGGCGATGGCTATTGTTGATGGTTGAGCTACCGCTCAGGTACGAGCCAACATCGCTGGCTTGGTTAGGGGTCGGGGATTTAGACACAGTAACTTGAAACCCGGCGTTGGGAGGTAGGTTGAGATGGTGCAAGGCAAAGCTCTGAGGGGCTGCTGCTTCGAAGTTGTCATTGCAGTGAGCCATGCGTGTATGACAGCGTGTGAGAGAGTCGCCAGGGGAAAGGGTAATAGCTACCCAGTAGGTTTCTTCCCTCCATCATAGCAGGAACCGGGACAATAGGGGGCCATGATTAAGTTCGGGCGCGGAGAGACAGAAAGCACGAGATAACGGGTTGCTGGAATGCCAAGGCCAAAGTTGGACGAAATGATTGATCTTGTCGGAGAAAGGGATAAAGTATCTGGTTCGGTTTGCAGCCGCCCTCGTGGAATCAGACGAACGCTGATGGAATGGACCCTCTTCGATGGCGAAGAGGGCTTCCCTGGCGACAAGGACAACAAATGTCCCTGACTGTGTGATCGAGAGGCACTGCATCGTGGCATGATGCAAGGACCGTCGCACGGACAATTGTCCGCCTTGGCTCAAAATTAATGAGCGTAATGAGCGCACCCCTGGTCCTTGATACGCGTTCTGCGCGTGGGCCTTCGTATCATGACCCCTATCAGAGAGAAAACCTGGCCAACTAACCATTGATAGTATGGCCGCTGTTCCTATGAAATATACCAGGTCCGGTGGGTGAACGTTCATTGAATGAATAACAGATTTCGCAACTGGTGCACCTGCGCCCCGGCAGGAGTTGAGTAAAATCACCGATGTCTAGGGCAGAGGGCGTATGGTGTGCTTTCTCCTTCCGGCGTTGATTATGAGAAGCTCCGGTGGTGAGGCCCTGGATCCCAAGGATTGCGAACCAAGATAGTCCCACCCAATATCAGAAAATGAACAAGAGCGGCCAATGGCATGTGGCTAACCTCCAACAATGCCAGACAGAGGGGAACCTAGAAGCCATTCGTGAAACAAATAGTTGTTACCCCTTTGGTACCTTCAATTGAACTTATTTCACTCAATACTCACCGACGTGCGTCCAATGCGTGTTGCATCCGAAGCGGCTTAAACAAGATAAAAAAAGCAGAGGTGAGACGGGTCGCCGAAGTGAAATGACACCGACACTTGGCCGCCTCGTCGTCATGCCACCCCTACCGCTGCTTTGAACAGCTGTTTGGGCGGGCCAGCTGCAAAAATCCCCGGTGGTCGCTGATGTTGGCGGTGCACGAGGACACAGCCACATCGAAAATTCATTTGAAATTACTATTGCCAGTGGATTCCGAGTCCGACTTCCTGTGTCTGCGAAATAGTGTGCATTTTCTTCCGGCAGTAAAGGCTGAATAAGGGTATGAGTTACAGCAATTTGATAGCAGACCGATTTTTACTGATCAGAGTGCGGAGGCTTGGAGACCGACTGATTGCAACTGCGTGGTTGATTGAACAACACGATAGAATTATATAATCTGTCATCCTTTCAAGTGGAGCGGGGCGCGACGGCCCGGACGCCAATACCGCAACCTTGACGCTCTTGAGAAAAAAATGCGAAGGCTACATTCTGCTACAGCAAAGCAAACAGGGAGACAGGGTGTATAAGCGAAAATTGGCAGAGTACGGGCTAAAAGGCGAGAGTCAACGCTGTCAGGACGAGAGCGCGGCGGGGAGGCAGCTTGAGTTGTCTAGAGCGGAGAATGAGAACGCGATCTGATGTGCGGCGAGATGACACGACAAGGTTACAGTGCGATAAGAGGAGATACCAGAATGAAGCCAATTAAAGGCTTGCCGACACCAATTGGCATCTTGAGGAGGGAATCCGCGAGTATTCTCTTTGCTAATAAAGATACATTGAGTTTGGCTTCACAATACTATAGCCAAATCCTACAGTGATACTCTAGAAAACCGTACTGTATAATTTATTTATTAGCTCCAGTCCTTCATCGGCACGCATCCGAGTTCAATCTGTCGCGGTATTGTCGCTTGGCCTACCTTCTAAGTTTCAGTCAAATTTGATGCTGCCACCCACTCATTTACCCAGGCTATTACATCCTTCGCCATTTTTAAGCCCTGAGCACGCCTGTCCGGTGCATGCTTCCCCGCACGACGTTCTAATTTGCGCCTCGAGCCTGCACGCCACGCATCCGATACGGCACTGGCCCACTCGCCTGCCTCATATGCATCTCGCGACATTTCCACGCCGACGCCTTCACGCTCGAGTAAGAGGCGCAGGCCGTGTTCCTCGACGAAGAGCGGCCGCGACACTTTAGAGAGAAATGTCAAGGATGTGTGGGCAACGCCGCTGAAACAGTGTCTTCACTCACCATATATGAAGGGTGTGCACGAATCAACACATTCAGAGACCGTTCCGTAACCCTATGAGGTGTCAGTGGAACTGCAAGTCGGTGTGTAATATGCGGGGGTGAGACATACAAGCTTGCCCAGCAAGACGTCGGCAACGGCCATAAGGTCGGGCATATACACGTCTCTCGGGGCGATGTAAAATCCTTCGGGTAAGTCATTATCTTCTTCTCCTGAGATTTCTCCGTCGGTGCCAGAATTGCGTTGTCTTATCTGCCACTCGCGTGAATCTGCGACGCCACACACGACCGCGATCCATGATGTGTCAGGTAACATTAAACTGCGGACGTCTGCATTCTCTTGCTCCATGGGGACACTCTCGTGCGAGGATTCACCGAGGATCGGCGTTGGGGGTATGGTAGTGACGGAGGGGATTGTCGGACTCAGCATCGCTGCCGGCGCTGGTGCACCAGGGACAAATATATGCGACAATCCAAAAACCTGTCCCGGCGTCCCTGGGCCATCCACCCTGGAGAGTAAGTTTAGCTCTTGTGACAATTCACGAGAAAAGCTGTTCGATTTTAGCTTGTCTTCATGCTCGAGATAAGGCCGGCTGGGTGACGCCGGCCGAGATGGAGTGTGGCTCCTAGATGGCTTGTGGAATACCTGACCACCGAACGATACGACCAGGATCTTGGTGACGATGGGATCGTGAAGATCTTCCGAAACTCCGAGAGAGGAAAGAAAGCGAGAGCGGCCCTTCTGGGTATAGACATCATCGCTGGGAGGACGGACAAGTAGTGGTGCGAGGTGGGCACTTCGTTGTTTGGGTTTTTTAAGGAGAGAAACATCAGGTTGAGTACGAGGAAAGGGGATCGACGGATGAAGGGTATATGCGTGCGGATCTTGAACGAGATGGCTGACTACCTCAGACTCGAAAACACGCGAACTAGGGTTGATCCACTGAGTTGCTGGGAGTGATGGGAAAATACTAAAGGAAGGAATCGGGATGGCACCCGGAAGTATCAGGAGCATATCGGCATGGCGATAGCCCTCAAATATCTGTTGGACCAAGGGAGAAAGGGTTTCTTCTGGTATCGGAGTGTCACGCTCAGGGTAATCATGCTGGTGTGTAAAATTATTCGGGTCGACCAGGAGGTGTTGTGGGGGGGATTGCTCAAGGAAGGAAATGGAGAGGAGGCTATAAATAGAATCAAAGGTGAAATTGGTGATCAGCACTGACGGGATGCGAGCCTTATGGGCTGCAAGACTTTGAAAATAATAAGAATCATCCTGGTCTTAAAGCGACAGGGAAGAAACATGTTGCGTACAATGCAAGAAAGGCAGCATCACTTAAAACACAATCTGCCTTAATGTCTCGTAACCATCTGTCTTCCTCTTCTACCTTTTTCTCTTTCTTGCTCAGGAAAGATTCTAGAACGCAGATGCTCTTCTGTCTATCTACATGGTATCTGGGAGCATAGAAAAATCTATCAGAAATCAAGCGCGAAATTTTGAGAATAGACGAACGCTAATGGTTGAAGGATAACTGGGTCAATCTCTGCGTTACGGTATATAGCTCCCAGAGCTATAGCTGTAGCAAAGACGTGTTTTGGAGCGGAGGATACGATATAGACCGTGTGTGACTCTTCGAGGGAGAGCAGATGACGGGCAAAGGCCGATACCCGCGTCGCATGCCCGAAGCCTAGGGACTTTGTTGGAACATATATAGATTATGGAAATGCCATACACACCGTGACCAGAACAGTAATACGCTAAACACAGTGGAGACATACTGGGGACTCCGAGAGGAGACAGTTGGCGTGAACTTCTCTCCGATGAAAGTGCTCGGAGGAAATTGCATATTGTACCCACCTGGCACAGAGCCGCCGTGGCGTCGTACAGTGCTCCTCAAGGTGTTTTCTAACCAAGCCACCAAGGTGGTGATCTGGCACGGAGAGGCCGGTCCGTGATAATCGCTTACATTTACCTCGGACCATCCACTAGTAGTAAGCGCCGCTGCTCGAAAATACCGCAACTTCGATGGATAAAGCGGAGTTTTCACAAGCAGGTGATACCGAATCGCCCGTCACATTGCCTTTAAAGCTTGCCCCCAAACTGCATTCATCGTCACTGATGTCGCAGCCCATCCGTACCTCGGCTTCCCCATTTCCTATAATACAGAGGTCCAAAAGCTCACCACCGTATGCGAACCCGAACCCGGAACGTGACGATTCTCCTGTTTCTGTCTTGGATTTGATGCCCCACCTCCACAGGTCTGCACCCTCCATCGTCAAGACAAGGTCGGGGAGCGTTCTGTCTCGGGGGTTTATTCTCAAGACAGACCACTATCCTTCAGGTGAGCCGCGGACCAACCTACTTGTGCCCTCCGTTGACCCGCATACAGGGCGAGCACTCGATCTTGACCTGAACATTCATGGTGCTCCAAACTTCCGCGCGCCCAGAGTTGGCAGCCTGAACGTGTTTGGCGCTGCTCAACCGCGATCTCAAGGACTGAGGGCCATCCTCTCTATTCTTAGAGCACGTCCCACTGAGACATCTCCGTCGCATGTCATCTGGATCTCAACACGAGAGGAGCCCATTGGTAATACCGTTGTCTGCACCTCCCTCACCCCGTGAAACTTTCCTTACGTGTCTCTGGGCAATCAGTATATATATCAGGACGCCCTTTTGTCCTTCGGGACTCATCTGAGCCAAGAAATACGCTACATCTCTCAGATCGGCCAGAGAACATTGAGGCAATCGAACAACGACTCAAGAATGACATTCTCGCTGAAGGCGTTAGGTGCGGTTGTCTCATGCGCCTAATGGGACTTGTGATATGCACTATATTGTGTTTTCTGTTATGCAGGTTTGGCGGTCTCTTGTTGACGCACAATGAGATAGGTAAAGAGTTTGGCTGTATACCTATCGTATGATCTTTTAATAGATGTCTTAGCAATCGAGGACGGCGATGGCGCCATTCTGCCTACTTGGACAGCTGTAGACTCAAACAATGTCAGAACTTCTCGAGAGCTTTGGGAATACATGAAAAGCGAAGGCTGGCATGTGGAGGTGAGCGCTGCTTTATGAGCTACTCTAAATGCTTAAAATAAAGTGATCAGTATCATCGGTGAGTATATAGTCGACTTATGGGCCTGTTATTCAATTCGATTTAGCATACCGATTTCTCCCGATCGCCCAATCGACGTATGCGTTCTTGACCATCCATTTCCCTTCATGACTAATCTCATGGTTGAATAGGGTAACTATGTCGATGCATACTTACGGGTTATCAAGAATGCGGATCCACTCCGGACTTCCGTAGTCGTCTCTTGTGGCATGGGTGCCGTGCGGACGACATTTGCAATGTCTGCCGCCTGTGTTGTGCGTCGCAGACAACTTATATTGCGTGGCCAGCCGGACCCGTATGCGACGAAATTTTCGAGTTCACCTCATCTGTCGAACCCGGCCAGTGGGGTCACTACTGTCAGTTAAAGCCATATTCTGCGGTTCATGCTGACCTTCGGAATCGCACTTTATTCAGCCCAGCGGACACGCAGTACGTTTACCTCGCACGTCCATTGAATAGTGCTGATACTCTCTTGCAGACACCTACACAGAGCCTGCTTAGCGAGGTAAAAATCCGCCAAGCGCTCGAGCAAGCGAATGCACAACAAGACCTCAATCGCTCGCTCTTGCGTCTAACCAACATCCTTCAGCAGACTCTTCACAGTGGCCCGTCGCACTATGTAATTGACCTATTATTAACTAATTCGTCGCTACTCGATGATTTGCGCAAAGCACATATGGGTCACTATAGCATAATTCTAAGCTTGCTGGGATGCTTGGACGACGGACTGAAGACAAAAAAGTTGGTGGACAAAGTGATAGATAGTTGTACGTGCTGAACCATGCACTTTCAACGTGTGGATTAATGTTCAGGGCAGGTGACCATGTTGTCAATTTGAGAGAAGACATATTAGTTCATAGGATCAAGTATTCGCTCAGTAGCCTCGAAGAGCCCAATGGCAACTCGCTTCTTCAGAAAGCAGGCAAGGCCTTGGAGAAATAGTACGTGAAATAGTGCCGCTAAGGTGTCTCCGCCGAGTCTCACACTCAAGAGTAGTTTCTTTATCATCGCCTTTGCGAGCTTCGTCGAGGTGCAGCACGACTTTTCCCAGACATTTTCAGGCTGGCTTAAGGTTTTTCTTCTCTTTCGGAATGCCCCGCGAGTTGCTTATCATCGTCGGGTTGTAGGCAAGGACCGAAATTTACAAGTAGGTCCACGAATGCTTACTTATTTGTTCCACTCGCTCATTCCCACGAATATTTCAGTCAGGTCCTGTTTCTTCGCCAGTCATTTGGCACGCGCCTGAGCATCTTCTCGCCCGTCAATGACCTTTCCGCTCTTTCGAAGTCTAGTCCTCAGCGGTCTCTAGTACGTGGACAGACGAACGATGTCGCCATTTCTGGAGGTCAAGTCTTAGGCGACGAGTACTCTGACCACGTCGTAAAGGTACGCATTTTCGCTGACCAGTGTGTCGTTGGACCTTCATAGCCTATCGCGCAGAATCGGAGTGGCATCATCTTGCGAGAGGGGTAGGTAAATTCCAAGTTTTAGGCTGCGCCATCGCTGATCAGTTGGGACAAGCACGCTACTCAAGTCTGATCGGTGGCTTTCCGAGTCACAACACGTGTCGTTTGAGATGCGCGGGGCAATTAATTTCCGCAATATTCCAGGCACAAATATTTATGCTCTCGGACAACCCACTATTGAAGCTATAGACGAGGTCATAGATCGTATAAAGCTAGCACATCCTGAGGCGGGACGCATCGCGTGGGTGACTCTACGCGAGGAGCCGATCGTATATGTAAATGATGCGCCGTACTGTTTGAGGCGGGAACGATTCTCCCTGCGCAATATGAAAGGTTTGGATTTTCTTTTCTGGGATGAACTGTAGTTTCTGACGATTTTGGCAAGATTATGGTGGTATCTCAGCGGAGCGGCTGGAAGTTTTAGAGGATCGTCTGCGAGACGATGTCGTTTCCGAGCTACATTCATTCGGCGGAAAGTACGCATGTCACTTCCCTGCCCGTCTCCTTGTTCGATTACGAAGATCTTAGGCTGCTTTTGCACACCGAAACCCCGGATGGCTCCGTGATTCCAGTATGGGAAGAAGTTCTCCCCGGAAACGTGGCTGTCATGAAAGATGTGATGTCTGCTTGCAAGGCATCTTACGACGATATCGACGTCTTTTATCGCCGCGTGCCTATTACTGCAGAACGCTCTCCCGATTTTTCTGACTTCGGCGAGCTCATCGCCGTAATGCTAGGCCAGAATATGACCCACACTCCGATAGTTGTCAATGATCAGTTGGGGCGCGGGCGCAGCACCTTGACTTCTGTGGGTGTGAACTGGCGAAAGAGGTGCCCACACATACACTGACGTCAAGATCTTATCAGATAATCCTTGTTCTGCTCCAGCAGTCGCTTGCAAATCCCGCGTTCGTGCCGTCGAGTCCCCGAATCAGGAAGCGTCGTCTCTCGCTTGCGACACATGGGTTAATTCCCGACATGGGATCTGGCGATCCTCCCATTCGGCGACAATCATATCCAGTCATCAACAGTATGGCCGTTATGCGACCCCCATCTCCTCTTTCAAGTGTTAACGTTTCCCTAGATTTGCTCCGTGTCATTCGCAAAGGCCCCGCGGTTAAGGCGGCGGTGGATGATGCTATAGATCAATGTGCTGAAGTCCTCAATCTACGCGACTCGATCGAGGAAGCTCGTATTCGTGCAGAACAGGTTACGGATCAACGTGAAAAGCGGTCATTAGCGCAAAGAGGTCAGTTTCACCCCTATTGGTGGTCAGACGTTCCTCTCATGATTCAAAGGCCTTCAAAGTCTGCGGCGATACTTCGAGCTCATCGTTTTCCAGGCATTCTTACAGTCCACAGAGCCGGATACCCTACAGACGTACCAGACTTTTGAAGCCTTCGTGAATAACTTCCCAGGTAAGGTGCAAGTTCTGAACCCGGGAAATCGTTGCTGATTGTTATCATCAGTAATCAAGACATTCGAGAAAGAGCTGCGAGCGGAGGGGATCGATGCCCTGAAACCACTGAATCGTGTCGACTTAGCCGATGGTATCGCGCTGCCGGACGAAGTCACGAACGTTGTCACTAACCGTTCTGGGAGTATCTTATCGGCCTCGACGATCCTTAAAAGCGACTTCTTCACGAACCTACAGAAGATGTCACTACCAGAGTAAGCTCTTATTCGCACTGTCACCATGAACGCAAACGAGTTTGGTACAGGCGGATAGAGGGAGCGCCAAATTTCCGTCGTGTACCTTTGGTCCTTCAATTAGAGACTGAGGGAGGGTCACCTTCCCCCAGTGGTGCTCATTTTGCGCCAAGCCTGGATGAAAATGAGAAATATGTTGGCGGGAGGTGTGTCTACTCCCTTTTTCGCTAACATAAGTTTTGACGAAGGGATTGGTTTTTAGCGGAATGCCAACAGTTCAAGGGTACGGCATTACTGTCGCGTAGTGAGCGACCATGGTTGATTTCGTGTCATAGGCTTCGTAGGGCTTTGGCGCGCGTCGACGCGGGTCCTGAAGGTAACAATCGCGTAGTGTGGACATCATTACGGGAGGTTGTGTTTTGTGAAGACTGTCTCTAAGTATACTTGATCTGATAAGCCCTAGGAACCTGTCATCTACGTTGCTGGGCGCCCACACGTCCTTCGTCTAGTTGATCGTCCATTAGAAAATGTCGAGTATGTAAGTTTTCCTTCTAATCGCGCTCAACTGAGAATTTCCTAGGGCTACTGGGATTACTACGAGCGACGTTGAGGCCATGGAGGAGAGTTTCAAGCGGGATGTCATCCGAGAAGTCCGTGCTGGTAATGGCCGAGTTTTACTTCATGATGAAGTGGAGGAGCGACCGAATGTCTTCTCTATCGTGCCGCTGTGGGAGGACGTCTCCGAAGAAGACATTATGACACCAGGCGACGTTTTCAACCTTATGGCAAAGGAGGGATATAAGGTTAAAATCTTTAACGTCTGATAAGGGTGGGCTAATTTCTGACATGTTCCGTAGATTGACTATGGCCGCATTGCTATTGTATGTCGAGAGTCCGTTTTCCTTATTCGTATATTTGACTTCTTGCAGACAGATGAGCAGGCACCACTTCCCGGGGCGCTGTCTCAGCTTCTAGAGAGAGTAACATCTGCCTATGAGAGCGCCGGAGACTTTATCTTTAATTGCCAGATGGGGCGTGGGCGAACGACCACAGGCATGGTCACTGCGTGTCTGATCGCGACGGCCATGAACTTGAAACGGGACGAAGGGACGCCGGAAATAGAGCCTGAAGGTACCGTCAGCGATTACGATGCGATTGATGGTCCCTCTGAAGAGGAGGCATACTTGCAAGGTAATGTCCTATCGAACCAGACGTCGCATTGCAGAATTAACAATCTTCTTAGGGGAGTATAAGATCATCCTACAACTTGTCGGCATCCTCTCGCACGGAAAGACTGCGAAGAAGTTGACGGACGGCGCTATTGACCTCATGCAAGACGTCCAGAATCTGCGCAAAGCAATCTACGAGTGCGTAAACCAACCACTGTTCCTCGGAGCCGTGCTCTCATGACACTGATTCTCGTTCATCCGGATACTGAATTCTAGCAATAAACTGAAGGCGGGAGCATGTGATAAAGGAAGCTCGAAATACACTAAACTATTCAACCTCGCTGCGAATTACCTGTACGCGACATTTTTCTTTCGAGGTCTTAAATGCTGGCATGAATTGACTTGATTGTATACCAAGATATCGATATGGCGTCCTTATCGTGTTCGCGAACTACCTCATCGAACGCAGATTTGGCGAGGCGAGTCAGGATACATTTCCAGCATGGCTCTCGGAGCACCGCGAGATTACGAAACTGCTGGGTCGGCGGTCATTGGACTAGAAACAGCGTCAGTCAAATACAGTACCTGAGATAACTAGAGGAGTAGATAAGGCAATCATTGTTGTACCATGGAATGGCCAGGTGTTATTCCGCTCATTCAGTGTAACTTTAGTACATATCTCATTAAAGTTCGGAATAGCTATGAACCCCTTGTCGTACTCTAACATCGTGTACTTGCACCTGATAATTGTTGTTTTCTCGTTACTTTCCTCAAGTTTCCGTTGATCATACCCGCGGTGAATTAGGGTGTGCAAACGAGATGCCAAAGTCGCACACCTCTGAAGAATCAAGCAATTATGTCATTGCTTCAAGCCAAATCGGATAAAGACCCAAAAAAATAACGCTCCACATGGAACTACCCTGCTATCAAAACTGGACACAATGAAGATAAGAGAGCGGCATCCTCTCATAAAACTGAATCCCCGGGAATACGAAAATAGGTCAGTATCGTTACGGTAAACGCAGACCAAGATGGTATGTCGTTCATTTAGTTTCGTAACTGATATCGGTAGCCGAGCCCTGCTGTTTATCGGATATTCTGGGTGTGTCCTCTACCCCTGGCTCTGGAGGGGGAACCACCTCCATCGAGGGTGTAGAAGGTGGGAGAGCCGTGGCTTTCCAGCCGTTGCGGAACGATGCTATCGCTGCAGCAAGACCAAAGAGCGAAACCCACGCCTAAAAGAAGAGAATTTATTTTCTCAGTGTGAAGACAACACGATATCAGAAAGAGAGATATTCACATCGTTCTTGAAAAGACCCTTCTCGAGGGACCTAGATTGAATTGTGTGTTGTGTGAGACGAGCAAGACGGGAGTAAAAAGGGATGGAATTATACCAGTGAATTGTCATGGGCAAGAAGCTCAAATTGACAGTAAGCTCGTTGTACCATGTATCCCATCGACGAGCGAGCTCAACACGCTCCTTCTCCATCGGGCTCAACCAGTTAAGTGCGCGTTGCTTCTTGATAAGCAATGTACGATCCTCACGCAGGTGTGCGAGCTGAAGCACAACATACGTCGCCCAAAGCCTTGAGGACCATTTGGCGACCGCAGCTGGGTTGATAGTCACCCCACGGGGCTTTCCGGGAAATTGAAAGGGGAGGACAGCGGGCAAGGGCAATGCGGAGGGTATGATGTCGTGCTTGCGGAAGTAAGAGAGCTGTTGGAGAGGATAGAATGCGAGCATGGACCATCCTTGTGTACGCTCGATGGTGAGGAGACGTCGAGTGGGTGGAGGAGCGCGTTCGAGGGAAATAAG
>Ga0137358_10001274_pt1 | contig 13400 bp, 13 predicted proteins | sample Mad1_20_16metaG_FD_105551 | JGI IMG/M metagenome (GOLD analysis project Ga0137358, IMG submission 105551) | Vadose zone soil microbial communities from Angelo Coast Range Reserve, California, USA - Mad1_20_16 metaG | ecosystem: Environmental > Terrestrial > Soil > Vadose zone | place: USA... | reverse complement strand
GAAGGAACATGAAGTGGCCGCCGGGATAGTCGGCATTCATTCAGCCATCAGTTCTCAGTAACAGCCTGGAATGAGGTACGATCGGCACCGGCGTTCGTTTTCTTGAAGGGTGCGACCTCGTGAACCTATTTCCGCTTTGCTTGAGGTGTGCTCCGGTTATCCAGCCGAACACTTAAGAGTCTAACGCCGTTTCAGATATCCTCCATTCCTCGCATCTTTCTTGTAGGTTCGAACGTATCTAATGCGTGAGATGGGGAGCACAGCTCATTGCGTCGTGAACGCAATGGAATTTAAGGTTCACGCGATGCGCCCGTCTTCGGCGACCTGGTCCGTAATCACTCAACCCTCGTGTCGAGCCGTGCCAGCATCGACGTATTCGTTGTTTGGTCTACCTTTCACAGCGCGCCAGGGAAGAACTCCAGCGAGACTAAGGGAGGCAAAATGTCATTTTCACCTCTGCTAGCCTTTCACATTTCTGCCGGCATCGTAGGGATCCTGTCGGGTGCCGCGGCAATGTCGTTTCGCAAAGGTTCCCCACGGCATGCCCTGGCCGGAAAAGTCTTTGTCATATCCATGCTGACTATGGCCGCCACCGCCGTGTACCTGGCGGTGACCAAACACCAATCCGGCAATGTTCTTGGCGGCGCTTTCACGTTTTACCTGGTGGCAACGGCATGGCTGACCGCCAGGCGCAAGGACGGCGAAACCAGCATCTTCGATTGGTTTACGCTTCTACTTCCTTTGGCGGCCGGCATTGTCCTCTGGATTTCTGGTGTACGAGGGGTGCGTCAGCAGATAGGGTCAGAAAACGGAGTCCCTGTCGGGATGAACTTTTTCATGGGCTCCGTGCTGCTGCTTGCAGCCGCGGGGGACGTTCGCATGCTGGTGCGCGGCGGCCTCTTCGGCCCGCAGCGCATCGTGCGCCATCTCTGGCGCATGTGCTTTGGACTGTTCATCGCCACAGGGTCTTTCTTCCTGGGACAGGGCAACAAGGTATTCCCGTCTGTAGTAGCACGATCAAACGTACTTTTTGTCGCAGCGCTCCTGCCACTGCTATTGCTGATTTTCTGGCTATTTCGAGTTCGCTTCACAAGTGCATACCGGAGAAAATCGATGCCAGGTGGACACGATGTTTACTCCATACGGACTTAGCTTCGAGTCCACTTCACCACAGGTCATGCGCAGCGGAACAGGGGAACCGCCCTCCTTCCGAGGTCAATTCCCGAATAACAAGCAACCATTCTGAGCGATTGGGGATAGGACAGTTAGAGACAACCGTGGCGGAGCATCTGAAGACACTCAACAAACCGTATGGTTGTCGGGCGAGCGTTGGCCGCCCTACTGCACGCCCGCTTCTTCCTCGGCCGCGCCGTGGCGGCGCAGCAACTGGGGCAGGTTTTGCGAAAATGCCGAGCGCGGTAGGACCATGTCGCAGCCTACCTCGTGCGCCTTCTGCTTCAGATCTCCCTGCACATGGGAGAGGAAGCCGATGATCGAGGTCCCCTTCTTCAGCTTGCTCTTCAGTTTGGGGATCAGCGTGAGGGGCTTGGCATTGACGTTGTTGAGGTCGAAGATGATCAGAGATGGTTTTTCTTCGCCATTCTGCTTCATGCGCTCGAGCAAGTCCTTGTCGGTCTTGACGAACTCGACCTTCACGTTCATCTTGCGCGCCGTCTCCTGAATTTTCGCCAGGAAAAACAAGTCATCGACGAAGGCAAAAATGCGCGAGTTTGTGTCCGCGCGCATCGGCAACGGCTCAGGGTCAGGCGGATGGTAGGAAGGCGCAAAACCCGGCCGCAATCCGCGACTGGGCTTGTGTCCGTTGTCGGTGCCCTGGTTCGCGCGATAGCTGTGGTCCATGGGAGCGGTATAGATGCCGCCATGATTCTGGCGATCGCGTCCCTGCCCGCCCGCACCAGCGCCTCCGCGGTGATTTGGCGGACGGCGTCCACGCCGCCGCCTGTTTCTCCCTCCGCCGCCGGAGGAGTGTCCCGGTCCTGCATTCATAGGTTTTCTCTTGTTGCGGTTCCCAACTTCAGTGAAAGGTTATCGCTCTCGTCTGCCCTTTTCGCCTTGGGGGTAGCACCCCACTCTCGCACACGTCTCTTCGATGCGCGGCAACCCCGATGCGACTGGAAAAACAATCCTGAATGATCTTTTCCGTTTAAGCGCCTGGAGCCAGTGAGCGCGGAGGGCCAGCACGGGAAGCGTGGCCGCTGGGAACTTCTTCATGCTACGCGTCCCCCTCATCCAGTGCAAGTCCAAAGTGGCAGCGGTTTTGCACAGAGGTCCCCTACAGGCCCCGTACTTTCGCGGCACCGATCGCGAGGAGCCACCTGAAAGCTTGGACGCAGGAAGCTCGGTTCCGGGATCGTCCCTGCCGCTTAAATTCTCAGGTTCGGCTGCTCACCTGGCGGGCCCACGTCATCGCTTCCCAGCATAGTTCTCCGGTTTCGCTCTCGCTGATATGTGCAACTGCGCGGCGAATTCTTTCGCCTGCTCCCAGCGGCCGGCCTCCTGGGCCAACATTAACTGGTTGACCGGACGCAGCGGGCGGTGCCGCCCAGTAACACGGTTTTGGTCTCCTGATCGATCGGAATTTTCTCGAGCACCTCCGTCATCGGCACCTCGAGAATCGCGTCCATCATCGACACCAGTCCTACCGGAAACAGGTCGGACTCCGCCATGGGGGCTTTCGGGGAAAGCAGTTCGCAGAAGCGGTCCGCAGCAGCGCCGACAGCACCAGGTCGGTGGATTTGAGCATTCCCGCGGAAATCAAGGCCACCAGCCGGATCCAGCGGTGCGTCTCGCGTTCGCCCAAAATAGTCAGGGCGTGTCGCAACGGAGTGAATTTCATTGCTAAACGCAAAACATCGGCGAGTTCAGCTAGCGCAGGAACCGGTACAGCACCGACGCCTCTTGTTGATCGGGCCCTCCACCTCGTGGATATCCATATCCGGCCGCGAAACCGCGTCCCCGTGCGCAGGTAGTTCACGCGGTTCGCCGGAATTTCGCGTGTCTTCATGACCTCCGGGCGGCGGAAGAAGTAGCCCTGGAAGTACACAAAGCCCGCATGCTGGACAGCCTGAAATTGCTCCAACATTTCGACCTTCTCAGCCAGCATCCGGCAGCGCAGGCCGCCCTGCTTTTTCACGAGCTGAGTGCGTTCCTTGGGCGTGGTTCTCTCGAAATCTACTTTGATAATATCCGCCAGCGGCACCATGGACTCGCGGCGATCGTTGGCAACGTAGTCATCAAGCGCGATCGAGTAGCCCGCGATGTTCAGACGCTCGCAAGCTGCGATCACCAGGTCGTCCGGTTCAATACTCTCCAGCACCTCGACCACCGTCTGGCTGGAAGGCAGTAGCGTAATGCCGTCCTTCAAGAGAAGGTCGCGGGTGCAGTTGATGAAGGCGCGTTGTCCGTGCACAACACATCAAATCCCATCAGCAGCGTGCTGTCGAGGGTATGGCGCGCCGCGGCCACCAGGTCGGAGGCACGGAAGAGATTCTCGATACCATCGCGAAACAAAAGTTTTTATGCCGAATACCTGTTGTTCGCGGTTCAGGATCGGTTGCCGGGCCACAAAGCGGAAATCCTGCTTGGGAGCGCCGGACGCGGTTGCAAGAATCGATGAGGAAAGACACGTCTTGGCTATCGGCACTCGCGAAAAAGGCTTGAGAGGCAGGGTGTCGTTGCGATCATGCAAATCCTTCATCCCGGACGGGGGGTTCGTCATCTAAAACTGCGGTTCGGCGAGTCTGAGTTCCTCGGAGGTCGAGACAGAATGCCAGCACTCCCGGTCGGCAAAGCCGCCCCCAATTTCAACCTTAAGACTCTTGACGGCAAGCAGTTCTCCTTAAAAGACGCCCTTGCGCGCGGCCCGGTCGTGCTGGTTTTCTTCAAGGTTTCCTGCCCGACCTGTCAATACGCCCTGCCGTTCTATGAACGCCTGTTCAAGGCCTACAAAAACCAGCAGGTTACTTTGGTCGGCGTCTCCCAGAACGATGCCCAAGATACGGCTGCTTTCGCGCGCGAGTTCGGCGTCCACTTCCCCTTGCTGCTCGACGACACCAACCGTTATCCCGTTTCGAACGCCTACGGGCTGACCAATGTACCTACGATTTTCTGGATTGGAACGGATGGACAGATCGAGCTAACCAGCATCGGCTGGTCCAAGCCCGACTTTGACAAGGTGAACCAGCGACTGGCGGAAGCTGCAAGCCTGGTCGCGGCCCCCATGTTTCAGCCAGGAGAGGATGTGCGCGACTATCGCGCAGGTTGAAGCTCCAAAAACTGAGCCCGCGGTCGGCGGGACAAGAAATCAGTGGTTGATGGCTAGTGGCCAGAAAAACTAGAATACCTGCTGTCGGCGAGTGGATTGGGGCGCGAAGACACTTACTAAACGCTGGCAATTGGCCACTGCCTTTCTGACCATTGGCCACCGACCACTGGCCACTGCTCTACTGACCTCTCGCCACTGCCTCAGCGATCACTTCTTCCCGTACAATAAAGCGTTCTCATACACTTTTCGTCGGACCTCAGGAGCCTGATTTCCTCATGCGTAAGAGCTTTCTTTTGTTTTTGAGCCTTACCCTAGTTGCCGGAGCGCAGACTGCGCTTCGGCCGATCGTTGCTGCCGCCCCGGATCCGCGGCCTTCGTCGGCAGCGTTCGCTGCCATGGAGACGATCAGTCCCGAACGTATTCGCGCCCATGTGCGTTTTCTGGCTCACGATCTACTCGAGGGACGCGGCACGGGCCAGCGTGGCGGCGACATTGCGGCTGAATACATCGCCACGCAATTCGGCCTTTACGGGCTGAAACCGGCCGGAGAGAATGGCACCTACATGCAGAAGGTTCCGATGGTGGGCATTACCCCGGCGTCTGGGACCACGTTCTCGGTGGCGCCAGGCAACGGTGCCCCGATCGCCCTGAAGGTTCTGGACGAGTACGTTGCGTACGACCAGACGCAGCAACCCCAGTCCGACATCGACGCACCCATTGTTTTCGTGGGTTACGGCATTCACGCGCCCGAATACAACTGGGACGACTACAAGGATACCGACCTCAAGGGCAAGGTTCTGCTCATGCTGGTCAACGAGCCGACATCTTCAGACGATCCCAAATTCTTCAAAGGCAAGGCGCTGACGTATTACGGTCGCTGGACCTACAAGTACGAAGAGGCCGCTCGCCGAGGCGCCGTGGGAGCCATTCTCATCCATCAAACCGAGATGGCCAGCTATCCCTGGGAAGTGGTGCGGAATTCCAACTCCGGCGAAAAGTCGTACCTGAAGGTCGATGGGACGCCCAAGCTCAAAGCAGCTTCCTGGATTCAGTTTGCGGTCGCGCAAAAACTGGCGGCAGACTCCGGTCTGGACCTCAGCAAGCTCATGACGAGCGCGCTTTCGCGCGACTTCAAACCAGTCCCCCTGTCGGTTAAACTGCAGGCGCGCATCGTCAGCAAGATTCGATCGTTCGCCTCCAACAATGTTATCGGAATGCTGCCCGGGGCCGATGCAAAGTTAAGAGACGAAGCTGTCTTGTACACCGCGCACTACGATCACCTAGGAGTGCGTCCGGATATGCCCGGCGACAACATTTACAACGGCGCCAACGATAACGCGACCGGCTGCGGAGTGTTGCTGGAACTAGCGCGCGCGTTCGGCCAGGTGAGCCAGAAGCCGCGCCGGTCGATCATTTTCGCTTCGGTAACGGCAGAGGAGCAGGGGTTGCTGGGTTCCGAGTACCTGGGCAAGCATCCCCCGATTCCGGCCGGCAAGATCACGCTCGATCTGAACTACGACGATCTTCCGCCCTTGGGTTCGCCCGAGGACGTGGAGGTTTCAGGCGCGGAGCGCACAAATTTTTATCGCACGGTCGAAGCCACAGCCAAGGACTTCCGGCTCGCGATCCGTCCAGACTCGCATCCGGAAGCCGGATATTACTACCGCTCCGATCACTTCAGTCTCGCGCGGGTCGGCATTCCTTCGTTCTCCGTCAATGAGGGCGTGAAATACCGCGGACACGATGAAGCCTGGGGCCTCGCCCAGGACGAGGAGTACAACAAGAACCACTATCACCAGCCCAGCGACGAGTACCGTCCCGAGATGGATTTCACCGGCGATGGCACAATGGGGCGCTTCGGCTTCGTGCTCGGCTGGCAGGCCGCCATGCAAGCGCGTCTGATTGGATGGGAAAAGGGAGATGAGTTCGAGGCGGCGCGGGTGAAGGGCGGGAACTAACGATGTTGCAGTACCTAAGATATGTCGATGAGGTGGGGCTGGATGTAAGTCACCATTCCCGCATCTTCCCCAGGGGCGGGGAGAAGCTTTTTTTCTTGACATCCTTTTCACAGGATGAATGAAATGGTCTTGATTTGGACAGTTGGGACGGAATAAAGCACTGCCGTACACTTCTACCTGTGAGAGACGTGTGCTTCGGAACTGTTCTGCTGATGCTCATCTGTGCAGGTGTGGGGGCGCAGGCGGCGCAACCAGCCCAAACCACGGGAGCGGATTATCTCGCGCTGTTTCCGGCGCATCATGTGATCGGCAATATCTACTTCGTGGGGAGCAAAGGATTGGGCATTTATCTTGTTTCGACTCCACAAGGACACATCCTGATCAACGCTGGATTAGAAGATTCAGTTCCCATGATTCAGCACAGCGTCGAGAAAGTGGGGTTTCGATTTAGTGACATCAAAATTCTGCTGATCAGTCATGCGCATTTCGATCACGATGCGGGTGCGGCGCGGATCAAAAAATTGACCGGTGCCAAATATATGGTCATGGACTCCGATGTGCCGGTTGTCGAGTCTGGCGGCGAGAAAGACTTTTTTTACGCCCACACTCCCGGGATGCTTTATCCTGCCGCGCAAGTGGATCGCGTCCTGCACGACGGCGATACAGTAAGCCTGGGCGATAGTGTGCTGACGGCGCACCTGACTCCGGGCCACACGAAGGGGTGTACCACGTGGACGATGAAGGTGCACGAAGGCGGAGAAAGTTACGACGTGGTGATTGTGGGCAGCCCCAACGTGAACGAGGGATACAAGCTGGTGAGCAATGCGGCGTATCCGCAGATCACCAGCGATTACGAGAAGATGTTCAGTGTGCTGCGGTCGCTGCACTGCGACGTGTTTCTTGGCGCACATGGGAACTATTACGACATGGAATCGAAATATGCGCGCATGACCGGCGGCGCAAACCCGTTTATTGATCCGAAGGGCTACCAAAAATATGTGAACGAGCGGGAGCAGGTGTTTCGAGCGGAATTAACCCGCCAGCAGGCGGCAGCACGGTAAGCTTGCGTCCTGCGACGACTGTTGCAAAATCGCCATGTCACTTATTGACAGGCCACTCCCAGGCGCCCTCCGTTTTACAAACCAAGAATCAACCACTTAGTCAGTAACTTGAGTAACGTTTTCCCCTCTTCAAGCGCGTGCTACGCTCACCTTTAGAAGTAGTGAAATCAGTCAGTTCCGAGGTAGCACCGTGCGCTGGACTGCACTCTTACTGGTATTGCTCTGCGCTGCAGCCTTCGCTTCCGAGGCCAAACCGCGTCGCGCCAAGCCTGTCCAGAAAAGCATTACATTGCCGGTCACCACTTCGTCGCCTGCAGCGCGCAAGGAATTCGACCGGGCCATGGTGGACCTTGAACTCCTGCGCCGCACCGACGCCCTCGATGATTTACGCAGTGCCGTCAAGCGTGACCCGAAGTTCGCGCAAGCCCACATCCTGATCTCGCACCTGGCGCACGATCCCAATGAACAGCTAGCCACCCGTTTGCGAGCGGAGCAACTGGCCCCCAGCGTCACGAAGGGTGAGCGGTTGCTGATTCGCTGGCTGAGCGGCGTGCAGGAAAACAATTACGTGCCGGCCATTGCCGCCATGAATGACCTGCTGGCGATGTATCCCCAAGACCATCGCACCGCCTTTCTCGCTGGCCGCTGGCTGGTGCACCAGCGGCGCTACGCGCAGGGGATCTTCGTTTTGGAGCATGCAGTCGCCTTGTTTCCCGACTACCCGGCCGCGTTGAATGAACTCGCGTATGCCTACGCATTTAGCGGCAACATCGACAGGGCATACGGCTTGATGGAGCGCTATGTCGAACTCCAGCCTAATGAGCCGAACCCCTACGACTCCTACGGCGAGATTTTGCGTGCCGCCGGCCAGTATGAAGCAGCGTTGGGGAGATATCGAACGGCAATCCGAGTGGATCCCGGTTTCGGTTCTGAGCTGGGAATCGCCGACACGTACGCGGTCATGGGCAAAGAAGTCGAAGCTCGCGCCGAGTACGCCCAGGCCCTCATGTTTGTGAACGGCGAAAATGATCGGCTCGAGTATGAGTTACAGAGCGCGGTAACCTGGATCCGCGAGAATAATCATAAGCAGGTCGACAAGTCGCTGCATGAAGTCGCTAAGCATGCGCATGCCGTCGGCATTGCCAAAATCGAGGCAGAAGCTAATCGCATCATGGCCATGAGCGCTCCCGATTATCGCGACGCCAGCCATTATTTGAAAGCTGCCGAGCACGCGCTGGACGAAGGGCATCCCATTAGCAAGAGCGATCGCGAGGAAGAGCGGGCACTCATCCTAAAAGTAAGCGCCGTGCGTGCAAGTCAGAACAAGTTGATGGACGCGGCCGCAAAGTCGGTGGCGCAACTGGAAGCCATGGCCAGCCAGAGCCGAAGCCAGATCATTCAACTGGCCTATCATGACGCGGCCGCGGCCGTGCTCGTCGCGCAGAGCAAATATGCCGAGGCCATCCCGCATCTGGAAGAAGACAACGAAAATCCCGAGGCCCTCCTTTTGCTCTACCAGGCTTACAAGCAGACGGGCGCGCAGGAGGATGCGAACCTGCTGGCGAAGCGCCTGGCCGGTAAAAACGAACCCACTGTGGAGCAGGCGCTGGTGGTACCTCAGTTCCGTCTAGTCCTGGCGGAGGAGCAGAAACAGGCGGCGAAGTAGAACCCAGGAATCCGTTCGTCATGCCACGTATCCCGATCTTCAAACTCGGCTCCGATGAAATCATTCCACCGGTGCTGACGAATTACACGCCGTCGCTCTCACTCGGGGGCTTGGCCATGGGCGTGGACAATCTGCGTCATGACGTTCATCTCAGTCCCGGGTTCACGGAAGCGGCGCGCGCGCACATAGCGCGATTGATTGCCCGCCATGGCGACGTAGACGGACTGCTGGCGGCGGAAGCGCCCCAGGCTATCCCCCGCACTCCCTTCCTCAACAAGCTGACTACCGCCTTGAAGCCGGGCGCTAAAGCCGAGCCTTCCGACTTCAAATCCATCATGACCGACCTGCACGTGGCTGCGCTCAACCGTGCCAAGGCGGAGGGCAAAGTCGCTGTCGACCTGCTGGCGCGGCTCGCAGTGGTCAAGTTCCTGCGCATGGAACTGAACACGCAGTTCGCACAGGTCCTGGAGCGTTGCCGCATGATGCTCAAGAGCTACGAGGGTGTCCGGCAGCAGAAGGCGATCGAATACCGCGAGCGGGTGGCTACGTTCCAGGTACGCAAGAAAATCATTCAACGCAAGACGGGACAGGAACTCTTTGCCCTGTTGCGGGACGTGGAAAAGGAAACGCTGGCCCGCATGCGCCGCTCGCGCTTCGGCGAGAACGACAGCGAAGGACACAAACTCCTGATCAGCCGGCTGGTGCTCTCGGAGGACGGACGCGACGACTACCTGTGCGCCGAGCAGTACGTCATGCTGGGCAACTGGGATCGCGATCCCGACCGCTTTATCCGGATGCGCGAGATCACTTGCAAATTTCTGCGCTCGCTCGAGATCGACGTACCCGACGAGGACGAGGCGCTCGACCCCTGGCTGAACGCTCCGGAAAATGCCCAGGAACTGGTCGGAGGCGGGACGCCCAATGAAGGGACGCCGGAAGGCCGTTCGCAGAAAGCCCGACTCTCGGCCTGGGTACGCTTGCTGGAAGATCAGGCGGTGATGGAGTATGTGATCGCCTCGTACGAAGTCGTTCCTCTGCTCTCGGAGTACGCCGCGTACATCAATCCCCAGCAACTGAAGAATGCGCTGGTGGACCGCGCAGAGTGTGACCGGGTGGAGCGCATGATTCAGGAGCGCGGCAAACTCTCCGCCAACAATCTCTACGCCGCAGTGGGACGGGTGGCGAGTTGTCGTGGCGCGGATCGCGCCAAAGTGGCTGCACGTTTTCTGCGCGACTTCCTGCGCTACCACCGCGACATGCGCCGGCTGGAGACGTTGAATTCCGCGCTCGACAGTGTAAATCTGATTGGCAATGCGAAACTGCGCGAGCTTTCCGCCGTCAACGGAACGCTCTACGAGTTCATGCTGCGGGCCGAGCAGAAGCCCGTCGAGGAGCGCGCGCTGGGGCATGTGATCATCAAGGCCGACGTGCGCGACTCTTCACGGTTGACGCGCTCGCTGATGGATTCCGGGCTGAATCCGGCGTCCTATTTCAGTTTGAACTTCTACGATCCGGTGAACAAGCTGCTCGCCAAGTACGGAGCCAGCAAGGTCTTCATCGAAGGCGACGCCATTATCCTTGCGTTGCATGAGAAAGAAGGCGAGGCCGGACTGGCCGTGAGCCGAGCCTGCGTGCTGGCGCGTGAGATCGTCGAGATCGTGCGCGGGTACAACGAACTGGTGACTAAGTCCGGATTGCCTCCACTGGAATTGGGGCTTGGGATCACTTACCAGGACTCCTCCCCGCTGTACCTGATGGACGGCGAGAAGCGGATCATGATTTCCGAGGCGCTGAACGAAAGCGACCGGCTCTCGTCGTGCAACAAGAGGGCACGCAAGGCGATGGAACCGCTGGGCAGTCCGTTCCACGTGTATGTTTTTCAGACGGTCAGCGATGCGGACGCCGGCGAGGCTCCGGAAGATTTCGTCATGAGCTTCAACTTGGGCGGGATCCGCCTGAGTGCGGCCGCGTTCCAGAAGCTGCAACGTGAGATCTCGATCGAACCCGTGAAGCTGAAGCTGCCCGAGCTTTGGGGAACGGAAGACTTTTTTCTGTATAGCGCCCTGGTCGGCGTGGACAACGGCATCTTTCGCAGGATCGTGCTGCGAGAGAGCCGGGTGGCGCAGATTGACCCCCGCAACTTCACGCTGCAGAAATGGATCGAGAAGACGTACTACGAAGTATGCACCGATCCCGCCATCTACGCGGCGCTCGAAGGCGACAAGGCATCCGCAGCGTCCCGCTAATCCCAGCCTATTGCTCCAACGACCAATGCATGATGATTCCTTTCGGACCTACCGCCCAGGCGTCTCGGGGCGCGGCGATGCCCAGTGCATTCAGGTTCGTGTCAAGGAACTCCAGCCACTTCTGCTCAGCAACGTCTTCGGCAAACGCCGCGTGCGCGGATCCCACCGCCAACAGGCCGTGCGCTGAGGTCGGATCGATGTATCCCACCGCCGAGAAGAAGGGCTGGGGTTGAAGCGACGACAGCTTCCAGGTTTTACCTCCGTCGTCGGTGTAGGCGAGGTTCGCACTATGCTGGTCAGGATGCTGGTAGTCGCCGCCGGAGATCACCCCGTGTCCTCTATCACGGAAGAAAATCGAAAAACTTCCCGAGGAGTCCGTGCCATGGACGATCGGGGTTTCCACCACCGACCAGGTTTTTCCCCGATCGCTTGAAGCGAAGACGCGCGCGGCTTTTCCGCCGGTCGAGAACCACACGTTGGAATCGCCGCGCACGGTGATGCAGCTGCCACTGGCCGCGAAAGCTCCTTCGCCCGGCACCGCTGGCGGGATTGTCTCAGGCACCAGCGGCCGCCAGTGAGCGCCGTCTTCAGTCGTAATCAATTCGAATTTGCCATCGACGGGATCGCCCACTGCGATGCCGTTATTGAGATCCCAGAACGCCATGCAATCGTAAAAGCCTTTCGGCTCGCGGTTCGTAAACTGCGATGTCCAAGTCTTGCCGCCGTCAGTGGTCTCGTAGATGCGCGATTGATCGCCCGGACCAGCGGCCAGCAAATAGGCATCGTCGGCGCTGAAGGCCTCGATGTCGCGAAAATCCAGCGCTTCGGCGCCCGGTACCTGAGCGGGCATCCAGGTTTCGCCGCCATCCAGCGTGCGCAGGTAGGTGCCGTGGGTGCCGCTCGCCCACACCACCTTGGTGGAGATCGCACTCACGCCCCGCAGGTTTTCGGTAGTGTGGCTGTTCTGGAAGACATGGCTCTGCGCAGAGCACAGAGCGGTTAAGAGGACGAGGAGGACAAACAGATAGCATCGAGAGCGCATGCTGCGGATTGTCCTACAGCGCATACACCCCTGGCGAGGCAGGCGAAGGAATGGCTGCGACCGCGCTACTATGGCTACGGCGTCCGACCGGAGTCCACGGGGGCGATGGCGCTCTTGAAATTGAGCTTCCACGCCGGGAGACACTTCCGGTACCGCACCATGTGCGTGACGTCCGAGTCTTTGTCCTCGCGCGCCATCACATAAGTACGCATGGTGTAGCACGTGCCATCGCGCGAGTACTCGCGGAACACCATATCGCCGCCATGTTCGAGCAAGGGCTGAACAACAACGATGGGCCGGTCGACTTCTGGAGCATCCGTTACAGACTTCGGATGTTCGATGGATGGACTGTCTTCCAGGATCAAGCGGTCGTTCCTGGGGTCAGGTGCCACGGCGGGAGCTTGAGCCGTCTGAGCATAGCTGGCAGCGGGAGCCGCGAAGGCGATCAGGAAGAACAACAGCAAAGCGAGGAGGCCGGCGAGTCGCATGGGGAGCACCTCCAACGGCCGAATTATACCCCCAAAACCGGAACCTGACCTCGGCAAATTGTGCGGGGGGATCAGCCAATCTCTTTGCCGAACTGCAGGCAGTAACCGTTCTGTCACGAATCGCGAACTCCCGCATGCCCTAGTCGAAGTCTTCGATGGGATAGACAATCTCTGTGTAGTCTTTCAACTGCGCCAGAGTTCGTCGACATCGTCGGTTGAAAAATAGAGGGAGCCCGCAAAGCACGGCGCATCGAAAGGCTCGTGCGCATTGGGGAAACGATCATCAGGGTGATTCCGTCCCGTTCCACGAAGGCCCAATTCGCTGGTCTGCTGGGTGCACTCCAAGTCAAAGCGGTCGCGGTAGAAAACCACGGTCTGCGGCAGGTTGCGGGTACGCAGAAGGGGCATCAGTCGGGTGAATTTCATGGTCCTCCGGTAGCCAGGCAATCAGATAAACGCGTTATCTTGAGAGCCTCCGAGGATCGCAAATTGGACCTGGGTCGGTACATCGCTCGGCCGCTTGCGGAAAAAACTTTGCAACCCACATTCCTTTGAAGGGGCGCGGCTTCTAGCCGCGCCGTGAGGGCATCGAGAATCCCCCCGCTTTAGCCGCCAAGGTTCGCTCCACACAATGAGGCGAGTTTTCAGGCAATG
>Ga0137358_10001271_pt1 | contig 13409 bp, 15 predicted proteins | sample Mad1_20_16metaG_FD_105551 | JGI IMG/M metagenome (GOLD analysis project Ga0137358, IMG submission 105551) | Vadose zone soil microbial communities from Angelo Coast Range Reserve, California, USA - Mad1_20_16 metaG | ecosystem: Environmental > Terrestrial > Soil > Vadose zone | place: USA... | reverse complement strand
TACGTGATTGTGGGCGGCATTCTATTCACGCTCTTCGGAGCCTTTTACTACTGGTTCCCGAAGATGTCAGGAAAGATGTACAGCGAGACGTTGGGCAAACTGCATTTCTGGCTTTTCTTAATTGGCTTCCATCTCACCTTCGACTTCATGCATATCCCAGGACTGCTGGGCATGCCGCGAAGGATCTACACCTACGAGCCGGGGCGTGGTTGGGACACCTGGAACCTCATTGTCACCATCGGGGTTTTTTTTCAGGCTGCCGGGATCCTGGTCTTCTTGGGAAACTTGGTCTGGTCCTACTACCGTGGCAAAGCCGCTGGAAGCGATCCCTGGGATGCTTGGACTCTAGAGTGGTGCACGAATTCGCCGCCGCCTGCATATAACTTCTCCGTTATTCCAACGGTCAAGAGTCGCCGCCCGCTCTGGGACCTGAAGCATCCGGACGATCCGGACTGGAAATATGAGTAAAGGAGCGAGCGTGATGAGTACGACATTGAGCGCGACAACAATGAACCTACCAGCGCGAGAATTCGAGTGGAAGCTCCCCACGCGTGGACGCGTAGGAATGTGCGCTGTGATCGCGGCCGAGGCGGCGATCTTCACCATCTTTGTCGTGGCCTACCTTTTTTATGTCGGCAAGAGCCTCTCTGGACCCATGCCGAGAGACGTCCTCTCGCCCCCGATCTTTTATACCGTTTGTTTACTCTCCAGCAGTCTGACGATTCACTTCGCCGTCAAAACTCTTCGCCGCGGTAACGTGGGACATTTTGGCGCGTGGTGGCTTCTGACGATTACACTCGGCGTACTCTTCCTCTACGGAACAGTAACAGAGTGGCGCCGCATGATTTATGAGGACGGCTTGACGATCAATACCAACTTGTTCGGAACCACCTACTACTCGCTGGTCGGGCTGCACGGTTTTCACGTGGTCGTAGGCCTCGTGTGCCTGTCCGCCGTGATGGCATTCACACTTTTCGGAACGGTGAAGCAAGAGCACGCCGAGCGCCTCGACGTGCTGTCTCTCTACTGGCACTTCGTGGACGCAGTTTGGATTGTGGTCTTCACCGTCGTTTATGTGATTGGGCGTTGAATGGAGAACAAGATGACCATCGACGCGCTCGCGCGATCTGACAGGCTAACAGGCCCGATCGAAATGCCGGCACCGACAGCTTGGCCGATCGTTCTGGCCTTCGGCCTGACTTTGGTCTTTGCGGGTTTGGTCACCAGTTCATCCGTTAGCCTTCTCGGCGCGATCTTGGCCGTGAGCGGGTGCATCGGATGGTTCTGCGACGTTCTGCCCCAAGAGAGGCACGAATCAGTGGCCGCTGGCGAAACAATTATGCCCGTCAGCACCGGCCGTCCACGAGTGGCGGCGGTCGAGTGGATGACCCAAGAATTGCATCGAGCACGATTGCCGCTGGAGATCTACCCCATCTCAGCCGGTGTAAAGGGTGGCTTGGCAGGTAGTGTTGCCATGGCTTTTCTGGCAGTGACTTATGGGATTATCAGCCGGCGCGGCATGTGGTATGCCATCAATGTTCTGGCTGCCGGATTTTTTCCTGGCAGGCACCCTGCGGAGCAAATCGGGGTCTTTCACTGGGACTTCCTGCTCATCGCGAGTGTCGTCCACTTGCTCATTTCCTTACTCGTCGGACTTCTCTACGGTGCGATGCTCCCCATGTTTCCCCGCCGCCCGATTCTCCTGGGCGGCTTGATTGCCCCCGTGCTGTGGTCGGGCCTGGTCCATACGCTTGTTGAGTTTATTGATCCACTGCTTAACCACCGAATTGACTGGGTCTGGTTTGTCCTTTCCCAAGTCGGCTTTGGCATTGTGGCGGGCGTCGTAGTGTCCCGACAGGAACGTGTACGAACCTGGCAGCACCTTCCCTTTGCTCTCCGCGCTGGATTCGAGGTACCGGGAGCCAGCGATGAGAAGAATGGAGGCGAATCCCGGTGATGAACTGCCAGGCGATCGGCTCCGCGCTCGCGATTCTTGCCATTGCTGTATGTGTTGCGTGCAGCAACTCACCTGGCCGTCCTGCACCAGGCTCAGCTCTTGTTTCGCCCGATCAGATCGCGGACTTCAGTCTCCTTTACAGCCAGAACTGTGCGGGATGCCATGGCGCCGACGGCAAAGGCGGAGCAGCCATCGCCCTGGCCGATCCAGTTTTTCTCGCTGTTGCCGACGACACGGTGATTCGCCGCACCGCGGCAAGCGGAGTTCCCGGCACTCCGATGCCCGCCTTTGCGCAGGGTGCGGGTGGAATGCTCACCGACAAGCAGATCGACGCCCTTGTGCGAGGAATCCGATCCTGGGCGAAGCTCGGTGCTCTCGGCGATCAGATTCCGCCGTCTTATGCAGCGCAGGCTCCTGGCGATCCGCAACGTGGCGCCGATGCATATCGCACGTACTGTTCCTCCTGTCATGGAGTCGGCGGCCGTGGAGGGAGTACGGCCAGCTCGATCATAGATGGTTCGTACCTTGCTCTGACAAGTAATCAACAACTTCGAACGATCGTGATTGCAGGCCGGCCTGAACTGGGTGCACCGGACTGGCGCGGTGACGTCGAGGGCCGACCCATGTCGGCCCAAGACATTTCTGATGTCGTGGCATGGCTTTCTAGCCAACGGCCACAGCTCCCAGGCCAGCCGTACCCGATTTCTTCCATGGACCGGGCAAAGGGAGGACCTCGATGAGTACAGAAAACGGAATCTCTAGACGAGCGGCGCTCGTGAAGCTCGGCTTGTTTCTTAACGGTATCGTCGGCGCTTTGTTGGCGGTGCCGATCGTACGTTACCTGCTTTCGCCTGTGACTCGCGAAAAGAAGTTCGGATACGAGTCCTGGCTCTCTCTCGGCGGCCTGGAACAGTTCCCTTCTGGCCAGACTCGTCTCGCCACTTATCGAAATCCAGTCGTCAATTCGTGGGACGGACAAACCGACGACATCGCTTGCTGGGTCAGGAACGTTGACGATCAGACGTTCCAAATCTTTGCCATAAACTGTGCGCACCTGGGATGCCCGGTTCGCTGGTTCCCTCAGTCGAAGCTCTTCATGTGCCCTTGCCATGGCGGCGCTTACTACCAGGATGGTTCGCGTGCCTCTGGACCTCCCGAGCGTGGATTATTCCAGTACCACTACAAGATCGAGGGTGGAAAACTTCTCATCAAGGCTGGCGAAATGCCGACTCCTGGTCAGCCCTTGGCAAATAAGGCGGGAGGGATGACTACATGCGCCTGATCCAGAAACTCGGTGACTGGTTCGATCTGCGGCTGCAGCTGGGCGCGCCGATTCGCGAGACGGCCGAGCACCCGGTTCCGCGCGAGACCGCGAGCTGGTTCTATGTTTTCGGCAGCGCCGCGCTTACGTGTTTCATGCTCCAGATTGTTACCGGCATATTGCTCGCAATGATCTACGTGCCTTCTGCGGGAGAGGCGTGGAACAGCCTCCAAACCCTCAATCATGGCGTCTCCTTGGGTTGGTTCATTCGGGCCCTGCACGGATGGGGCTCGAATTTCATGGTTGCGATTGTCCTGATCCACATGGTGCAGGTCTTCCTCTTTGGAGCCTACAAGTTTCCGAGAGAACTGACCTGGATCGTGGGCGTCCTTCTTTTGCTTGTAACGCTTGGCATGGCCTTTACTGGCCAGGTTCTTCGGTTCGACCAAGATGCATACTGGGGATTAGGTATCGGAGCATCGATCGCAAGCCGTGTCCCGGTGATCGGGCCCTGGGCTGTGAACCTGATGCTCGGCGGCCCGATCATTGCCGGCGCGACGCTTTCACGATTCTTCGCACTGCACGTTTTTGTTGTCCCGGGACTACTGATTGCTTTCGTCGGCGTGCACCTGCTCATGGTGCTCAAACTGGGAATCAACGAATGGCCCATGCCAGGTCGCATCGTCCGGCGCGCCACGTATTTGCAGGAATATCACGAACTCACGCACAAGCAGGGTGTGCCGTTCGTGCCTGAGGCAGTGTGGAAGGACATACTGTTCTCCGCTTTCATTCTTTTTTCGATCGCTGCCTGCGCCGTCTATTTTGGCCCTTTCGGCCCGGGCGGCCAGCCGGATCCGACAATTATTCAGACCGCTCCGCGTCCCGATTTCTTCTTCCTGTGGCTCTATGCACTGCTCTCGTTCTTTCCCCCATCTGCCGAGACGCCCATCCTGCTGATTGGTCCTGCCATCGGAATCATTGTCCTCCTGGCGCTTCCCTTTGTAGCGGGCGAAGGTGAGAAGAGCTGGAAGCGCAGGCCGATTGCCGTGCTTATGATTCTTCTGATCGCAGTAGCCCTCGGCACTCTGACTCATTTAGCTGAGCACACGCCCTGGAGCCCCGTGATGGATGCTTGGAGCAGCCAGCCGATTCCGGCTGAATTCCTGCATGGTCGGACAGCGTTGGAGCGCCACGGTGCGCTCGTTTTTCAAGCCAAGCAGTGTCATAACTGTCATTCTCTGGACGACAAAGGGGGGCAGCGTGGGCCGGCGCTCGACAGTGTTGCTCTGCGCCTCACCGAAGACCAACTTATTCGCCAGGTGATCCAGGGTGGGGGGAATATGCCGGCTTACGGAAAAAACCTGAGCCCGGCGGAGACAACTGCGCTGGTGGCATTCCTTAAGACCTTGCACCCGGCAGGTCAAGCGCCAGCACGCAATGCCTCTCAAGCGGTCGTACTCGGCGCGAGCGAGGTATCCCCACGCTAAACCTAGCCATGTCCGAGCCCCATGCACACATGCAGCTATGGTCGCTCCCACTCGCGGCTGCGTCCGCGCTGGTCGTCACAGCATTGGTCTACGTGCACGGATGGCTTCGTCTTCGAAGGGCTTTCCCGAACCTCATCCCCAATTGGCGACTTGCCGCATTCATGGGTGGACTCTTCGTAGCATGGACTGCCGTTGCGTCTCCGCTCGCCGCACTTGATCATCAGTCGCTCACGATTCACATGGTGAAGCACCTTCTGTTGATGACGGTTGCTACTCCTCTGATTTTGGCAGCGGCACCGGTGTTGCCTCTTCTGCGCGGGCTCCCGAATCGTTTCATTCAAAGTGATGTTCTTCTCAGGAGTTGGCCAGCGCGATGGCTTGGACGCTCTCTTACGCATCCTATTTTGTGCTGGCTGGCGGGCACGGCTGCGGTAATCGGTTGGCATCTTCCCATAGCATTTCAGCTGGCAATGCGGTCCCATTGGGCGCATGGCGCCGAGGACGCGTGTTTTCTATTGGCTGGCCTTTTGTTCTGGTGGCCCGTCGTGCAGCCCGTGCCGAATGTGGCCCGGTCGCCGCGATGGTCCATGTCCTTGTACCTCTTTCTCGCCACGCTACCTTGTGACATTCTTTCGGCATTCCTTGTGTTTTGTAACCGCCTGGTCTACCCCTGCTACATGTCCACAACTCAGTTGTTCAGTCTGTCCCCCCTTCAGGACCAGGAGTCTGCGGGCGCCCTGATGTGGGTCTGGGTAACGTTTGCATATCTGATTCCTGCAGTCGTCATCACAATGCAGATGCTCTCGCCCCTGAATGAGCACTCCCACCAACCAGCACGAGGTGCGTTGCATAAAGTAGGGGCAGGGTCGATAAATGGCTCCGAGGTGGAGGTGCTCTAGACGTGGCGACCGAACCTATCCTTATTATCGGCACTCCGCCCGCGGCCGCAGTAAACCACCAGGGAACTCGCGCTGTTAGCAGGCATGCCGCAGTGTCCGATTATTGGGCGCTCACCAAACCGGAAGTCAACTTCCTGATCGCCATCGCGACATTCACCGGCTTCTATCTGGCTGGGCCAGGCCAACTTCATCACTTTCCGTTGATGCTGCTCGTTCACACTCTCGTAGGTACTCTGCTGGTTGCCAGTGGCACCGGTACGCTGAATCAATACGTCGAGCGGCGCTTCGATGCGCAGATGCGCCGGACTGCCCGGCGACCGCTCGCTGCCGGCAGGCTCAGACCCTCCGTAGTTCTATGGTTCGGTGTGGCGCTGTCGGTGGTGGGCAGCATTCATCTTGCAATAGCCGCTAATGTCGTCGCGAGTCTTCTCGCGATTGTTACGCTTCTGTCTTACTTGTTTCTCTACACGCCGCTCAAACGGAAAACACCTCTGTGTACACTGGTCGGGGCCTTTCCGGGTGCGATGCCGCCCCTGATCGGCTGGGCCGCGGCATCGGGTGGGTTGAGTTTGGAGGCATGGATGCTCTACGCCATGCTCTTCCTGTGGCAGTTCCCTCATTTCATGGCAATCGCATGGATGTACCGCGAGGACTACGACCGTGCGGGTTACGTCGTGCTGCCTCATGGGCAGCGAAGAGCTCATTTTGTAACTTCGCTAACCATATTGCCCCTAATGGCTTTGCTTCCTCTTAGTCTGCAGCCCGCCACGCTAGGCCAGCCAGGAATTCTCTGCTCCGTGGGAGCTTTGCTCCTCAGTTTGGGGTTTTTCTACTGCGGGGCACAATTCGTGCTTCGTAGATCCAGAGCGGCTGCGCGTCGACTCCTTCTTGCATCGATCATCTACCTTCCATCATCATTTGTACTGATGATCCTCCATAGGGGTTAGCGACTTCAACAAATCGAAGACTCAAAGTAACCCCTGGTGGCTCAGATGAAGGTTGGTCGGCTCAGCAAGTTGATTGTCGCCAGAAAGAATCCATCGTCTAGTGCCAGAGCTGACTTTTATGCATTTTCCAAGACTGCGTTTTTCCCCCGTTTCCAGCAATATCCAACAGTAATTTTTTCGGGTAGCGTCCGGCTACGGCTTATCTTCGGCAGGGATAGGCACCTTCTCCTCGATCTTCAGGACTTTCGTCGGTGCATGTTTCCAGAAAAGACGCTTCATATCGGGCGTAAATTCGCGTAGAAGACCCCCAATCGCGTCCGAGCTCAGGGCACCACCAAAACGATTCATGGTATCCCCGAAAGTCCGGTCATGTCTTGGGTAGTAGGCATTTTGTAGCGCGCTGGTGAACAAAGCCCCCAGGAACTCGGACGTGTTGAATGTGTTATCGCCATGGTCGTTCTTGGTGACCACCACTCTGGTTGTGGAATACCACACCCGGGCAATGAGCGTTCGCTTGCGCGACGGAAAGTAGCGAGGATCCTGATGCAGGATAGTTGACAGAGCAAAAGTCTGGATGAATCTCCGCGATTCTGTATTCGCCAGAGTCGCACCCAATCGCTTTGCCCAACCTTGGGTACCTCCGCCATAGTGGGGCCACTGGCCCATTGCCTGGGCCCAAGTCGCCTGAAAACCAGCTGTTGCGAAGGTGTAGGGCGAATACGTTTGCTTGATAAACAGGTTGAACTTGCAACGCGCGGACAATAGGGTGTAGCCCAAGGATGCGATCGTCGTCGTAGCTTCTGCGGCGTTCGCCGGAGATTGGGGAAATGTGTCTGGCACTCGCAAGCGGCGCGGACTGGTCGCCACCTGCTCGAACGGTCTCTGCTGGATCGACGTTGACTGGTTGTCACCGGACCCATCCTGGGCGGTAGTCGAAGGAGGTAGCATCGTTTCTTGTGGGGCAGATGGCGGCTGCGCGTGGCTGAGGCCAGGCGTCATCGCAATCGAAATCGTTACCAGCAAAAGACGAGTGATCGACGCTATTCTTCCATCCACTGAACTCGGTCGGCAGGGATCGAAGACTACGGTAGAATGCCAGAATGCGATTGTTACGAATGCCCGCATCTGGAAGGCGCGTCTTCCAGAGCCCTGCAATTCCCACCGGGTCGACATGGCTTCTCCCTGGTACATAACAATTTCCACAATGCAGCGTGGTTCGGGTACCGTCGGGGGCAGGCACCCAAGGGACAGACAGTCTTATGCCTATTACTTGGCAAGCGCTGCCTGCCCACACGCGGCTTCGTGACTAACCTTGTGGTGCACGATCTGCATCTTCACGGTGTCACCGGGGAAGTCCAGGTACATTGCGTGCTTCTTCAGGCGAACCGGAACACGATTGTTCGGGGACAGTGCAGAGGGCAAATCATCAAGTTCGGACTCGTAACGCCCAACATAGAGCTCGCAGTTCAATCGCACAGAAACGTCGTAGAGATAGTAGTGCGACTGCACTGGCGTACGAACCGGATCAGCACCTGTTCTTACAGGCGGCGTCGCCACGTCCTGTTTTTGGACGGTGACGATTGTCCCTTCTAGGGATTGCGTGGACTGGCCGGTTGCGGAAGGAATCGTCACAGCGCTGACGATCGCAAGAATACTGACACACAGAGCGATTTTCATATTTCTTCTCCCAAGACAAATTGAAGCAATCCAGTTGCCAAGGGCAGCGCAGCCTAAGTTCTCCCGTACAGTTGGATTGTTCTATCTCACTTAGCACGCCCTGTCAGCCGCCTGACACGCTGACAACATCCGGGCGCACTCACACAACCACTGCTCAGAACGGGAAGCGCACGGAGAGAATCCAGCGATGGTTGTACTGGTGGAACTGCGTCACGGCGATCTGCACACCAGCGCCAAAGCTGAGATGGAGGCGCTCCGCTAGTGGAAAGCTGCCGAGCACGAGTCCCGGCGTCAGGAAAACTTGCTTCTTGCCGTCCAATGCGCCGCCCGACCAAAACGTAGAATTTTGCTCGACCATCGGCCAGATTTTTCCCTTGATCCTGTAATCAACGGCGGTATTGAAAACGATCGTTCGGCCCAGGAGATTCGTGCCCGTGGCTGGAAGATTCGCGCCAATTGTGCTCTGAACGTCCCACGGGCCAATGCCCTTCGCGGCTGCGAAAGTGGGGGACACGACGGTGTGACCCAAGCCATTCGGCGGAGTTCCCGTGGGAAGCGAGCCGCCAAGAAAGAATCCCACAAAGTAGTCGCCCTTGCCCTCCGTTGCGGAAAACGCCCGAAACTTCACTTGAAACGAAAGGTCTCCAAATCCATCTGGGATATTTGATTGATGCACGAGGTAACCTGGCGGAAAAATTCCCACTTCCAGGCGTCTTGCAGGGATGATTTCCAGACCCCGTGAGCCGCCGTAGTTCGAGGTTACTGTAGCGCCCACGGGATCTTGCTGCCAGGACATGTCGTAGCGGTACTGCTGGACCAGCATGACGTGTGTGGTGACAATGGGCGAAACAAAATGAGGCTGACTAGCACGAGCCTCGGCCACTTTACGCATCCAGGCCTGCACCCAATCTTCCTGGTGGACGCTATTGCTGCCGTTTGCATCGTTCTGATTCGAACCGCTCTGAGCAACTGCGGTGGAGTTTGGTGAGCTCTCGTCCGCAGACTCGCCGCACAACGAAAGAGGTGGAGTCGAACTAGAGAATTGGGAGGCGTCGATTTCGCCTGGGGTCTGAGCCCGAAGTGTGGCGGAAAAGACGGAAATCAGGATAGCGATAAGGCAGAAACGACGATCTGCTGATGATATTCGTAGTTTGAATGCCATTGTCTTGATCCATTCTCATGAGAGGTTCAATCGGGAACTGTCGATGTCAGAGCGTGCCGTTTCGTGTCTTTCTAGCTCCCTTTATGTTTCTTCTTTGCTGATGTGCATCCAGGTCTCCAAACGTCATTCCGCACTCAGCCAAAGGCTTCCCTCTCTCGAGATCAGTAGCGACGGAGAATGGACCCGATCGAAGCGTCCATAGGCCGACACTCAGTCACCATGTCGACGCGACAGCGCCTGCATGCCTGCCGTATTCCCAGCGGGACACACATACAAAGCTGTGACCCGGAACGGTCAAATGGATTTTTGCGGTGCGAAGGATATTTGGAAATGCAAATGCATTCCTAGCATCAGAAAAGGAGATCCATATGATGCCCGTAACTCGTACAGCAGTTTGCACTGTATTTTTCCTGGCCATGATGGGAGCCGCGTTTGCACAGCACGTCAAAACCGACTTTGATCATCAAGCCAATTTCTCTCAGTACAAGACCTATTCGTGGCAGGAAATCAAGCCTGCGAATTCCCTGTGGGACGCCCGAATTAAGAATGCTGTGGATGCCCAATTGGCAGCCAAGGGCTGGACTCAGGTGGACAACGGAGGCGATGTGGCCATCGTAGCGATTAAGACGACCCAGACCCAGAGAACACTTCAGACGTTCTATGACGGTATGGGTGGGGGATGGCGTTGGCGAGGAATGGGAGGGTTTGGCCAATCCACCACAACTGAGCAGGACTACAAAGAAGGAACTCTGGTTGTCGACTTGTACGACGCAAAGACCAAGCAGTTGATCTGGCGCGGAAGTGCCCAAGACACGCTGTCCGATAAGGCCACGAAGAATGAAAAGAACCTGGACAAGGGTGTAGCGAAGATGTTCAAGGCTTTCCCTCCGGGTTCGGCAAAAAGCTAAATGATCTCGCCAAGCGAACTGTCGCTCGGAACTTTGAAAGGAGATTGAAATGCAAATGCGCAAGCTTGGCAACTCCGACCTGCACGTCACTCCCGTGGGCTACGGAGCCTGGGCCATCGGCGGCTCGGGCTGGCAGTTCGCCTGGGGATCACAGAACGACAAAGACTCCATGGCGGCGATTCACCGCTCCCTCGAACTCGGCGTCAACTGGATCGACACGGCCGCTGTCTATGGTTTAGGACACTCCGAGGAAGTCGTCGCGCGCGCGCTGAAGGACTGGCACGGCTCCAAGCCCTATATTTTTACGAAGTGTGGCCTACGCTGGGATGGCAAGGGTGAGGTGCAGAAAGTACTGAGTGCCGACTCGATCCGCGGCGAAGTCGAAAACAGTCTTCGTCGCCTTTCCGTCGATGCAATTGATCTCTACCAAATCCACTGGCCTCCTGACCCAGACTCTGCCGCCCTGGAAGAAGGATGGTCCACGCTCGCCAACCTGAAGCGCGAAGGCAAGGTACGCTGGATTGGGGTCTCCAACTTCAATGTCCAGCAACTGCGTCGCGCCCAGGCCATCGCCCCTGTAACTTCTCTGCAGCCGCGGTATTCCCTGGTGCATCGCGAGATCGAAGACGAAATTCTGCCTTACTGCCTGAGTGAAGGAATTGGAGTCATAGTCTATTCCCCGATGGCTTCCGGTCTCCTGACTGGCGCAATGACCCGCGAGCGTGCGGCCAGGCTATCCCAGGATGACTGGCGCCGGGGGCATCCCGACTTTACGGAACCAAATCTCTCTCACAATCTGGCGCTGGTCGAGTGCTTGCGAGAGATAGCAAACCGCCACAACCGTTTCGTCGGCGAAGTCGCAATCGCCTGGGCGCTGCGTCATCCGGCCGTGACGGGAGCCATCGTTGGGGCCCGCAATGCCCGTCAGGCAGAGGAAGTCATGCGCGCTGGCGAGCTGCGCCTCGCCGATGAGGAAGTCAACGAGATCGAAGCCTTCGCCGAGACCGCGGCCTGAAGGACATAGGTGAAGCAGGAGGGCGGTTGTGAACGGGTTGGTTGATTTTGCGAGATTGCGGTACGCGGTGATAGAAGCCCTCCGGACCGAAGCTGATCCTGAATGCTTCGTAATTTCGTATCGCACCGAGCAGTCCCTGCACAACGTCATAGCCGCACCTTGCATTATCACTTTCGGCTTCTTCTCTGGCGAGGAAGCTGAAGCGAGTATCAAGGGTTACGTCTCGACTGCCGCAGCTTAGAAGCAAACGCCTGGAGCAACGATAGTCCAGCGTTATTTTCAAGGAGCAACACAGTGGAACACATTAATCGAAAGATGAGACCGTCATTCATCTCAATTCAGGCGCTCGTCTTAGCCCTGACGATAACAGTGGCAGCCATGCCGGTCGCGGGACAGGTGGGAGCGGGCGAGACTGTGATCCAGAAGGCGACGGAACAGTTTGACAATAGCCCGTTGAAGACGATCTCGCTCGGCAACGGTCTGTTCCGTTTTCGGGTGATGGAGGAAACGTTACGGCCGTAGTCGACGACGGCAGCACGTTGCTTATCGATAGCGGAATGGAATCGCGAGCCACGGGCCAGTAGCAACTCGCGCAGATCTGCAAGACTATCATGACATGCTGGTGCAGGTTCGGCAGCGTATCAGGGTGTTGATTACGGCAGGAAAGACCATGGATGAAACAGTGGCTGCCGCGCCGACCAAAGACTTCGATGCCAAATGGGGTCGTGGCTAGGTAACTCCGGATGTCTTTACTAGAATCGTGTTCAGCAGCCTGACTAAGAGTAGTGGGAGTAGGTAGCCGCATCACGCGAGTGCGAAAGGGACTAGCCGCTGCGCTCTTCAATGTTCGAACCGTTCTAAGAAATCACGTTGCTCGGATTGCCGCACGTCACAGTTCGGACAGGAAGACGCAGAGAGGCCCGGCCGATGTTGGCCACAAGTGGACTCCGCTGAGGTTCTATTTTTCAGAGACAGTGTTCAGGCCAAGAACAATTTGAAGCGATGAATAACGTTCTTGTTATTGATGACGATCGTGTCCTGGTTGACCTCCTACGGGAGTTCCTCGCAACGGAAGGGTTTACTGTTAACGCCGCTTACGACTACGCTTCCGGGCTGGCTGACGCTCTGGACGGAGAACACGAACTGATCGTGCTCGATGTCATGCTTCCTGGTGGATCTGGATTGGAGCTTCTGAAAACATTGCGTGCGTCGTCCAAAGTGCCTCTCCTGCTTCTCAGCGCGGTGGGTGAGACGGTGGATCGCATTATCGGTCTGCAAATTGGAGCGGACGACTATCTTGCAAAACCCTTTGAACCTCGGGAACTGGCAGCTCGCATCCATGCAATCCTGCGACGTACACGCGACATACGCACCGACGGCAGCGAAATCAAGGTCGGCGATGTAGCGCTCTCGGTTAGCCGAAGAGTGGTTAGCTGTGCCGAAATACCAATTGAGCTAACTGCAGTTGAGTTCAACGTGCTGGAATGTCTACTGCGTAATGCAGGCAGCATCGTCACCAGGGAAACTCTTGCCGAGAGGGCGCTAGGTAGGCCGTTAGCCCCATTTGACCGCAGTGTCGACGTACACGTACACAATTTGCGGAAGAAGATCTCGGCGAGACCGCATGAGCGAATCAAAACTATCCGCGGTGTCGGCTACATGTACGCTCCACCGCTAGAAGATGTCGAATAACGTCGCACTGTTTAACAAACTTCTTATCTTCAGTTGAGTTAGTCTCCGCGTTGCCATTCCCTCCACCGCCTTGACCCAGATTCACACTTCTTAACTATTCTTTACCCTCGGCCGCCCAGCTACAGAATCTAACTATTTGACAGCTGGTACGCAGCCGTCAAAATGAGAACCTTATATGAAATTTTCAAAGCTCAGCATGATCGCTGGTTTCATCATCGCGTTTGCTCTCATTTTCGAACTGGCCGCTCACGCGAACGAAGACAATGAGTTGACGATACTTACGTTCAGCCAACCTGTGCAGGTACCGGGTCGGATTCTGCCCGCGGGCACCTACGAGTTTGTCCTAGCAAACAGCCAGTCTAACCGGGATATTGTTAGGATTTTCAACGCGGACGGTACCGAGC
>Ga0137358_10001267_pt1 | contig 13421 bp, 13 predicted proteins | sample Mad1_20_16metaG_FD_105551 | JGI IMG/M metagenome (GOLD analysis project Ga0137358, IMG submission 105551) | Vadose zone soil microbial communities from Angelo Coast Range Reserve, California, USA - Mad1_20_16 metaG | ecosystem: Environmental > Terrestrial > Soil > Vadose zone | place: USA... | reverse complement strand
CTCCGCGTGCTGATGGCGCCAAAGCTGGCTGTGGAGTCAACCCGCGCGTGTTGCGCCGTGTATGGGAGGAGCGGTTCAACCATACCCGTCTCATCTGGAAGTGTGCCGATGTCGCTCGCGTTGTGTCGGTGCATTGGTTGCCCTGCCGCTGCCGCCGCCGCAAGAGCCGCATCACGCGTTGACGACATGGGCTCATCGGATGCCAACATAGTCGCCTCCATGAGTGCCGATGGTGGTTCGGAGAAGAATTTAGGGAAGTCAACGGTGCTGCCAACGAGGGTGTCACGCCAGCCGGACGGATCTCCTGGGTCGAGGTTGAGGTATGACACCACACGCACCCCATCATGGCCCCCATCATTATCCTTGTGCTTGGGAAGCCCGAACTCATCGACTATGGCGCCGCCTTGGCCAACCACCGTGCGTGCGCTGTTGTCAGCGAAACTCATACCAGAGGACACGCCTGGAGCCAAATCCACGCTTGAAGTTGATGCGTTGGGAGCGAGCGAGTACGTGGTCATAGCGCCAGCGAGTTTGGGATCCGTGGTGTTGTGCAGGCCTTTACGTAACCGCCGCCTGACGAGGAACCACCGCAGACCAAAGAGTGTCATGCAGGCCATGATGACGCTGACGAGTGCAAGAAGCACATCGACACCTACAGACAATTTGCCGTCGGACGACGTGGCTGACGTGGGGGAACTGGAGTTTCCAGATGACAATGGCTGATTGAGGACGCGCACATTGCGAAATTCCTGCATTGCCTGGGTGGCATTTGTTAGGCTTAGAAGTCCTACTCGCGGTTGCAGATTAGCGGAGTTCTTGTTGGCCGGAAACACGCCGTGTGCGTCAGGAGCATCATATGCCATGACGGTGTAGACATTTCTCAGAAATGCGACACCCAGAATCATGTCCGAAACAATCGGGGAAGTGTCCATGACACCACCATCGGTTTGGATAAGGCCGATACAATTCGACGAAGACGGGTCCGTTTGAGATTGTGTTGTGAGATCGAGAGGGTGAAGCGGTATTTCTGGGTGACCATTCAGTGTGATGGTCATGTTTAACGGAGTTGTGCAAGGTATATAGTCTGTCGTCTCGTTAGGAACCGATAGTTTGAAAATAGTGATCATCATCCTTACACTGGCCGTCTTTCGCAGGTCCAATACCGAGAGCCCCATATATTCCATTCGCGATCTGAGTCGTAGCAAGAATTGACGGCACGCCAGAGTCCAGGATCGCAGTGGGCAATGCATTGCCTGATCGTGAGACGCCCAGTTTGACCGACTTCTGTGAGCCCTTGACATATATGGAGATCGCGCTGACGTGCAATTCCCAAAAAGGAGTGCCCTGGCGACTCGAATCTTGTACAACCGACGAGTAATTGACTCGACTTGGATCAGGTACAAGCTGAGAGGGATGTCGCCCAATTCCCAGCTGCGATGGAATGGCACTGGACCCAGGCCGTGACAGAGTAAGCGAAAAGAAACGGGATGAGGGTGCAGACTCGACAGGTGTGATGCCAAATAAATTAGAGGTAAATGAAGCACCGTCGCGGCCATTTCCAGACACAGGAGTGATGGATTGCGCGATAAGGGAATTCGAGGGAAGGGCGAGGCCGAGGATGCCATTAAATTCGTGTTCGAGGAGCTCAGATTCGACGCTTGTCGCAGCCGCTGCAGGGTAATACTCGCGTCAATAAAAGCAGGCGGAGGAGAATTGGAGGTGCAGTACCAAGAGCCTGGTCGCCGATGGTGTATCCTCCAACATGCAGCCCATCCCAGTATACGGGGCCGCTCACGTTACCGGCGAGGTACTGGATTGAAAAGTTGGATTGGGCCGCGACACCTGAAATCGACGGGTCATACTGACGCCCTTTTGTACCGGCGCAAGCCGTTGATGAGCAGGATGTCGACGCGATCCACTAAAGGAGGTCAGAATGAGGAGGTCTCTGAGGGGACAGAAACGCACGAGGTCGGAAGAGCCCGTATCTACTTGAAGGGAAAAGTTTTGGCCACTGTTGCCCACCTGGACAGAGACGGTGTAAACGCTAGAGTGAGGGTACGTCAGTACAATGATGCAAGGGAACGGAGACAACGAAGAATCATATTATGAGGTAGCGCGGGAATTAGCGGAACCGCCCATAAGCAGCTCATCAAAATCGTGATAATGGCAAAGCAACCGTAGCAGAGCAGGGTGATGGAGACATCAAAGATTGGCCAGAATTATGTTGGCATGAGGCGATGCGGCCGCCGAAGCGCCCCAAGTAGCAGGGCGCCAGTGCGGTTGTTTTTGGCAGGACCGCGTGGGACAATGCCAATGGCACGATGCGAGTGGAGACAAGGCTGTGACTGGGAGAGACGAAGCGAACACCCGGCTCCTAGCTACGGGCAGTGGAAGTAATCTCTCCCCCAACCCCGCAGTTGAAAAGGGAAACTCGGAAAAGCTACGGATCTCAACTACGACCGGGACCACTGCTCGGCTGGGCAGAATGGATGGGGGTTATATATAAAGGGAACTCACGCTTCGTACATGCCCGCACCAACCATGTTCAAAGGAAGAACGATACCGGCAGAGCCACCAGGGCCCTCATCTCTCTTGTTTTCATCGTGCACCGCGCGTGCCTTTCTCCTCCGACGTGAAAGAGGGTAACTTGGCATCCGAAACAGTCGACAAAGGCGGAGAGCACGCGTGCGGGGAAGGGATGGAGTTGAAGGGAAGACGAGAAAGGGCGAGGGGAAGGACGAGGATGAGACGAGAGAGAAGGAAGAGGAGTGAACGACAGGTGGCCCTTGTGATGGACAGTCACTGATTATACTTGAATAGGTGTTGCCGAATGAAATATGAACACTAAATCCCAAAGAGTAAATTCTTGGCGCTCGCACACCCGCCTGCCCCGTAGGAAAAAAAGGAAAGAAAAAGAGTGGGAACGAGAGAGAGAGACTGATGGTCCGTTGCAGCACAGGACGAGTGACCCCTTAAAAGAAGAGAACGAGAGAAGGGAAAAGGGGGAGCCTAATTCGGACGACTGACCTGATCAACAAACGCTGAGCTAGCTTAACTTGGGATAAATGAAAAATGTTCCCAAACAGAGAAATGTTATATCCACTCTCTTTCCACCGACTCGCATGCATACTGTACTGTACTCTGTACACAACCTTCTCCTACTTTGCACACCGGCATCAATCCATCAATTCGCCACCTTCCCCAACGGCGTCTTAGCCATCACACTCATTACCTCAAAAAGGACCTGTTCCCAACGATCATGAGGTTACACGCATGATTAACATTGGCCTTGGAAACACTCACATCGGCAGCGGCCATGGTCGTAAGCTCCGCGTTCGTATCGTACGCAGGGGCAACCTCAACAATATCGGCCGAGACGATGTGCAACCCGTCTAAGCCTCGTAAAATGGTGCGCAACTCGCGCGTCGACCAACCGCCAGTCTCGGGTGTGCCTGTCGCAGGCGCGAACGCAGGGTCGATCGAGTCGATCTGAAGGCCCCGCAGGATAAAAGCTGAGTCAGCGTGTTCGGCACCCAAATCCGGCGAACAAAAACGCACGTCGATGGAGAGATAAACCGGCCTGTCGCCAACCGTCTCGCGGATCTTCTCGATGATCCCCGCTGTACCTGCGTTAGGAAATAAGATCGACCGTACTTCCTTCAAGTTCAATACCCTTTGGCCACGTACCGATAGTATCAATCTCGCGAGCCTCGATACGCTGGAACCCCGACGCATCGTCATTCTCATAGTCCGCCGGGCCAGAGAGTGTCGTGCGGATCGCGCCATGCTATAAACAAACTCATCACTAGGATCCCAACATATCGCACACGAGTCCTGAGGGAAAAGAGGGGCGGGTTGAATGATGGGGAAAAGATACTTGCAATGGAGCTTCCATTCGCGATGAGTCCCTCGCGACTTGCCCAATAAAAGTACGTCCCGTGGTTGATCGCCGCGCGCTCGCTCGGTGCACCTCCGAATACGCTCGGTTTCCACGTGTCCATGTGCGAGTCGAAATGGATGACCGAGATCGGGCCGTACGCGCTATGAATGGAACGCAACAGCGGCAACACGATCGTGTGGTCCCCTCCGAGCGTGATCACCCGCGGGTGGTGCTTCCCATCCTTCGCGATCGGCACGAGTGGCGCGCCCGTGAGTGAATCGTTGGGCAGGGCGGAGAACGGCGTGCGGTGCAGCAGCTCCTGGTGTCCGTCCTGAATTTGCTGGATGGCATAAGCGTTGTCGTACGGCGTCACGGGTATATCGCCGCAATCGACGATCTTGAGCCCGGACAAGAACGGGTTCACCGCCAACGGTACGTTATATCCACCGTACAACGTCAGGCGGCGCGATCCCGCGCGTATACCTGCGGGTCCGAAGCGTGCTCCCGGCCTGTAGGACGTGGCCGTGTCCTGTAAAGAGGAGCGTCGTCAGCACGCTACGCAGGGAAAAGGAATGTGTCTGTGACTCACGAAGGGAGCACCGAGGAACGCGATGTCGAATGGGACGAGCTTATCCTTCGTGAGGCACTCGACCCACGGCAATTTCGCGAACGTGGCTATACCAGAGAAGACTGCATCGGCAGTGACTAGGTACGAAAGCAATCGTCAAACACTATCGCGCATGAAGAGAGCACGGACTGACCAGAATTGTCACCAGGATAAGTCGCCTGGTAGGGGAACCGGACATAGTCCAGGGGCATCTGGTCTTTCTCATGGTCATCATGTCCCAAAGAGGATGTCCCGAGGGACAGCAAGAGCAACGGGAGAAGCTTATACTTGAAGATCATCTCAAGTCGAAGTCGTAGTAACACGGCAAGGAGAAGAAGAAAAGTATCCACTACAGGGGTTTTTTGCTCAATCGAATTGATACGCCCACCATTTATGTGAGATCCTGTCCCCTTCCCCTGTGACCCAAGCTTTTACAATTTCATGGCCTCTTATTTGCCTCGAGGCATCTCTGCACCCGCCCTTATTACGGAATTCGAGTGAACACAGCCAAGCCTCGCGTTTCCCCAATCGGGTCAGGCGTTATTTCAAGCGTTTCTTAACTTTCCCCTGCGATTTCATTTCATCTCACATTAAGCCAGAAGTATTCCATATGTCTATGTGCCAGTGTGCGCGTTGTATGGGAAGGAAGGAGAAAGAAGAGAGAGATCCACAGAACATGTCAAGTAGCTAGTGAGAAAGATAAAGACTACAGTAGTCTAGCCACGTGGCATGAGTGTAATAGGCACAGAGGTGGCGATGACGGCATGGCTCAAAGGTTTGCCGTACAGTGTACGTGCCAACCAACCTCGGAGTTTATGACTTGGTATTTACGGGCGCTCATCCTACTGTACGCTCCAACTTCGATCTTGGCATGCAAGCATACGCACTAGGGCGTACACATCAACGCCGAGCGAGGCATGCCGTGGCTGGCTGGCGCGAGCTTCTTTGATCCCTGCCTCCCATCTTCCGATTGCATAAGAGAGGAGAAGAAGGAAGGAACGTCTTCTCGGCTCGGGGTCACTGAAAATACGGAAGTACAAACTTGAGTTTGTAATAGCTCACGTAACGTGAAAAGTTCGTGAGAAGATAGGGCGGGTGTGATGTACGGTACGTCGGGGGGTTAGTTAATCCAGTGCGGTGCGGGGGAGTGCGGGGACAGAAGAGAAAGCATTACGGGAGGGGGAGCCTGAGAGGATTCCGGGGGCCGGGCTGTTACAATGGCCGGAGGCGAGTGAGGTAGAGGCACGGACACTTGTCGCTGTCACGCTGTTAATACAGTACGCCGGGCTGGGACCGCACGGACTATTCATGATGCATGATTTGATTCGGAATCGGCCGCGTGGCCTGTGTATCTATCGTGCCAAACAAAATGAGCGAACTCGAAAAAAAACGGGCATTTAATTTATGGTGACTTCGGCGAGCGAGAAGAGGAACATAGAAGCTCAGGCCCGGGGAAAAAATTCGCGTGGAGATGCCGTACTCGAGTACGTTACACAACTGAAGTAATTTCTCAACCGAAAACCCCACAGTTATTAAAATGACCCCACTGGCCCTGAGGAGAAGATAGGGACCACTAAGAGCGATCTAGAGCGATCTAGAGAAAGGGAAATAAACCTCATCATTCTATTTTTACTTTTTGTTTCTTTTCTGACTGGCTGATATAGCGTGGGTGCAGTGATCGCAATGTGTCTGCCAGTGGGAGAAAAGGCTGAGAAAGAGATGCTGTCACGGTAACTGTAAATGCCGTAAAGCGATGATCAGCAAGAGGGAGCAAGGGCAAGAAGGCAAGAAGAAAAAATTTCTTCTTTCTTCTTGCGAGACGGATTAGCAAATTCCGTAGTTTTCAAATTCCCGGCGATTCTAGACCGACCTGTACCCGTACTGTATGTGGCTTTTTGCCCAGGTGGTGGAGTAGAGCGCTGTAGTAAACGTAGTGCTTCCCCATCGAGAACAGAAAGCCACCAAAAAATTATTTATAAGAGCACTCACTGCACAGACAGACGTGCCAGTAATAGTTAGCTCAATGAGTTAGCCCCGTAAGAACTCTCTTTCAAGTTACCTCTACGACAGCACCCGCAGCACCTCGTAGGCGGGTGCAATATGCGTAATTCATGCATGTTGCCTGTCTGTCTGTTGCCTGTCTGTCTGCATCATCCTTCTACTATAGTACTGCTCTTTTCCCATACTCTAATGTTGCCCCTATCCGGCGATCTCGGTCAAAGGTCGTACCTTAACTGTACCTCAAACTGCACGCTCGTTTGATGACTTGGGCTGGCATCTATTATCACCCCGTGTACAACGGCTTCTTAGCAAGACAAGATAGACCTATAGAGAAGGGGGTTTCCCCACGCCCGAACTCTAATTCATCTTTCTCACACACGTGCCAAGTACAGTATTACATACCATACGTTTATTGCATCGTAACTTTGTTCCAAACGCAAACGAGGAAAAAGATTGATTGATTGACTTTTTTTAATAGACTAATTGACGAGATCCCCATGTATACAGACAATATCTACCTATCATGGTGGCGGTGACGCAACCTCCGGAAGCTGGCCGCCAAGGTTGTCCGGTATGGCAAGGTTGGGATCGACATCGCGGATCATACGCCCACCGAACATCACGCCACCTTCGCGCGCGCGGAACTCCGTAATGCGCCTCTCTACCTCCGGGCGGAAGTGTCGCATCAGACCCTGGATAGGCCATGCAGCTGCATCACCCAACGCGCAGATGGTGCGGCCTTCGACTTGTTTACTATATTAGGGTGAGAGTATGATGTGTGATGAGATCGCTAGGGATAGGAAGTGTCGAGTTGTACGCACGTTAGTTCAAGTAGCATATCAATTTCTCGTTGGTGTCCGCGGCCTTCGACAAAGCGGTTCATCATGTTCATCATCCATGTGGTTCCCTCTCTGCAAGGTGTGCACTGGCCGCACGACTCGTGTTTGTAGAACTGTGTGTACACAGATCAGAGAGAACGATAGACGATGTGAAAGGGGAATAACCAACTTGGGCGAACCGAGCAATAGCTGTGACAATATCAGTCGATTTGTCCATCACGATGACGGCACCAGTGCCGAGACCCGACTGAGCATCCTTCAGAGAGTCGAAATCCATCCTATAGGCAGTGTCAGACGAGTGAGAAAACAATGACGCATTGCATACTCACAAAACTTCTTCACATTTCGGCTTCGGGAGTACAGGCACGGAGCTCCCACCAGGAATGATTCCGAGCAAGTTATCCCAGCCGCCGCGGACGCCTCCAGCGTGCTTCTCAATGAGATCTTTCAAGGGAATACTCATCTCTTCTTCGATGACGCACGGATTATTGACATGTCCACTGATGCAGAATAGTTTTGTGCCCTGATTGCGTTCCCGACCAAAACCCGCGAACCAGCTTGCACCTCGACGACAAATCGTCGGCGCAACAGCAACAGTTTCCACGTTTGCGACCGTCGATGGGCAGCCAAAGAGGCCAACATCCGCGGGGAACGGCGGCTTGAGGCGCGGCTTGCCTTGTTTGCCTTCCAGACTTTCGATGAGTGCCGTCTCTTCACCGCATATGTACGCGCCCGCTCCACGATGGAGGTAAACATCGAACGCGTAACCAGAACCGCATGCATTCTTTCCGAGGAACCCGGCTTTGTATGCCTCTGTTATGGCCTGTTGAAGATGGTTGGCCTCCTGGACAAACTCGCCACGGATGTAGATGTATGCTGCGGTCGCGTTCATGCCACGTCCAGCAACGAGGCAGCCCTCTATGAGTTTATGGGGATCACCGCGTAAGATTTCGCGGTCTTTACATGTGCCAGGTTCTCCTTCATCGGCATTGACGACGAGGTAGCGGGGTCTAGAATATGAGGTCAGCTCACAGCAAAACAGCAAGTCGCGGACTTTACGCACCTCGGATCTTTCTCCCAGCCAGGCTTGTTCATGAAACTCCACTTTAGTCCACTTGGGAAACCGGCACCCCCACGCCCACGCAAACCAGAGTCCTTGATGGTCTGGATGATCCATGAGTCCCCCTTGCTTAGAATATCTTTTGTCCTATGCCAGTCGCCACGAGACTGGCAAGCATATAAGACCACAAAAGCTGAGGAATCAGGGAAAAAAAACCGTACCATGGCGCCTTTGATACCGTGGTCATGTCGAAGATAGGCGTTTGTGAAGATACGGTCTTGGTCCTTCAGTCCCCCATATCGCCGAACAGGTGTATCCTGTACAGTGGCCAAATGTCTTCGACCCAGAGGCCGCGCAAAGCCTAATAGGCCGTTAAACACGCACCAACAATATGATTTGAGATACTCACGCGCTGGTCTCGTAGCTTTGAGCATCTGTCAATGTACAACGAATAAAGACGACATGTCCGAGGGCCGTTGTCCCACATCTTCGATTATATAATCAACGGAATTTGCCGGCCATGTCAATCAACCGATACTTGAACGGTGCCATTCTATCAGTCTGCGTGCCAGATATGAGCCTCTTTGCTTGACATTCTCCAGCCACAGGATGCTCATGTTATCCTTGAGGGTCCCACAGGTGCTAGGAAGATCCGAGGCGCTATGCCAAGACTGTTCGATCACTTTCTGTAATGTCCAACTGCATTTCGTTCAGCACGATACAGGACTAGCGGGGGACTATTCTAAAACCCTCATTTCTGGGGTCCGACATGTGGGAAATTTCAACTCGACCGTGACCTAGAACTCGAGTGGTTTGCCCATGATGAGGATATGATCATATGTCCCTTTCCTCTATACCAAAAGCGACAACAGTTTCGATCATCATTTTGGCCATGGTTTGGCACTGGAGGACCTTCCTATCACGATCGGACTGTCATCCAATAGTGGATGACATCTACGACTACCTGTGAGGAAAGACTAGGAAGGGTATTGATGAGTTTGCATCCAAATTTACTTGAGCATGTGGCTGTGGTCCTCGGGTGCAAGGACGAACGTGCAGAAGGTACATCTGACCCAGAAGCAACACCTTTAGACAGGATTCTCGTTCTCCGAAGTTTCGACGCCGAACGAACATAGGGTACTCCTTACAAGGTTTGTTCAGCTCGCGGGGCTTACACTGCGTTGGTTGAACTATTACGAAATATCAAACGGGGTGACTGTTATTCGTATTGACGGATGGAGGAGTAAAAAAAAGGGGGTGTGCCAGAAAAAAAAAAAGTGGGCGCATTACTGTGACGGTCGCCACATACACGAGAAAACAGGAATGGCGTATTTAATTTACGCCGCTGACATCGTTGGCGACCAGATGGCAGGGACAGCGTTCCCTTCGAACTCCAATTTGTTCAGGCCCTGACCATGGACTCCATCAGTGCTACGCCGCGGAAGGCTATGCCCCTCACGTCGTTTCGTCTATGGGAACCATGCCGGCACAGGCGTGGGTAATGGTGTGGGTCGAATACCCCAACGAAAAGAGGGTCAAACCCGCCTTGGTGCCAAGGACCGACATTCATGGCCCTGCGAGATCACTACTCCCGTTGATGGCTTCCTGGCGAAGGGTTGGGGTAATGGGACACCAACATAACTTTTGTGAATAGTCTGCGTGGGCAATGCGATATGATCACTTTGACCGGAGAGGAGAGTTCAAGAACGTCTTTTCTCTAGATACAAAGATAACTATCTAGAAAACGTCCTCCTTAGACAATTCAACCCAACCTTAAAGACACTCACCGAGCACTGCCGCTGACATACAGGATGAAACTTGATGACACCTCACCTTTACCGATGTCAGAGGTCCCAGCACGAACAGGTCAATATGAATACGGCCGCCCTTTCGATATCACCCTTGGATTGAATACTACTTGTTGAGACCGTCATACGATGTCACGAGGCGAGTAGGGGGTCTTGGACCACAGCACCAAGGCAAGACCGACTGTGACCGTACGCGTGAGAACAGATTTCCGAAACGAGAAGCAAGGCATCATGCATCAAACGGCCTCTCGACGGCCCCATTCAGCACCTTCTTCGTCACCAACACGTGCGTTCTGCCCTCTCCGCGCATTGGATACGATCTGTTCCCTAGGGGCACAGGCACCAAGGTTCTAACCGTAACCGTACCAAGCAAGCACAGGTTTTACCCAGCAGCGTGGCCATCAAGAAGTCACATGGTCCCCTCCCCAGCCCCAGCAGCTCTAGTGTTGTTTTTGTTTGTTCCCGTGCAATGGGTAGCGCCGACGCAATTCGAAGCACAAACCCCTCGAGCTGGGTGTGACCCATCAAAAGGGGTGACCACCGTGGGGGCGCGTGTGGGGTGGGAGTGTCACGGGTAAAAGTGAGGCAGGACAGAAGAGGGGCGAGTTTTGTGTGTGTTCACACACGCAACTTTATCCAGTAAGCAATACAGTGTTGTCCTTTCCACCTTCCACCACGGCTGGATCAAGATAGGTGTTGATGGTACCCTTTGAGGTTACTCCCTCCACCACCACGGGACCGTACAAATCAAAAAAAATTCACCCCAAGGGGAAGAGTGGGCAAATTCAGGCGCGCGTTTACTTGGTGAACCGAGCCGCAGATTAGCTCGAACCAGTCCTTGTTACCGTGTGGGGTACTGTAACTTATGCGGTTGCCCTCCCGGCAGCGGCATAATACATGGCAACACATCCAGTGGGTCCGCGGCATGGCATTCAGACGGCTAGAAGGGCCACAGGTTCTCAGATTCGGTAAAAGCGAAGCACCTGGCAGACAAACAATTCGGAAACTTTTTGCCGTTTCCACAAGCGCGTGGTTTGGCGCACGCGCAAACGCTCGCAAGGGCGGCGGGCGTTCTCTTGGTCTATAAAACTTACTAACCTTGCGATGGCGCCATCAGGTGGAGTGCTTGACACTTGGCGCAGCAAAAGAGTGTGTTTCGGCTGACGCAACGATTGCGCGATCCGATGAGCGCCATATGAGAAGACGAAGACGAAGAAGACAGAGAAGACGAAAGCCAGCCCTCAAGATGAGGCCATGAGGCATGACTTTACCGCTCACGCGCCGTGGAGAGCCTGTGGGGCCTTGATGTACATCGGCAGCAGTGGCCGCTGCCCTGGCGTGACGACTGTGGCACAATACGTGTCGCATTTATCGGTCTAATGGATCTATAGAGCTTGTGAACTGACCGTTCCTTATTACTTGCTGCTGATCACGTAACCGCATTCGGTATACGTGGATCATGTCGCTTTCAAAGGGGTTCTTGAAGAGACGCCAGGGGTTGTTTATACGCGTTCAGTTGAGCTTCTGAGGTCTAGCATAGGCTCCTAGACCAGGTCTGGAATCGGAGTTGTTGGAGGGAGAGACGGGTTCTGTGATGTGGTCGGGATCCCCGGGAGCTCGGGCCCGTCGTTTGGGTGGAGAACATGAAGAGAAAGACTCGGATGGGGGACTCGGGGTGTGTGAAGTGGGGACTCGGAAGCGCAGGGGCAGTTCGTTTCAGATCAGGGTCAGAGTCTGTCCTGATCGTACGATAGGAAATTTACCAGAGATACGACGGTCTATATAGATACCACCGGCACCACCTTCCGCACGCACGCAGCTACAGCGAGGTCATCACTTTGTATTTTTTTTTTACTTTTTACTATCTCCTCCGAAACAACCCGGACCCACGTGCGTTTTTGGGTTGTCCCATCCCTCCTTTTTCCGGTTTGCTTATCGCGAAGCCAGGGCGAAGATGACGGAAAGCACGCCCTGTCCGCTGGTCGGGAGATACGCGAACCATGCTCAATAAAATAAAACGTCATCCGAGTCGTCACTCGGGTACTCGAGGCGAGTCTCTATGGCACACGCAGCGAGTAATAAATAGATTACGCGATCGGAAGGCGAATTCGCTCGACTTCTTTTTGCTATCAGCTGACGTATGTTTTACTCGTCTAGTGGGCTAATCAGAGATACCATTTGTCGAAAGTCGTGAACTATGCGTGATAAGGCCTGCCCATGATGCTATATCCGAGTCACTGCACGCAACGCCGAGATGGCGCGTTGTGTTGTTTGCCGGAGACGCCCGGCGATAGTAGGGTTCAGGACAGGTATTTTAGTGACCAAGTGTGGCCAAGTGGATACGCAATAGTAAGCCATTGTGACGAACGTGTTCTGAATGCCCTGTGTGAAGATGATGAAACTCTAAAAGAAAATGAACGTGCGGGTCGACTATGAGGGGTGTGGCCTAAGAAATTAAGGACCTGAGAAAGCGTGGGTAACGACAACCCGCGCAATTGGCCCCGAGAAATTGATCAACGACGCCCTCCCGGACCCGGGGCTGGTTTACGCCAAGGGACCACGCAACTCATCGGAGTTTATACAATTTACCAAGCCAAGCCATCCAAGAACCAAAATTACTCCCGATCTTGGAAAGAGGCTCTTGTTGTTTTTAAAGGGGGTGTGATCGTTGCGGCCGAGCCGAGTAGAGAGATATGAGAAGGACGATCTTTCATCAAACGATGCGAAGGGATGACGCATATGCGGCATGGAACGTCGATCCCACGGTGTGGGAGGTGGCAGATCATGCTATCGTGCGGCGTGTGTTATTCCAGGGCACGTGAACCCGTCGGGGCTATGACAGGGTAGAAAGGAAAATACCAAAAGAAAAAAGGGGGAGGGATGCTTCCATCACGGAGACGGGGGTGCGAGAAGGAAGCAAAAGAGGGTGCACGGGTTGCCTGCAGACGTTGGGAAACGAGGCTGGGCTGCTCTGCACGCACGTTCACACGAGAGCACAGCCAAGCCGCGTCATACGCGCATGGCATATAGAACAGAAAAAAGAGGGTTCCGTGGGGGAGAAGGAGGCGGAGAACGACGGGGGGGCATGGGGGGAGATAAGAAATGAAAGAGAAGAGAAGCCAACTGAGGCGCGCCGATGAAATCCGAGGAACTGTAGTGGCGTCTCCGTTGGACTTTGTCAAGCATGCGTAATGGCGAGAGAAAAAGGTGCTTTATCAGCAAGGGG
>Ga0137358_10001266_pt1 | contig 13424 bp, 11 predicted proteins | sample Mad1_20_16metaG_FD_105551 | JGI IMG/M metagenome (GOLD analysis project Ga0137358, IMG submission 105551) | Vadose zone soil microbial communities from Angelo Coast Range Reserve, California, USA - Mad1_20_16 metaG | ecosystem: Environmental > Terrestrial > Soil > Vadose zone | place: USA... | reverse complement strand
GCTTCGGCGCCATCGGCTGCGGAAATAGGAATCACGGTGTGTCCCGCCTTCATAATCGTGCGTGCCGTGCTTGTCCGTAGTAGTTTGCTATTTCCACCAGCAAGATGTCTGCATTACTCCACCTGAATCCTTTGATTCGCTGCGAGCTTTCTGTTCAGGCTGATGTTGTCACCAGCCGGTTCCACTCGATTCCGACCGTTCCTTTTGGCTTCGTACAGGGCGACGTCCGCTTGATTCAGAAGACGTTCCACATCGAGATCTCCAGAGTTCGAGACTGCTATACCCATGCTGACAGTCACAGCACGTTCCTTCCTCGCTGTCCTTATTGGAACTGCTCCTATGGTCATCCGGATCTCGTCGGCTCGGAACAGGCCTGCTGCCAGATCGCAGCCTGGAAGAACGATCAAAAACTCCTCTCCCCCATATCTCCCGACGCTGTCGTAAGGGCGAAGAGAGGAACGCAGTCGGCGAGCAACTTCCTTGAGAACGTCGTCTCCAAAAGGATGCCCGAGTTCGTCGTTCACCGCCTTGAATCGGTCTACATCGATCAGGGCAATTGCGACTGGCGTTTTCTCCCGCTTCGCCCGGGCCAAGTCCCTTCGTAGAGTGTCCATGAGTTCCCCGCGATTCTTCAGTCCGGTCAGGGAATCGTGAGTGGCGGAGTACCGCATGCCCTCACGTGCAGAAATCAACTCGGCCTGGAGATCCAGGATTCGACGACCGACCATCAGGCGTGCCTTAAGTTCCAATTCATCAAACGGTTTGACCAAGAAGTCGTCAGCCCCGGCGTCCATGGCGCTTAACAGGTCCTCGCGCCCATCTTTGGCAGTGAGGAGAACGGTGTAAACGTAGGATTCGCAAGCACCCCTCTGTCGCAGTCGTCGACACACCTCGGTGCCGTCCATTTTCGGCATGACCCAATCCATCAGGGCGAGCTTCGGACTATGCGCCTGTTGCAGCAACGTCCACGCCTGCAAGCCGTCCGCGAGAGAGACCACCTCGAAGCCCCATTCGCGAAGATGTCCGGCAATCAACCGTTGGTAGACGGGCGAGTCTTCGACCAACAAGACACGGTTGTCTGATTTGCTATCCAAAGTCACCCGGGCAACAAGCAAGCACGCGAGTGGCCATAATGTGCTGAAGCCAAGTACGAGGAATTTGTTTTAGATAGGGAATTACGGGTTCTTATCGTGTCCCAATCCCGGACATTAATCCTGGACAGCTCAGACTCCACGTACGTTCTGCTGTTCCAAGATCCATTAAACAAGTCATCTTCGGCCGCGCCTAGGAACTTAACTAATTCTCAGTGCCTATATTCCGGCATTCCTATCCCACTTGGCACTGACAGAACCCTGCCCTGTCAATGTTTTGTTTTCAAAGGATTGCGACAGGTCGGGGGGACCTGGCGGCGCACAGGTTGTGAAGGAACGGGATTGGGGCTGGCGATCACCAAGCGCCCGGTGGAACCACGGAGCCTATGCGGAGGGAGACATCAAGGAAGACGAAAAAAGGGCTTGACATGTCTAGTAGTGTTATAGTTAAGTATAACAGTAGCTTGCTGCAGTTAATCGCTCGCCAACCGAATACGCAGGAGAATGAACATGAAATCCCTCGGTTTTATGCTGTCGGTTGTCCTGATATCGCTCTCCACCGTGGCTTTAGCACAGTCGGACGCGCAAAAGTCCTTCGACAAACTGAAGATTCTGGCGGGTATATGGAAAGGCCCTTTGACGACCGACCCGGCGCAACCCGACCTACCCAATCTCGGGTGGGTTTCGTTGCGCGTAACTTCCAAGGGAAACGCGCTCGTGCATGAGATGAAGGAGCCGGGAACACCGGACGACCCCACTAAGGACGATCCAATCACTATGCTGTACCTGGACGGGGACCGCTTGCTCTTGACGCACTATTGTGACGCAGGAAACCGGCCTCGCATGGTGGGCAAGATCTCGCCCGACGGAAAGACCGTGGAATTCGATTTTCTCGACGTCGCCGGTAGCACGCAATACGGACACATGCACCATGCGGTGTTCACCGTCCTCGACGCGAACCATCGCACCGAGGACTGGACATTCATGATGGAGGGCGATAAACCAGTGCACGCTCACCTCGACTTGCAGCGAACAAGATGACGGGTCGGTATCTCTCGCGGGGGCTATTTGGAAAACAGGATGGACCGTGAATGGAACGACAATCAGCCGATTTACCGGCAGCTTCGCGACCGTGTCGTCGCGATGATACTCGATGGAGTTCTCAAGGAAGGCGATCCGCTGCCCTCCGTGCGCAATGTGGCGGCGGAATATCGTGTCAATCCGCTCACGGTTCTCAAGGGCTATCAACAACTGGTAGACGAGCAGTTTGTCGAGAGCAAACGAGGTCTCGGCATGTTCGTCAAGGCTGGCGCGCGCAGTCTGCTACTGCAGGGCGAACGCCAGAAGTTTCTCGCCGAGGAATGGCCCAGGGTGCACGAAACCATTCAGCGGCTCGGCCTGAACGCGGAACAACTCCTGGATGCGGCCGCAAGCCGCCGGTCGTCGCCGCAAGCCGCACAGTCGAAAACCGAAACGGAGGAGCGCTGAATCCATGACATGCATAGAAGCCCGCGGCCTCCGCAAGGCCTTCGGCACAACCATCGCGCTCGACGGCGTCGATTTGCGTGTTGAAGACGGCCGCATCCTCGGAATCATCGGTCCCAACGGCGCAGGCAAGACCACCGCGCTCAACGCGATTCTCGGCCTCACCCCATATCAGGGACAGCTGAAGGTGCTCGGGCGCGATCCCTGGACCGAGCGTGATCAGCTCATGTGCGATGTCTGCTTCATCGCCGATGTGGCGGTACTGCCGCGTTGGATGCGGGTTTCGCAGGCACTCGACTACGTCGGCGGCGTGCATCCGCGGTTTGATCGCGCGAAGGCCGAAGGTTTTCTTGCGAAGACAACCATCCGCCACACCAGCAAAGTCCGCGAATTATCGAAGGGCATGGTGACCCAGCTGCATCTCGCTCTGATCATGGCGATTGACGCGAGACTGCTGGTGCTGGACGAGCCGACGCTTGGCCTCGACATCCTGTATCGCAAGCAGTTCTACGATTCACTGCTGAACGACTACTACGACCACAGCCGCACCATCGTAGTGACGACCCATCAGGTCGAGGAGGTCCAGCACGTCCTCACTGATCTGATGTTCATCGATCGCGGTCGAATCGTGCTCAATTGCAGCATGGAAGAATTCGAGTCACGCTATGTGGAATTGACGGTGAACCCCGAACAGGTTGCAGCCGCGAGGGCTCTCCAGCCGATGCACGAGCGCCAGGTGTTCGGGCGCAGCATCCTCCTGTTTGATCGCGTTGATCGCCAGCAACTCGCCGGGCTGGGCGAGGTACGCACACCCGGCATCGCCGACTTGTTTGTCGCCGTGATAGGAAATCAGAACGGCCCGACCCAAGGAGTGGCCAGATGAATACTCCATCGAATGCTGTGCCCGAGTCTAACTCCGAGGCACAAGTAATCGCGCCCACGGCCACATCCGTGACTCGGCCCATGTATTGGTCAATTCGCCGCGAACTATGGGAGAACCGCTCGATCTACATAGCGCCGCTGGCCGTCGCCTGCCTCACTCTGTTCGGCTTCGTGATCGCAACCATCGGTCGTGGTATGGCGACGCACAACCTGGTCCAGCGGCAAGCCGTACTCGAAGAACCCTACACCTTCGCCACGGGTCTGATCATGGCTACGGCTTTCATCGTCGGAATCTTCTACAGTCTCGAAGCTCTGCATGGCGAGCGCCGCGATCGCAGCATCCTCTTCTGGAAGTCGCTGCCGGTCTCCGATCTCACCACCGTGCTCGCGAAGGCGAGCATCCCGCTCGTGGTTCTGCCACTGCTCACGTTTGCGATCGCCGTTATCACGCATTGGATCATGCTGCTGCTGAGCACCCTGGTATTACTGGGGAGCGGCCTGAGCGCCGCGACGCTTTGGAGACAGGTGACGTGGTCCCAGATGATGCTCCTCTACCACCTTCTGACCGTGCATGTGCTCTGGCATGCGCCCATCTACGCCTGGCTGCTGCTGGTCTCTGCCTGGGCGCGGCGCATGGCCTTTCTATGGGCCGCATTGCCGCCGCTCGCCATCGGCGTCCTCGAGAAGATTGCGTTCAATACTAAGCATTTCGCCGCCATGCTGGGATACCGCTTCAGCGGTCCGGAGGCCTTCAGCTTCACTGCGCCGGGTAGTTCCGCGATGCATCCGATGTCGCACCTCGAGCTGGGGAAGTTCCTGAGCGCCCCGGGTCTATGGACAGGGCTGGTGGTCGCCGCGATATTCCTCGCCGGTTCAGTCCGGCTCCGCCGCTATCGCGAACCGATCTGATTCGCCGGGGCATTCGATTTTTTGGGTTGCAACAAGGAGAAACCAGTATGAGTACCGCAGTATTGACGAACCGTTTGGATCTGGATTCCGTGGCGGACAGCTCATTGAAGGCGGCCGCGCGATTTTGGTTTGTGGTGACCGTCATCGGCCAATTGATGTTCGCGTTCGCGGTAGCGTCTTTCTATGGTCTTACGGCGTTGCGAGGGGACTTCCACGGGTGGAGTAGATTCATAAGCCGTGGTTACGTTTCTGGCGACACCCTGGGCAATCTCGCCGTCGTCATGCATGTCGGCTCGGCCGTCGGCATTATGCTCGCTGGAGCGCTTCAGCTGATCCCGCAAATCCGGAACCGCTTTCCCGCCTTTCATCGCTGGAACGGGCGCATCTATATGCTGACTGCTGTCAGCCTCAGCATAGCTGGTCTCTATATGACTTGGATCCGGGGAAGCGTTGGCGACATTTTTCAACACCTGGGCAGCAGCCTTAACGCAGTCCTGATCATGCTCAGTGCCGCTATGGCACTGCGTTACGCGTTGGCGCGCGATTTCAAAACACATCGCCGCTGGGCGCTTCGCTTGTTCCTTGTGGCAAGCGCCTCATGGTTCCTCCGATTAATGTTTTTTTTGTCATTACTCCTCTTTGGCCCCGTCGGTTTCGATCCGACTACGTTTCGGGGTCCGCTCCTCACTTTCCTGTCTTTCGCGTCATACCTTCTGCCTCTAGCCGTTCTTGAATTGTATTTGCGAGCGCAGGACCGCGCCGGCACGCTAGGCCGCATGGCTACGGCCGTGGGTCTTTTTGTACTCACACTCGCAATGGTCGCGGGAGTCTTTGCAGTCACTATGGCCATTTGGGTGCCACAGGTTAAAGCCGCCTACGATCCCCGCAAATCCATTGCCGAAACTCTTTCGGCAACCATCGCCTCCAGCGGCATCGATCAGGCTACGAAGCAATACCACGACTTGAAGGCCGCTGAACCTGCCACGTACAACTTCGATGAGAACGAACTGAACAGCTTGGGCTACCAACTCATTCGCTCGAAAAAGTTCAAGGAAGCGATCCGCGTTTTCCAGTTGAATGTCGAGGCCTATCCGCAATCCAGCAATGTCTACGACAGCCTCGCGGAAGGTTACATGGACGACGGCAACAAGCTCCCGGCGATCGCCAACTATCAAAAGTCCCTGGAGCTAAACCCGAAGAACCGCGGTGCCGTCGAGATGCTTCGGAAACTCAACGCCCCCTAATTAGCTCTGGCAAGCGTTTTGATTGCCCACCGTGCATCTGAGCGCGTACTGTGCATTGTTTTCTTCGTTCGTGGGTGACGATTTTGCCATTGGCTAGCCGCCGCGACGCCGGATCATGGTGCACCGCCGCACCTCCTCTCGCGGCAGCAACGAATGGTAGCTGGTATCAATCCGCCGGAAGGTCGTTAGATCGGGGTGGTCTGAGAGAGCACAAGGCCCTTGAAATTACGAAGCTCTTGCAGGAAATGCGATTTAAGGAAGCAATCCGGTTGACTCCGGTAGTGTCGGCAAGACCACCGTATTCACCACCGAGGGGTCATCTCGCAGTTTCATGTATACCGGAGTGCCATCGATGCGGGGAACGCGCACACTGGTTTCCGCAAAGCCTATCGGAATTGATACCGTGTGTTTGAATTCCGAATCGGCAGCGACCGAATCGATCAGGAAGAGCTTCGCGCCGATCAGCGTGCATTGCTCATCAGGCTTGGCAGGACAACGGATCTCCTTTAAGGAGGGCGTCCGGACCAGAGTCACCAGGGGCTGCCAGTCTCCCTTCGCTCCGGTCGCGTCGACCGGGCGGAATCGAAGTGGGCCGAAAGCGGATACCCCAAAGCTCTTCAGCGGATCAAGCGTTGCCAAAACGTCGTCCACATCCTGCAGTACTAGGTCGCCGTCGGCTACGCTCAAAAGCACGGTGAAGGAGTTGTCCGCGGCCGCAACTTCGATCTTTTCGGTTCTCAGGAAGGTCTTCGGAATTTCGGTGTGTAAAGAAAAAACCAGCCGTCCATCCTGGGGCAGATCTTCCGGATTTTCCAGTTTAACCGGAGAAGGATTGGCACCAGGTTGTACGGTTTTATTGACCAGGGTTACTTTGGGACGCGCCGGAGCCACGGCGGCCGGAACCTCCAAGGTTCTCCCGTCCTTGAGGCTGACATGTGCGGTCAACGCCGGCTCTGACTGCCCGGCGAAAGCGGGACTGGAGGCAGACAATTCCAGTTCGTCTTTTTGCTCTGCGCGGGAGAGACGTCCTGGAACAAAGCGAATTCTGTCCAAATCGAGGCTGGCCACTTCGTCGAGCCGGGTTCCAGTCAGAATGCCTTGTTGATCGCCGGCACTGATGGTGAAATGGTCCATGTGCCCTGGTTCGGCGTAGGCGTTCAGTGATACTTCGTCAGGTTGATTCAGTCCAAATTCGCTTACCAGAATGGCAGTTCGGCCGGGGGGAGCGTTCTTCAGAGGGACTTGGACCTCAAGTTCGTTAGGTTTTGCCAGTTTCCAACTTGCTTTTGCGATTGTGCCTTCCGCATTTCTTACGCTGACTTCCTCTACACACGCGGCGTTGTTGGACTGCAAGTGCAACAAATCCTCACGACCAACAATAAGCGCGCTCTGATCCGCAGACGGTACTTTCCATTCCGATGAATGCGCGCTCTGCAGGTTGAAGGCGGGACCGGCGAAGGTTTGAAATCCCCAAGAACCATGCAGCGTTGCTCGGACCGGGCCGCTAACCTGATGCCCTGAAAGAGCGTGTGCATCAATCAAGAAGCCGCCACGCATCGCATCGGCGGTCGCAGGCAGTTCGATGACGGAACCCGCGTCCGTGTGCACCGCGAGAGTGAAATCGTGCGCCAAGGAAGTGGAGAAAACCAGGGGAGCACCTTCCACCGGAAGCATCAACGATGGTCTTTGCAGACAAGAGACCTGATTTGGATCTACAGGGCGAAGAGGCGGGAACTGTGCAGCTTCGACGGCCGGCAGTCCGGCTACGAGAACCGACTTGGGCTTGAGAAAGGAGGGAGGATTGTTCAGCTTCAGGTTCAACTGATCGTCTTTGGCTATCGCCAGAGCAGGTATGTACTGGTAGGTGGCTGTGTGAAGATTGCCGAAAATTCGAGCGACGTCAACGATGGCACCCACGTACGGACTGTAGTACCCTCCACCGGCCAATCTTGTGTTGCTGAGTTGTCCGATCAAATCCGAAGAGGCTCCTGAGGTAAGAGCCGCAACCATGGATTGGCTATGACCGTCGTCGAGTACCAGTTGATCGCTGTGCTGAGTTAAGCAAGAGGTCTGCTGTTCGACAGGCTTCTCGAAGCATTGCGCATCCAGCTTAATGCTTAAGCTGCGGGCCAGCAGAACCGACCGGTCGTGCAGTGCCGAAGGATCCGTGTCCGAGGTTTGTTTGATGGCGTTGATGTAGTGATCCAACCGGGAACGATCCAGGTTCGCCTGATTCAAGTCCTGAGATGCCCTTACAAAAACTCCGGGCTTGCCCTTCACAGTTGACCGCAGAGTGCTGAAGTCTCCACCCGACTCCGGAGCGAGGAATAGCAAAGCCTGTTGCGCATCCGGTGGCACAACAATGACAATGCCCTCTTCCCGTACTTTCTTGTTCCAGGTTTCCGCCTTAGTGAACCAGGAATCGGGCGGAGGATTCGTCGGGCCGCGGAGAAATGCTGCGACCAACAAGTAGTGAGCTGACTGGTTCTGGGGAAGATCCGGATGTACCCAGATCCGGTCCCCAGGCTGCAAGTTCGGAACCCGAGAAATGGGTAGAGTCTTGCCGTCCCTGGTCACTTTGACCTGAATACGTGGTCCCGATAGATCAAACGCTGCTGTATCCGCACGGGCACAATTTAGGGAGGTGAACAGGAGTAAGACGAACAGCCGGGATCGGGAAATCATCTCTTCCAGAGCGCGCAGGGAATAGGTTCCCTCCGATTTTACACCTTGAGAACCTGGGTTCCCGCACACTAGTTCATATTCATCCCAGCTTGAGGTTCATCGCAACTTGATGCGAGCAATGCCGGTATTCAGGTTGTCGGCCGAGACTCGACACCATTCCTTCGCATTCGGGCGCTAGACGGAACCTGAAACGTCGCCGAGCTCTACAGAAAGTTCATCAGCGCCTCTATGGTCTCTTTCGGTCGTTCTTCCAGTACCCAATGCCCGGTGCCGGCAGGACCACGACCTTGGCGTCCGAAACCAGGAGAATCATTTGCTGTCCCAGCAAGGCCCGGTTTGCCTTCCCCGCCGATCGCAAGTACCGGCATCGTCAGCTTGGCTGGGAAAGTTCTCGAAAGTCTTTGGGCGGCCTGCTGAAAGAAACGAAATAAGCCCAGCCGGCACGCGTGCGTCCTGGACGAGCATAGGCCGCAGTGTAGGCGGCGCGATCAGACTCGGAGATAGAGTGAGTCTTGTCGGCCGCGAAATCGTTCCGGTCGTGTTCGAAGTACGTTCGTCCACGTCCCCGCACTAGCGCTTCTGGTGTCGGACGGTTGAACTACGCGGCATAGGCATAGGCAACCATCAAACCGATGTCGTGGCCAACGACCCGCGCTTTTTCAACTCCCAGCGATTTAACCGTGTGTGAACGCGAATGGCCCAGTCTTCATGTCCAGGCGGTTTGCCGGGATTTCCGAGTCGCCGATCCCGGGCAGGTCGGGCACAATAACAGTGAATCTTGGAGCCAGAAGGGGAATGATCGGCCTCCACATTCGTGAAGTCTGCGTATACCCATGGAGCAGAACAACGGCTGGGCCTTGGCCGGCTGTCAGGGAGTGCAGCTTGAGCCCCTCCACCGCCACGCTGTGCGAAACGATCAACTTGGCGGGTTTAGCCCCTTGGGCAATCACGGGTACTGCCGATGCTACGAGCAGGTTCAAAAGCGAAACAGAGGGAAGAGGCGGTTCCAATGGCTCTGCAATGCGTCCCTCCTGTTGAGAATGCGCGAACTCCTCACGGAGCCGGCCGTTTGATGGTTGCAATTCTGCTAAGCTGAACAGCTTAATTACCGAAACCGAGGGAGCCAACCGTGCAAGTCGTGGCCGGAGTAGATCTGGGCGGAACTGCCATCAACTATACATTAGTGAACCGCGACGAGCAGTTTCTCATCCATGGCTTGTGTGAGCATCCTGCTCTTTCGAAGCAAGGACCGGGCGTTTGTCTTCGACAGATTGCAGATGGCCTCAAGATTGCCACCGAGAGAGCAGGCGTGCTCCCTACGGACGTGGTGGCCGTCGGTCTGGATACTCCGGGTCCAGCGAGCGCAGCGGGCCAACTCAGTGCCCGAGGTTCCACAAACTTCGTACATCCGCAGTGGGCGGGTTTTGACATCCGCGACGGCCTGGCGCAAGCACTCGGCAAGCCCGTAACGTATCTGAACGACGCCAACGCGGCGGCTCTCTGGGGGCACTATGCGATCTTCGGCGCCCACAGCCGCGAGACATCCGTTTCGATCGTGATCGGCACAGGCAATGGCGGAGGCATCATCATTGAGGGAAGCGTGGTGAAAGGCAAGAACGGTTTCGGGGGAGAACTGGGACATGTGCTGATCCCGTATCAGAGTATCGCCAGGACCGAAGGCATGAAGCCGCAATGCAACTGCGGGCGAATTGGCGACCTGGAGTCACTGTGCTCGCTCACCGCAATTGAAAGAAATATCCTGCCCTATTTCCTGCCCAAGTACCCGGGCCACGAGTTGGCCAAAGTGGATCTCCATCAGGCGGCAAAGCTGGTGCGGAGTCTGGCTGATCAGGGTGACCCGTTGTGCAAGGAGGTTTTCAGAGTTCAGGCACACGCCTTGGGCCTCTTCTTCGACGAAATGGTGAACACGTTCGACCCGGACGCACTGATCGTCGGAGGCGGCGCCCTGGAAACGAGTCAGGCATTTCAAAAGTGGTTCCTGGGGGAGATCCGCGCGGCGATGCCGAGCCAGCGAGAGGAGCAGGTGGATGTCCCGATGCATGTGATGCCGAATGGCGATACCGCCGGAGCGAGGGGTGCTGCCATTGAAGCCTTAAAACTCGCACGGCAGAGCGGTCTCGCTTAGTTTCTCCCGGCGGCATTCGCCCGGACACGACTCGGTGGGGAATCGACCCTGCCATCTTGATCGTGTGCTCGAATTGGCTCAAGTGTTTGCGGGAGGATCCTGCAACTCGCGACGGCAGGTTTCGTCCCGGAGACTGGCCAGCAGCGGGACAGTGTTGAAGAACTGTCCTCCTCTTTATTTCAAGGTGGAAGAAGAGAATTCATGGATCCCCGTCCACAACAAGCTGACGAGATGTTTTGCCACGGTCTTTCCAGACCTTCCAGCCACGGAGATTTCTTCCGCGAGCCTGGGTAGTGTGCCCAACTGGGACTCCCTGGCGACCATTAACTTGGTCGCTCTTATCGAGGAGAATTCCAGATTCAAACGGAGCCTCAGGAGCTTGCGCGGCTGGTGTCTTTCCATTCCATCCTCGACTACGTGAATGAGCGGTCAGCCTCTCGGGGAGGTTCGAATGGCTCGTGATGGGGCGTCGTGGACAGTTATGGGGAGCGATTTGCACCAGGGTGTGGTTCCGTATGTCCGTCTCCGGCCACGTCTGCGTCAGGCCGGCCCCATCGTCTGACTCACTAGAGGTCTGCGTTGCGACTCATCCGATACACGCCTAAACAATTCGAACTCCTTCAGTAAGCTGCCCACAAGATTAAGGGCAACGTCTGCCTTCGTCACCGTCCGTTCGTTGATTACGACTATGCCAGCCGTGACTCCAGCAGTCTCTACCTGTTTCTGGATGATTCCGGAACCGTGCAAGGTTCAATCGGAATTGAAACCCGGCCATGTGAGTATCAATCCGGCCCATAAGCCTCGCGGTGGCGAGCAATTTCCATGCTCTACAGCCCGGTGTCGGCGGATATCTCTTTCTTCAGTGGCTGAGAAGTTATCCGATCTCGCTCGAGCTAGGCGACAGCGAAGACGCCCTTTTCTGGATCAATCGTTGACCGCACCTCAACGTTCTTGATTTCGGAATCAGATTCCGTGCGAAGCCCGAGCGATCCGCTCGGACTCTCATGGCAACCGGTCTCCGCCCCCCGCAAGCAGGTTTACCCTTTGATCTTTTTCCCCGCTGCATCCCAGGTGGCGACAGTCTTATTGAAATAGGAGTAGTTGGCAAGATGGCAGCCAATAGCAGCATTGTTGCCGAACTCTTCATTTTCGACCGTGCGTTTACGGCTCCGAACTGCATTGAAAAAGTTCGCCTGGTGATCGGCGAGATCACTGTAGCCAGGCGGCACGGTGAACGTCTCCGACTGGTCTTCCACGGCAGAGGCTAGCGGCGTGGGTAACGGGTGTTTGGCGTGCCAATCCTCCAGATACTGTTCCCGCAGGCGCTCGGGCCACCCGTAGATCGAGTAGCTCTCCGGTTGCGGTCGAGTGTCTTGCGGGGTGTACGTCAGGGTCGAATCCTTGATCACCATCGTGCCCTTCGTTCCCAAAAAGCCAATGAACTCCCCGCCGTCATTGTTCAGGTTGCAGCGCACAGCAACCCGGAAATTCGGGTAATCATAGAAAGTATCGATCAGGTCGGGAAAATCGCGGCCATCTTTCCAGCGGAATAGGCCGCCCGTCGATTGCGCTCTTTGAGCGACGGTGTTCGTACTCGTGATGAACTGGATCCCGGAAATCAGGTGGACAAACAGGTCTCCCGCGAGTCCCTCACCATAGTCCACGAAGCAGCGCCACCGGAAGAACCGAACCGGATCAAACGGCCGCTTCGGGGCGCTACCAAGAAAGGCATTCCAGTCGATCGTTTGTTCGCTGGCATCGGGAGGAATCGGGTACACCCACGCACCACTCGCGGAATTGCGATCCCAGTATGCATCGATAAAGAAAACGTCTCCCAGCTTTCCGGAGTCGTAAATCTCCTTCGCCTTTGCGTACAGAATCGAACTGACGCGCTGACTGCCGATTTGGGCAATGCGATTCGCCTTGTGCGCGCCGTCGACCATGGCAATCCCGTCTTCGACGGTATGCGACATGGGTTTCTCGCAATATACGTCCTTGCCCGCTGCGCAGGCATCTTCGAACACTTTGCGATGCTGATGATCGGTGACCGCGATAATGACTGCGTCAACATCCTTCCGGTCCAGAATCTCCTTGTAGTTCCGAGTAGCCGGCACCTCGGCCTTCTTGACTGACTCACGAGCGGCTATATGTCGGCCGTCATATAAATCGCACACGGCAACGCATTCGACGCCGGGCACCCGTAGCGACGCCTTCAGCAATTCGCAACCACGGACGCCGGTACCGATCGCTGCGAATCGCACCGTATCGCTGGGCGGGAGCATTCCTGCGGCCCGCAGCCGTGTGGGTTCCAACACCGTAGCCTTCACAGCAGCGCCTGCGGCAACGAATCCGGCGCCGAGACGCATAAAGTTGCGACGAGTTACTGAGCTCTTCTTCATTGCGATCTCCTCAGTTCCCCAGGCTTTCGTTTCTTTGTGTGCCCGATTTTCGGAGCCTCAACTGCCTAAAGTTGGTTCGAAGGCGTTGGAAGCGCCAGCGCTCTTGTACTATTTTGCGGCGAGGATTTCAAATGAAACTCTGCAATCAGGCAAAGCTTGTTGCCATTATTTTTATCTTGGCTAACTTGGTGCTGGCCGCCGCTAAGCCAGCTGACGAGGAACCGCGTTCCTGGAACGCCCAATGGATCACATTTCCAGATTTATCGGGAAGAGCGCCGGCCGTGGTGCATTTTCGCAAAGTACTCGATCTTCCGTCCAAGCCCGACCATTTTGTGGTCCACGTAAGCGCCGACAATGCGTTCCTTCTGCACGTGAATCAGGAGTATGTGGGTTCCGGGCCCAGCCGGGGCGACCTGGCACATTGGAGATACGAAACTTACGATCTCGCACCTTTCTTGCGTGCAGGACCAAATGTCATAGCGGCAACGGTTTGGAATTTTGGAGAGCACGCCGCCGCCGCGCAGATCAGCGACCGGCTAGGCTTCATGCTTCAAAGCGAAGATAAGGTTGAGACCAAATTGAG
>Ga0137358_10001262_pt1 | contig 13437 bp, 10 predicted proteins | sample Mad1_20_16metaG_FD_105551 | JGI IMG/M metagenome (GOLD analysis project Ga0137358, IMG submission 105551) | Vadose zone soil microbial communities from Angelo Coast Range Reserve, California, USA - Mad1_20_16 metaG | ecosystem: Environmental > Terrestrial > Soil > Vadose zone | place: USA... | reverse complement strand
GTTGATCATGGGCCTGTCGTGGCGGGACTGGCGCCAACTCGGAGAAGGGGCGGGACGGGTTGGCGCTGCCTCTGGCCGGGGGACGATCGCGGCCGCTGGTCTGGCGGATCGGCTGTTCCACCATTGGCGGGAGGCAAGCCGCGCCGGCAAGACTGCAGCGGCCGCCGCTTCTGGCAACGTCGATCCGGCAGCGCGGACCGTCGTGACGGTATTGCCGGACCGCCGCGAGCCGCGCCTCGACCGCCGCATGCCAAGCGCTGCCGAGGGAGAGCACGAGCGCGGCGGTCTCATCCGCTTCATAGTCCCCGGGGCGAAGCCGCTCGTTCCCGGAAAGCGCGCTGATCAGGAGCGACAACCGACGCTCGATCTCGAACCGGACGAGCGTCCAATCCTGCCCTCCCTTGATCTGTTGGCAAAGCCTCTGGCGGTGAAAACCGAAGCCGTCGACGAGGATGCGCTCGAAAAAAATGCCCGTCTGCTCGAAACCGTGCTCGAGGATTTCGGCGTGCGCGGTCAGATCGTGCAGGTTCGCCCGGGGCCGGTCGTGACGCTGTACGAACTGGAACCGGCACCCGGGATCAAGGCCTCCCGCATCATCGGGCTCGCCGACGACATCGCCCGCTCGATGAGCGCGATTTCGGTTCGTGTTGCCGTGGTGCCGGGGCGCAACGTGATCGGCATCGAGCTGCCAAACCGGAAGGCGGAGACCGTCGTTTTGCGCGAACTTCTCGGCTCCCCGATCTACGAAAATCATCCCGGGCGTCTCGCCCTGATCCTGGGCAAGGATATTTCCGGCGAGGCGGTCCTCGCCGACCTCGCCAAGATGCCGCATCTCTTGATCGCCGGGACGACGGGATCGGGCAAGTCGGTCGGCATCAACACGATGATCCTGTCGATCCTCTACCGCATGCCACCCGATCGCTGCAAATTCATTATGGTCGATCCGAAGATGTTGGAATTGTCGGTTTACGACGGGATTCCGCATCTTCTGGCCCCGGTTGTCACCGACCCGCGCAAGGCCGTTCTCGCGCTGAAATGGACGGTGCGCGAAATGGAGAACCGCTATCGCAAGATGTCGAAGCTCGGGGTTCGCAACATCGACGGGTTCAACACGAGGCTTGCCGAGGCGCAGGCCAGAGGCGAGAGCCTCGTCCGCAAGGTGCAAACCGGGTTCGATCCGGAGACCGGGGAGCCGATTCTCGAACCCCAGCCTTTCGACACGAGCGAATTGCCGCTGATCGTCGTCGTGGTCGACGAGATGGCCGATCTGATGCTGGTAGCCGGCAAGGAGATCGAGGCGGCGATCCAGCGCCTGGCGCAGATGGCTCGCGCCGCCGGGATCCACCTGATCATGGCGACCCAGCGCCCGTCGGTCGACGTCATCACCGGCACGATCAAGGCCAACTTTCCGACCCGGATCAGCTTTCAGGTGACCTCGAAGATCGACAGCCGGACGATCCTCGGCGAAGGTGGCGCCGAGCAGCTCCTGGGTCGCGGCGACATGCTCTACATGGCGGGTGGAGGTCGCATCACGCGTGTCCATGGCCCGTTCGTCTCCGATGAGGAAGTCGAGCGCGTCGTGTCGTTCCTGAAGACGCGGGGAGAGCCCGATTACATCGACGACATCACCGAAGACGACGACGCTTGCTTCGGTTTGCCGGCAGATGAGGAAGGAGGCGGTCCGGGGGACACATTGTACGCGCAGGCGGTTGCCGTCGTATGTCGCGAGGGCAAGGCGTCAACGAGCTTTGTGCAGCGGCATCTCCAGATCGGCTACAATCGCGCCGCGCGCATCATCGAGCGAATGGAAGCCGAAGGCATCGTCAGCGCAGCCAACCATGTCGGCAAGCGCGAAGTCTTGGCGCGGGGCGGCGATTGACCGCAATTGATAGCGGCGGGTGCCGGCTCCATCTCTCCGCCTAGCTACGCAACCGCGCCAGGGACGACGCGGGCCCGGGCGGAGTCAGTGGAGAATCGGGTGCAAATCAGCAAGAAAGCAATGGCGCCCACCCGACGCAGCTTTGTCAGCGTCACCTTGGCGGTGGCTACAACGCCCTTTGCGGCGCTCGCGCGCGCCGCTGCTCCGCCGACGGCTGTCGCGATGACGCCACAGGACGCAACCGACCTGCGTCGTATTTCAGCTTATCTAAACGGCATCCAGACGATGACCGCCCGGTTCCGGCAGCACTCTTCCGGTGGGGGCCCCGCGAGCGGAAGCTTATGGCTGGCCCGGCCGGGCCGGATGCGATTCGAGTACGATCCGCCTTCACCTATTCTGCTGATTGCCGATCGGTTCTATGTCTATTACGTCGACAAACAACTGGCTGAGATGTCGAAGGTCGGATTGAAATCGACCCCGGCCTGGTTTCTATTGCGCGAGCCGATAACCTTTGATGACCTTGTCGTGACGCGGTTGGAGCGCGGAGCCAACGGATTGGGGGTGACCGTCGTCGACCCGGCGGAGCCGGACAACGGCAGTTTGACAATGCTGTTCACGAGTCAGCCGCCGGCACTGCGTCAGTGGACGATCCTCGATCAGCAGCGCAAGACCACGACCGTTTCGATCTCCGATGTACAGTTCGGAGTAGCATTAGACCCTGAGTTGTTCGTATATCGGGATCCCTTCGCCACCGGCCGCCGCCAGTTCCAGCCGTGAATCCCAATTTGATGCCCGCCTGTCATGTGCCGCTCGTTGGCATTCCCACCTGCCTTCGCACGGTCAGCAAGCGCGTCTTCCACGGAGTCAACGAAAGATATCCGAGTGCCGTGATCGATGCGGCCGGGTGCCTGCCGGTATTGATTCCGGCGATCGGATCGAAAATCGACGTCTGTCAGATGCTCGACAGGCTGGACGGATTGCTCTTGACCGGGAGTCCGTCGAACGTCCATCCCAGCCATTACGGTGCCGAGCCCAGTCACCCGGAAATCCTGCACGACCCGGAGCGCGACGCGACGACGCTGCCGCTTATTCGCGAGGCGGTCCGGCGCGACCTGCCTGTCTTGGCCATCTGTCGCGGCATCCAGGAATTGAATGTAGCGCTTGGCGGAACGCTCCACCAACGAGTGCATGAGGTTCCGGGCCGCCTCAATCACCGTTCTCGGAAGGATTCTCCCGATGGCCCATATGGACCGGCGCACAGCGTCGCGCTGACCAAGGGCGGGCTCCTGGCATCGTTTGCCGGGGCTGCGGAGGTGATGGTCAATTCGTTGCATTCGCAGGGTATCGATCGTCCGGCACCTGGGCTTCGGGTGGAGGCCGTGGCGCCGGACGGACAGATCGAGGCGGTCAGCCTTCCTGATGCGCGATTTGTCGTTGGCGTACAATGGCATCCAGAACACAAGGCCCTTGACAATCCATTCTCAAGAGGTTTGTTTCTCGCGTTCGCACGGGCCTGCCAGTCGGCCCAGGCGGGCGCCGCGGCCGCCATCCGCGCGGCCTGAACGCATCCAAGCTAGTTCCGGAACGCCGCATGCAATTTTGCCCTCAGGGCATGCGCGAAATGCGGCCTTGCTTTCCTTTTGACGCACCCCATCTGCTGGCTTCGGAAGCGGAGAGGGCAGCAAACCCTCTTTAGAACGGGCCCGTCTCCCCTGTGGGCCTAGTTTCCCCCAAACGCTTCTGACATGTAGGCGCCCGGTCTTCCCCCCCGACCGGGCGCCGATGTTTTGTGCTACTCGTTGATGGTCCTGGTCCCGGGACGAACCTCTCGGATCGGCCGTAACCATGCGCCTCGTCACTTGGAACATCAACTCGATCCGCCTCAGGATGGACAATGTACGGCGGCTGATCGCGGAATGGGCCCCCGAGGTCCTTTGCCTTCAGGAGACCAAGACTCAAGACGGCCTGTTTCCGCGCGAGGCGTTCGAAGCCATCGGCTACCGATATATGCTCGTACATGGGATGAAGGGGTATAACGGCGTCGCCATCCTGTCGCGAATCCCGTTCAAATCACCTCAGATTCGTGCCTGGTGCGCCCGCGCCGATTGCCGACATGCAACGGTCGAGCTGCCCGGTGCTGTCGAGCTCCACAACGTCTACGTCCCAGCGGGTGGCGATCTGCCGGATCCGGAGCAGAACCCAAAATTTGCCCATAAACTGCGATTTCTCGACGAGTTGACCGCGTGGTTTGCGGCGGAACGGCGAGGTGGCCGCTCGATGATCGCAGTCGGCGATCTGAACATCGCGCCGCTCGAGACCGATGTCTGGTCGCACAAGCAGCTCTTGAATGTGGTCAGCCACACCCCGGTCGAGGTGGAACGCCTCGGGCTACTGCAGCGGGCGGGGGGGTTTGTCGACGCAGTTCGGCATTTCGTGCCGCCCCCGGAACGCTTGTACACGTGGTGGAGCTACCGAGCGCGCGATTGGGCAGCCTCGAACCGCGGGCGGAGACTTGATCATATTTGGGTGACGCCATCCCTCCTCAACGCGCTGGCCGAGGCCCGCGTTCACCGGGAGAGCCGCGGTTGGGATAGAGCCTCCGATCATGTGCCTGTCATGCTGACGATCGGGAACTGACGCGTCGGTAGAGTTGGTAGCGGCCGGGCAACACGCCCTGGGGTAGCGGTATCGGCTTCAGTTCAGCCGCGGCGACGGCAGGCTCGCTGGCGAGTATACCTCCTGGCCGAAGCAGCGGTGGGATCAATGGTGCGAGCTCCGCCGCGAGAGCTTGGCTCGCCGCGGAGTCGCCGGTCCCGGGGTCGAAATGAGCGAGCGCGATCCGACCCCCGAGCAACTTGCGGGCGCACTGTAAGGTATCGCGCATGTCGCCAAGGAGGAGAAGTTCGGCCGGCGGTATGCAGTCGGGATGTGCGGCGACCCGGCGCTCGCAGACATAAATTCTTCGGTCCGGGAAGAGTTGGCGCAGATGATCATAGGTCCGGCCATTACCCAGCCCAAGTTCGAGGATCTCTCCGTCCAATCCCTGGACAAGACCGGCTGCGAGGTCTAGACAAGCGCGCTGCGCCTTCAGCCGGCGGATGAAGCTGTCGAGCCGGCTCACGACCGGTCAGGCGGCGATGCCGGCCTGCTCGCGCAATCGTCTTACTTCGTTAAGCGCCGCGCTCAGTTGATTGTTGGTTGACGCTACCGTCTGCGCCAATTCCTGCATGATCGACACTGCCATTGTCGGAAATTCCCGCACCATGCGCATGAACGGCTCTTTCGAGATGCGCAGAGCGACGACGCGGTCTTTGGCACAGACGGTCGCATTGCGCGGCACGTCGCACAGGATCCCCATCTCGCCAACGAGCTCGTTGGGGCCGCGCGTCGCGACAATCACCGGACCGGCCGGCGTCTCGACTATTACGTCGGCATAGCCCTCGATGATCAGATAAGCCGCGTCAGCCGGGTCGCCTTGCCGCATCAGCGGCTTCCCAGGGTCGAAACCGATCCGCTCGCTCATAAAGGCTAGCAGCTTCAGTTTGGCAGGCTCGATCTCGGCAAACATTGGCACTCGCCGGAGCAACTCGAATTCCTGTTTGAGGCTCATCGCATTCCTCCCATCATTCTGGCGGTGCTCGTCGCCATGCTCATTCAGCGGCCATAAGCAAGGACATCAGCGACCCGTTGCCCTCAAGCTCGACCGGCGTGCCTTGTTCTTGCAGCTTGCCGTTGCTCAGCACAATGACCCGGTCGAAATTGCGGGCGAGGCTCGCCCGATGCAGTACCCAAATGATCCCGCGGCCTGCAAACTCCTCACTCAGCCCGCGCATCACTCGCGATTGCGCCTGCCCATCGAGCGCAGAGGTCGCCTCGTTGAGAATCAGAAGGTCGGGGCGCTTGAGCACTGCGCGAGCGATCCCGGCCTTTTGCCGATCGGCGAACGACAGCCGCGAGCCGCCGGTACCGACATTGTAGTCGAGCCCGACATCGATGATGGTCTGCCGAAGCGACAGCGCGTTGACGACTTCGGCGAGCACCGCAGGAACGCGGATCGGCGCATCAGCCTCGCCATAGGCAATCTTGCCAAACAGAATGTTGTCCTGCACCGAGGCCGCCGCGTTATAACGCTCGGCATCGAAGAACTCGATCTGCGCCTGTGCCTCGGCCGGCAGATCAGCCCGAAACGCCCGACGTGCCTCGAGCAAGCGTTGCTGCATCGCTTCGTCGACGACATCGAGCCGGTGGCGGGCCGGGATCAGCCTGAAGGGCAAGGAGAGGAGTTTGGCGCGATCCGCCCGCCAAAGCCCCGTCGGTCTCCCGCCACCCGAACGTCCAAGAATGGCTGCAAATTCCGGCAGATCGGTGGCGCTGATAAAGCTGAACTGCTCGAAGAACTCGTGATCGGGCGGCAGGTCGGCGAACAATTCGATCATCGTTTCGGCGACCTCCTTGCCGGCTGTGACAAGGTCATCGATCAACCCCACTTTTTCGAGAACCTGGATTACGTACACGTTGTCCGCGAGCGCCTCGAAGTCGAAAGCAGGACCGATCGGGGTTCCGAACAACAAGTTTTCCGCGACCGAGGCATTCTGATTGAACCGGTTTACGTCGTAGGTCTCGACGAGTTCGGTGATCTCGTCTTCGACCAGCCGGCGGGCGAGCGCTTGGCGGGCTTCCAGGAGCCGCGCGGCCGCTTCGCGGTTGGCTTCGGGATCAAGCCGCCAGCGCAGTCCGAGGTTGTAGACACCCTCCTCCAGGTCAAGAGCGGCTAGCACTTCGGTGATGCGCCGCGACAGCGCTTCGCAGTCACTCACTCCCGCTGCCTCGTAATCGAGCCAATCAGCGTTGATGTCGAGGTCGATATTGCCGGATTGTCGTGCCTCGTGGAGTTGCCGGGCGCGGCGTCTGGCGACCCCGCCCTCGTACTCGGCCGGTCTAACCGGACGGTGGCGTAAGCCCAGCAGCAGACTTTCGCGCAAGGTGCCAGCAAAGAAATACGGGGTGGCACCGACATAACCGATGCGGCGGCCGACCACCGCAAAGGGAAGGGTTGCAAGATCGGTCCCGCCGATCGTAATCCGGCCGCTCGTTGGCCGGATTAGACGCGCGAGCAGCAGGCCAAGCTCATTCTTGCCGCTGCCGCCTTGGCCAATGATCGCGATGTGCTGGTCGAGCGGGACGGAAAAGCTGACGGCATCGAGAACCCGGCTGCCGTCGTCCTCGGCGAGTGACAGGTTGGCGACCGACAGCTCGCCGGTGAGCCGCGCCACTCCATCAGGCTCCGCGAGCAGTAGGCGCGGATCCATCATGCCCGCAGGTTGGAATTGCTCGATGATCTGCTCGTACTTGATCCGGGAGTCCTGAAACGACTGATAGAAATCGAGTAACTCTTTCCACGGTGAAGCCACGTCTTTTTGGGCGATGAGCACCGCCAAAAGAGCACCGAAAGAGAGCTGGCCACGGATTACCAGATAGCCACCGATCGAGAAGAAAAAGAGCGGAGTCAATTGCCCCAAAAAGTTATTGAGAAATTTGACGAAGAATTTCCGCTGATAAATCTCGAAACGGATATCGTAAATCGTGCCCAGCAGATGCGCAAAACCGGTCAGTTGGAGCTTGGCAGTGTCGTTGGCGAGGATATCGGCAATTCCGGTCGCGGATTCTTGGACGCGGTCGGCAACCTGGCGGACCGTCCGCACCCGGAGCCGGTTCAGTTGGTTAACCTTGTCCTGCAGTTTCGGGATGATATAGCCCTGGACCGGATAGAGCACTACTGCGGCTAGGCCCAGCACCGGATCCTGCATGAACATGAAGAAGATGTTCGTCAGTAATTGCCCGCCTTGAAATGCAGGTGTCGCCACGGCTTCGCCGACGAACCCGCCCAGGGATTCGCATTCTGCTGTGATCATCGGAATAACCTGAGCGGATGAGTTTTTTTGAAAATAGGATAGCGGAAACAACAGCATCCGCTGATATAGCTGGTAGCGAAAGCGCCGTAGCATGCGTTCGCCAAGCCGCCCTTTGGATGTATTTATATAGTATTTGAATCCGCCATTGATAAACACCAGAGCTAAGAAGGCAGCGCACAGCAGCATCAGATAGGGGATCTGGTCAAATTGGACGCCGAGGATCGCCTGTGGGAAGTTCTTTCCCCCGATCGCGCTGTTGGTGATGGTTTTCGGAAGCACAAGCGAATAATAAAGAAACGGAAACGACACCAGCGTCAGCGCGAGCAGCATAAGCTGCTGCCGCAAGCTATACCGTAGGATAAATCGGTAGATCGTCGGCTGGAGCGCGCTCGGATCTTCTGCTTGCTCTTCCGGCGGCTCGGCTACCGGCGCCGTGGCGGGTCGCTTCTGCCACCACTGAAGAAATCCAAGCCGGTTGCGGGCTGGTCGAAGCGCATCTTCGGCCGTAGCGGCGAGCGCCGCCATTCCTTTCATCACCATGGCCTTCATCAAAAGATCATTTCGCGACAGAGCCACGTATGCAATAGTCCGCCGGCACGGTTGGACGAGAGGGGTCCCGGGTGGCCATTCGCCGTCACCATAAGCGGATACTCATTTACAGCCATGACAGCTTCGGGCTCGGGCACCTGCGCCGGTGCAGGGCGATCGCGCATTCTCTGGTCGAGGCCGATCCTGCAGTTTCGGTGCTGATCCTTTCGGGGTCGCCCATCATCGGCAGCTTCGACTTTCGGTCGAGAGTCGATTTTGTGCGGGTGCCCGGCGTCATCAAGCTGCGCAATGGGGAATATGTGTCGCTGAACCTGCATATTGATATCGACGACACACTGGCGATGCGCTCCTCGATCATCCGGCACACCGCCGATATCTTCGACCCCGACCTCTTGATCGTCGACAAGGAACCCCTTGGGCTGCGGGGCGAGGTGCGTGACACGCTGGATCTCCTGCAACGTCGTGGAACGGCCTTGATCCTGGGGCTGCGAGACGTGATGGACGATCCCGAGGCGCTCGAGAGCGAGTGGGAGCGCAAGCACGCGGTGCCCGCGCTATCCGAGTATTACGACGAGATTTGGGTATACGGGTTATCCCAGATTTGCGATCCCTTGGCCGGGCTTTCGGTCCCCCAGAGCGTGCGCCGGCGCATGGCCTACACGGGTTATCTTCGGCGCGGCGCGGTCGAGCTCCAGGTTGCACCTGAGGTCCAGGGGATTATCGGGAGCGATTTCCTGTTAGTTACGCCCGGCGGCGGCGGCGACGGCGAGCGTTTGATCGATTTGGTGTTGTCGGCCTACGAGTACGATGGCGCGATCCCGTTTCCCGCCCTGCTCGTGTTCGGCCCGTTCATGCTGCCTGAGCAGCGCGCGGCTTTCGCCGACCGCGCCTCACGGCTCAACAATGTTCGTGCGATCACCTTTAATGCGCGGCTCGAATCCCTGATGGCTCGTGCCGCCGGGGTGGTCGCTATGGGCGGCTACAACACGTTCTGCGAAATTTTGTCTTTCGACAAGCGGGCGCTGATCGTGCCGCGAACCGCCCCTCGTCTGGAGCAGTTCATCAGGGCACAGCGTGCCGCCGGGCTCGGCCTGTTGACCATGTTGCCCGAGCAGGAGGGTCGCGACCCTCGAGTGATGGCCACTGCTCTGCGCCATTTGACCGAGCAGCCTCCGCCCTCGACCGTCGACATTCCCGGTTTGCTCGACGGTATGCTGACCGTAAACCGGCTTGCGCGAAAATGGCTTGATAAGGGTCGAGCCGGATGCTTTGCAGCGCGTGAGCGTCTCGAAGCATGAGCGTCGCGCCGCCGCCATCACCGGTAGCCGGCCGCGTCGCCTTCCTCCTAAAAGGCTATCCGCGGTTATCCGAGACCTTCATCGCGCAAGAGATCCTCGCTCTAGAGCGACGCGGTCTAGAAATTCTCATCGTTTCGTTACGCCACCCGACGGATCGTGCGAGACATCCCGTCCACCGCTCAATCGGAGCCGAGCTACTTTACCTTCCGGAATACCTCTATCAGGAGCCGCTTCGCGTCTGGCACGGGTGGATGCGCTCTCGCCGGCGTCCGGGCTATCGCAAAGCGCAGGCCGCCTTCCTCGCCGATGTGTGGCGAGACCCGAGCCCGAACCGTGTCCGCCGCTTCGGTCAGGCCTTGGTCCTCGCGGCGGAGTTGCCGCCGAACGTCGACCATCTCCACGCGCATTTCCTGCATACGCCCGCGTCGGTTGCCCGCTACGCGGCGCTGATCACCGGGCTCAATTGGACGGTCTCGGCACATGCCAAGGACATCTGGACAATTCCGGTCTGGGAGAAACGCGCAAAGCTGGCCGACGCAAAATGGGTTGTGACCTGCACGGAAACGGGGCGCAGCCACCTTGCGAGCCTTGCGCCTCGCGTCGACACCGTCGCGCTCTGCTACCATGGGCTCGACTTCGAGCGCTTTCCGCCAGCGCCGGCTCGACCCCTTGGCGGGGACGGCCGCGACCCGCGAAATCAGGTCGTTCTCTTGTCGGTCGGCAGGCTGGTTGCCAAGAAAGGCTACGACGACTTGCTCGCGGCGCTGGCGCTCCTGCCTTCCGGCCTCGAATGGCGGTTTGTCCATATCGGCGGCGGGACGCTCGCAGCTGCCCTGCGTCGTCAGGCTGAGCGGCTCGGCCTCGCGCGCCGGATAGAATGGCGAGGTGCCCTGGCTCAGCCCGATGTATTGGCCGGTTATCGCGCGGCCGATCTCTTTGTGCTTGCTGCAAAGCCGGCAAGAGACGGCGACCGCGATGGTCTGCCAAACGTCCTGATGGAAGCTCAGAGCCAGCGGCTGGCTTGCCTTGCGACCGACGTGTCGGGGATACCCGAGCTGATCGAGCACGGGGTGACGGGGTTGCTGACGGCGCCCAATAACCCGGTGACGCTTGCTCAGAAGATCACCGAGCTGATCCGCGACCCCGCGAGACGCGCTGGGCTCGCGGCAGCGGGCGAGCGCCGTGTGCGCAGCCGCTTTGCCATGGATGGGAGCATCGATGCGTTGGCGCGACGTTTTCGGTTGAACCAATCCGGTCCCCCACCTCGCGGCGCACTCGATCTTTCGCCGCCGTCGTACCACGTCGCTCCGCTCGATGCCGACACAGCGATGCCGGAAGCCCCCTTTCCGCTCCTCGATGTTGTCGCCCCGCTATGGTCAGATCCAAAGCCCCCTTAGCGGTCAACCATGCGCATCGCCTTCTACGCGCCTCTTAAGCCACCCGACCACCCGGTCCCGTCTGGGGACCGCAGAATGGCGCAGCTCTTTTTCGACGCTGTCCGCTTGGCCGGACACGAGCCGTTGCTCGTCTCGCGCTTTCGCAGCTACGACGGTGGTGGCAATGCCGTCCGGCAGGCTCGGCTTGGCGCATTCGGCAGGCGGGTTGCGGAGCGCCAATTGCACCACTGGCGAGGGTCTCCGACATCCGCGCCCAACCTATGGTTCTCTTACCACGTCTATCACAAAGCACCAGATTGGCTGGGCCCGATCGTCGCAGATGGGCTCGGCATCCCGTATGTTGCGGCAGAAGCTTCGGTGGCCCCGAGACAGGCGGGGGGTTCTTGGGCGCTCGGCCATCGAGCGACCGAATGCGCGATCCGACAGGCCGTTGCAGTGATCGGGCTGAATCCTGCTGACCGAGAATGTGTCCTGCCGTATTTGCGAGACCCACGGCGCTGGGTTGCCTTCAAGCCGTTCCTGGATGCGGAGTCCTATGGCCTCGACGCTCGGCGAGAGGGCGATCCGCCTCGTCTGATAACGGTCGCGATGATGCGTCCCGGCGACAAGCTGACTTCCTACCAGATCCTTGGTGACGCTCTGTCGCGCCTGGTCGATTTGCCTTGGTCGCTGGAGGTGATTGGCGACGGTCCGGCCCGGGGCGATGTCTCGAGCGCCCTTGCCGTGCTACGAGGGCGTGTGAACTGGATGGGACCTCTTGACCGAAAATCAGTCGCAGAGCGTCTGGCCGCGGCCGATCTTTTCGTTTGGCCGGCCAACAACGAAGCCTTCGGCATGGCGCTGCTCGAGGCGCAGGCGAGTGGGCTGCCCGTGGTGGCAGGAGCAGCCGGCGGGGTGGAGGAAATCGTCGTATCCGGGACTACCGGACTGATCGTCCCCGCTGGGGACGCCTTGGCCTTCGCAGCAGCAGTGCGCAGTTTGGTCATCGATAGCCGGCGGCGTTCGGCATTCGGTGCGGCGGCTCGGCGGCGCGTTCTGCGAGACCACGATCTGCCGGTCGCCGCCCGCAGGCTCGCCGACGTGCTCGGTCGAGCCCATGCCGCTTGATATGAGCATGCAAAGGAGCCGTCCAGCCGCGGAATACCGGCTTCGGCCGCTTCGGCGCAATCCTTTCCCCGAAATTTTGTGACCGGGTCGGTCTTGTTTTACGTCCAGCACTTGCTCGGCATCGGGCATCTGCAGCGCGCTTTAAGTCTCGTTGACGCCATCGCCCTCGAAGACATCGCGGTGACCCTGGTGTTGGGCGGAGAGCCTCCCCCATGGCCCATTTTTGCGCGTGCCGAGCGCCTTGTTCAGCTCACGCCAGTCAGTGCTCGCGACGCGAGCTTCAAGGAACTCGTCGGCCCAGCTGGCCAGCCGATCGACCAAAAACTGAAGAAAAGCCGGCGAGAGGCGCTTCTCGCTGCCTTCGATGCGGCAAGCCCCGATGCCATCGTGATCGAAGCCTTTCCATTCGGGCGGCGTGCCTTCCGCTTCGAGCTCGAAGCGTTGCTCGAAGCGGCTCGAGCACGCCGTCCGCGGCCCCGGATACTCTGTTCGCTCCGCGACATTGTGGTTGTGCCTGACGAACTAACGCGCCGCCGCGACATTATCGACAGGGTGCGGGCCGATTTCGATTTCGTGCTCGTCCACGGCGATCCCGACTTCATACCTTTGGACGAAAGCTTCCCCGCGGCGTCGGAGATCGCCAACCGTTTGATCTATACTGGATATATCAGCGGGCAGGATCAACCAGACGCGACGGACGAAACTGCCGGCGCCGACGAGGTGTTGGTCTCGGTTGGCGGCGGTGCGGTCGGCGGGACCCTGCTGTCGACAGCGGTTGAGGCCAGGCGTCGCGGCTGTCTCAACGGTCTGACTTGGCGTCTGCTTGCCGGGCCCAATCTGCCTGCGGGCACGTTCGAGGAGCTGGCAGGCGGTCTGCCGGCGGGCGCAGTTCTCGAGCGCTATCGGCAGGAATTTCCGCAGATGCTGCGGCGCTGTCGTGTCTCGGTGAGTCAGGCAGGATACAACACGATCCTTAACCTCCTCGCCGCCCGCGTCCCGGCTGTGGTCGTGCCGTTCGCGTCCGAGGGGGAAACAGAGCAGCAGTTGCGGGCGGAACGATTGGCCGCCCGCGGGGTGCTCGAACTGGTCGATGAAGCCGATCTAACGCCCGACCGGCTCAGCTGCGCCATTGAACGCGCTATCGAGCGCGGCCCCCGGACGATTCCGGTGCATACGGGCGGAGCGCGGTGCGCGGCCAGCCTGATCGGGGACATAATTCGCGATCCCGCAATTGTGATCCAACCCAGCGGGATTTTATGTCGCGGTCTCCTGGCATTATGATCGGCGGATGAGCC
>Ga0137358_10001260_pt1 | contig 13441 bp, 10 predicted proteins | sample Mad1_20_16metaG_FD_105551 | JGI IMG/M metagenome (GOLD analysis project Ga0137358, IMG submission 105551) | Vadose zone soil microbial communities from Angelo Coast Range Reserve, California, USA - Mad1_20_16 metaG | ecosystem: Environmental > Terrestrial > Soil > Vadose zone | place: USA... | reverse complement strand
CGGCGACCGTGATCTCACGGATCAGCTTGGTCCACAACAGGCCGCGCTTGGCGTCCTGCCGGTTTTTCCGGTGCTGGATATTGGCCCACTTGGAATGACCGGCCATGGTCGAAACGGGTTGCCCGAGCGACGATCGCGAAGGGCCGCGAGTCTAGCAGGGCATGCGGTGCTCGTTCGCGCAACCGCCTCGCGCGCGATGCGCCCTGATCGAGGCACCGGCGGCAGCCGATGATCCAGGCAAGGGGCGCGCAACGATCCGGGGCAAATCCGGTCTGAATACAAGAGAAGGGGCGCCACGGGGGCCGCAGTGGCGGCCCTGTTGCAGCGCCGCAGCGCGGCCGGGGCCGAACCGGATATCGGCGCGGCGACGTTGCAGTCGGTTTCTGTTACTTTTTGCACAATGCTGGCAGGCAATTTGCTTGTAATTTACCGACATGGCGCGCTGCGCCCGATTGGAGCGATCAGGCCCCGAACGAGGATTGACCGATGAGTGAAGTCGCTTCGCTTCCCGCCCCGGTGAAAACCACGATCTCGATCGCCGGATTCAAGGACATCTACCAGGTGCCGCGCGTCGAACAGGCGCTGAATGGGCTGCAGGACCTGGGAAGCGGCGCCAACGAGGCGTTGCGCTCGACGTACGTCCGGATGATCAAGTTCGGAGGCCAGCGCTTTGCGATCAAGCCCTCGGCGCTGCCCGACATCGACGGGCTGATCGACGAGATGCCCAACTTCGAGGCGCCGCTGCAGGACATCCGGCGCCAGCTGGCGCTGTGCCTGAGCAGCGACGACACGCTGGATCTGGAGCCGATGCTGCTGCTGGGCGACCCGGGGATCGGCAAGACTCATTTCGCACGGCGCCTGGCGCGTCTGCTGGGCACCGGCTGCTGGTTCGTCGGCATGAGCTCGCTGACGGCCGGCTGGATCCTGTCGGGCGCCTCGGCGCAGTGGAGAAACTCGAAGCCGGGCAAGGTTTTCGAGGCGCTGGTCAACGGGGACTACGCCAACCCGCTGATCGTGGTCGACGAGATCGACAAGGCGAGCGGCGATCGCCAGTTCGATCCGCTCGGCAGCCTGTATACGCTGCTCGAGTCGGAGACCGCGCGCGAATTCATCGACGAATTCGCCGAGATACCGATCGACGCCTCCGAGGTGGTGTGGGTCGCGACGGCCAACGAGGCGAGCGCGATCCCCGAGCCGATTCTGAACCGGATGAACGTCTACGAGATCGACCCGCCGGACGAGGAAGGCTCGCGCCGGATCGCTCAGGCGGTCTACCGCGAGTTACGCAACGAGCACAGCTGGGGGCGCCTGTTTCCCGAGCAGCTTCAGCCCGAAGCGCTCGAGCCCCTGGCCCGGCTGAAACCGCGCGAGATGAGGCGGGTGATGCTGGCCGCATTCGGCGAGGCCAAGATCGACGGCCGCCACGAAGTGATGGCTTCGGACATCAGCGACGAGCGGCTCGCGCGCCGCCCGCGCATCGGATTCAGTTAACTCGCTTTTTCAGCCGGCTGGCAATACACCGCTCTTTCAGCGCTTGGCCAGCAGGTCGCGGATTTCCACCAGCAGGATTTCCTGGCGCGGGGGCGCCGACGGCGCAGCCGCAACGGGCGGCTTTTTCAGCCGGTTGATCGCGCGGATCGCCACGAACAGCACGAACGCGATGATGACGAAGTCGACGATCGACTGGATGAAGGCACCGTACTTCAACAGCAAGGGCTCGCCCTTTGCGTTCTGCCCGATCTGGACCGCCAGCTTGCTGAAGTCGTTGCCGGCCGTCAGGATCCCGACCACCGGCATGATCACTGCCTCCACCAGCGAAGAGACGATCTTGCCGAAAGCGGCGCCGATCACGATCCCGACCGCCAGGTCGATCACGTTGCCCCGCATCGCGAATTCCTTGAATTCGGTGGTGAAGCTCACAGGTTCTCCTCCTCCGGTGATGAAAGTCTTGCTCTTGTGCCGGCTCTCAGCGGCTGACCTCGCCGCGCGCGGCGCCGGCGCTGCGGTCCGGATGGCCGAGCGCCTGCGCCACCCGACGGTAGACCGGTCCCCATAATGGGTGCCCGATCTCGGCGTCGTTGAGCCGGAAGTCCGGATCGGCGTTGAAGGCGTTGGTGAAATCGAGCGCGCATTCGGTGCCGCGGTTGAACGCGCAGGCGATGAACGCGAGGTACTTGTAAGCGACCGCCACATCGCGCCGATCGGCCAGGTTCGCTGCGATCGCCATATGCAGCGCCGCCTCCGAGTGCTCGAACTCGCCGCCGTCGTACAGGCGGATCCCGTCGACCAGCGACCGCTCGGCCGGCCGCTGATACAGCTGCGCGATGCTGCTGGTTGGCGGCGTCGACTGGCAGGCCTGCAGCGCCCCCGCGCCGGCCACGACCAGGCCGATGCGCCACAGGGCAGTCAGCGTCATTCGAATCGGTGCGACACCGTAACCGGGACCGTCGCTTCCACGTTGATGTGCGCGATCCACGGCGCGTCGTTGCCGTGCCGCACTTCGATCCGGTGCGGGCCGGCGGCCAGTACCATCTGAATCAGTGGAGGCGACACGCCGGTTGGCTTGTTGTCGATCAACACTTCCCCCCAGGGCTCGATCCGGAATACCACAGTACCAGTCCCAGAGGCGCTCGACGCCGCGGGCGACGCGGGGATCTGGCCCGTCTCCGTGGCGACCTGCGGGTCGGCTGGCGGACGCCCTTCGGCGGGCGCAACGGCGATCCGAACGGGATGCAGCTGGACCAGCAGGTTGCCCAGTGTGAACCCGGCCAACACCAGAGCCGCTGCCAGCGACAGCCCCAGGCGGTGCTGGCGCGCCCACGGCCCCAGCCGGGTCAGGCGCAGGCGCGCCTTCTGCAGCGACTCGGCCAGGCGCTCCAGCGCGAGCGCCACCAGGTCCGGACGCTCGCTAGCGAGGGCGCGCGGCGCGGCCGGCGCCGGGACGGTGTTGGCTGCGGTAGTGGTGGGGATCGAGGCCGACAGCGAGACGCCGAGCGCGCCGGTGGAGGGCCGGTTGGCCCGTTCAGTCCAGACAAAAGCGATCAGGGCGTCGCGCAGCTCGCCGGCTGTTTTTGGGGCGGTCGGCGACCTCGTATTGAGCGCGTCCAACAGCAATGCCGAAAAACCGGGAATCGTGCTCGGACGCTGCGTGCCGGCCGCCGGGCCCGACTGGCTCGACACGGTGACCGCGTGCGGCCGCGCCTGGATCATCGTGCATAGCAGCGAGGCCGCGGCGCGCAGGTCGCGCCGGCGCGTCTCGTCGGTGACCTCGTTCTGGAAGAAAGGCAGGAACTGTTCGGTACGCGTCAGCGCGTCGTCGCCCTCGGTGCCGGCATCGATCCAGCCGCCGAACCCGCTCACCTTCGGCGATCCGTCGGCCTGGATGAACACGTGCTGCGGTCCGAGCTGACCATGCGAGACGCCCTGACCGTGCGCATACTCCAGCGCATCGGACACGCGCGCGCCGATCCCGGCGCACTGCAGGTCCGTGAACTTGACGCCGGAGCCCAGCAGATCCTGCAGCGAACGGCCCGCGACCCGCTCGATCACCAGGTATCCGAATTCGTGGCCAAGGCCCGCATCGAAAACGGTCAGGATGTTCGGGTGATGCAGGCGCCCGGCCGCCTGGGCCTGGCGCACGAATGCCTGCTCGATGTGGCGGCGCGCTTCGGCTCGCAGCGGCGGCCCGGCCGGCACGATCTGCACCGCCTTGACCACCAGTTCCCGGTTCATCACCGGGTCGACCGCGGCGTACGAGACGCTGTGCCGATCACGTCGCAGCTCTCGCAGGATCGTATATCGGCCTATGACCTTCTGTTGGAGGGGCAGCGGCTGGGGCATGGCAATGGTCGGACGCGGCGAGTCCCGCAGGGCGCCCGGCGGAACTCGCCGCCTGCGTACTGTATCCCGCCGGAACCGTCGAAGGGAACCGGTCGATCGACTAAATACGACCGGGGAAACCGACCTATTGTGAAGCCAACGCTAAAAGCGGTGCTGCACCTCGACCGCCAGGCCTGGCCGCACGTCGATCCGCGACAGGAACGGCGTCGCCGCGCCGTTGTGTACCTCGATCGTATGGGCCCCGGCCGCAAGGGTCAGGTGGGTTAGCGGCGGCGAAACGCCGAGCGAAGTGCCATCCACGATGATTTCGCCCCAGGGGGCGATCGCCAGCGTGACCGAACCGTCGGCCAGCGGCGCCGGCAGCGCCGGCGGGGCCGGTGCGACCTGCGCAAGTGGCGCCGGGGCCGCCGCTTTCGGCCGGGACTTCACTGGCGAGGAGGGCGTTGGGGAGATTGGAACGAAAAGGGGCTTGACGGGCGCCTCGGCCTGCCCCATCACGTGCACGCCGGAATCCAGGCCGGATGGCGAGCTGCCGGTGCTCGAAAGCGTGCTGGTCGCGTCTGCGAGCACGATCGGCGACGACGTGGCCACGGGCGCCGGCTGGGGCGCCACCTGCGCGCGGCGCGGCTGCTCGAGCGCCAGGATCACGATCGACACCGACACCGCGAGCGCCGCGACCACCAGGCGGGCGCTGCGCCGGTTCAGGGCCGGCGCGGAAGTCTCGGGTGGCAGCGTGGGGCGCTGGCCGGAGTCCTCGCGCGCGGCCGCCATCACCAGGTCGTTGCGCATCTCGGCCGCGCTCTGGTAGCGATCGGCTGCATCCTTGGCCATCGCGCGATGGACGATTTCGATCAGCTCGACCGGCACTTCCGGGTTCAGCTGATAAATCGGAGTCGGCGGCTGCGAGGCGACCTTGGTGAGCGTTTCCTCCACCTGCTTTCCGTCGAAGGCGCGCTGCCCGGTCAGCAACTCGTACAGGATCGAGCCCATCGAGAACACGTCGCTGCGCGCATCCAGCGCGCGCCCCAGCGCCTGCTCGGGCGACATGTAGTTCGGCGTCCCGATCAGCTGGCGGCTGGAGGAGAGCGGCGTGTCGCTGTATTGCGCGAGCGCGACTCCGAAATCGAGCACTTTCGGCTTCATGTCGCGCGTCAGGAAAATGTTGCTCGGCTTAAGGTCGCGGTGGACCAGGCCGCGCCGGTGCGCGTAGTGCACCGCATCAGCCACCCGCGCCATCATCGACGCGATCGCTTTCGGGGCGAGCCGATTGCGAGTCGCGAGCCAGTCGTGCAGGTCGCTGCCGTACAGCCGCTCCATCGCGATGTAGGCGACCGACTCGGTCTTGCCGGCATCGAACACGGTGACGATGCCCGGATGATTCAGGCTCGCTGCGCTCTTGGCTTCCTGCAGAAAGCTCGCTTCGGCGCGGCGCCGCATCAGGTTATCGGCGGCCAGCGGGATCGCTTTGATCGCGAGCTCGCGCCCGAGCACCGGGTCGAACGCGGCATACACGACCCCGTTGGACCCCCGCCCGATCTCGGAGCGAACTTCGAACCGCCCGATGTGCGTCGGAGCGGACGGCATCGCCGCCGAAGGCTCATAGGACTGCGTGGCGAGCGCCTGGGACACCATTTCGCGTGGATTATCCGTTGGTCAGTGTATCAACGTAGCTCAAAAATGGTACCAGCACATCGTCCAAATCGATGTCACGCCTGCCCCGATCACCCTAAAGCCATGATGCTGATTTAGTCATGAAAGCTGTGAGGCAATTGCGGCTCGCGAACCAGCTGACGCTCGAGCTCCAGATGCTTGGCGTATCGGTAAAACGTACCCTCAAAGTTCGCGAACGCGATGACGAATCCGGCCCAGCCGTCCAGCATGCCAAACTTGAGCACATAGTGGCGCAGGAACGAGGCGGTTCCGTGCAGCAGCGCGCGCCACATCGAGGGCGGCACTCGCTGCTGAGCCAGGCGCTGCACGCCCAGCGTCGAATAGCGCTGCATCTTGGACAGCATCTGGCTCAGGTCGCGAAACGGGACCTGCGCAATCGGTTCGCGCAGAACGCCCAGCGAGCCCTCCAGCGTGTAGGTCTCGTGCACCGCGTCCTCCGTGTACCGCAAGCGGCCGCGCCGGAACAGCTGCGGCTGCCGGTAGTCGGGAAAGTAACCGGAGTGGCGGATCCAGCGACCGAACACGTAATTGCGCCGCGGCACCAGGTAGGCGTCGCGCGCGTGCGGATCGGCCGCCGCGCGGCGGATTTCGTCGGCCGCGGCCTCGGTGCAGCGTTCGTCCGCGTCCAGGCTGAAGACCCAGTCTCCGGTCAGCTGATCGAGCACCGCGTTGCGCAGCCGGCCGAATCCCTCGAACGGCACCTGCACGATCCGGTTCGTGTAACGGCGCGCGATCTCGACGGTCGCATCCGTGCTGAAGGAGTCGGCCACCACGATTTCGTCGGCCCATTTGACGCTGCGCAGGGCGGCCTCGATCTTGTCGGCTTCGTTGAACGCGATCACGTAAACGGAAATGCGCGGCATCGGGTGGAGCGGTCTTATTCGCTCGGTGGGCCAAGGGGCTGCGCGTATTATCCCGGACGTTTCAAAACCTGCGCGCAGGGCGGGCGCAAGCGGGGAGGCGATGAAGACCCAGGCGGTTCGAATCGAACGCCACGGCGGGCCGGAGCTGATGCAAGTCGTCGAGATCGATGTGCCGGATCCTGGCCCGAACCAGGTGCGGCTGAAGCAGCACGCGGCCGGGCTGAATTTCATCGATCTCTACTATCGAAGCGGCCTGTACCAGGCGCCGCTTCCGCATGGCCTGGGCTCCGAAGGCGCCGGCGAGGTCGAGGCGGTCGGACCCGGTGTCAAAACCCTGAAGGTGGGCGATCGCGTCGCTTACGCGTCGGGACCGCTCGGGGCTTACAGCGGCGCGTATGTGCTGAACGCCGACAGCGTCGTAAAGCTGCCGGCGGGGATCGGGTACGAACAGGCCGCGGCGATGATGCTCAAGGGTCTGACGGTGCAATACCTGTTTCGACAGACGTACCGGCTGCAGGGTTACGAGACGATCCTGTTTCACGCAGCGGCCGGGGGCGTGGGCCTGATCGCATGCCAGTGGGCTCGCGCGCTCGGAGTCAAGCTGATCGGAACGGTCAGTTCGCCCGAAAAAGCGCAGCTGGCACGCGGGCACGGGGCGTGGGCCACGATCGACTACACGAAGGAAGACGTGGTGGCGCGCGTTCTGGAGCTGACCGGCGGGGCCAAGGTTCCGGTCGTCTACGACAGCGTCGGCAGGGACACCTGGGAGAAGTCGCTCGATTGCCTGCAACCGCGCAGCCTGATGGTGAGCTTCGGCAACTCCTCGGGGCCGGTGACCGGAGTGAACCTCGCCATCCTGGCACAGAAGGGTTCCCTGTACGTCACACGGCCGACGCTCACCACTCACCTGACCCCGCGCGGCCGCTATGAAGAAAGCGCCAAGGAGCTTTTCCAGATGGTCACCAGCGGCAAGATCCGGATCGAAGTGACGTGCCGCTACCGCCTCGAAGAGGCCGCGCGGGCGCACGAGGATCTGGCCGGGCGCCGCACGACCGGCTCCTGCGTGATCATTCCGTGAGTTCGGCCGCGGCCGGCCCGCCGGACGCGACACTGAAGCTGACCGGGCCGGGACCTCGCACGCGCTGGCTGCAGGCCGCGCTGGCCGCGGCGCTTGCGGTTCGGCTCGTCACGCTCGGCACCTACCCGCTGGCCGATACCAGCGAGGCGCGCTACGCGGAGATCGTCCGCGTGATGCGGGAAACCGGCAACTGGGTGACGCTGCAGGAGACGCCCGGCACGCCGTTCCTGGGCAAGCCGCCGCTGTACGCCTGGCTCAGCGCCGCCTCGACTTACGCGTTCGGCCTCAACGAGTTCGCGCTGCGGCTGCCGTCGCTTGTGTGCGGAATCGCGGTGCTTGCGTTGTGCGGCGTATGGGCCGCCGCGCTGGCGCGCCGACCCTCACCCCCCGCTTCGCCGGGCGAAGCCCGGCTTCGCAGGGCAAGCCCGGCCCCTCTTCCGCAAGCGGGAGAGGGGAGGAACCTGCCTCCGCTCGATGGCCAGAGCCGGCAGCAAGCGGGAGAGGGAAGTGGGGTGCCGGGGGGAGAGAGGAGCCCCGGCTCGCTTCCGATCGATCAAGAGGCGCCGGGTCGCCCCTCTCCCACGCAGTGGGAGAGGGGCGGGGGTGAGGGCGGCGACGCCCCGCTGCTGTCATGCGTGATACTGGCCACCACGGGATTTTTCATCGGCTACGGCGCCGTGATGACCGACCCGGCCCTGGGCCTGTGCACGGCCTGGATGATGGTCGCGTTCCAGCGCGCCGTCATCGACGGCTCGGCGCACGCGCTCTGGCGCTACGGTTTTTTTGTGGCGGCGGGCCTGGCGATGCTGGCCAAGGGTCCGGTCGCGTTCCTGTACGTCGCGCTGCCGATCGTAGTGTGGGCCTTCTGGCGGGGGCGATGGCGTGCGATCTGGAAGGCGCTGCCGTGGTTAAGAGGCAGCGTGCTGTCCGCGGCGATCAGCCTGCCCTGGTATGTCTGGGCCGAAGTGCGCAACCCTGACTTCCTGAGCTATTTCCTGATCGGCGAGCACGTGCTGCGATATCTGCAGCCGGGCTGGACCGGTGACCGCTACGGCACGGCGCACCGCGAGCCGTTCGGAACGATCTGGGGGTATCTGGCCGAAGCCCTCGGGCTGTGGTCGATTGCGGTGCTGGCGCTGGTGCGTCCGACGCCCGGTTGGCTGGCGCGGGCGCGCGCCTGGTGCCAGGACGACGGCCGCCTGTTCGCGCTGCTGTCCACGCTGGTGCCGCTGCTGGTTTTGACGTTCGCGAGCAATGTGATCTGGACGTACGTGATGCCGGTGCTGACGCCGCTGGCGGCGCTGCTGGGGCTGGAGTTGGCGCAGCAGTCGGCGCCGCCGGGACCGTGGCGGCGCCTCGTGAACTGGCTCGCCGGCGCGTCGGTCGCCCTGGTTTGCGCCGGCGCGGTCGCCTGGGGGCCGCTGCACGCCAACGGAAGTTCGTTCGCCACCCCGGTGATGGCGTGGCGGCAGCAGCTGCCAGCGCAGCCAGGTCCGCTGCTGTACTGGGGTGCCAAGGCGCCGGCCTCGCTGCGCTTTTACGCGCGCGGCGCGGCCGAGCCGGTACCGAACCTGGCGACGCGGCTGGACAGGCTCGAGGCGGGCTCCCGCGTGTACGTTGCGATCGTCCCGGAGCAGCTGGCTGCGCTGCGGCAGATGGTGTTGATACGGCCGCAGCCGCTCGAGCTGACCGTGGTCCTCCGGGTCAAGCATGCGGCGATCGTGCGGATCGCGCGAACGCTCAGCGCGTCTTGAGCTGCCTGGGAACCGCGGTGGCGCGCAACCGGTGCGCCTCGGGCAGGCCGGAGCCGAGCAGGGGCTGCAGGTAGGCGCGAAAGGCATCGGTCACGTCGGTGCCGGACTCGTCGATCAGCGCGTCTTCCATCACGCGGGTCCTGGCTGCGACCGCTTCGAGCGGCGCCAGCTCGTAGTCGACCGCGTAGTGCCCGACCCGCTTGATGGCCACCGATCCGTCGCGGTCGGCCGCCAGTGCGAACCGGACCGCGCGTTCCCCGACCTCGAAGGCTTCGCGCTGGTCGACTTCCGATACACAGCCGGCGAACGATCGCTGCAGGTACCCGAAGGTTTCGCCGCGCACCCGCTTGACGCCGAGGCGCTCGCGGATCTGCGCGCACAGCAGGTCGGCCAGCGCGCCCGTTCCAGACAGCTGCACGTTGCCGTGCGGGTCGCGCTCGGCGGCCGGCGCGAGCTTCGAGATGATCGGCACTGCCGCAGCGTCGTGCACGCCTTCGGACACCGCGACCACGCAGCGGCCCAGGCGGTCGTGCACCGCCTTCACATCGGCCACGAACCGCTCGGGCTCGAACGTGCGCTCCGGCAGGTAGATCAGGTGCGGGCCGTCGCCGGGGAACCTGCGGGCCAGAGCGGACGCCGCCGTCAGGAATCCGGCGTGGCGCCCCATCACGACCGCGACATAGACGCCCGGCAGCGATGCGTTGTCCAGGTTGGCCCCGATGAACGCCTGCACCACGAAGCGCGCGGCGGACGGAAAGCCGGGCGTATGGTCGTTGCCGACCAGATCGTTGTCGATCGTCTTCGGAATGTGGATGCAGCGCAGCGGGTAACCGGAGGCGCGCGCCTGCTCGCTGACGATCCGCACCGTGTCGGCCGAATCGTTGCCCCCGATGTAGTAGAAGTGACCGATCTGATGCGCCTTCAGGACTTTCAGGATCTCCTGGCAATAGGGAAGGTCCGGCTTGTCCCGCGTCGACCCGAGCGCCGAGCCGGGCGTGCGTGCGACCGCCTCCAGGTTGGCGGCCGTTTCGCTCGACAGGTCCAGCAGATCCTCGTTCAGGATCCCGCGCACGCCGTGGCGGGCGCCGTATACGCGCTCGATCGCGCAACGGTGATGGGCTTCGAACACGACACCGGCCAGCGATTGATTGATCACCGCGGTCGGGCCGCCGCCTTGCGCGATCAGGATTCCCAGCGATGGCATCGGTGAACTCCTCGATGAACCGTTTCGACAATCGGTGCGCTGCGGCTCAGGCTGCCAACGCCCGTTCGACGACCTCGCGCACATCGGCGGACAGCGACGCGAGCGCGGCCACTTCCTGCAGCGCCTGCCGCATCGGCGCCTGGCGGTCCGGAGGGTACCGGCCCCAGCGGTTCAAGGCGCGCGCAAGGCGCGCCGCTACGATCGGATTGAAGGCGTCTATTCGCGCGACCTGCTCGAGCCAGAACGCGTAGCCCGACCCGTCGGGCAGATGAAACTCCGCCGGGTTGTCGGTGCAGAACGCCACCACCAGCGCCTTGACCGCCTGCGGGTCCTGTTCGCTGTACGCGCTGTGGCGCAGCAGCGCGCGCACGCGCTCCAGCACCGGCGGCTCGCCCGGCTGGCCGACCGCGGTGGCCTGGATGTTGAACCACTTGTTCATCAGCAAGGGCTCGCCGCTCCACTCGCGCGCGAGCCGCAGCAGCAGGCCGGCCTTGGCTGGCGACGGGCTGTTCACCAGCGCGGCGAGCGCTGCGTAGCGGTCGGTCAGGTTGTCGGAACTCGCCAGCTGCCGGCGAGCCAGCTCGATCGCCGCGGGATCGCCGCTCGCCACCAGGTACTCGAGCGCCAGGTTCTTCAAGGCCCGGCGTCCCACCGCGACCGGGTCCGGCCGATACGGGCCATCGTCCCGCATCGACGCGTAGGTCGCCTCCCAGTCGGCGTGCAGCTCACGGCCGATCAGCCGTTGCACTTGCAGCCGGGCGCCGCGTACCGCTTCCGGAACGACGATCGAGCGGGTCTCCGCCAGCAGGCATTCGGCCGGCAGGCGCAATGCGAGTTCGCGGAAGGCCGGCGCCAGGGCCGGGTCGAGCAGCGTGTCGCGGACCAGCGAGACGACCGCCGAATCCAGGCTGACCGGCTTGCCGAACTCGTGTGCGTCGGCTGCCAGGGCCAGGTGCCCGAGCAGCAGCCGTTGCAGCGCGTCCCACCGGTTGCAAGGATCGGCATCCTGCCGCGCCAGCACGGCGAGCTCGGCATCGCGGTAGGGATACTCGACGATCACCGGTGCCGAGAAATCGCGCAGCAGCGACGGAACGGTGCCGGCCGGCACATCGAAGAAGCGGAACGTGTGCGCCGGCTCTCTGAGCTCCAGCAGCCGCGTCGTGGTGCCGGCAGCCACGCCCGGTTCGGTTTTGACCGGGAGCTGCGCCCCGTCCGGCCCGAGCAGTCCGATCGCCAGCGGGATCAGGAACGGCTCCTTGTCGGGCTGCCCCGGAGTCGGCGGGCAGCTCTGCGCGAACGTCAACTCGAGCGTGCGGCTGTGAGCGTCGTACAGCGGACTGACGGCCACCCGCGGCGTTCCGGCCTGCGTATACCAGCGCATGAACTGACTCAGGTCCCGCTCGGCCGCGCCGCCGATCGAAGCGACGAAGTCCTCGCACGTGACCGCGGCGCCGTCGTGACGCGCGATGAATCGATCGAAACCGCGGCGAAATTGCGCCGCGCCGGCGAGCGTGGCCAGCATCCGCACCACCTCGGCGCCTTTGCGATAGACGGTGGCTGTGTAGAAATTGTTGATTTCCAGGTAGGAGTCGGGCCGCACGGGGTGCGCCATCGGGCCTGCATCCTCGGCGAACTGGGTGGTTCTCAGCGCGCGAACTGCCTCGATCCGCGGCACGCCGCAGGCCGATCGTGCGCAGGCCGGATCCGAAAAGCCGCGTTCCAGCATGTCGCGCACGAACTCCTGCTCGCGGTAGACCGTCAAGCCTTCCTTCAGGCACAGCTGGAACCAGTCGCGGCAGGTCACGCGGTTGCCGGTCCAGTTGTGGAAATACTCGTGGCCGACCACTGCCTCGATCTCCGCGTAGTCGGCATCGGTCGCGATCGAAGGATCGGCCAGCACATAACGCGTGCTGAAAAGATTCAGGCCCTTGTTCTCCATCGCCCCGAAATTGAAGTCCCGCACCGCCACGATCATGTAGCGGTCCAGGTCCAGCTCCAGTCCGAAGCGCCGCTCGTCCCAGACGATCGCCCGCTCGAGGCAGTGCTGCGCATGTTCGAGCCGCGCCAGATCCGATTCGGCCGCCCACAGTTGAAGACGGGCGGCACGCCCCGAACGCGTCGTCACATGCGACTCGCGGCAGTGCAGGCGCCCGGCCACCAGTGCGAACAGGTAGCTCGGTTTCGGGTGCGGATCGTCCCAGGTCGCGAAATGGCGCCCGTCCGGCAGGCCGCCCTCGTCGATCAGGTTGCCGTTCGACAGCAGCACCGGGAAGCGGTCGCGATCGGCGCGCAGGCTGACGGTGTAGTGCGCCAGCACGTCGGGCCGGTCCGGAAAGTAGGTGATCCGGCGAAATCCGCGCGCCTCGCACTGCGTGAGCAGCGTGTCGCCGGATGCGTACAGACCCGACAGCTCGGAATTCGACTCGGGCCGCACCCGGGTGCGGATCGTCAGCACGAACGAGTCGGCCTGCCCGCCATTGAGCGACAGGCCGGACTCGTCGATCCGAAATTCGCTGTCTTTCAGCTCGCGCCCGTCCAGCTTGATCGAGAGCAACTGCAACCGTTCGCCGTCGAGCCGCAGCGGCGCGGCCGGCGCTTGCGGCGAGCGCCGCACCTGCAGCTGCGCTTCGACCTCGGTCGATTCGATCGCCAGGTCGAAGCACAGCGAAATCCACTCGACCCGGAACGCCGGCGCCCGATAGTCGGACCGCAGCACTGGACTTCTTGCGGCGGGCATCACGGCCGTGAGCGCCTGGACCGGACCGCTCATGCGTCAGCCGCGGACGACGGTCCGCCTCCGGGCGCATGGCCACGCAGCAGGACCCGCAGCTCGGATCCCGAAGCCGGATCGCGGTGGACCTGCAGCTGTCCGCCCATCAGCTCTACCAGCTTCTGAGCCAGCACCAAGCCGAGTTGAACGCCTTCAGCGGGTCCGTCTTTGGCCGCCGGATGATCGAGCGGCAGGAACATTTTCTCCAGCTGCCCGGGTGCCAGCGCCAGGCCATCGCCCCGAATCCGGATCATGGTGCCG
>Ga0137358_10001259_pt1 | contig 13448 bp, 12 predicted proteins | sample Mad1_20_16metaG_FD_105551 | JGI IMG/M metagenome (GOLD analysis project Ga0137358, IMG submission 105551) | Vadose zone soil microbial communities from Angelo Coast Range Reserve, California, USA - Mad1_20_16 metaG | ecosystem: Environmental > Terrestrial > Soil > Vadose zone | place: USA... | reverse complement strand
CGCGAATTGCGCTTCGACACTGCAACTCAACGCGCCTACCTCAATGGCCGTGTCTATTTCCTGCGCGGTTCCAACATCACCTTGCACCGGTTTTTCGAAGATTCCCTTTCCGGCACTCTGCCCTGGGATGCTGCCTGGGTGCGCAAACTGCTCGTGGATATTCCTCACGAAATGCACTGGAACAGTTTCCGTTTTTGCATCGGCCCCGTGCCTGACCGATGGCTCGAAATCGCCGACGAAGCGGGCTTGCTCATCCAGAACGAATATTTTGTCTGGACCGGCAACAACTGGCATGGCTCCGAAAACCAGGTTCAGTTCGATCCCGATCAAATGATTCGCGAGTACAAAGAATGGCTCAGCGATAATTGGAATCATCCGAGCGTGGTCATCTGGGATGCCAATAACGAAACCTGGGATCCAACGTTCGGCGAAAAAATTATTCCCGCTGTTCGCAGACTCGACCTCTCCGATCGCCCTTGGGAAAACAGCTATAACCCTCCACAAGGCCCCAACGATCCCGTCGAAGATCATCTCTATGAATTTCAGGCGATGGCGGATGGCGGTCCGCCTTTCAGCATGACCGCCCTGGAAAGCCCCAACGGGTTGTCACCCGGAGTGCAATCGGCACACGCGCTGATCCTCAATGAATACGGCTGGCTCTGGTCGAATCGTGACGGCTCGCCTACCGAGCTCACTAAGAAACTCTACCCGCTTCTCGCCGGCCAGGATGCAACTCCCCAACAAAGACTCGCGCTCAACGCCTATCTGCTTGCCGGAATCACAGAATACTGGCGCGCTTATCGTCGCTATGCGGGCGTGATGCACTTCGTTTATCTCACTGCCAGCGATGCCGGCGGTTATACCTCGGACCATTTCCGCGACGTAAAGAGTCTCGAACTGCACTCCGAATTTCGAGACTACATGAGCAATGCGTTCTCGCCCGTTGGCGTTTACTTGAGCTATTGGCAGCCTGTCACGCCTGCTGGACCCGCCAAATCTTTGCCTGTAATGCTCGTCAACGACGAAGACAGGGAAGTCCATGGCGCGCTCACCTTGGCGCTCGAAAAGGCAAGCGGCGAGCGTGTTGCAAGTACAAAAACAAATTTCACACTCGCACCACTCGGCCAGCAGACGATTCACCTGGACTTCGAATTCCCACGCTCGACCGGAGACTTCCTCCTGCGAGCCATCATTGAGTACAAGAACGAGGGCGCGCTCCGCTCAGCGCAAAGTCGCCGCCGGATCAAACTCGTCGAGCCATCGAAGTGAGGATTGCCGCGCCTTGAACCGTAGTCGGCTGTACCCACAGCGATCTATTGACCCTCGCAGGTCACATGGTCGTTCCAGTCCACGAACGCACCGTTGGGATTGTCCCGCCACGCCCAAACATGCAGCTCGAAAAACGCAGGTATGCCATAACGATTCGGACTGCCGACGTACAGGAAGGTTTGGCCCTCAAGGACAGGCGGTTGGCCGTCATGATTCGCCAGCCATGTGGTAGCGTCCACGATAAATTCCACGCCCACAAGACGCAACCCTCCGTTCGACGGCTCGTATATCAACGCTTCCGGTCGTGAAACATCAATCAGGCCGTCTTTCACGAAGTCACCATTGACGTAGTGCACGCCCATGGCGCCGTGGTCCGGTCCGCTAACGCAGCCAAGAAACGCTCCGTAGCCCGCCGCAGTGGCAACATTAACGTCAACGAACTGCCGCGTGGCTTCGCGAACAGCCTGAACCAGCTTGGCTGGCGCAGCATGCTCGTGATCGTGCCCGGCCTGCCCGGCTTTAATAACTGGAGTAGGCACAACAAGACTGCCTACCAAGGCCAAGCGCAGGATGTATATGGCTGATTTGTGGATTGTGGTCGTGATTCGCGTTTTCATCGTTTTCTCCTATGACCTCAGACTCTGGCTACCGCTCGCTTCGGGCTGATAGCATCCGCGTTTTCTTGACTCTCACTCCCTAGAGCAGGAACTTTGGTCCGCGCCCGAATGCGGTGCAGCACCCGAGGGCAGACTTTAGGGTCGGCGCCCAAAAGTCTGCAATCCTTCGCACCCCAATCTGGCCTCAAACTTTTCTCGGTCGCTAACCTGGTTAAAAATAGGGACTTCCCAGTCAGGTAGCCTCGTCTCCGCGGGACAAGAATTGTGGTACGCTCTTCCCAACTTCTAGAGGTTGTATGCCCACCCCGACTCCAACGGCGCGCATGCTGCGCTTCGATGCTTTTGAGCTGGATCTGCGCACGGGCGAACTACGCAAGCATGGCGTCAAGCTCCGTCTGCAAGGTCAGCCCTTGCAGGTCCTCGCGATACTCATGCAGTCTGCCGGCGATCTGGTGACCCGCGAGGAACTAAAAAGCCAGCTGTGGCCTGCCGATACCTTTGTGGACTTCGACCACAGCCTCCACAACGCAGTCGGGCGTATTCGTGAAGTACTCAGTGATTCGGCGGAGAAACCCAAGTACATCGAAACATTGCCGCGCCGCGGATACAGGTTCATAGCTGCGGTAGAGGAAGTTCAGTCGCCCCGGATCTCTTCGAAAGACGATAAGGAAGCGAATGAGCCGGCTTCGAGCGAAGTGCTAGCTGCCGCAACGCAGACCAAACGGCGTTCTGCCTTGGCCTTCACACTCTGTGCTCTTGGTGCAATCGCAATCGCCGCATGGGTGGCGTGGCCGCACGTCAATGCCAGAGCGGTTCCCCAAATTCGATCCATTGCCGTGCTGCCGATGGGTAATTTTTCCGGTGAGCCGGCGCAAGAATACTTCGCCGATGGAATGACCGAGGAGCTGATCACCGAGCTGTCGAGAATCCAACCCTTAAAGGTGATCTCCCGCACCTCCGTCATGGAGTACAAGGGCACCAAAAAGCACTTGCCGCAAATCGCTCGTGAGCTGGGTGTTGATGGAATCGTGGAGGGCTCAGTCAGGCGCGAGGGCGACCAGGTACGCATCACTGTGCAGTTGCTCGATGGGCCAAACGACCGCCATCTTTGGAGCGAAGACTACCAGCGCGAATTGCGCGGTATTCTCACCATGCAGCGGGAAATAGCCCAGGCGATTGCGCAACAGATTCGCGTACAGCTGACTCCTCAACTGCAAGTTCGCTTCGGCTCACCTCGCCCGGTGAATCCGGAGGCCTACGACGCCTACCTTAGGGGACGTTTCTATTTGACAACCCAGTTCTCCAAGCCGGAGCCTCTTAACGCTGCCAGGAATTACTTCGAAGAATCTATTCGGAAGGATGCTGGCTTCGCGCCTGCTTACGCGGGATTGGCAAACTCTTATATTTTCTTGGGGATCTTCCGGCACCTGCCGCCCGACCTCGCCAACAGCTCGGCGAAGGATCTGCTTCGCAAAGCCCGCGAGCTTGACGACAATGTTAGCGATACCCACACCGCGCTTGGGTTGCTGAGTTGGCGCGAGTGGGACTGGCCCACAGCTGAACGAGAGATCAAATACGCTGTTGCGCTCTCTCCAAGTGACGGTTGCGCTCGCGCAACTTACTCAAATTACCTTGCCTGGACCGGCCACCGCGCCGAGGCTTTGGCTCAGATCACCACGAGTCGCGAGGTGGATTCCAGCGGAAGCTACGCTTCCACCGAATCGGACGTCTACTATCAGCTTCGAGAATTCGAACATTTGGTCGAAGCAAGCCGAAACGGAATCGCTTCAGACCCGAATGAATGGCTAGGACACTTCTCTCTGGGCATTGGTTATGAAGGCTTGGGGAAACCCGGCGAAGCAATTCCCGAATATCAGAAGGCTATTCAGATGTCGAACAGCGATCAGGATCCCACCGCTGCTCTGGCGCATGCTTATGCTGTGACCGGCAGAAAAACCGAAGCAGAAAAGATCCTTCGTAGTTTGGAGCGAGCCCCCAAGGATACCTATGTTTCGCCATACTTAATCGCCACGATCTATGCTGGGCTCGGTGAAAAGGACAAGTCCTTCGCGTTCTTGGAAAAGGCCGAACGGGAAAAGAACGGGGACTTGGTTTGGGCCGTAAGGGCTGACCCGCGACTCGACAATCTCCGATCCGACCCGCGATTCCAGGCGCTCTTGCGGCGAATGAACTTCCCTCAGTAAATTGAATGAGATAGATCCCCGAGGCTCGCCTCAGTTCCGGACCGTTAGAACAGAGCAATGCGCTTCGCTGACAACTTTGTACGTGGTGGTCGTCGGTAGGTGGGCCGCGGCGCGTCCATGTTTTGTGTGGTCCAAGCCCAGGACAATCAAATCCGCTTTCAAGGAGCGGGCAACGCGTAAGATTTGCTCGCCGTGCTTCCCAAACTCGACCATGAGTTCCGGCTTCACGGAGAGAGGCGCACTCTCCGAAACGAATTCGCCAAGCCTCTTCAGAGCCTTTTGGCGTGCTTCCTCCCGCATTTCGGTAATGCCGTCGGGCGCCGTGGACCAGCTGAAGCTCTCGGGAATCGGCATAACCCGGGCAACGTGCAGCAAAACCAGTCTGGCCCCAAAATGATTCGAAAAGGAAATCGCGTGCGGCAACGCACGAAAAGAAGCTTCGCTGAAATCCGTGGGAAACAGAAAAGAACGAGTCTCACCAGTGCTCTCAAGAGGAGCGTCTGGTTGAGAATGCGGCCCCACCGTTAGGACAAGGCCATCCGCTTCGCGGAAGATCTGCTCCGCGACGGAACCCATGACAAGCCTCTCGACGCCGTGCCGCGCGTGAGTTCCAATCACGACCAGGTCGGCTTGCTTCTCGCGCATGACCGCCTTCAACTCTTCCCAGACATCCCCTTGCCGGACAAGGAACTCGTGCGATAGACCTGCGAGGTCTCCCTTCTCAACAAGCTTCCTCTCCAGTTTAGCGAGATCTCTCTGAGCCGCTTCCGATGCCGATTCGACTGCGTCTGCTCCAGCAATCGTGAACCCGATGGAAGACACCACATGCGCCACATAGAACCTCGCATGGAAGTGGCGTGCGATGCTGATCGCGTGACGCAGGGGTTTCGAAGACGCTTCGGTGAAATCACTTGCTACAAGGACGGACTTCAAACCTATGCCTACAGAGGGAAGACGCGTGGACATCTTCTTTTTCCTTTGGGAAACGGAAACTCGTGCCGTGTTTTCCATAGCGACGCGGTTGCGACACGTTCCCCGCTCGCTCTCGCGGAACGGATCTGGACTCTTCTTTCGCTTCCAAGCGGCCGCTATCCGTTCCCTGGAAACACTCCTTTGATGCAAACGGATGAATGCCAGTTACCCTCGATAACGCCTCGTCTTTTCCTACTCAAGATAGATTCGGAAGAGGTTGGCTTTCGCCGAACGGCGTGTACTGACGAAGTAGTTCTGCGAAATGCCCGAAGACACGTCGTTCTGATTGATCAAATGTGCGCCGGGAATCCGCTCGAAATCCGTTTCGCTGGTGAAGCCCTTCGCAAAGCTGGGAGGAGCGGCTCCCAACTTGATGGGGATCACCGCTGTCTTTGATGAACCGTATGCAAACTGCCGCAGCGACACGTAGAGTCATTTCCCGTCGAGACTCCACGAGAGCAGCGGGGCTGACGAGCGCGTAATGCCAAAACCGAAGCTGCAGTTGTCGCACACGGTGATCGGTACACCGCCTTCAAGCGGCACAGCTAAAGACATCACGTTCCTGTCACCATGACTAGCAGGCTGCGCCACACCTACGAAAGCCCAGCGCCCGTCAGGCGAAACGCTTTGCAACTGCATGATGTCGAGGTCTGAGAGGGCCACCTGGCCGCCGCCGTCCTCGTTGATGCTCATGATCTTTGGTGAAGATTGCGTACCCAGATATACGATCTGCCCCGGCTTGCCGAAAAAGGCGCGATACTCGCCTCCGAACGTGAGTTGCCGCGGCGCCTGCGTGCGGTCAAGCCAGCCGACCCAGATCCCCGACCGGGTCTGACCCTGCTCCGTGGCAAACACCACTTTTTTCTCGTCCTGCGATATTGAGAAATGAGTGAGCACTAAGCCCGGAAAGAGCCGTTCCGCAGCCCCTGTCGTGACATCGGTAACCCACAGCTCGCCGCTGAAATACGAACGCGAACCTGCAGCCCGCCGCAAGCAATAGACCTTCTTGCCATCGCGCGAAAGAGTCGGAAAAAAAGAGTAGCCCTCAGAAGTGATCTGCTTTTCGCCCGCCTTCTCGTCATGCAACCAGACTACAGATTGTTGTGTGCCTGCGGTCGTGATGAACGATTTGCCACCAGGCATCATCGCCAGCCCTTCCTCCTCGCTCGCGCCAGATGGCGTCAGCTGTTGAGGCGCACCGTCCGGGAAGCGCTGCCGCCAGATGTGAAAACCGCTCGTCCAGGTATCCACTGTGAAGTACATCCATCTGCCGTCGGGAGACCACTGAGCCCCTGTACAGGAGCCCTCCGGCCCAACTTGCCATCCCGACGTTGAGCCGTCGAACGGGACGACTCGGCATCGTCGCCACCACGCGCTGTCCATTTCTGCCACCAGCACCCACTTGCCATCCGGCGACAGCGCAGATCGGTGCACCATCCCTTGCATGTGGTCGGCTGGAACATAGATGTCCCTCTCCTCGGTCCGGCTGGCATTGGAGGTGGACAACTTCATGTGTATGCCAGTTCTGATCGCGGAGAACAATATGTGATCGCCACCGATCCAGCTCAATCCCGTCGCATTAGCCATAAACAGCTTCGGTTCTTGACCTCCCAGCAACGGTAATTCATAGGTGTTCCAGGCAAAGGGGCCTTCTATTTGCGTGAAGTACACCTGTCTACCGTCTTGAGAGAAATTGATGGTTTGCTTCCTGCTCGGAGTCTTCGTGATTGGGAAAGGTTCACCGTCCGGCAGAGATTTGAGCCAGACCTGGCCTGTATTCGTAGAATTTCCGAAACTGCCGGGGCCGCGCAAAAACGCCACCAGTTTCCCGTCGCGCGACAACGCGGGGATTTCAGCGGAATCATTAAAGTTGGTAAGTTGCTCCCAACGCAGGGACGGCGCACCTGCACTCTCGCGACGGGTGAGATGTGGCCACCACAGCAGTGTCGCAGCGATCAAAGCGCAGACGGCGCCGCCCCCGATCACTGGCGCCAGCCATCTCCGTGGCTCTTTCTTCAGTGGCGCTGCGACGGCTGCGCCGGTTGGCGCTGCTTCTAACCGCCGCAGGTCCACCACCAACTCTTTAGCGGACTGGTAGCGATTCTCCGGATCCCTTTCAAGGCACTTGAGGACGATTCGCTCTAGCTCCACAGGGATCGCGCTGTTCACCGCGCGCAAAGGGACAGGGACCTTGTGCAGGACGGCATCTATCAAACGCGGGGCCACTTCTTCGTGGAACGGGCGCTGGCTCGTAGCCATTTCGTACAGCACGGTTCCGAATCCCCAAATGTCCGTGCGCGCATCTGTGTTCTCACAACGCAATTGTTCGGGTGCCGCATAAGGAAGTGTGCCGAGAACAGCCAGCGGTTCGGTCAACCCCAGCGAAAGAGTTGCATCCCCGTCGGTTTGCTGAAGCAATTTTGCCAACCCAAAATCCAGCACCTTGATCTCGCCGCGTTCTGTGACAAAAATATTGGCGGGCTTGAGGTCGCGGTGGATGATTCCTCTGCCATGGGCAGTTTCGAGCGCGCCGGCGATCTGAATTCCCAGATTAAGTATCTGCTTTACTGGCAGTGCTTGGCCATCAATGTGCTGTTTGAGCGTGCGGCCTTCGAGCAACTCCATGACGAGGAATTGCCGCCCTTCGTGTTCTCCCACGTCGTAAATCGTGCAAATGTGAGAATCGTTCAGCGCGGATGCGGCGTGTGCTTCGCGTTCGAAGCGCTCCTTCGCATTAGGTTCGGTGTTGACATCCGAAGACAGAATCTTGACCGCAACGTCTCGATTGAGACGTGTGTCAGTGGCGCGGTAAACTTCGCCCATCCCGCCGGCGCCTATGGGCGCTTCGATTTTATATGGACCCAGCCGGGTGCCCGGAGGCAGGTGCATCGTGCCGCGAATTATAAGCCAGGAACAACAAGACGCACAGCGCCGCTAGAGATTCGGGACGAACTCCGGAAATTGCGTCGCTTAGGACCCGAACGTGAGGCGAGGCCTGCTTGTCGGCCTGGGATGAGCTTGTTACACTTGCCCGCGCTAGCCGAGTTGCTGAACCCACGCGAATTGGGTGTGCGCGAAACGCGCTGAGTTCGTGCCAGCCGGAAATATCGGGACGCTGGAAGGCAATGTGATCCCTGAGGTTCCAAATCGTCGTGACCCTCGCATTGACGAACTCGCTGGCGCGGCGAGCGAAACCACTTCAACAAACACTAGCTTCAATTCAGCGGTGGGAGAAGTGTACGACTCATGGCACCGCTGCCTCGTGGACTATCATGTCGACCCCAAGAGCCAGACCGCGCCGAACGTCGTCACACAGACCGAGCTAAGAGCTTCGAAGGAGCCTGTTTCGGATGTGATCGCGCAGGCGAGAGAAGAGATTGATCGCCTTTATGCGATTGTCCGGCAAGAAGGGTACGTCGTCCTGCTGTGCAACAAAGACGGCGTGGCCATCCATCACCGAGGCGATGAGACCCGGGCCGACGACTTCAAACGTTGGGGAATTTGGCTCGGGGGCATTTGGTCTGAACAAATTGAGGGCACAAACGGAATCGGGACTTGCATCACCGAACAACGGCCGGTGCTGGTCCATTGCGGACAACACTACCGTTCTCGCCACAGCAAATTAACCTGCGCGGGAGCGCCGATTTTCGATGCCCTGGGCAGATTGGCGGGCGTGCTGGACGTGTCCGCGGTTGCTTCGGAAGGATCGGATCGGCCACAACAGTTGGCGCTCGCGGCCACCGTCGCTTCCGCGCGCGAGGTGGAAGAGCGATTGTTTCGAGAACATTTCCGCCATGCCTGGGTCATCGCGGCAATGCCAAAGGACGAGACCACACCGGGATTGCTGGTCGCTGTGGACGAAGACCAACGCATTGTCGGTGCAGATCGGGCGGCACGGGCGGAGTTTCATCTGGACGACAAGAGTTTAGCGGCCGGTGCACCCCTATCCGCGCTCTTCGAATTTAGTGCCTACCTGTTCCGCAAGCGCGGCGGACAAGACGTTCCCGTTTTTCTGACGCGGACCAGCGCGCATGACTCATGGCGCGCATTGCTCACACCTCCGCTGGCGCGAACGAGCCTGTCGCGAAACGCGCAGGAAGCGATGGTCCATTCGAGGCCGCGTTTGAGCATGTTGAGCAGCATGCCCATGCCGGAGGCGTCGGACTTGAGCCGCGGGGGCCTCGCGCCTGTACTGAAAAACCGCATTTGCGAGTTCATTGAAGAACACATCGGCGAGAAAATCAGCCTGGATGCCATGTCTTCGGTGGCGGGGCTTTCTCCAAACCACTTTGCGCGTGCTTTCCAACAGTCGGTCGGCATGCCACCTCACCGGTATCTATTGCGGCGGCGGCTGGAGCATGTGGGGCAGATGCTGCGTGACACGCAGCTGCCGCTGTCGCAAATTGCGTTGGCGGCTGGTTTCTCGGACCAGAGCCACCTGGCGCGCCATTTCCGGCGACTAACGGGTGTACCGCCCAGTCTGGCGCGGCGTTAGTCCTGACGGCACTGAACTGTTTGCGCGTAAGTGGTTCATCATAATCGTCTTATCTCCGATCCGAGACAGGTCAATCACATCCTGAATCGTTAAGTAGCCACGCGAGAAATTCAGCAAGAACGTACCGATCCGGAATATTTCGTTCAAGACATGTGATCTGCGTCACAGGCAGTATCGCCTCCAAGGAGGCGAATATGAGCTGGGTAAACGCAGTCGCGCAATTGGTGGAAAATTCTAGGGAACGGCTCCCGTGGCACTATCCAGGCGACATTAGCCGGAAATCGAATCTCCTTCAGGAGGAGCGACACAAGGAGCGAATACGGATCGCGCGGGAGTTACACGACACGTTGTTGCAGGGATTCCTCAGCGCGTCAATGCAACTTTGTTTGGCCGATGATTGGCTCCCGGCCGATTCACCGGCGAAACCCGTGCTGCGGCGCGCTTTGGACCTCATACGCAAGGGCATCAACGAGGGACGCGCAACGCTGCAAGGCCTTCGCTCTCCGGTGTTGCCAGACGGGAGCCTGGAAAAGGCGCTTTGCGATGTGCAAAACGATTTCGCGCCGAGCGAGCGCGCACGGTTTCGAATTGTAATCGCTGGCGAGACTAAACCGCTGGAGCCTGCGGTGCAGGAGCAGATTTTTTTGATTGCGCGAGAAGCGCTCCTGAATGCTTTGCGGCACTCGGAAGCCACTAGCGTGGAAGTTGAAATTGAATACCGGCGACGGAAATTGCACGTGGCAGTGCGGGACAACGGCAAGGGAATTGATCCGCAGGCCTTGCAGTCGAGCCAAAACTTGCACTGGGGGCTGACAGGTATGCGGGAGAGGGCTGCGAGCATTGGAGCGGAAATCCGAATATGGAGCAGTCTGGGACAGGGCACAGAGGTAGGAATCTCGGCGCCGATACGCGGCGTGCGAGCGCCGTCCCGCCTAACTTAGCGCCCTACTTTGGCCAGTTTGTTCTGCAATCAAGTAGGAGCGCTCATTCGTTAGCGGCCCACTCCTCGACTCGCAAAACAAGCTGGAGGCCAACGGCGAATTTTGAACTCTCCACGGGGTCGCAGTAGACCACGCGCGCTAGCGACCTGATGCCTTCCTCGGGTGCGGTAACTACAAGCTGCTTCCCAGGACGGCAATCGTACTCAGTCACGATGCGAACGCCTTGAGGGCTTACATTTTCAGTGACTGCCCTTTTAACAGGTTGCGGTTCATCCAGGCGCAGAACCTCCACGTAAACCGCTTTCGCAGTGCGCTTTTCATTTCGGCCTGTGGGTACACGCATATAGCACTTGCTTCCTCTCGCTGTCTTATTCGGATGTCGGCCAAGTCACATCCAAATGGAGGAAGAGAGTTCGGTCTCTCGGCCGTCAACTGCGAGGGTCCGATAGGTCGAAGTGATTTTGGCTTGGGCTTGCCGCTCCGGGCAACGCGGTCACACATTTCGCGACATACGGCCTGATCTGCACAGGACGGGGTGGGATGCCTGTGCATTCCCAAGGACTGAAGCTACGCCCCCGGTTCAAAGACCCGCAATCAGAGGAATACCTCAATCAGTCGCGGGTGAATCAGCGCAGGACACCGGGTGCTGCTGCGCGGTATGTAAAAACTACTAATTCTGCAGCTTGCTTGTATCCTTCCCGCTAAGCTTACCGCACCGGTGGAAGTGAGAATCCCCTGCAAGTAATTGAAAACAAAACAAATACATGATGGTGTTTGGCTGGCCGGGCTGGCAACAGGAATGCCCACTATTGTTGGTGAGAACCCAGTCTTGTCCCGATTTGTCGCATTTGAGGGCTTCGATGAAAGCTGCTCTTTATGACATTTTCAGGAAAGACCTGCTTGGGACCCCCGTTTGGATGGAGTCCGTGGAAGATCTGAAAACGGCAGAGCTGCACGTAATGGAAATGGTGGCCCGGTCGCCCGGCGAATATTTTGTTTTCTCCCAGGAAACGAAAGAAATCGTGAGCGACACGGTACCGCGTTTCTTTGATCTTGTTGTCTAGCCACTTTCCGTCAAATTGCCAACCTTTTTTCAACATCCATTGATATCGGTGTCGAGATTCAAGTCAAGATTCTGCTAACGCCACACTCTCGAGGCATGAATTGACCCGCCCCTCCGGAGTGTCTACGATCTTTCTTCGTTCCTGCAACCGAAATGGAAGAACAACTCATCGGCCACTACAGAATCCTCCGCAAGCTCGGCGGAGGCGCACTCTGGGGCCACTTCACTCTTAGAGATTAAGCATTTGCGAAGAGCAAAACGGTTGGTTCCGAGTAACCGACCATCCAACCAGAACAAGGAACTTTGTGGTTGCCAATTGCGTACCGCGAGTATGCGCACGTTTATCCTTCTCGCAGCTGCTTGCCTTTGCTCATGTCCTACCATTGCTCAGCCGCTACAGCTCGAGATGCGTGTGCCATTCGAGCCCACAGCGTTCCCGAGCGGGCCGCATCGCTATGTCATATATGAGTTACATCTGACAAACTTCGGGGCAGCTCCGCTGTCGCTGAGTCGTATTGAGGTGCTCGACGCGGATGCGGAAACTGCGGAACCGATTGCGACCTTCGAGGCAGAGCCACTCGAGGCTATGTTGCAACCTTTGGGCGGCAGGACACTTTCTGACCGTAAAGAAAGGCTAGTAATCGCCGGCGGCCAGAGCGCCATGGTATTTATGTCCGTAGCGTTCAGCCTCAACTCACGTATTCCGAACAGACTGGCGCATCGTGTAAGCACGGCTGACTCTTCAGGGGGAGGCGCGGTCATAACTACACATCACACCGAACTTCATGTCCTCGGGCCGCCGCTGGAAGGAGCAGACTGGCTAGCAGCCGATGGGCCGAGCGATGATGAAGACAATCATCATCGGCGGGGAGTATTGATTATTGACGGGCGGGCCGTGGACTCACGACGCTTCGCGATCGACTGGAAGCAGAATAGGGACGGTGCGTCATTTTCCGGCGATGTGCGGGACGTACACTCCTATTATTGCTATGGGAAAGCAGTGCTTGCCGTTGCCGATGGCCGTATCGTCACGGCAAGGGATGGCCTCCCCGATAACATTCCCGGACACGTCGAAGCGTTCCACCCTGCCGTGCCGATAACGTTGGAAACAGTTGCGGGGAACACGATCACCCTGGACCTGGGTGGCGGTCAATTTGCATATTACCTGCATCTGCAACCGGGAAGTTTGCGCGTAAAAGTAGGGGATCGCGTAAGGCGCGGCCAAGTAGTGGGGCGCATCGGCGCTTCCGGAGATGCCCGCGAGCCACACCTGCATTTCGAAGTCACCACTTCGTCAAAGCTACTGGCTGGCGAGGGCGTGCCCTATCTCATCGACCGGTATCGATTGAAGAGCGCGAGTGACGGTCCCATGGAACTCTACATACATCAGTTGCCTCTGGGTAAGAGCGTCGTCATATTTGGAGAAGACCGCGATAAAAGATGACGAAGCGCATGCGCTCACGACAACAGGATTCTGGGCGTGCGCCGGGCAAACCGGAAGTGACCGGGTAAGTTCCAGATTGCCGACAATCCCGCCCGCGCTCCCCCGCAGCGCCATTGCTCGGCAACTGCGCCACTGCCAGTTCTTAGCATCAATTGACCCGACCCTCCGGAGCGTTTACCATCTTTCTTCGTTCCTGCAATCAAAATGGAAGAACAACTCATCGGCCACTACAGAATCCTCCGCAAGCTCGGCGGAGGAGGCATGGGCATCGTTTACGAAGCGGAGGACACCCGGCTCGCGCGTCGCGTCGCGTTAAAATTCCTTCCCGAAGACAAATTGCAGGACTCCGAAAGCCACCAGCGCTTCTTACGCGAAGCCCGCGCCGCCTCCGCCCTCAATCATCCCGGCATCTGCAACATCTACGCCATCGAGGAACACGACGG
>Ga0137358_10001256_pt1 | contig 13463 bp, 10 predicted proteins | sample Mad1_20_16metaG_FD_105551 | JGI IMG/M metagenome (GOLD analysis project Ga0137358, IMG submission 105551) | Vadose zone soil microbial communities from Angelo Coast Range Reserve, California, USA - Mad1_20_16 metaG | ecosystem: Environmental > Terrestrial > Soil > Vadose zone | place: USA... | reverse complement strand
GCCGCCGCGACCCGCAACGTCTATCTGGATAAGAACGGCAATGTGATCGAAGGCGAAGGCGGCTCAATTGAAGGCTATCGCGCTGCGGGTGTTCCCGGAACCGTGCGCGGAATGGAATTAGCTTTGAAGAAGTACGGCTCAGGCAAGTTGAGTTGGGCCCAATTGATTGAGCCGGCGCGACGTTTGGCGGCCAACGGTTTCACTGTGACCTACACGCTCGCCCGCGGTCTGCGGGGCAATCGCGAATACCTATCCAAATATCCTGAGACGAAACGTATCTATCTCAACAACGGCAAGTTGTACAACGAAGGTGATGTGTTCATGCAGCCGGATCTCGCGGCCACCTTCGCCCGTTTGCAGCAGCGCGGGCCCAACGAATTCTACGAGGGGCAGACGGCCCAGTTGATCGCGGCCGATATGAAACGTCATAACGGTCTGCTGACGTTGGATGATCTGCGAGGATATGTCGCCAAAGAACGCCAGCCTTTGCGCGGCAATTATCGCGGTTACGAAGTGATCTCAATGCCGCCACCCTCGTCCGGCGGGGCGGTGCTGATCGAGATGCTCAACATTCTGGAAGGCTATGACTTTAAGAAGATGGATTGGGCATCCTCGGATCGTTATCACCTGATGACCGAAGCTATGCGCCGCGCGTTTGCCGACCGCGCCGAATATATGGGCGACACTGATTTCGTCAAGGTGCCAGTCGCGGGATTAGTCGACAAGAAATATGCTGCGCAATTACGCAACAACATTAATCCGGAACGCGCCTCGTCCAGCGAACAAGTTAAAGCCGGCAAACCCGTCGGTTATGAATCAGAAGAGACTACGCATTTCACGGTGGTCGATGCTGAGGGCAATGCGGTCTCGAACACCTACACGCTGAATAATTCGTTTGGCTCGGCCGTAGTTGCGAAGGGCACCGGTCTGCTGATGAATGACGAGATGGATGATTTCGCCGCCAAGCCAGGCACGCCAAATCTATATGGTTTGATTCAGGGCGAGCGCAACGCCGTCGCCGCGCACAAGCGGCCGCTATCAGCCATGACGCCGACGTTCGTGCTGCGCAAAGATGGCTCGCTCTGGTTCACAGTAGGCAGTCCCGGCGGGCCGACGATTATCAACACCGTACTCGATGTGATCACTAACGTGGTTGATTACGGCATGAATATTCAGCAGGCCATCGACGCGCCGCGCATTCATCACCAATGGTTGCCCGATGAGCTGGTGTTCGAGCCGTACGGATTATCAGGCGATACGCAGAACGCTTTGATAAGTCGCGGACACAAGCTCGGTAAACCGCGATACCTGGGCGACGCCGAAGGGATCATGATTGAAGAGAAGACGGGCGTGCGTTTGGGAGCGACCGATCCGCGCAGGAGTGATGGGTTGGCGGTGGGGTATTGAAGAGCAGAGATCTTCGTGAGTGCTCAGAGTCAAGCGAAGGCAAACCAAGACTCTTCGAAAGAGAGTTGTCCGCTGTCAGGGGTGACGTGTCACAAACATCTCAGGTTTGCGGTTCATTTCCGAATCGATCCTTTCTCTGCCCGGTGAGGTTGAACTATTCAGAACTCGGCGAACTAGTGTCCTGTCTCTAAAGTTCCAATAACAAAATGTCATCCATTTTCGTATTAGATACCAAGGAGACAACGATGCGAAAAGGACGACGGATACCACCTTTGACACTCACGCAAGATGAACGAGAGACGTTGGCGCGATGGTCGCGGCGGCCGAAAACGAGTCAAGCGTTGGGCCAACGGGCGCGCATCATTCTGGCGAGCGCCGAGGGGAAAACTAATACGACGGTGGCGGAGCGCTTGGGCGTAACCAAGCAGATGGTCGGCAAATGGCGCATTCGCTTTCTGAATAAAAGGCTCGATGGTTTGTTGGATGAGCCGCGACCGGGCACACCCCGACGACTGAGTGATGTTGAAGTGGAGCGAGTACTGACCATGACCTTGGAATCCACCCCTAAGAATGCTACGCACTGGAGCACGCGCTCGCTGGCGGCGGCTTGCGGTCTGAGTCGGAGCAGCGTTCATCGGGTGTGGCGAGCTTTCGCTTTGGCTCCGCACCGCAGCGAGAGTTTCAAACTTTCTAAGGACCCGCTGTTCATCGACAAGGTACGAGACATAGTCGGGCTTTACCTGGATCCCCCGGATAAGGCTCTGGTGCTGTGTGTTGACGAGAAATCTCAGATTCAAGCTCTGGATCGCTCGCAGCCAATTCTGCCCATGCGCCCTGGACAAGCGGAGCGCCGGGCTCATGATTACCAGCGCCACGGGACCACTTCGCTGTTCGCCGCCTTGGACACTAAGACTGGCAAGATCATTGGCCAGCTTCATCGCCGTCACCGTTCGCTTGAGTTTCGCAAGTTCCTCGATAAGATCGATGCGGCCGTGCCGCAGGGCTTTGATGTTCATCTCATTCTCGACAACTATGGTACTCATAAGACTGCGTCGATTCAGCGTTGGCTGCTGAAACGCCCACGCTTTCAACTCCACTTCACGCCTACCAGCGCCTCCTGGCTAAATCTGGTCGAGCGTTGGTTTGGACTCTTGACCGAAAAGCAACTGCGGCGCGGCGTCTTTCGCAGCACGCGCAACCTTGAAACAACTATTCGCAACTACATCGACATTCACAATGAAGAACCAAAGCCTTTCATCTGGACCAAAACTGCTGACGAGATCCTCGCAAGCGCAGACTTTAGTTCGGTGCGCAAGAATCGACCTGCCCCAAGCGTGGAGAAAATTTCCGCTTCCACATAGCTAAAGGCTGCTCTTTGCATCGCTTCATCAAATGGAAGGTTCTCGCTCTCTGCGAACGCCGCGATTTCGCTATCGGAGACCTCCAGATTCTGAAACGTCTTTCGTAGTCCAGACAATGTACTGCTGATGTCATACGTACATGAGAAAGTTCCGCCGTAAGCATCTTCTAAAGTCACTGTTATTGGGTCAAAAACAAGCGTAGCCTTTCGTAAGAACGCACTGTCTCTTCGCCTTGTGATGGGCGTCTCGATATGGACTCCCATTCGTCGCGCGGCTTGAGCCGTGAATGCGGACAATCTCTCTCTGGCTTTTTCCTTCCACTGAGCGAGTGTTTTTGAGCTATTCTGATTTGACATATGCGTTCCTATGGCTGATCCCAAAAGGGTGTTGACTTGATGGTCAAGTTATGATGTCCGCAACCTTTTCGCGAGTCACTTAGACTGGTAACACAAGCCGACGATTCACACCTATGACACGGCCCGACAACTCCGCTTTTCGCCGAGTGCAACCTACCAGACTTCTCCATCTTGCAGATGAATGAAGAAGTCCCTCGGACAATGCTATACTCCTCGAACGCTGAGAGGAAACAGGAGAAGGATCATGGCCGCAAACCTTGAGGACCAACTGATTGATAAGGTGCGAGCGTTGCCTCCCTACAAACAACAGGAAGCGCTACGGCTCATTGATACTCTTGCGAATCAGGCCATTGCGGAGCCTAACGGGACGAGCGCGGATCGCAGATCCATTTGGGAGATTGTGGAAGAGGTCAACGCTCGCTTGCCCGCAGACACCTGGGAGAATGTACCTACCGACGGCTCGATCAATCTTGATCATTACCTCTATGGAGCACCGAAACAGCAGCCGTGAAAGTCGCCTTCGTTGACACACTCTACTTTGTGGCTCTTTTCAATCCAAGAGACCAATGGCACGAGCGGGCAATCGCGGCCAGTAAGCTGGTTGCAGAAACTAAACTGATCACAACCGAAGATGTGCTGGTGGAACTCTTGAATTTCTTTTCGGAGTACGGCGAAAAGGCCCGCGTTGGAGCAGTCACCCAAGCTGAGGGAATTCTTACGAATGCGAATATCGAAGTTGCGCCACAGAGCCATGAAGCATTCACTGCGGGTCTCACGCTTTACAAGGCACGCCCAGACAAAGGCTATAGCCTAACGGATTGTATCTCGATGCATACGATGAGCGAGCGAGGCATCAGCGACATATTGACTCACGACGAACACTTTCGTCAGGAAGGCTTCACCGTGCTGCTCTGAGCGGGCGGCAGATTCGTTCGCCCGCTAAAGCGGGCTCGAACAAATTCAAAACATTAACCCAGGGTTCCGCTCGCTACGCTCGCTTCACCCTGGGCTAAACTCTGCCGCCAGCTTCGCTGGCTCGTTGAGATGCTCAACTCTGGAAGTCCTAAGCAACTAACTCATTGAACGGCAGTGGCTAACTTTGGCAAGGCTCGCTATACTTCTGCACCGGAGGAGTGAGAATGGTCGATCGTATTTCAATTGACCCGGGCGTTTGCCACGGACAGGCTTGTATCAGGGGCACGCGTATTCCTGTGCATCAAATAGTTAGTATGCTGGCAAACGGCGATACGATTGAGAGTCTCCTTCGCGCCTATCAGCACATCGAGCGTGCCGATATCAATGCGTGCCTCGAATATGCGGCAGCGCTCGCGGAGGAACAAGTCACGCCAATCGAGAAGGTCGCCAGCGGCATGCGTGATGTGGTTCAAAGTAGCTGGCGAGAAACTTATTAGGCTTAATGGTGATGCACCGTGATCGATCTCAAGTATTCGCTGATTATTGAGGCCACATTAGATCCAAACTTCTTCGGATTTTATTCTCCGGATCTGGAAGGCTTCACGGGCGTCGGACACTCAATCGAAGATTGTCTTTACAAGGCGAAGTGGGGCATGGAAGAGCAGGTCGCCATCCTTGCCGATCAGAACATGCCAATTCCCGATCTGAATCCCAACCCAACTGTGGTTGTTCAGAATGAAGCAGAGCTGGCGCCAGCTTCCTAGCTTCATGAAAGATATGGCCTCCGCTCAACCATCGAACCTCGCGACTGCTCTGAAATCCGAAGAAGAAAAAATCCTGGCCTGCGTGCATTGCGGACTCTGTTTGGAAGCCTGTCCTACCTACGTCGTCACCGGCGATGAAAACGACAGTCCACGCGGGCGTATCTATCTAATGCGCGCGGTCGAAGAAGGCCGGCTGGCGGCTGAGTCCCCGACGTTTGCAAGTCATATCGATCGTTGTCTCGGTTGCCGAGCCTGTGAAGCGGCTTGTCCGGCCGGCGTTGAATATGGCCAACTGCTTGAGGCCGCGCGCGCAGAGATCTCGCGAGCTCAAACCAAGCCTGGCGGCATTTACTCGCTGCTGAGATTTGTGCTGAAGCATGTGTGGCTCAAGCCGAAGCGTTTGCGCGCTGCTTTCGGGCTGGCGCGGTTGATCCGCGATTCGGGTTTGGCGAGGCTCCTAATACGAATTGGGCTGGCACGCGAGATCTCGTCCGAATTTGAGTTTGGGTTAGCTTTGCTGGATAGCTCGTCTGCGTCCCGAAACAGTAGCGGCGTCGAGCGGGTAGCAGGCAGGATGCCTGCGTACACCCCGCAGGATGCGGGCGCTCCGATGGCGGGCCCGGTGTTGCTGTTCAAAGGTTGTGTCACTGAAGGTTTGTTTCAAAGAGTTAATGCGGCTACGACTCGAGTGCTGACAGCAAACGGATGCCAAACGCAAGCACCGGCGGGGCAGGTCTGTTGTGGTGCGTTGCATGCGCATGCCGGCGAGCTCGATGGCGCGCGCATCCTGGCCCGACAGAACATCGATGCTTTTGGCGTGAGCGACGAGGCCGTAGTAACTAACGCCGGGGGCTGCGGCGCGATGCTCGCTGCTTACGGTCACCTGCTGGCGAACGATCAAAAATACGATGCCCGGGCGCGGGCCTTCAGTGCTCGCGTGCGCGACATCGGACAGCAACTGGAAGCGTCTGGATTTCGTAACGGGGGGCCGATTGGAGTCAAACGCACAACCTACGACGCTTCCTGTCATCTGCTGCACGGGCAGCACGCGGCGAACGCATCTTTGCAAATGCTTTGGGCGATTCCCAATCTGAACTTTGCTCTCTTGAAAGATAGTGATGTCTGTTGTGGCGGCGCCGGCGTCTACAACCTTTTAGAACCAGAGTTGTCTGAAGAAGTGTTGGCAGAGAAGCTGACGAATATTCAGGACAGCGGAGCTACTGTTTTAGCTACGGGTAACGCGGGCTGTCACATGCAGATTGCGGCCGGCGCACGTTTAGCTGGAATGTCTCTGCGAGTTTGTCACCCGGTCGAACTCCTTGACGAATCGTATCAGCGCGCCGGGCTTTACGACGACGCCGGACTCGGTGGTTAGTCAAGCCGCGCCAACTAAGAGACGAAAGAAAAGACTTTCACATTGATGCAGAGTCGTTTGAAATTCATCATTGCGGATTCGCAGACATCCCTCCGACCATAGTGAGCCGAACATTCCCCGCTTTGTCGAGAGCCACCAGATCGGCGCGCTTTCCTTCCTGAATTGAACCGCAGTCATCATCAATCCCAAGCAGAAGCGCAGGATTTGATGACGCCATCCGCGCCACCGCGGTTTCCGATGCGCCCAGCGAGAGCATCATTCGCACGGCGTCCAGCATGGTGATCACTGAGCCGGCGATGCTGCCGCGCGCGTTTTGGGTGCGGCCGTTTTGGACGCGAATTGTCTCTCCCCAGATTTGATACTCACCATCGCCAAGCCCGGTGGGCGCCACAGCATCGCTGATCAAAGAGACTCGCTCCGCGGTCTTGCTGCGCAAAATTAGTTTGAGTATCGACGGGTCGAGATGCACGCCGTCCGCGATCACGTCGCAAGTGACCTGGTCCTCGACCAGACCCCAGCCCACCGGCCCGGGCGCGCGATGATGCAAAGGCGGCATGGCATTCATGAAGTGCGTCATGTGACACGCGCCCGCCTGCAGTGCTTGATCCAGCACCTCGACAGTGGCGCGGGTATGACCGATTGAGACGATCCATCCACGCTGTACCAGCTCTTTGATTAAATCGATCCCACCCGTGATTTCAGGAGCAAGCGTCATGAGATGGACAGCGCCCGCCTCCTTGACGGTGGGCATGGAATCAAGATCGGCGGCGTTTCGGAACGTCCTAAAGTGTTCGCGGTGGAGAGCGCCGCAGTGTTCGCTGTTAACAAATGGACCTTCGTAATGGACTCCGAGAACTCGTGCCTGTGGCACAGACTTCAATCTGTGATCGTCCGTACCGTCCGGGGAATCACAGACCGAAGTCTGCGCCACTGCCTGCTCAATAGCGCGAATAGAGCGTTTGTATTCTTCATCGGAAGAAGGCACGAGCGTCGGCAGCCATGCCGTCACTCCTTTACTTGCCAGAAACTCCGAGACACGACCCAGGTCGTCCGCGCTGGCGGACATCGTATCCACGCCCCTGGCGCCATGAATATGAACGTCGATAAATCCGGGGAAGAGCGTGAAGCCCTCAAGATCGATTACGGAATCAACTGCCGGCAACTGATCGTTGGCAGAATCAAGGACCCTGACGATGCGACCGTCTTCAATGAGGAGACTGGAGTGTTCGGCGATTTGCTCTGGCAGGACCAGGCGGGCGTTGCGAACGAGCACGCACTTGCAGTTCGGATGTGTCACGGCTTTCCGTTGCGGCCTTCAGTGATTTGGCGTTCGACGACGTTAATCAGGGCGTTGAGACGACCGTCCGTCGCTCTGGTACTTTCGCCGATAGTCGCGATATCTCGGCTGAGAGAACTAACCTGATGGCTAAGAGTATTGATCTCCCGTTCGTGAATTTCGGCGATTGAGAGCAGGGCTCCGATGCCTTCTGTGTTGCGCGTCTGGGCTTCGGCAAGTGCATCAATTTTTGCACTTGACTGCGCTTGCTGTTCGACGATGAAATCCATCGCTCTCTGCATTTCTTCGTTAGTCATGCTCGATCACCTTATTCTGCAAGGGTAAGCAGTTTCGGATATTGTAGCATCATCGCTCCGATTCCATATCTATCCTGGACTTTAAAAATGCGAATGCCCGCAGCGCGCTCGCCGCGGGCATTCGTAAGGGGCTGATTTGTTCGGCCTAGAAAATGATCTTCGCGCCGAGTTGCATGGTACGCGGGTCGCGCGTGTTGTTGATCTGACCATACGTCCCGCTGGTAATGTTCGTGCTCGAGAAGGTAGTGAAGTTTGTGTGGTTGAAGATATTGAAAACTTCCCATCGCAACTGGAGCGACTTGGATTCGCTGAGGCGAATACTCTTTGCGAGCGTCGCGTCGAACCTGGTTGTCGGTGGACCGAGGATGGTGTTACGTCCCGCATTCCCGACGCGATTGACGCCCGCGGGCGGGTTCGCGAAGCAGGCAGTATTAAACCACTGTGTCACCAGGTGGGGAGCGTTAACGTTCGGATCGCAAAGAAAATCCGGCCTTGCACCCGCCGGCGACGATCCCAACAATCCGAGACCCGCGGGGTCGTTCGATGACGTTGCCGGGCTGAATCCAATTCCGGTGAAGTAAGAGGTAATACCCGAAATCTGCCAACCACCGAGCAGCTTGCCGACCGCGCCCGTTTGATTTTGATGGTACGGAAGCTCGTAGATATAGTTCACGCTCAACACATGCCGGCGATCGAAAACGGCGCGGGAGTATTCGCCCCTAAAATTGTTAGAGTCCTGAGGTACTGACAAGAATTCGTTCTGGCTATCAGTCATGTTTCTCGACCAAGTGTAAGCCAGATTGATTTGGCTGGCGCGCGCAAATCTTCGTTGCGCTTGGATCTGAAGGCTGTGGTAGTTCGAATCGAAAGCCGTCGCTAGATATCGAACTGCGCCGTAGCCTCTAAACGGCCTGATCTGGTTGAGAATCAATTCTTGCGTCGAACTGGTAAATACTTGGCCTGCCGTCTGGCACGGACCGAAGGTTGCGGGCGTGGCGCTATTCGTCCGGCACGTTTGCGTGAGCGCGAACCCGGGAGGCAAAAGATTTAAATCGAGCAGGCCTGTCAGGTGCGTACCCTTTGAACCGAAGTACCCCGCCGACACGAGTGTCTTGCTGCCGAATTTATGTTGCAAATCGAGTGACCAATGCTGGACGTACGGAGTCTTGAAATTCGTGTCGATTCCATAGAGGTCTTGAACAGCGAGGCTGACAACTGGATTTCCGGCAAGCGGATTATCGAGCGTAGTAGGATTGATAACCGCTCGCGCCTGGAATGGAGGATTGGTACTGACGATGCTCTCCCAAGGATTGAACGACACCTGATCAAAGTAGATGCCGTATCCGGCCCTAACCGAAGTCGTCCCTTTCTTAAATGGGTCCCAGGCAATTCCCACACGCGGCGCGAAATTATTGGGCGTTCGCGCAATGGCCTTGCCAAAAGGCGAAACCGTCATGCCAGCCACGGGATTCTGGCTGTTAACTATAAGCCCGTCGAATGGATTACCAGTTCCTGCGATCCGCGTTCCAGCACTGCCGAGGATTTGAAAGGCCTGACTGGGATCGAAATGCTTCGGATCAAAATTCGTTAGCCGCCCGTTGACGTCATAGGGCTGTCCATAGCGCGAAAAGCGCATACCATAACTTACCGTAATGTTGGGCCGGAAGCGCCATTCGTCCTGGGCGAATGCCTCAATGCTGCTGGCTCTCAAGTCAGCAGTAATATCAAACTGGTTTTGGGTGAACTGCTGAAAATTGCCTAGCAGGAAATTCGCCCAAAGTTGATTGGTAGTGCTGGTCCCCGTGGGCCTAGTTGGGCTGGAAGAAACGGAGGTGTAGGTGCCCTCGTTGGTTCCAGCAATTGAGTTCTCATGCTTTGCAAGTTTAGAAAAATTGACACCAAATTTGGTGGTATGCGTGCCAAAGACTTTCGAGAGCGTCCCAAAAGCCGACTTGTTGTACGAGAAATCACTATACGGTCCAAAGGTGCCCAAAGCCGTGAAACCATTTCCGCTGATCGTTGGTACCCTTCCCCTGGTTACAGCAAATGGAAACGCTGGCGTTCTGTTGACGATGTCCGGCGAATTCGAGTAATTGAGAAGACCAGTCACGACACTAGGAACGTCACCGAAAGAGTAAGATGCTCCGAACTCCAACACCGTAGTCGGCGATGCGACCCACGTCACGCGTCCGATGTGTGTGCGTCCCGGAGAGCTTGTTTGGGTCGTGGCAACAAACGGCGCTACGGCTGTCCCGTTGAATAAGCCGCCTGGTTCAATCGTCGGGATCGTGTCGTTTTCAAATCTGTAATATGCCGATACCCTGTTGCTGAACTGATGATCTATCCTTATTAGCTCCTGTCTAAAATTGAAAATCCCACGAGTAGGAAAGAGTAGGTTGCCGACGGCGTCAGACGGTAGAGGTAGTTTGTTATAAATATCCTGGACGTAGGCGGCGGCCAGAGGACTGATCAGACTTGAAGGTAAAGCTGTTCCTGCTGCCAATGTCGTCCCGCAAGGGTTGGCAACCGGTCCGATGCATACGGGTTGGGCAAAGATTCCTTGCCGCATTGCCGCCGAGGGCACCGTCGAAGTTAGTGTCGGATAAGTTATCACTCGCCTTACTTCTTCCGAGAAGAAAAAGAAAGTTTTTCCCTTTACCAAAGATGGTCCGCCTTCGCCGAAACGCGGAAAGACCAGCGGGCCGCCAAGTGTTCCTCCGAAGTCGTGATATCTGAGTGGTGCCCGTATCGCCTTCCCATTTGAATCTACGCCCAACGGCTTATTTCGATTCGTGAAAAAAGTGTTCGCATTCAGTTTGTCGTTGCGCCAGAACTCGTAAAGATCACCGTGGAACTTGCTAGAGCCGCTTTTAGTGATCACGTTCACCTGGCCGCCAGAGCTTCTGCCTGATTCGGCCGGATACAGACCGCGAAGCAGCACGAACTCACGGATCGCGTCAACTGAAGGATAGGTCTGAACTGTGAGATTAGCGCCCCTGTCTGTTGTGTCCGCGCCATCCACGGTGTACGTATTTGAACTTTGCCTTACTCCGTTGACAGAGAAGTTCATTTGATTCGACTGTCCGCTCGCGTTCGTTGTGCCGACGTAAATCTGATCGGCTACATTGGAAGTAACTCCGGGCGAAAGAGTGATGAGTTGGGCCCAGTTCCGGTTATTGAGCGAAAGCTCCACGATCTGGGTGCCATTAATCACATTGCTCGCCGTGGCAGTTTGAGTATCCACCTGCAATTGCTCGGAAGTCACCGTAACTGTCTCGGTGACGTTGCCCGCTTCCAATGTCACATCGACCGTGCGGCGTTCGTTTACATTCAGTTTTACGCGGTCGGCGATATGCTTCTTAAAGTTGGTTGCTTCCACTGTAATGTCATAAAGAGCAACCGGCAACAGAGGCGCAGAAAACTCCCCATCGTCGTTAGTGGTGAGACTGCGAGTAACAAGCTTTGTCTCACTGTTAGTAATCGTGACACTCGCGCCTTTGACAACGGCACCGCCTGTATCTCTTACGGTGCCGACGATCGATCCGGTGATTTCTTGCGCGGGGGAAACGACGGCCGCACCCAACATGAGCGCGAACGCTGGAAGCAGGATGCGCAGAAAACGGAAGTGCTTTTTCATCGAAGACTCCTCTTATTAGGTAAGATTCGAAACAAGTTGGAAAATTGCCGACGCCGACGCCGAAAGTCCTACGGGAAGGCCAGTGATTCTATTAGGGTGAGACGTGCAATTAAAACTAAAAGAATTTATCAGTCCGATAAACACCCTTGATGAACGGTGGACATCATACTCCTGCAAGATCTCATGCGCGCCAAACTTTTTCAGAATAATGGATCGTTCTTCCATATTTTCGTATGCCGATGTTGCGCGGCGCACCGAACTTACCTGCGAGCTTGAAGGATTGACAGCTTGAAGTGTCGTTCTACTAAGGCTTAATCGCGCGCCATGTCCAGAGACAAGAAAACTTCTGACGACAAAAGGCTTGGCTAGTTAGTTGCCTGCAAATTTTGTGCAACGCGGTCTTGAACCTGGTCCGACTAAATATACACATCACTTTGACCGCTGGCACGCACAATCTAACAAGGCATTCATCAAGACAAGCTTTAAAGCGGCCGTTATCTTAAGGCTCTCAAGCGAACGCTTGTTTGGATTTACGAGAGTCCCTCGCCATTTTTTCAGATGATTCACTACACGGGAAATGTATCTTAGCGCTCATCTCACATTCTGGATTAACATGCAAAAAATTGAAAAAAATGCTTGACGCAGTGACTGAGGGCGATATACTGCCCCCCATATTTTTGGAATCATAAAGCTCTGTTTCAAGAGTGCTAGTCTAACTTTAGATTTCTTTCACGCCATATTTTGCGCAGCTAGTTATTACTCGCCAGTTTGTTTTTCTCGGAGAGCTGTGATGTCCGCCAAGCCCTGGCGAACGTCAGAGCTTGCTTCATACTTAGTTCGTTTCAGGAGGATCTCAACATGAAAAGACTCGCGCTCTTCGCAGGATTGGTTCTTTGCGTTGGCCTTGCGCTGCTTCTTAGTGCAACGCCGGCCCAAGCGCAAACTGCCTCGTCCGGAAGCGTCACTGGCCAGGTATCGGACCCGCAGGGGGCCTCGGTGCCGGGCGCTGACGTAACCCTCACCGACACCGGTACGAGCAGCAAGCAGTCAGTAACCACTAACGACTCAGGTCGGTATAACTTCCCCGTCGTTTCGCCTGGCAGCTATGACATCGTGGTCAGCAAATCCGGCTTCAAAGTGGCGAAGTTCGCCGCACAGCATGTGAGCGTCGGAAATGTCATGACGCTTAACGTCGCGCTGGAAATTGGTTCTCTTGCCGAGACTGTCGTGGTGACGTCAGCCGCCGGTCAGGAGCTTCAGTCGGCGAACGCCACGATCGGAAACACCATTAACTTGAAGCAACTCGAGCTGCTTCCGAACCTCGGCCGTGATGCAACGTCGCTGTTGTCGCTGCAACCCGGTGTCACGCCGAGAGGCGATATAGCCGGCAGCTTCATGGATCAGAACACTTTCACAGTGGATGGTGGGAACAACACGGATGATATGGCCGGGAACACCATCGGTTACATCAATAACTTCACCGGTCTCGCGGGCAGCCAGACCAATGGCATGGCTTCCGGTGTGGTGGCCACCCCGATCGAGAGCGTCGAGGAATTCAAAGTCAGCACCTTCGGTCAAACGAATGACTTTAACGCCTCGAGCGGCGCGCAGGTCCAGATGGTTACCAGACGCGGCACCGATCAATGGCACGGCTCTGGGTACGGCTATTATTACGCCACCAATCACGGCGCCGCTAACTCCTGGGTAAATAATCATACGGTATTTACAAAGGGCGTTGCGCCCACCGGCACTCTATGTGCCGCGGGAACAACCCTAAGTTCCGGGGACAACAACTGCGTAATGCCTTTTACGCCAATCATCCCGAATCATCGGAGCCGCTTCGGCTTCACTGTCAGTGGTCCGGTCGTCCCCTGGAAAATAGCGGGCGGGAAGACCTACCTGTTCTTTAACTATGAGGGCTTTCGTTTTCCGGGTACCGGAATTTTCGAGAGAGCCTATCCCACCGCCGCGATGCGCGCCGGCGTGATTCAAGTTCCAGACAGCACAGGGGCTTACATACCATACAATCTGAATCCTTTTCCGGTTACCGTAGTC
>Ga0137358_10001255_pt1 | contig 13472 bp, 10 predicted proteins | sample Mad1_20_16metaG_FD_105551 | JGI IMG/M metagenome (GOLD analysis project Ga0137358, IMG submission 105551) | Vadose zone soil microbial communities from Angelo Coast Range Reserve, California, USA - Mad1_20_16 metaG | ecosystem: Environmental > Terrestrial > Soil > Vadose zone | place: USA... | reverse complement strand
CGCCATCTATGAACACAACCGGGCTGCGCTCATAACCGCCGACACACCCATCCTCTCTCTGTGCGGCGGTGCAACCGATCTCATGGTTCCATCCGAGTTCTGTATCTTACCCGAAATCGCCAACGGGAATGTTTATCGACGGACAATATTTAGTAGTGCTCTTGAGGGGTGCTGGACTGGTGTTGGCCACCAAGTCATGGTTTGGTGTCATCAGGTGCGCTGGCGCGTCGCTCGGGCGGCACTTGAACTAGGTGTTGCCTCCTCCTCTGTGGAGCGAGCCTTCATCTTAGACCGTTGGCTTCGCGATGGACGCACCCTCTCTCCTACACCGGTACACCCTGTCCGACTTGATCTGAGCCAAGAAAGCTATACCGTTTTGCCTTCCGGGCCCTTGGTCTTACGCAATTTGCGCAAATCGAGAGCTGTGTACCTTACCCCAGTTCCGGAAGCGAATCACCCCATTAGATTCGTGGCCTATGTGTCTGAAGGCGCGGTTCTGTCGATGGCACCTCATCATCCATCATCGTTGTCTGTCGCTTTCTACTTGTGTTCCTCATCGACAAATGCCCCACATGAACCTTTGTCTCGCCCTGCTTGTGAAGAGTGGCACCCGATTACCCTCAAGCTCATTCCTAACGCGCCACCTGAAAGGCCATTCCCTTTACCGCATGAAGGTGTTGACGAGTCGGAAGGCGTCGTTGTTTTTGAAGCAGCTTTACCGGAGGGTGGCGACAAGCATCGCTGGGTTGCCGTAGCATACGCCACCAACGAGCAGCGCGGATGGGTAATTGGTGATTTTGTACAAGATGAACCTATTGTGAGGAAAGTCAGTGTTCATGGTACGTTACTATTCTGATCTATTGTTGAAAGTGATGAGTCGATGAGCCTAGATTTGCTCTACAAGGACGCATTCATCTCACTCAACCCAAACAACGTGCTTTCCAGAGTTCACCTCCCCTCTTTACTTTCGAATGTTTTGCTTGTTTACCGCGTCACCGCAATATATGCTGAGGGACAATTCTGTTCAGGTGAGTTGAACTGCTGCAATTTGTGCTTGTGCCGTTCTACCGCTCACCGTAATATAGAACCTCTTCTTCCGCCACTCCTTGAGCACTCTTCTTTCTCGGAGGCCCACTTTCACCCGCTCACGCAGTCTCGGTCATTACTCCTGCATACACACACTGGTGCCCCCTTCACATCGTCTCCATACGCCCGCAGCCTCAACCTCACCCTGCATACCTCGCCAGATTGCCAAGTGGCATCTTTGCGTCTGCGCATCGATTGGTGGGGTACGCTCGGCCGTGCTGGCGCTCGATACTGGACTGCTGTGCCCGGATGGGCCGTTGGTATCGTTATGTGGTTGATGTTTACCGCTATGGGCATGAATGAACGTGGAGGTAAGACAGCAGCTGTTCTGCCTCGCCCACGGCCAAGCTGACGTACACCGCAAAGCTCCGGTGCCTAGCGTGTCTGAGACACTCTCCCTGTTTGTACGGAAGACCCTGTCTCGACTTCTGGGTGTTTCATTCGTCGTTTCACTTCTTCCACTCTCTCAGGATTACGTCCTTGGAAATAGTGGCGAGGTCTTTTTCGCGTTGCTGACACCGCTTATTCTTTTACTCGTGACTGGCTTGGTTATAGTCAGTTGGTGGGCAATCTGCATTATCATGTTTCCTATCCGCGTACTGGCCCATAACCTCGCAAGGTAAGTCCACCATCGAGCCTTTCCCCCAAATCTAGACCTTAACGTTCTTTTTGAGGAAAAGGAAAGATTATTCCGGGGTCAGCAAAAGTACCATCCTATCAATGCTCCTTATCTTGTTGCTTGTTGTCGTCATCCTTCCATGGCAGGTCGCTTTCCTTAGTTGCTGGGTCATCCATCTCGTGACTTGCGCGACGAGCTATACCACCCCCGCAGCGTCAGGTGAAGCAATGACGCCACCACGCTCGCTATCCCCATCGCACAACTCTTCTTCGACACCCTCGCAAGGATCGCGGCACGAGGCCGATCATGTGCTTCTACTCTTGACGTGGCTACTTCCTCTCGCGGCGCCGGTGCTCGCAGTCTGGGTACGCACGCTCGCGACTGCTGGGCCCGTCGCGCTCGACAGCATAGGCACGGGGGACCACAACTTCTTGTCCGTTGCCCCGTACTTGATTCTCGTAGAGTATGCCTCATGGACACGCGACTCACCGCTCTTACCGCGGAGCAGGTGAGCCCTTTGACATTTTTTCTCACTGTAAATCCACCCACGATTGCTATCCAGACTCGAGTTTATATCTGCGCGTTGGTGCTTGCTGCCGCCTGCAATTGTTGCTTTTTTGCGGGGTGCACGGCATACGTATGAGGTATTCGACTGGGTTTGGGTCGCCGTATCTGTACTGGTAGCCTTAAGAGTTGGGCCGCGGTATTGGGGCTCGAAAATTAATTAGAACCAGGTTTTCTAACCGGATTAGAAAGCGTGGGCACGATAATCTCACCCGCGTGCTGACTAAAGTTCATAATGAAATGATTCAGGTCCGTGCGAATGATTCTGGTCCGTGCGCGGTCCGGTCCCCACTATAAAAGACTCGCGTCTGTGTGTCTGTACTCTTCACCACTCTGGCCTTTGGCTTAGATCAAGTGTAGTATCTGTTCTTAATAGTTTAACCACTATTATGGGGGCACCGCCCTCACTACTGGTTATCTTATTTTTGCTGCCCCAGCTCTTCTGGCTCTGCTTGCAACCAGAGGATGTGATGACCTTGCTGCTGCCCTACTGGCTAGTGTCGTCAGGGGACCACCCATTTGTTTTTCCTCTGCCCGCTCATTTGATGTTTGTCCTTTGGCGAACTTACATTGTTGGCAGATGATTTCATTGGGTGGTCTCAGTTTTATTGGTGGTTTACTCGAGTTCGCATAGACAGTTGTTGTGTAGTACGAGAGACAAAATTTCAATGACATTCTATTTTGCCCATCTCTATGCGCCCTCTGGCTCTGTCAGATTTGAAGGCAAGGATAAGGATTCCCACCCCGACACTACCTCACGGCGTTATTACCGCATTTCTCCCAACAACGCGTGTTGTGTTTTTCAAGCGCTTTACAGTACGTCTTGAAAGCTTGAACTTCCGTCTTCGTTTAGACAGTTCTCCACGCCCGACCCTGCTCAGGGTCAAATTCCCCCAACCTGTCCTTCCCACGGTAGTCACGGATGGGAACCGCCCTAACGATATCGATGGGAATACATTGTCAAATGTGTGTGCTCAACTAAATCGAAAACGGGGGTAACGCAGCCAAGTAACTCCATTGCACACAACTCCGCACCAGCAAACCCCGGGGATTGGAACCGGAGCGGCCTTCGGTGGGAAGACCGTACCTGTCAAACCCCTCCCACCCTCCCGCACACACATTGGGCTGCCAGTGCCCCCACGGTCATCGGCAAGGTCATCGGGTTCGTTTATTTATTCCGCAGCACGTGTTGACAACTATTATAGGGCAAAGTCGTGGTTTACAACAAGATCAACCACAACCCCACACGCAATGGGGATATATTCGACCGGAATCCCTTGTTCCTCGGCCGCGCACGAGCATTGCGCAGCGCAAGCTTTGGGTTCGCTTTGAGCAATATTACAGCAATGCGGTTCAGGCACGCGAAACTCTTTTGTTAATCCGGCTCCGGCGGTGGCCGAAACGATTCCGAATGACATAACAGTACAGTACCGTCAGCTTTCGACTAATGGGCGCTAAAGCTTCGGAACGGCGGAAGACCCCTGCTCTGGTACTCTACAAATCTAAATCTGTAAGTACAACGACCAAGGCAACGCAACAAAAGACCGGCTCGAAAAGTCTATGGTATATGGTGTCCAATTTACTATAATCTGCATGTAAACCATCGTTCGGTCACCAAAGCCTGAACTATATCATAGATGGACCAGGAAACGCAACCGCAGCCATTGTCTCGATCAAGCTGCCGCGGGCTTGTCCTTCTCAATGCCAGACAATGAGTACGGTGTTGGATCTCCGCCATCCAATCGGTCCAAAACATGGGTAGCCTGGTTCGCTATGGAAATTGTCATCGGAATCGCTTGCATCCCCTTGTTGTTAGTAAACTCCCCCGAGTCGCTCCCCGTGCTGTTATTGTTTTCACGCGATCCCCCTCTACACGTCCCGGTGGTGAGAATTCTTCGTGAGTAGACATGGATATTACTTGTCGAATTGACGTGAACGCGAATTTGGATCGCAATGAGACAGAATACGATGCCCTAAGAGCGCATGGGTGATCATGGCGTAACAGCCAAGATTAAATAACAAGAAGGGTAAGAGAAAGGTACGGGACTTACAACGAGAGGGACGATGGCATCCACTGCAGCATATTGCCCATTGGTGCCGCTGACGAAGGATACGAGCGCGGCCAGGACCCCGAAAGCGTACAGTGCGCTACTCTCGACGATAATAAATACAATTCGCCTATACAGCTTCGCATTTCCTCTGCTTTGAGATTTCCAGGCGAGGTATATCCGCGTCGCGGTAGCCCCTATCACGTAGGTTAAAAGCCCATGAGCGGAGGGAAGGACGAGATGGAATGCAAGAGTGGGGTTCACCTGAACAAATGATGTTGGAACACATCGTCATGGAAAAATAGGCGGTTATCCACGCTTTCGCCACATTGAAGATGTCGGTGCCGGGACGCGCCCTATGAATGTACGAGATGGCGACAGAACCAACCACTAGAAGAGCCGAGAAAGCCTCATTAAGCACGGGATTAAGGTCACGACCCAGAAAACCCGAATTGAAAGTCATACCTGTGTAACCAGTTACAAGAAAGAGAGGTGGAATGACAATCCAGAAACGTTGGCCGTATACTACATACAGTCGCCATATCTAGGGTAAAATGAATAGATGACCAGGAGCAGATGGAGTAACGGCTCACGATCACAAGATCTCCCAAGACGGACTGGATCAGCAAACATATCACCCTGGCGACGCTCGTCATATCTGAGAGCTCTTCGTAGAAAGCCAATGCGCTTCCCCCCTTCTGAACGACAAACGCCTGCACTGCCCGGATCCAGAGGACGAAAAGGTGCTAGTGTGGAGAGTAGATTTAGTACTTGATAGAACGAGGGGGCCTCTAAGGGGTGCTCGCACCGTAGTAGCCACCACAAGCATCAGGAATGACACTGGTAGCATCCTTATGTGATGTCGACGCGAGGACTCTTTCACATAGAATGTTAACACAACCGTGATGACAAACAGAGTGTAGAATATTCCTGTCCGCGGAATGACCGTCGTCACCAGTCAGGAAGAACGTAAGCAATGACTAAGTTATCGAGAAGGGCGTATGGACGTACCATTGAGAAATGTTATGAGCCCTAGCGAGACGAGTTGACTCTTTGGGAGAGGAATGGTACTACCCATGATCGTGACACGCCCTGAGAATGGGGGAAAGATGGCATCAACTTGACTGTTAAGATGTCGTATTTAAGAGCTAGATAGGCAACCGTTGGCTTCTGATGCATGGTGTGGCGTAGGATATTATCATTCACGAGGCCCATCAAGAGATTTTAGACAGGTCGATCCCTCCTGCAACGCGGTGCCGGGGAAGTGACGACGCTAAACGAAGGAACAAACACGATTTATGAACCAAACCTTATAGAGATAATAACCACCTACTGTTTTGGAAGCTGCAGTATCATTGTGTCCTCGGTTTCAACCTAATTGACACACAAATATGGGCGTCCGGGTCGTCGGACGAGCAACCTAAGCCTGGCCCGGTTTTCATTCACTCAGATGTCAGCATAGTCACTTGGGACCATCAGGGTCGCAGCCCCGCCTGATCGCTCCTGTCACATTCCCAACTTGAAACAGGACGTTCTTGTCAATCGGTGACATTCGTGTGGATCAAAAACACATACAAGTTTCGGGACGAGGTGAACAGATGATCCAAACCCTGGGAAAAATGACGGAAGATCAGGGCCGTTCTGGTCCGCTGCATTTTTTATGTGCCGAAGCCATCACCAACCAGCACACTGTCTCGGTTGATTGATTCAACCCATTCATTGGGATTCGGGATCCCCCTGTTTATCTGGGATACCCATGGTAAGTTCTGATGGCCATATCACAAGGTTCTTCACTACTGTAGTCGAGAGAATTGTTCCATTCTTGACTCGGTCCGATGACAACGTGAGTTTGGTGGCTTGACTCCGCTTTGCGCATGTTTATGACATCGACTTCACGATGCTGTGTAGCTGTGCGCCTCTTACGTTACCTTTAATCCCCACGAATATCCCATAGGCCGTCTGATATCACGATTGCCTCTCACACGTACAAGAAATAGTTGGATCTGTACACGTACAAACACCGGTGCTGTGCAGTAATCAAGGTGGTATACTAGATAGAGTCTCCTCATTAAGTGGGGTGGCGTTCAAAAGTTGTCCCAGGTGCGTTCTATGATAACCAACACCTTTCCGTCGTAGCGATACCAGCGTCTTCAATATAGATATTTTGCTTTTTGCGAAAGGGGAGCTTTCCCCCGTACGGTACATGGGCGGCACAAACCCATCCACTTCGCAGTGTTCTGCTCCTGGATGTGCCATAGACAGAGCGAGCATCACGCATACCCTTTCGTATTCTTCTTGGCGATCGAAGTAGAGCTGCCCTGCAAATAGGTTCAACTCCGCTTTCACGTGCGCAGGTGCGGACCACGGTTCTTCCGGTGAATCTGGGATAGAGTAGAATGTGAGGTCGGAGAAGGAACGCATGGACAACATGACTCGTGGGGCGTATATATGGAGCCTGACTCTCTCGCTCTTCCGGATAATGGGAAGTAGCGCATTTGCTTCATACGGGCTGATCACAATGACATTGCTATCCTTCCCTGACTCGCTCGAAAGGATCCAGTTGACAGGGCGGAGATATTCCGTCAAGGCCATGCCGTTGGAATCGTCGGGAATTGTGGTAATGAAATCCGTCGTTGCCAACGGAGAAGGAGACCACTCGGTGGTTGAATCTAAGGCGCTTGCCATGTAAATGGGCGTCAAGAGTGAGGATATGTGCACCGCGGGGACAGGAAGTTTCCCCGTATAAACGAACTCGCGGATGTCTGCGTGGATGACATGCTGCGCTGGTTGAACCTTCGGAGGGCGCTCTATATGACGCTCCCGCTCGACTTCACGGTTCATCTCGCGCTCTTGTTCTTCCGCCATCCTGACGTCGACCGACTTCGTCACGCCGAGCTGTTCGATTCGTTCAGTGAGTAACGGAATACTGGTTATGTCGGGGCTCGTGATGGTGGCACTGGCACCAGGGGCGACCAGATACATTTCTTCCAGGGTTCGCGACTCGGGTTGCAGCCAGGCATTACGTAGAACTTCAGAATTCCCAGTCGTACAGTATTCTTTATATGCCGCGAATCGCTTATGGTGATCGAGGCCTTGCTGCGCCCAGTATGGGAGACGGTGGCGAATGTCTTCACAGGTTTCATGCATGGTCCAGCGAAGGACATCTAGCACTCGGATGCGACCATCAGAAGCCATCCCGCTTGGGACAAGGCTACGGATACGACGGTCAACCTCTCCTGGTGCGAAGAACATCACAGAATGACCTTTTCCTAGCTTACGCATTCGCATACAACCTGCATCCTGATAAATTATCTTTCTTTCCAAGTAGTCAATTGGCTTGCCTTGTACAAGTCTATCTTTAGTGACCTTCGGGCCAAGCGTAACGCCTGCGCCCGTTCCTTCGGGAAATTTGAGATCGGTTCCTCTAGTATGAGCATCATCGAAATATACCACACATTTTTCCAGCTGCCTGTTGAAAGTAGATGAAATGAACGGCTCTATTTTTCCATCCTGAGTCACCACGGTGAGATGATCCGAGTCGTTGAAGAAGACAGCGGCGGAAACATCCGGTCGAAGGGAGAGCCAGTATCGTGCGAGTTCTTCGTTCTGAAGTTCCAGCATCTGAGCTCCTATGTCTAGTAAGACCCGGATCTCAGGGTCTTGGCTGACCAGACGTCGTAAGAAAGCGGTAGAGAATTCGCGCTCGCCATTTTCTCCTTCAGTACACTCGTAATGGTCGTTCTCAGGTCCAAGGAGATGTTGCAAAACGAGCGCGTTTGTACCGAGCTCAGAATCAGGATCTTCTTGGGTTATCGACGTGGGTAAGAGGTAGCGATTGTCATTCGTGCCGCTGAAGCCCGTTGTTAGGTTCTTTTTGTCCTCCACCAGATCCCAGGCGGATGTCGGGAGCTTGGATGGAAACTCACGTGCAGCCCGAGGGAAGACTACTTGTGACAGGTAGAAATCGACCACTTTTTTATTCCTCGAAAATAGGGGAACAATGAGCTCATCGACTTGGGTTTCGTCCTTCGTATTCACGCCATTGAGCTGGAATAATGCTCCAGGGAGGTCGTGCCCCAGCTCCACCCAATGGTCGTATTCCGTCTCCGGATTATCAAGTTTAGCTAGCAGATCAAAGCACAAGAGCATCTGGTCCTACGTTAAGCCGCCATAGTAATAACTGAGACAAGTCAATGCGATGGCAACGTCCGGGTGACCGAACTCAGCTCTCAGGCTTGGTACATCCTGCGTTCATGGTCAGGGGCCTTCCGCTGCTTGATGGATGTAACTGACCTTAGCTCGATATGGCACAGCTAACAACGTTCTGCTAGGATGGAGACCATAATCTACTCTCCAGCGTCGCTCTTTGAGCACGTAGCTGAGAATTCCTTCGCCTTCCATCAAGAGTCCACGCAGCAAAAGGATTCCTTTAAACAAGGTCGTTCCTTCGCAGTGCGATTGAATCAAGTCGTGATCTTCAATTGAGACCTCTCTCTGGGCGATGAAACGACGAGTAGCTCCCCGAATCGGTGATGGGAGAACACCCAGCGGGAGATCAGATAATCCTCCTTCAAAAGCATCGTTGATGATGAGTGAAGATATCTCATGAAAGATGGCAGAGTCGAGTATGCGAATAGTTGGGAATCCTCTCAGTGTGGAGTCAAATTCAAACATCTTCGGAAAAGTGGCATGTAGTTTCGCAGCATGTGCTTGCAGCCTGTTGAATACCTGTTGGATTATGGTCCATCGATTGGGGTGATTATCGACCGGCATCTGTTCTCCTGCTGTATAGACAAGTTGATACCGCACATGGAGGATCTCGTCGCTCTCGTCGAGCACGTCGCGCGATACTTTAGCCACCCAATCTTGTAGGGTCCCCAGCTCATAGGCTATTGAGCGTTTCTCGCGGCTTCCGTTTGAAGTTAAGAGGAAGTCGATGTGCATGAGTTTTTGAGAAAGAATATGTTCGGGCTGGACAACCAGAACGCCACCCTTTGCGACACATCGTCGATAAAGACCGCCGATGGTTCTAACTAGGGAAGTGTTCATGCGAAGACTGCGGGAGAATGGAATATAAAAGATCGGTCGATTGGGTAAGCCGGAGAGCCGGGTAACGAGTAGATGGAACATTTGGTTTGAGAGAGGCTTGAGAGTCACGACTCTTAGAAGGTTTGATCCACCCGCAAGGGTCGAAGCAACAAGAGGTACAATAACGGACGACTTGCCCTCTCCCATATTAAGTTGAAGGGATATACTCCGATTAGAGCTTGGGGAAATCATTTCGCGCGCGACAGCTACCTGAATTGGACGGGCAAGGAAATTTGCCTCGATCTATTTGCGCAGTTATATCAACCTTACAATCGCTTGTCCTGCGGCGTAATAAACTAACCTGGACCAATAGCCAATCGGGGGTTGATTCTGCTAGTACACCGTTGCGGATGGCCTCAATTTCCCGAAGGAGTTCCTCGTATTTCTGCCTCGACAAGAGCTCCAGCAGGCGTATAGACTGTTGATATTCGAGGAGAGAGGCAGCGTAGCACGTAATCACCATTTTCCACTGATCTGGAAGTGCGCCGATGCGATCTTGGGCCAACTGACTGAGTATGAATCGAGGAGTAATCCGAGGCCAGAGGCCGGCAATGCCACAGGTTTTCTCCACATCTTGAGATGGGGCGAGAGATGCCGAAATTTCGGAAAATAATTTATCTTTTCTTTGAGAACACTCCTCGTAATGGAGCTGCAGACGCTCGTACGAAGGAATGGAACCTTTGGATGATTGAGAAGCATTTTGTCCCAACCGCTCGCGATGACTCTTGCTCAACTCGTTTCCGTAGAGCTGTAGCAAGGGTTGTCGAGAGTTACGAAATTCTTCTATAAGGATTCCAAGGTTGTCCAAACCAGCAGGTGGTGGAGTGCTTTCTGTTTCTTCTGTGGGTGGAGTTATATGATCTAAGACGTACTCCCCGTCTGCTGATGGGGTGGGGACGTTGGTGCGGGACATCAATACATCTCGAATCGAGTATGAAGGTGCCATTGAACTACTCGTGATGAATTGTGGTGAAAATACATGGGGCACGGCGGCCGGTATCGAGACACTCCCACAGTGCTGAAGTATGCTCTGTAATTGTAGAACATGTTCTTCAAGTTGGATATTCTGGGAGAGTGACTGGATGTACTCCTTGATACGTCGATTGCATTCAGGTTTGTTGAACCACTGTTCGCGGAAGTCCACAGATTCATAGTCTGGCCATTGATGTAAAATGGATTCTGCGATTATTGACGATCCTCTCCTGATGGCGGCATTGTATTCCGCAATCCGATGCCTATCGACATTCTTCGCGTTTGTCACCCCTACCGTTAAGGAACGTGCAGGGGTCGATTCTATGGGTAGAGCGGATCCGAATACCAGATCCTTGAGACGCACGAGTCCTGGGGCTACTCCGTCTGAGAGCATATACGAGGAGTCTTGCGGGGGAATGAGGTCGCGAAAACGTTCGTCTAGAGCAAAGACCATGACGACAGGGACCACGTGAGCGTACTTGGAATTGCTATAAGCTGCAGATGAGAGACAGAAAGACAACTCGATTCTCGAGTTTTGAGTGTTCGCATTTGCCACCTTGCGACAGAGGTCGTAGATCACGAACCAGTCCCGTGCGGCATCAAATTCAAGCCAGTATCGACTGTATCGGAGCGAGATCCCGGTTCCGGCAGGGCCAACTGAACCCCATGAATTCATGAGGTCCCAGAGGTTTGGCAACTTGCGGTCGAGACAAGGCCGTGCGTTCCATATAGACCATGATGTTCGGTAAGCCACATGTTCAGCATTTCCACGGCCGGAGATATCCCTTGACCTGTATTTGACGTCATTTAGGGATAATGGGCTCTCCGAGATCTGCAAGTCGGACGGATAGTATGCCTTATTCCGAAGGGCAGCCCGCTTCAACAACGATTGGTTGCGGTCGGGGGTTTCAAAAACAGCAGGTTGGTCGTAGAGGGTCTCCAGCTCGCGTGCATGGTCAAAAATGGAGCATACAACCTGGTAGAAGTCGTGGTGTTGGGACATGGCGGGAAGGTCATTCCACTTTACCGTGGCCATAGACTGCAGATGAGGTGGATAACGAACTCTGTCTGGTGTCAATTTGCTGATCATTTCCAGTAGTTTTGCATCATGGCCGTCGAGTCTTTGAAAAGATCGGCAAGCGGCGCTTTGTAACATGCGGAGGGCCTCTTCTGTTCCGGTGTGACCTAGCAATGGATCTGGAAGGCAGTGGCTGGTGAGCGCATGCAAATAACATTGGTATAGCTTGCTGCTCAAGCCCGTATTGTTTCTGAGGCATCCAAGATCTGTGTCGACTGTGTATTCATGCCAACGAACATGCTGTCCAGCAGTAGTTTTTATGAAAACCCCGGTGAAGTCGACGTCCGTCCTAAATGAGATCTCCCCTTGAGGAATGATAACCCGTCGTGGCAGGAGAGACACTTCAGAGCTTTCGCGCTTGGGGCACAGGACGAGCTTATTTCTTAAACCGAACATGGTTCCACATGACTGAGTCTCGTCAACAATGTAACCTGGAATGCTTCGACACTCGAGCTCCCAGTTCGCGTTAACAAAAAACAATAGATGCAAACGAGGGAGGGAAACATCCAAAGAGTGGGAGGCGTGAGTAACAATGATATGTTCTGAGGATTCTATGGACAACAGCAGGCTGGACACCATGGCGAAGGTCCTTGAACGAATATCAATGAGTTGAGTCGTGGAATTATCGTGACCAGGTTTCCGGAGTATGCCACGTGGGTGGGCGTAAGTACGAGGCTTGTGAATGTAGAGCCGCCAGTTGGAGGGCGCAGGAGTCCAAGGAGATCCGACCGGACGGAACTCAAGTTCGCGTGTGTTCAAGTCAAGCCAGTGGGTATATTCATCGACGAGGTGTCTAGGAAAATCACCGGAGAGTGTGGACCGTGGGATGAGCTGTAATATTTGTGAGTCTCCTGGCTTCCGTGTTCGCAAGATCAAATCTCCGTTATTGTACGAGAATAGAATCTTTAAATGGTTTCAATCACTACAGAATATTAAAGAAGAATATCGAGCATTTCTTTACCTGATATCCAGAAACGGTAGATCGAGTCATATAGTCCATTCCAGGGATGTCAGCAGGAGCCACATCGAGAATTCTCTGAAAGAAACGTCGGAAAAGGACAGAAAATGGCCAAAATGTTTCGAGTACTCACTGTGCCGAGTATACTGGCATAGGTAGGGTGCTCCACTATGTCTTGCGGAAGCCTTCCCAGTCGTTTGCCGCCAATAAGCAGTTGTCCTGTTATTAAATCGAAGTGGACTTCATGGCCTCCCTCCGCTATACAGCAAATCCATCGAGAATTCGACCTTTGAAGCACATGCCAATTCGAGAAGGCGCGCCGACGATAACCTAGCCACAGCTTTGAAAGAGCATGATCGTAGGCACCCGTTTGCAACAGTTTGATTTGACCGACAACTGCCGGCATCGATTGGCCCAGGATCGGCTCCAGATAATGCAGTAGCCGACGATGGCGGCTGAACATCCGAGCGAGATATAGGGAGTTGTCATCTGAGAGAGCTGGTGGTGTGTTATCATGGACGATGACCGCGCATTGCATGGCGATGGAAAAGTCTTCATCTGTCGTGAGGATAGCAGGAATGTGCTCGGCGCATACATCAAACGTCGAAAAACACGTCGTGGCGAGCATAAAAAGTCGGAGTCGCAAGCCCGCACGGGATGTTTCATCTTGTGTAGAGTCTAACTTCGGGCCGAGTTCACGAATCCATCGATAGGTCACATTTCGGGCCTCCCGCAACAGCGTACATGCCCGCTCTGAAATATCCGAATCCGTTGTCGAGGCCAAGAGACGGCTGCTGATAAGAGCTGTAGATAAAATGAGACAAAAACCAGGGCCAACTCGGAGGTATCCGGGACGCACCAATAGTTCGTACTGTGACCTCCTCCAGCCAATTGGTTTTTATCCTCTCAAGAAGGGACTCGAGTTCGCCAAGAAGGGCTTTTCCGAAGCTGTAAATGCTAAGCTCTACGTGCCACTCGCGAACACCATCTGACAGTGGCCCAAGTTGCCAGGCTGCCTGTGTTATCAGCGTGTGTACTTCCTCGCGACGAAACGAGAGG
>Ga0137358_10001254_pt1 | contig 13478 bp, 14 predicted proteins | sample Mad1_20_16metaG_FD_105551 | JGI IMG/M metagenome (GOLD analysis project Ga0137358, IMG submission 105551) | Vadose zone soil microbial communities from Angelo Coast Range Reserve, California, USA - Mad1_20_16 metaG | ecosystem: Environmental > Terrestrial > Soil > Vadose zone | place: USA... | reverse complement strand
GCTTTGACGCCTCGGATATTTCGGTGAGCGGTCCACTCAGGAAAGCTATTCGGTCTCGAATTTTAGCAAGGTTCAATGGGAAGTCGGTGATGAAAGCGGCCAGCGGCCGAGTGATAAGCGAGCCGAGACCGAGCAGTAACACAACAAGGAGGATAATTGCCACTGCCGCACCAAACCCCTCCGGGATTCCTGCTTTCCGCAGAAACCGTACGAGCGGGAGCAGCAACAAGCTCATTAAGAGCGCCAGGACAACCGGCAGGATGAAATCTGCCGCAAAGTAGAAAGTATAGAATATGGCGAGAATGAAGAGTCCGGTGACGGAGAACGATCGAAGATGAGTGGGCCATGAGAGCGCATCTTTGACCGGCTCGGGAAGAAGAGGCGGCTCTTCTTCGGTTCGGGTCAATTTCGAGTTTTGCATTCTGATGTCGCTTGCGAGCAAGGCAGCTAACGGCCGCGAGCAAAGGGCCCCATCCCGTCTCTAAATCGGCTCATCTGGCGTCGCTGGATGCCTACCTAACAGGCAAGGACGGCAAGTCATCTGAGCGAATCAGTGAAGCTTTGCTTAATCTATGCTAACGGCTGCACCGGTCGAGGGGTAATACCCGACGAAGCTCGATTCTATCGCTTCCTCGCGCTGCGACGAGTCTGCGCTGCCTTCTTTGCCGATGCCGAGCGCGCAGCGGCCGTGCGCTGCCGAGCGACCGTCCGGGCTTGCCGCGCAATCGCCGGTTTCGAAGCAGCTCGCCTACTCTCTCTTTTGAGTGTCTGGGTCGTTGCTCGGCTACGCTTTGGCGATGTTTGGGCGCCATTGCCTTTACCCGCCCGCGCATATTCGCGTTTAGCCTGTTGTCTGGTTTTCTCGGGCACCGTTCCGCTCGCCGGCGGCGGCAGTTTCACCCCGGCCCGCCGCGCCTTGGAAAGACCGATCGCAATCGCCTGCTTGGTAGAACGCGCCCCATGTTTCCCCTCACGGATGTGGTCCATTTCTTCGCGCACAAACTCGCCGGCTTGAGTCGATGGTGCTTTACCTTGCCGTTTCGCCTTGCGCGCCCGCTCGACCGTTTTCTTCTCTGGCATAACCTAAGCTCGCCGCAGCCGTGATCTGCGGTCGTATCTTGCGGTTGACCTAACCATCCAGTCGCATCACTTGAATGCGGATTGCGGAACGCGGAACGGGGAATGTTGGTGAAGACTCCTTTGCGTGAGATGTGCGGAGTACTCCTTCCTGGCCGATATCGAACTAAATCGCGGCCGCTGGTCTCCGGGTCGCCGCGATCCGCTAAACTAGTGTAACGTCTCACGGCCCGGATCACACCGGTTCATTTCCAAACCTGTCGCGCAATCCGCAGATGATTGCCGCCCATGATCTTTGCGACATCGACCTCAGAGTAGCCAAGCCGCGACAATGCTTGAGCGATTTCCGGTATTTGCTCCGGCACCGCAAAGGCAGGGACAGAGTCGTAACCGCTGCCAACCGGGAAGCTGTCCCGCATCGACGCGAGCATTTCCTTGAGCTCGACTTGATCAAATACATAGTCGAGCCCAATGCCAACATGATCGACTCCGATCAGTGAAACTGCGTAATCGATGGATCGAACCAGGTTTTCCGTCCGTACATCATTATTTCCGAGGAATAACCCGACTCCATTGATCCCAACGACACCTTCCGTTGCCGCACAAGCTCGCATCAGCTCGTCATCGATGTTGCGTGGGTGATCGCATAGCGCTTTCGGATTCGAATGCGAAAAGATTACCGGATTACGGGAACAGGCCATTACGTCGAGACTGGTACGCCGACCGGTGTGGGAGCAGCATGCCACCATTCCTACTCGCTCCATTTCGTCCACAACACAGCGACCAAACTTCGTCAGACCTTTGTCGTCCGCATCATGACAACCCGCGCCTACCAGGTTACCCCGGTTATACGCCATTAGCATCCAGCGCACACCTAAATCGTAGTACACACCTATAAGGCTGAGTTGACCCCCGATCGCGCCAGCGCCTTCGATATCAAATGTAATGGCGAGCTTGTGTTCTCGCACTGCTTGCTCGATATCGGGAACGGTTTTTATCAGGCGATATTCATCCGGTCGTAGGCTGATCCATCGGCGGAATTGAGCGACCATTCGGAGATGTTGTTCGATCGTTTGTTCTCCAAATCCAACGTTCAACGTCACGACTTGAACATTAGCCCGGCGGAATCGTTCGAGTTGCGGGAGAAAACTTTCGTCCAACGGTCGCAAGGGCATACAGCTGTGATTGTCCCAAGATTAGCGGCCGATGATCACCGCTTCCTCTGAATCAGCGTGCTCGATCATAAAGCTCTATAGCTTAAATGGCCGCCGCACTGAAATGATGATTGCCCTGCGGACCAGTGTAGATCTGAAATTCACCGGAACGAAAGGCGTGGGGTGGCGGATCACACCGGCCGACTCCGAAGGCCAAGCGGAACGCAGCCCCAGGCGCTGCAACGTCTTTTCGACAGCGCCCCGATCAGGCTCACGGTAGAGGGGGCAACGAGGCGAAGAACTCGAGCAGCGAAGCAAAGAGGCTACCGGCTAAGACGAAATAGGCAATACCGCTGGCTAGATCGTTCTCCGCACGATCTACCAAACGCAACCCGCGCAGCTCGGGAAATCCGTGAGCAGCGGGACGTCGGTCCAAAGAAACTTGGCCTCCGCCGATCATCCAGATCGGTTGGCCGAGACGCACGGGGTTCTTCAATTCATTTTTCATACATTTTCTCCTTTGTCTCGGTGAACGACCTCGAAGCGGAACCCGTCTCCATTTTTCTTCAGCCCAACATTGCGTGAAACCGATGGCTGGCAGCAACTCTCGATAAAACTCAGTGGCTTCGCCCAAATTTCGGAACCGAAGATCGATGTGGCTAAACGGGTTACGGCTCATTCCTTTCTACCTGCAAAGCATACTTTTGTTGGTAATATGGATAGCATTTGTATATTACCTTTCAAATGTTATTTTGATGGTCATAAAAGAAATGCACGAAAAACCGAATCGGTTCAGCTTTATCGCCGGTGCGCTCTGCCTCGACTTCGTGAATACCGTGAGCTCGCATGCCTCTGAGCGACCCAGAGAGAAGTTGTGCGGGTTTGCTGACCTGGTCCGCTGGAACCAAGAGGCCAAACTCATTGACAAAGGCGAAGCGCTTGAGTTCCTCGCCTATTCAGAGGGCAATTCAAACAGCGCAACGAAGATCCTGCAAGAGGCCAGGGGATTGCGCGAAGCGCTCTTCCGCATATTTCAAGCATTAGACCGAAGAAATACCCCTGCCGCACATGATCTGGCTGCTTTAAATGAAAAACTACGTGCGTTTCCTATTCGACTCGAGCTTCGCTCGGAAGGTCGAGATTTCTGCTGCGAACGTAAGAGCGCAAAGACCAATAATGACCGGCTGCTCGGACCCATCGCTTGGTCTGCGGCCGATCTTCTCGCCTCTGATCGGGTGCACCATGTTCGACAATGCGCTGACGCCGAATGCGGATGGTTCTTTGTAGACACGACCAAAAATCACAGCCGGCGTTGGTGTGCGATGAGCGATTGTGGCAGCCACGCAAAGGCAAAGCGTTATTACCAGCGCAAAAAGAAGATCAACCGATGAGCGGGAAGCGCGGCCGGCATCTCTCGAGGTACGAAGAACGGATTAACGAACCTGTTGGCCACGAGGCCGATCTGACGTTTCATCCGCTTACACCGAATCGCTGGCAAGACTTCGAAACGCTGGTAGGTCCTCGCGGTGCGTGCGCCGGGTGTTGGTGCATGTGGTGGCGTCTCACGTCGCGTGAGTTCCGCGATGGCGCTGGCGTGACCAATCGTAATCGATTTCAAAAATGTGTCAGGGAATCAACTCCACCTGGGATCCTCGCTTATCGGCAGCAGACTGTCTTGGGCTGGTGCGCCGTCGCCCCGCGTGAAAAATATCGGCGGCTAGCCTTCTCACGGATCCTGCAACCGATTGACGATAGACCGGTTTGGTCGATTACCTGCTTGTACATCGCCAGAAGCTATCGCCGTCAAGGGCTCACCGCGCGACTGATCGAAGCAGGTTGCGAGCTCGCTGCGAATTTTGGCGCGTCAACGGTAGAAGCTTACCCTCGGGTCTCTCCAGATAAACCGTCGAATCCATTGGCTCTCTATACGGGCACCGAGGGGTCATTTACGCGTGCTGGATTTCATGTGGTCGCAACGCCTACCTCGGTTCGTCGCATCATGCGCAAGCAGATGTCGCAATGAGCTGCTAGTGTAACTATGGCTTCTTTCGAGGTTCCCCCGCCCGCGTGAACAGCCTCGACCAAACGAAAAAAGGCACCACCTTTCGGCGGCGCTCCTTTCCATGATTCGGACAGAAGATTTCTCTTCTTCTGTTAGTCCTTTCGTTCAACCTTTACCTTTTTGCCCGTCTGGCGATCCAGATAGATCTCCTTATCGTGATCCTTTTTAATCAACTGGTAGCGCGGTAAGTCCTGCTGCACCTCCTCATAGGTGATGACCTGCTGCTCCGTCGGCTCAGTCGTAGTCGTTGTTACAGTCGATCCGGGAGCTTGGACAATCGTACCGCTTTCGTTTACGTAAACGACCCTGGTTCCTTCGTCCTGACGAACTGTCACCGCATAAATTCCGCCATCCTGCCGAATGACGCCGGTCACAGCGCTAGCACTAGGGATATGGGTCTCTCGAATCACGGTCGTTTGAATCGGCTGAGGTAGGGTCGCGAATTCAATCTCATCAGCCCGAGCAAACGCACCAAGAGACAGGGTTAGAACTAGTAATGCAACGTATGTTTTCATAGTGCTTTTGTATTGTGAAGCGTTATTGATCGCCTCAAATAAATCCGATGGATGTACCGGCGGGTTTCTTCAAACGGCAAAAACTTCCACTCTGCCAAATCGACAGGTGTCGCTCATCCTGCCACACGCCAATCATCCCGCAACGCTCCCTCCGTTAGCTAACCTCTTGTTTCGAGCAGCTTAAACGGCTGAAATCGGCCACCGGCAAAATGATCCTGACCCACCTCCACAACAAGTTCGGGCCGTAGCGGTGACCATACGAATTTTTTGATTGAGCCGTTCTTCACGACCACTTCGGTACCCCTGCTGAAGGCGATTGCCGCGAACTAATCTTGGATCGCTGCAACAAGTTTGCAGCCAAAAGGAGTTTGCGGTGCCGCAGCAGAGTTATTTAGAAGTAAATGGAAAACGAGTGAAGGTCTCGAATCTGGAAAAGGTTCTTTACCCGGCCACGGGCTTCACTAAAGCCGATGTTATCGATTACTACACCCGCATATCGCCGCTGTTATTGCCTCATCTCAAGGACCGACCTATCAGCCTTAAAAGATACCCGGACGGAGTAGACGGATTCTTTTTCTACGAGAAGCAGTGCCCTTCGCATCGCCCGGATTGGGTTACTACCAGCCGAGTTCCTCGACAGCGTCGACCAGGGTTCATCGACTATTGCGTAATAAATGACTTATCTGCTCTGGTCTGGGCAGCTAATCTTGCTGATCTCGAGCTTCACACTTTCCTACACCGAGGACCTCAATTGGAGAATCCGGATTTTCTCGTGATCGATTTGGATCCGGGCCCACCGGCGGACCTGATCAATTGTTGCGACGTGGCACTGCGACTCAAAGCGTTCCTTGATCATTTCGATTTACAGTCTTTCCCAAAGACCTCTGGTTCTAAGGGCCTGCAGGTTTATGTCCCGTTGAATACCAAGGCCGGTTACGACGTTACCAAGCCGTTTGCTCACGCCCTGGCAGAACATCTGGAGTCCGAAAACCCCGACTTAGTTGTTTCGAAAATGCAAAAGAGAGTCCGACCGGGAAAGGTTTTCGTGGACTGGAGCCAGAACGACGAGCACAAAACGACTATTTGCGTCTATTCGCTTCGAGCGAAGGAGCATCCTACCGTCTCCACTCCAGTGAGTTGGAGTGAGGTAGCAGATGCCAGGAAGAAAAGGGACACCAGTTTGCTCACTTTCGAGACAAGCGATGTTCTCCGCCGGGTTAAGAAGAAAGGCGATCTGTTTGCTCCAGTTCTTGCTCTTAAACAACGCCTGCCGAGTTATCAACGAACGGCAATGAACACCAACGTTGTCGTTCGCTGACACAAAAACAGCCGTGCGTCAATGCCGCACGGCTGTTGGTGCTTTTTGTTGGTGCTATAACTAACAACTGGATTCCAGTTGAGGGATTAACTGTTTACTCCGTTTAGGTGATCAATGCGTTTTTGCAAACGGCTCTCCCGTTTTTGATCCAATTCCGCCAACTTTGCTTTCTGATCCGGAGTCAGGACACCCACAATCTGAGAACGCATTTTCGCTCGCTGAACGGTTAACTCGGTTCTGGCATTACCGACAGTCGCCGAGAGCGAACGAATGGTTGCTTCATCATTCGGGTTCTTGACGATTGCTTCATGCAAGGCTTTTTGCGCGTTCAACAAATTTACCATCAGTCCTTTGTTGGCTGACTTATCGCTCTGCAGGGCTTGGTGAAGTTGTTGCCGCTGAGCATCCGTTAAATCCAACGCCTTCCAAAAGCCGTGATGATGTTTGTGCCATTGCTGCTGCTCTCCAGTCGTCGCCGAAGGGCTTGCGTCTGCCGACTGTGCATGCAGGGAACAAATGCCCAGCGCACTCACAGCGGCAACCATTAGAAGTTTCAATTTCATACGCGTTTAATGACGGCCCCCTCGCACGGTCAGGTTACACTTCTGGATTTACGGTCAATCGGCCTTACGAAAGGACCTACACATTGGCGAACGGTTCGGGTACAGCGAACGATAACGAACGTCAGTGGACCGGCAGCCGCATTTGGGCGATTCGTGTGATAGAAATGCCAAACTAGGAGATGACGGCGAAATGTGCGCCTCGGCCGGGAGATTTGATTAACTGTCCGGCTCCCATGCTGATTTAGAATGCAGAACCCAGCCTTCAGAACGAAGAGAAAGACCGGGCTATACGAGGCCAGCCCGACCGAATCTGGAAGCAACTAAATCGCGATCCGCCACTCAACCCGCAAACCCGTAACCCGCGAACCCCTAACTCCCAACCTGCAACGCCAGATCGGCTACTCGCCAGCACCATCGCCGGGCTGGCTCATCCGATCCATCATCTTTTGTGTACGCCGCGCCTGATCCTGCTCAGTTTGAGCTAATTTTTGCTGTTGGGTAGAATCGAGGAGCGTCACGATTTTCGTTCGAATTTGTGCTTTGAGAACGGCCAGATTAGCCAAAGCATTCCCCAGTTGCGTCGTCCGAGCCCGGATTGTGGATTCATCCGGCGCATTGGCTTGCATAGCCGTGTTCAGGTCTCGATGCGCTTCCAAGACCCCTTTGAAGGCGCTCCGGAGTGCGTCGTGATTAGACTGGAAAATCTGGTGAACCTGCTGCCGCTGAGTTTCGGAAAGATCAAGATCGTCCAAAGCCTCCCGACCAAAACCGCCCAGAAAACCGCCCTCGCCGCAGCCATGCCACTGCGCAGAAGCCACGGTAAAGGGCGCTAAACAGAGAAAAAGTAACGCCAACCAAGCTTTCGATTTCTTCATTTAGCAATCGTTTCCAATTTTTTGACTTTGGCATTCCGATTATGACGAATGGCTTAACTTAAGGATTGAAGGCAAAAAACGGCGCGTCTCCGTCTGAGCCGCCGATTCGGTGAGGGGCCGACAAGACGCGCCGCGGCAGTATATAAAGAGGCGGGCCCGTCACCGAATTGGTGGCTCAGACGGATACTTATAAGCTCAGTTTTTGACGGAAAGTACGAGCCGCCCGGCGAGATACCTCGCATTCCTCCCCACCTCGCAACCAGATCTTCAAGCCACCGCTGAACCACGACTCAATGTTTTCAATGTAATCAAGATTAACGATTTGCTGGCGATTGATCCGAAAAAAGGCGTCCATTGGCAGTCGCTGTTCGAGCGTGCTCAACGATCGGTAGATAAGAGGTTTCGCAGAATCGAAATAAACCCGGGTGTAGTTTCCGTCTGATTCCAGCAACCGGATGTGCTGAAGTGGTACGAACCAACAATGAGAACCGTCTCGGACCAAGACGTGATCGGAAACTCGCAAAGGAGCATCGCTGACCGGTTGCGGCCCACCCTCCCGGACACGGCTCAAGGCAAGCGCCAGGCGTTCCGGCGTAATTGGTTTTACCAGATAATCCAGCGCATTTACCTCGAATGCACGCAAAGCGAACTCATCATATGCGGTGGTAAAGATCACGTGCGGGGGTTCGCCTCGAATGCTTTCCAGCAGGTCGAATCCACTCTTTCCCGGCATCTGAACGTCGAGAAAAAGCAGATCAGGTCGCAACTCGTTGATCTTCGTCAGCGCCTCATCGGCGTTCTCTGCCTCACCGATCACTGAGATCCAAGAGAATTCTGAGAGTAAGCGGCGGACCTCATTGCGCGCTAATCTTTCATCGTCGATGATCAATGCTTTCATTACATCTCAACAAAATTGTTCGTTCTACGCCAAGCGGTTTGGATCCGCCGCGGCGGATCCTTGCGGCCAGCCCTTTTGCGCGTTAGGCCTCGAATTATCCCTTCGCTTGACCTCGGAACCCGACAGGGTGCTGGGTAAAAACACTTCAGTGACGATTCGGTCCGAAGCATCTTGATAAAGTCGGAGGCGCGCCTGCGAGCCATAGATCAATTCCAAGCGGGCCCGGGCGTTGGCTAGGCCGCTTTCTTTACGGGCCACCACCGGTGCTAGCCGGCCCGGGTTGGTGATAGATATAGATAATCCCTCGGATTGCGAGCGAATCACACAGGAAATTTCTCCCCCTCGCTGCAGGGTATACACTCCGTGTTTAAACGCATTTTCAATGAGGGATTGCACAAGAAACGGAGGAACCGGAAAAGCTAACATCGTTCGATCGACATCCATGAGCACCTTCAGTTTATCCTCAAAACGCAGCTGCTCGAGCCCCAGATATGCGTCCACCATCTGAAGCTCGACCCGGAGCGGAATCGTGTTTAACTCCGACATCCGTAGAGCTCCCCGGAACAACTCGGCCAGACGGGTTACGCCTTCGCGAGCCTTCGGCGGACTTTCATCGATCAGGGCTCGAATCGTATTCAAACTATTAAAAAGGAAATGCGGATTGACTTGGCTGCGCAACGCTTTCAATTCCGCCTCTTTTACGGCGGCATCCAATCGAAGGCTTTCCAGCTGAACCGCCTTTAACTGCTTTTGATATTGGTAGCCAAAGTATACTGCCGACCAGGCGAATAGTGTAAGCGCACACTTCCCAAATTCGAACCAGACAAAGCGCGGTAACGAATGAAACCTTTGCTCGCCCTCCGGCTCGTGCAGCGGGCCGTAAGGAATATGGTACAGACTGTTAGGAGATGGCCGAGCCGGCATCGAAGCGGTTAACGCGGCGCGAATCCCCCAGACCTCCACGATACCGAGCAGGATTGTCGCAACCAGCACGCGCGGAATCAGGGCAAAGAGCGGAAGCCGATTCCAATCAAACCAGTAAAACAGAATCCGCAGCAGATGGGTCCCGATCAGTCCAAACGAACAATAGAGTGTTTGTTCGATCAAGTGCGGCGCAGGCAGCTGACGCGTTGATCCGGAAATGAAAATGAAAAAGAAAAGAGCCCATAGACCGCCCCAGCAGGCGATTTGGCACGCCCAATAGAGCGAATGCCCAAACAAGGTCCGCATGATCTCTCTTCTTTGCGCAATACGAGGTTTGATTGATTGTGGCGGGCCCTTGGTAGCCATGAGCATGCAAAGCTAACCGTTCTTGACCAATCTCGGCAACTCCTGCTGCGCGAGCGGTCTCTTTTGCGGATGAGAGCTTACTGGTCGCGGATAGCCGGTACGGGACACGTTTCGAACCGGACCGACGCAAAAACTGCCGGCACAACCAAAAAGAGATTTTAAGATGCGCTCCTTTTTGTCAGGTTACTTGATTGTGGACCTGCCATCACACTTAGCTCTCAGCTCTATCTCCAAGTTCCATAAGAGCGCGATGCGTTGCGTGTTGAAACAGACAAGGAACTTTCATGAACGCTTGCTGGGCCGCATGGCTCAGCCGGAAGAAATCGGCTGTAGGTTTCCCGGGCAGAAAGGAAATCATGCCTGATCAGCCTCATGTGGTGATCCTGGGTGCCGGGTTCGGTGGCATCGGAACGCTCAAACGACTGAATGATGCTGACCTCAAGATCACGATAGTCGACAAGCGTGACTACCACACCTTTCAGCCGCTGCTCTATCAGGTGGCGACTGATGAATTGACGCCCGCGGAAGTGGGGTTTCCGATCCGCGAGTTGCTGCACGGCCGAAAGAACGTTGCCTTCCACCAAGCCTTGGTCGAGAGCGTCGATTTGGCCAGGAAGCAAGTCGTGGCGGAAGGCATTGGCCCAATACCCTACGACTACTTGGTTCTGGCTATGGGCGCGGTGGTGAATTTCTTTCGCACCCCGGGAGCGGACCAACATGCGATCCCGCTTTACACAATGGAGGACGCCGTCCGCCTCAAGAAACACGTCCTTAGAACTTTTGAAGCTGTCGACAAGAACCTGGCTCTCATCGACGAGGGCGCGCTAACCTTCTGCGTAGTCGGCGGCGGCCCGACCGGCATCGAGGTGTCCGGTGCGCTGTCCGAGCTGCTGCACGTCGACTTGGCCAAGGATTACCCAAATTTACCGGTGGCCAAAGCGAAAGTGCTCCTCTTCGAACACTCGCCGAACTTGCTAGCAGCATTCGCACCCAAGCTCCAAGTCTACGCTCGAAAAGCGCTGGAGGAACGCGGGGTGGAAGTGCATACTGGCATTGGCGTGACCAAGGTCGGCCCGACCAGTATAGATCTGTCAACCGGAGCAACGGTCCCGACGCAGACGCTCATCTGGGCGGCCGGTCTCGAGGCCAATCCAATCGTCAATTCCCTGGGCGTGGAGTTGGTGCATGGCGGGCGCATCCCAGTTGGCTCTGACCTGCAGGTAAAGGATCATCCCGGCGTCTTCGCCATCGGTGACATAGCGGCTATGGCCGACGGCAAAACCGGCAAAATTCTGCCCGGCCTCGGATCCACTGCCCTGCAGGCGGGCCGTCATGTCGGCGAGACGATCAAACGGCTGCTGGACGGCAAACCAGCCAAGCCGTTCGAGTATTTCGACAAAGGATTCATGGCTCAGATCGGCCGCGGCGCCGCCGTGGTCGAGTTACCCACCGGTGACACCATGACCGGAACCGCCGCCTGGTTGGCTTGGTTGGGCGTGCACCTGGTTTTGCTCAACGGCGCCGAAGAAAAGAGCACGACCTTTGTGGATTGGGGATGGAACGTCCTCACACGGAAACACGGCAAACGCATCGTCCTGAGCGACGAGGATGTTGAAACAGCGCGGTCCCGAAACTGACCTTCAAGGAACTTGCCGTGAAAGTTGATCCGGGCCGCGAAATCTAGATCGTCTTAAGAATTTTTAATTTCGATTATCTCAAAGTAGTTCCCAAAAGGATCGAGCAGATAAAAGCGCTCGCGATCGGGCATCGCGACGGCTTCCCGGATTTCCGCTCCCTGCTGCTCCAGATAAGCTCGAACCGCGGGAAGGTCCTTTACCTCCACCGCGACATGACGATTTTCCGCGGGCTTGGTCCAGGGCGGAGTGAAGTCGATATGCAGCAAGATATCCATCCATTCATACCAGCTCAGGTCATAGACCTTGTTGAGAGGGCCAGGCCGCTCCACTTCCTTGAGACCGAGTACGCCGCCGTAGAAAGCTCGCACTTTCTCGTGCTCGCCCGACGGCACAGCGACGGTTACGTGGTTAATGCGGCGATATTCGATGTTCATAACTGACGTGGGTCCATCCGATAACTCACGACTCGCCTTACCGAAAACGGACCGGCGAGAGCCGGTCCCTACCGCCGCAAAAAATTCGAGAGCAAGCGTTTTCCGGGTTCGGTCATGATCGACTCCGGGTGAAATTGGACTCCTTCAATCGGATAGCGGCGGTGGCGCAATCCCATGATTTCATGGGCAGCGGTCTCTGCGGTGATCTCCAATTCCGGCGGCAATGACTCGCGGCGAACGATCAAAGAGTGGTATCGCGTCGCTTCGAATGGGTTGGGCAGCCCGTCAAAAACGCCATCCCCTTCATGTAAAATCGGAGATGTTTTGCCGTGCATCAGACGATCAGCTCGCACCACCTCCCCACCAAAGACGTGACCGATACATTGGTGACCCAGACATACTCCGAGGATCGGTACGCTCGGCCCAAAACGTAGGATCAACTCGTTGCTGATCCCGGCCTCGAGTGGAGTGCCCGGACCAGGCGAGATACAGATTCGATCCGGCCGCAAGGTTTCCACTTCCTCCAAAGTCACTTGATCGTTGCGACGGATCACGACATCTGCTCCAAGCTCACCGAAGTATTGGACAAGGTTATAGGTGAAAGAATCGTAGTTATCGATTACCAAAATCATAGGATTCGCTGTGCTCGTTCAATCGCGCGAAAAAGGGCTGTCGCCTTATTGACGCACTCCTGATATTCGGCCTCGGGAACCGAGTCGGCCACAACCCCACAGCCCGCCTGGGCGTAAGCGACTCCTTCTTTCAGAACAATCGTACGCAAGGCGATGCAGGAATCGAGATTGCCGTCAAACCCGAAATACGCGATCGCGCCAGAATAAGCTCCCCTTTTTCCTTTTTCGAAACCATTGATCAGCTGCATCGCGCGCACCTTGGGTGCGCCAGATACGGTTCCCGCGGGGAACGTCGCCCGCATCACGTCATCGGCATCTTTATCTTCTTCCAGCTCTCCTTCGACGTTCGAAACGATGTGCATGACGTGACTGTACCGCTCGATCGTCATGAAATCCGTCACCTTGATCGATCCGAAGCGAGTGATCCGGCCAATGTCGTTGCGGGCAAGATCGACCAACATCAAATGCTCTGCTCGCTCTTTCGGATCTTTCAAAAGTTCCGTGGCCAATTGCTGGTCTTCCTCCGGAGTAGTACCGCGCTTTCTCGTACCCGCCAGTGGACGAATCTCTACCTTGCCATCGCGCAACCGCACATGTACTTCCGGCGAACTCCCCACCAAAGCGAAACGCTCTCCCAATTGCAAACAGAACATGTAGGGAGAAGGGTTGACGAACCGAAGAGCGCGATAAAGCGGAAGCGCTCTCCCCGGATACTGAGCCTCAAATCTCAGCGAGGGAACGATCTGAAAGACGTCACCTGCTTGAATGTGTTCCTGGCAACGCCGCACAACGTCGCAAAATTCGGTTTCTTCAGTATTCGCCTTGGTTTGGAGCGTAGAGTCGAGCGTCGCCGCGTTCATGAGCCGGGCTTCCGTCGGAGTCTCCAAGCGTTGGAGAATCGCGGAGATTTTCTCCCGCGCTTCGTCGTACGCCATTTCGGGTCCGGATTCGCCTACAAACGCGGTCGCGAAGATCTTTAGGCGGCGCAATCGGTGATCAAAGACCAGAAATGTGTCGGTGATC
>Ga0137358_10001247_pt1 | contig 13515 bp, 14 predicted proteins | sample Mad1_20_16metaG_FD_105551 | JGI IMG/M metagenome (GOLD analysis project Ga0137358, IMG submission 105551) | Vadose zone soil microbial communities from Angelo Coast Range Reserve, California, USA - Mad1_20_16 metaG | ecosystem: Environmental > Terrestrial > Soil > Vadose zone | place: USA... | reverse complement strand
GAAGGCGGACCTTGACCAAGCGTTGCTCAACCTGAAGTACACCAAGATTGTCGCTCCCGTTACAGGCATCGTGAGCAATCGCACGGTTGAGGTCGGGCAAAACGTTTCGATCGGACAGGAACTACTGAAAATCATTCCGCTCGACAACATCTGGGTTACTGCCAATTTCAAAGAAACCCAGCTGCGCGATATGAAGCCAGGGCAGAAAGCAACCATTTACGTCGACGTAACCGGAACCAAGTACCGGGGGCACGTGGATAGCATTGCTGGCGCAAGCGGTGCCCGTTTCAGCCTGTTGCCTCCCGAAAACGCTACCGGGAACTATGTGAAAGTTGTTCAGCGCATTCCGGTGAAAATTGTTTTTGAGCCCGGCGAAACCAGGGAACATAAGCTGCGACCGGGCATGTCTGTGGAACCGAAGGTCTGGATCCGGGAATGAGTTCTGCAGCCATCACGATGAACGATGCGGACGCCTGGCGTCCGGCGGTGAATCCCTGGATCATCGCGCTTGCGGTGACCCTCGCTACGTTCATGGAGGTGCTCGATACCAGCATCGCCAACGTTGCTTTGCCGCATATCGCCGGTAGCCTTTCTGCTGGGCAGGACGAAAGCACCTGGGTTTTGACTTCGTATCTGGTGTCCAACGCGATCGTTCTTCCTCTGAGCGGCTGGCTCTCGTCGATTGTCGGGCGCAAGCGCTTCTACATGGGTTGCGTCTTCCTCTTTACTGCAAGTTCATTCCTGTGCGGCTTTGCTCCGAACCTCCCCGCGTTGATCATCTTCCGGATTCTGCAAGGCGCGGGCGGCGGGGGGCTCCAGCCCAGCGAGCAAGCGATTCTGGCCGACACTTTTCCACCCGCTAAGCGCGGGATGGCATTCGCGGTGTATGGAATCGCCGTCGTCATGGCTCCGGCCATCGGTCCTACGCTGGGCGGCTGGATTACGGACAACTACAGCTGGCGATGGATTTTCTTTGTCAACATTCCCGTTGGAATTCTGTCTCTGTTGCTCACTTCGCGCCTGATCCAGGATCCGCCCTACTTTCGTCGCCGCAGCTTGAGTGAGACCAAGATTGACTACGTGGGTCTGGGATTTGTGGCCCTAGGCCTGGGCTGCCTGCAGATCGTTCTTGATAAGGGGCAGCGCGACGACTGGTTCGAATCGCACTTCATTCTGGTGCTCTCGATAGCGGCGGCGGCATCGCTGTTGTTTGTGATCTGGTGGGAGTGGCGCCACAAGGATCCCATCATTGACCTGCATTTATTTAGAGAGCGCACCTTCGCCGTTTCCAATCTGTTGATGTTCATGCTGGGATTCGCGCTGCTCGGCAGCACGTTGCTCCTCCCGCTGTTTCTGCAAACCTTGCTGGGGTACACAGCCGAACTTTCCGGAATGGCCCTTTCGCCGGGCGGATTGGCGATCATGGTAATGATGCCGATAGTGGGGTATTTACTTTCACGGGTGGACGCGCGCTACCTTCTGCTGTTTGGCCTGTCGATGCTTTCCTTCTCCCTGTTCCATATGACCGGCTTCACCCTGGGAATCGACTTCAAGACGGCCGTGTTCGCGCGTATGCTGCAAGCGGTTGGATTGGCGTTCCTGTTTGTGCCGATCAATACCGCGGCCTACGCCTATCTGCCGAGAGAGAAGAACAACGCCGCTTCCGGCCTGATGAATCTTGCCCGCAACATTGGTGGCAGCGTGGGAATTTCGTTTGTGACCACCATGCTTGACCGCAGAACGCAAAAGCACCTCAGCGACCTGATGGCGAATCTCACCGCGGCCAATGCTCAATTCCGGGCCACGCTGCACGGAATAGCGCAATCACTAATGGCGCACGGCACCAGCCCTGCTGACGCGCAGAGGCAGGCGTATGCAGTCATACAGGGAACCGTGCAGCGTCAGGCGACCATGCTCGCTTACATCGATAACTTCCACATCCTGGGCTACGCAATCCTGGCCATGATCCCGTTGGTCCTGCTCATGAAGAGAACCAAATCGAGTGGCGAGATGGCGGTACACTAGTACCGGAGGCCGGTATGTTCCGGATCATCACTCTCGAGCGCGAGTATGGATGTGGCTGCGCAGGCATCGCTGCCGAACTCGCAGATCGCCTCGGCTGGAAGCTCTGGGACCATTCCTTGACGGAAGAGATCGCCAAGCAGGCCAACGTGGATTGCGGGACGGTCGAAAAGCGTGAGGAGAAGATCGACGGCACATTCTACCGTCTCGCCAAAACCTTCTGGCGGGGGAGCTACGAACGCAGCATGCCGATGAACGAGCCCCAGACTTTCGACGCCGATTGCATGGTGACGATGATGAACGGAATCACGGCAAAAATTGCGCAAGAAGGAAACGCTGTCGTGGTCGGGCGCGGCTCTCCTTATTTCCTTCGAGAGCGATCCGATACGCTCCGCATCTTCCTCTACGCACCGCGCGAGGAAAAGATTCGCCGCATGCTGGCTGCGGGAACGGCTCGCTCGGAAGCCGAGGAATTAGTGGACACAGTGGATCGCGAACGCGTCGCGTTCATCAAGCATTACTTCAATGCGGATTGGCCGACGCGGTCGCTTTATCACTTGATGATCAATACCTCGATCGGTGACGACCGGGTGATCACAACCATTCTCGATACCCTGCACCTCTTGGAAGAAAAGCCAACTGCCGCCGGTTCCGGCGTACCAGGAGTCGCCCTGAAGTAAGATTTCTGAGGAAAAATATGAGAAGGGAATGGCGCGCCCGGAGAGATTCGAACTCCCGACCTACAGCTCCGGAGGCTGCCGCTCTATCCAGCTGAGCTACGGGCGCGTGCTCTTTAGTTTACATCCGCACTCAGGCATCATCAAATGCCAGACCAAGCTGAATTGGATTAGTTCGAGTAAGGAAGTCGGGAAAATGAAGATTGGCTCGATTGTCGTCCATTGCTATGAGTTCGACAAAATGTTGTGCTTCTGGCAGAAGGCCCTCCACTACGTTCCTAGAGAGCCTGCGAAGGATGGCTGGGTGGTTCTTCGGGACCCCGAGGGAAGGGGGCCCAATTTGTCATTGAACCAAGTTCAGGAAACGCGCTCAGGCAGGAGAAGCCGTTTGCACCTTGACCTTTACACAAACAAAAACGAGAGCGAGGTGGAGCGGCTCATCGCGATCGGTGCAACTCGCTATCCCTGGCGACACAAACCGGGTAGTGATTTCGTCGTCCTGCAAGATCCGGATGACAACCTTTTCTGTGTGGTTCAGGTTTTCGAGCCGAAGTTACAACCAGACCGGAAGCAATCGGCTCCCCATGAACCGAGCGGATCGACACCTCATTCGCTTTGAGAGGTTGGAATTCCGTCAGGAGAATCTACCAGCGATTGCGCCCGCCACCGCCGCTGCGTTCGCGGCCGCGTCCACCACCACCACCACCGCCGCCGGTGCGCTCCGGTTTCGGACGCGCTTCGTTCACATTCAAAGTACGCCCGCCCACCTGCGAGCCATTCAGCGCAGCAATCGCTTTTTCGCCATCCTCGGCGCTTGACATTTCGACAAAGCCAAAGCCGCGCGAACGTCCGGTGTCACGGTCGGTCATGATCGCCACACGGTCCACTTGCCCGTACGCTTCGAAAAGCTGACGCAGTTCGTCTTCCGACGTGTTGAAATCCAGGTTTCCAACAAAGATGTTCTTCAAGCGCGTGCCTCGGGGGTGAGCTATTTGAGTGTGGGCGACTGCGGCAGTAAGTCAGGTCGTGCCTGAGCCCTTCCTGGAATCGACGCCGGAGTGAGCGAACAGTCAAACGCGGGGAAAGTATAGCAGGTATTGTCCAGTCCAGAAGGAGTTGCTCAGGCGGCCAGCTTCAAGGTGGCGGTCGTTCGCCGAAGTACTTCGGGCGAGCGCCTCCTGTACCAGGCTCGAGACTGACAGCACCGTGTTCTGGTTGCGCAGAATCGCCTGGGTGCTCCGCATGAGCCCGGCAGCCACGGCATAGGAGGTCGCGCCTTTGCGCTGGATAATCTGATAAGCCGCAGCGCGCGTCTGGCGGAAGATTTCGTCCATGTCATTGGAGTCGTATGAGATGCCTTGGGCGGTGCAGAAGTCAGGCAACTTCATTCCGGCAATATTGGCGAGCGACCAAACGGGAACCTCGCTGTCGCCGTGTTCGCCGATGATGAACACGTGCAGGCTGCGCGCCTCGACATGAAAATACTCGCTCAGCAGGTAACGAAAGCGGGCGGTGTCGAGGATCGTGCCCGAGCCAATCCCGCGCTCGGCGGGTAAGCCGCAGAGTCTGAGCCTGCGTAGGTGAGGACGTCGACCGGGTTGGTTGCGATCAGCAGAATGCCATCTGGATTGTGACCGGCAATCTCGGGAACAATTTCACGCTCGATGGCAGTGTTCCGCTCGGCCAGGTCGAGGCGAGTTTCTCTCGCCGTCTGAAACGCACCTGCCGTCAGAACCGTGACGGCTGAGCCAGCACAATCCGAAAGTCTCCTGGCCATACTCGTGTGGGATGCGAGAAGGGCACGGCATGGTTGAGATCCATGGCCTCGCCTTCCGCTTTGGCGCGATTCTTGTCGATCAGCACGATCTCTGCGGCAAGACCGCTGAGAAGCAGAGCATAGGCGAAGGTCGATCCGACATTGCCTGCCCCCACGATTGCGACACCTGCGGGAGAAGAGGTTTGAGGCGCCAGTTTGGTCATGAAATGGTTTTCGAGAAATCCGGCCGGTTGCATCGTTCTCTAGCAGTCGTCCACGCCCCAGTATCCTTCCCGGCGATAGCCGAGCTGAAGAAGGCGGTTCTTGGGGTCGTGCCGCTTTCCGCAATTCGGACACACCAGGAAGCGGCTCCATGATGTGCCCTGCCGGTCGTATTGCTCGGAAACTGCGAAGCTCGCGCCGCAGCTACAGGGGACCAGAAACATCCGAAACGAGCCTTCCGTGCTCTTCGGCTTGGCCTTGCGACCCTTGGACACTACTTGCCTTCTTCCACCATCACCGCGACGCTCTTCTTGCGTTTGTTCGACTGCAAGACTTTCTTGCGCAGGCGCAGAGCTTTAGGCGTGACTTCGACAAATTCATCATCGGCGATGAATTCGATGGCTTGCTCCAGATTCAGCTGACGGAAGGGAACCAGGCGGATCGCCTCATCGGCCGTGGACGCTCGCATGTTGGTGAGTTTCTTTTCACGCACTACGTTGACATCGAGATCGGTGTCCTTCGCGTTCTCTCCGATGATCATTCCCTCGTAGACATCTACTCCCGGACCGGCGAACAGTTCGCCGCGCTCCTGCAGGTTGTATAAGGCGTACGAGGTAGTCACGCCGGGACGATCGGCCACCAGGGCGCCGGTTGGTCGATGCGGGATTTCGCCTTGCCACTGCGTGTAGCCGTCGAAGAGAGAATTCATTACGATGGTCCCGCGCGTATCAGTGAGCAACTGGCTACGGAGGCCGATCAACCCGCGGCTGGGTACTCGGAACTCGATGCGCACGCGTCCGTAGCCGTGGTTGTGCATGTTGGCCACTTCACCTTTGCGCGTGCCCAACTGTTCCATGACCACGCCGACGAATTCCTCCGGTACATCGACCGTCAGATATTCGACTGGCTCCATCAATTTTCCGTCGATGCGTTTGGTGACGATCTCGGGTTTGCCAACTGCCAGTTCGTATCCCTCGCGACGCATCATCTCGATCAGGATCGAGAGCTGCAGTTCGCCGCGTCCCAGGACCGTGAACGAATCCGTGCTGTCGGTGTCTTCAACCCGTAGGGAGACATTCGTGAGCAGTTCTTTCGCGAGCCGTTCGCGCAGATTACGTGAGGTTACGTAGTTGCCGTCCCGCCCGGAAAAGGGCGAATTGTTCACCGTGAAGAGCATCGCGATCGTCGGTTCGTCAATTACGATAGGCGGGAGCGGGGCGGGATTTTCGGCGTTCGTGATCGTCTCGCCGATGGTGATTCCTTCCACGCCCGCGACCGCGATGATGTCGCCGAGTTCGGTTTCCGTAATGTCCACGCGCTTCAGTCCCGAGAAGGAGAACAGCTTGGTGATCTTGGTCTTCTGAAACGAGCCGTCCCGCTTGGCGATGCTGACCTCTTCTCCGGTCCACATTTTGCCGTTGAACACGCGCGCAATAGCCAGCCGTCCGAGATAGTCGCTGTAGTCGAGGTTCGCGACCAGGATCTGCAGCGGACCGGCGGTATCGCCTTGCGGTTCCGGAATGGTCTTCACAATGGCATCGAAAAGCGGCTCGAGGTTCTGTCCGCCGCCTTTCATGTCCCTCGAAGCGGTACCCGTCTTTGCATTGCTGTAAAGGACGGGGAACTCGAGCTGATCTTCCTTCGCATCGAGATCAATAAAGAGGTCGTAGATTTCGTTCAGAACTTCCTGAGGCCTGGCATCGGAGCGATCGATCTTATTGATGACGACGATGGGTGGAAGCTTTGCTTCCAAAGCCTTGCCCAGGACGTAACGAGTCTGGGGCAGTGGGCCTTCACTGGCATCGACCAGCAGCATTACGCCGTCGACCATCTTGAGTGCCCGCTCGACTTCTCCGCCGAAATCGCTGTGACCGGGCGTATCGACGATGTTGATCTTGACCCCGTGAAAGAAAACCGACGTGTTCTTGGCTAGGATCGTGATGCCGCGCTCGCGCTCCAGTTCGTTGGAGTCCATGATCCGATCGACGTGGGTCTCGTTCGAGCGGAACGTTCCGCTCTGCTGCAGCATGGCATCCACGAGTGTCGTCTTGCCGTGGTCGACGTGCGCGATGATGGCGATGTTGCGAATGCTTGAACTCAAATTGACGAATCCTTTAATGGGCGATCCAAATGCCTTCGAGCCCTGCTACTACTTTACTATGGGCGCACACATTCCCCGAGCCTCGATCGTGCGCGAGGGGAGGGGGGAGAGTCTTTCTTGGGTGTTTACCGGGCAACCACCTTATTAACCGGCGATGGCAACGGTCTCCGATGGTTTTGGTCCGATGCGACCTGCCAAGCGATGCTCCACTTCCTTCACAACGCGCCGCGCACCCGTGATGGCATAAGTGGTGCTCGAAAAGGGCCCTTCGCAGTCGGTATTCGCGAAGAAGACGCGCTCCATAGGTTGGCGAAGCAATGGCTGGACCTTGGTGTATAGCCCAGGTGTGCTCATGTACATGGCATGCCCGCGCCGGTAGAGATGCACTTCGATGGGATCAACGTTGAAGCTGGGCATCAGCTTCTGGAAATCTTTAAGGACGTCGCCCGCCACCTTCCGCGCATTCGGTTCGGTCAACAGCAGCCTCCGCTCCTCTTCATGCAAGGGCGTGTAACAGCTCAGAATGTTGTATTTCGGCTTATATCCCGCCTGGTTGCGAATGACCCAGTCGGCCACGATGAAATCCGTAAACGTATTTCCTGGGCACCAGTTATCGAATCCCTTGCGATATACCTCCTTATCGAAGATCAGATTGACCAGCGCGTACGGGATGTAGCGCATCTGCTGCATGGCCTCGTCTTGTTTCTCGGGAATTCCTTCGACGATACGACGGGTGACGAACTTGGGCGTCGCCATGATCACCGCCTTGGCGGAGACGGTTTTCAAATCCGCACCATCCAGGTAGGTAACGCTGACCCCGTCCTTTTCAGTGACAACCGCCACGATGGTCGCATTCGTCAACATCCGGTTCGGATGCTTGGGTTGCAGCACATCGACCAGTCGCTTGCTGAGAGCGCCCAGCCCTCCCGGCCAGGTGTAGCGGTCGTCCTTGCGGTCAGGCGCAGACATCCACTGAGCTTGCTGCACGATCGCGGACGCGGGCGAATCCTCCGAACGTGCTCCCCAGCTGGACGCGCCAAAACTGTCCCACCACGCTTTGAGTTCCTGAGGGTATCCCTTTAGAAGGTCAGGGGCCGGCAGGTTGGAAAGTTCGGTCTCTCGTTTGCTGTAGTCAATCGCCAGCATCTCGGTGCGAAATTTCTTGAACGCTTCACGCACCGGGGGAGAATAAGGAAGCTTATCGATGCCGTCGCCCCACGTGTCCGCGACAAATTCTCCATTCACGATGGTAGGATCGAAATTGTTGACCGGCAGCGGTTCCAGGCCGAGCTCCTTAGCGAAGTCCACCACCACTTGGGCGTCGGCAAATGCCGATCCCGTGCCGTATGCTTGCCCTTCGTACTCCATCGAGTAAGCGTTGCCGCCGAAGTACGGTTCTTTTTCAAGCAGCAGGAAGTCGCGGTTCTGCAGCAGGTACGCGCAGGTGAGTCCGCTCATACCACCGCCGACAATCACGACGTCGTGTTTGGCGGAAGCGGGCGGCCGCGAAAAAACCTTGCCATCGCGAACCTGATGGCAGATTTTGTTTTCTTCTCCTTCGATGGAAAGGCTGGCTCCGACGGGAGCGGCGAATAGCGCGAGCTCAACCGGACAGCCGGAGGCCACCGCTCCGGCCACCACAAACTTGATGAAGTCCCTGCGATTTGGGCTCAAGCCTTAGTCTCCTTGGAACGCGGTTTCGACCAACTCGGCAGCGATCTCGGGCGCGCCTTGGGCGCGCGCACGTAGTCGATACCAGAGCACGATTGCCACCAGCGAAAAAACAAAGATGATGGTTGAGATGGCATTAATCTCGGGGGTGATGCCTCGCCGTAATCGAGCCCAGATTTCCAGTGGCAAGGTGTTCTCCCGCCCGATCAGGAAGAAACTGACGGCAATCTCGTCCATCGAAAGGGTTAAAATAAGGAGGGCCGCCCCAATAATGGACAATTTCAGATTCGGCAGCGTGACCCGCCAGAACGTTTGAATGTAGTTGGCGCCCAGGTCGAGAGAAGCTTCTTCCTGTGCGCGATCCAGCTTTTGCAGGCCCGCGAAAACTTCCGTGGTCGCCACCGAAATCAGTGCCGTTCCATGCCCCAGCACGATCGTAAGCAGGCTGAGCTTGATTTGAGCCGTGTGGAAGAGCATCAACAGCGAAAGGCCCGTGATAATCCCCGGCAGAATCAGCGGGAGAAGGACCAGACGCCGGAAGAAGGCCTTCCCAGGAAATTGCGCGCGGTCGAGCGCGAGCGCTGCCGGAATTCCCAGTGCTAAAGCGATCCCCACCGCAGCCAGCGCCACCAGGAGGCTGTTGCCCACCGATTCCCAGATCGCGCCGTCTGCAAGAAGCGTGCGATACCAATTGAGGGTAAGATCGCGCGGCGGAAATCCTCCCACACCGGCGCCGTTGAACGAATAAATAATGAGAACCGCAATGGGCAGATACAGAAATGCAAATACTACAGCGGCATGCAGCAGCAGCCATCGGGACCCTTCCGTGGAGGTCTCACTCATGAGAAGCTCCATTTCTTTTCTCAAGCCGCTCGGAAACAAACAAGAGACCGACCACCAGTACCAGCATGCTCAGCGAAATAGCAGCGCCCAGCGGCCAGTTGTAGGCGGCTCCAAAAAGGCTCACGACAATATTGGAAATCATGATGCCACTCGGGCCGCCCAGCAGCAACGGAGCCAGGAAATCTCCCAGGCTCAATACGAAAGCAAACGTCGCCCCAGCCAAAACGCCCGGAACCGACAGCGGAAAGATCACACGCCAGAACGTTTGGAACGTCGATGCGCCTAGGTCATGGGACGCCTCGACTAAATTCTGCGGAATGTGCTCGAGCGACGCGTAGATCGGCAGAAATGTGAAGGGCGTGTAGATGTGCGTGAGCGTCAGGACCACCGCGAAGGGGCTATAAAGCAGGAAATCGAGCGGGTGCTGCGTCAGGTGCACATATTGCAGCAGTGCGTTCAGCACGCCATCGCTGCCCAGAATGGTCTTCCACGCGTAGGCGCGAACAAGGTAGCTCACCCAAAGCGGGATGATGACCAACTGATAGTAAAGGTCTTTCCTGGTGCCCGCGTGAAATGACAAGAAGTAGGCCAACGGGTAGCCGAGCAAGAGCGAGAACAAAGTCACGCGCGCTGCGATCCACATCGACCTTAATAATGTTTGCCAGTACACAGGAATAGTTACGAGCTGGCGGTAGTTGTCGAAGTTCCACGAATGCACGATGGTCTGCGACGCCGAGACCGACCAGAAGCTATAGCACAACATCGACAGATACGGGACCAAAAGGAAAACTGTAACCCAGATCAGGGGAGGCAACGTCACGGCCGTTCTGTAGGCGCGGGAGAACATCAGTTTCTTTCTGCGGACTCGCGGACTGGGATTGCGTCGCTCGGCTGGAATTCAAATTCTGGTTCGCCTCGCCAATCCGCCCGGCTGGCAGTGCGGACGGAAAAGATCAGACCGTCGGAACATTCGATTTGCAGCAACTCGGTGGCTCCGTGAAATGCCTGGTGCCTCACCTTGCCACGAAAGCGCACCGAATTGGCGGTACTGTGCGCCGATCCTGCTTCCAGGATGTTCTCAGGCCTCAACGAGAATAGGGCAGAACCCTCGGGCAGTTGGGCGTTCCATGCAAGGGAACCACAGTGGACTACTCCACCACGAACCTCGCAGCGCAGTAAGTTGGTGTGTCCGATGAATTGAGCGGTGTAGGCCGTCGCAGGCCGGTTGTAAATTTCACGCGGGGTTGCCACTTGCTCCAACTCTCCCAGGCGCAGGAGGGCAATCCGGTCCGACATGACCATGGCTTCTTCCTGGTCGTGCGTCACGAAGACAAACGAGATGCCCACCTCGCGCTGCAGCGATTTCAACTCCACCTGCATCTGGCGACGCAGGTTCGCGTCCAGCGCCGACAACGGCTCATCGAGCAACAACAACTGCGGGCGATTGACCAGCGCACGCGCTAACGCGACGCGCTGCTGTTGGCCGCCGCTGATCCTGGAGGGCTTGGCCTTGGCGTGGGCGGTCATCTTGACTTGTGCCAGTGCCTGCTCTACACGCGAGGAAATATCGGCTGCGGATTGCTTGGCAACCTGCAACCCGTAGCCAACATTCTGTTCAACCGTAAGGTGAGGGAACAACGCATAGTGTTGGAACACCGTATTCACGCGCCGCTTATAGGGAGGCAGACGGTCCAGGCGTTCGCTGCCCATCCAGAGTTCTCCGGAAGTCGCGCTTTCAAAGCCCGCAACGATGCGCAACAGCGTCGTCTTGCCGGATCCGCTTTCCCCCAGAATCGTCAGAAACTCGCCTTGAGCTATTTCCAGAGAGATGTTTCGCAGAACGACATTGTTCCCGAAGGTCTTGGCAACGAAGCGGAGTGAGAGAAGGGAACGCACTCCAGCAGGAGTGTCTTCCTTGCTCTCGGATTCCGTTACGGTCACCATATTGAGGTATTTCTGGAGGCTGTCGCCGGTTGTATCCGCGGCTTGCTACTCGTGCGTCTTGTCAATTCCGGAGGCGTTCGCCTTACCTTTCTCCGCTCCGGTATCATTCTTGATGACTGTGTACTTCAACCCGATACTATCTTCGTCGCCATTGACAATCCGCTTGGAGCGCCACGCGAGAGGGAAGGCCTCCTTGTCCTTCCAGTGGAGGGGGTAAGACTTCGCTCCTGCAATCGGGCTGTCCTGCGTCCAGTATGCGCCCGGCTCATGTCTTCGAATCACTTCCCCCACGTAGGCCCCATACTCTAGCGAAATTCCCCGGATGTGGACAGAAGAAGGGTCCTTTACATAAGTTCGTGTACGCGACCCAGGATTGTATCGACCTTCTTTAACGAATCGACGCTGTAATCGAGAGGGATCGCATCGAATTTTGCGCGTCCGCAATTGCCTGATCGGATGCGTAGCTGACGAACTGCTCGGTGCTGGCAAGGTTTTTGTGCTTCGCACTCTGTCGCTCCTCGATAACCTTCCCAGCGCCGACAACAATGCCAACGAGCACAGCTGCGATCAAGAGTTTATTTCGCATGCATCAGTCCTCTGCCAACGGAAGGGTTGCAACGCCTCTGGCACGCGGACTACTGCGCAGCCTTCACTTCATTCCAGATCTCGTTGTACTTCGGTCGCCGCGGGACGTCCTGCCAGAAATAAATACGCTTCTGGTAGCTGTCCACGTCATCCAGATGCAGCACTCGGCGCTCGTCGGCGGTCATCCACTGCCCGGCTTGCGGATTCGCGGGAGTGTAGCGCGTCACGTCCGTCACCAGTTTTTGTGTCTTTGCCTGAACCATGTATTCCAGGAATTGGTAGGCGAGTTCTCTGTTCTCACTCGCGGAGGTGATCATCAGATGATCGATCCAGCCGGTGGTGTTCTCCTTGGGAATTGTCTCGCCCACCGGGAAATTCTGCTTTTTCAGTTCTGCCGTATTCAGGGGCCAACCCATCGCTGCCACCACCTCGTGATTCTGAAACAAATTCGTCAGCTCGCCGCCCGTCGCCCACATTTTTCGAACGTTGGGTTTCAGTTCCAACAGCTTTTTCTTCACCGCTTCCAGTTGCTCATCGCTCAAGTTGTAGATCTGGTTTGGATCGGGCTTGTCATAGCCAAGAATCTGCGCCGCCATGTAGACCGTGGACAGCTCGTCCCACACCGAAATCTTGCCGCGATACTTCGGATCCCACAGCACAGTCCAGCTGTCAGGAGGCCGGGGAAACGCCGTCGTGTCGTAAATCAACGGATTCGGTCCCCACGTAAACGGCACGCCGTACACATTGCCCTTCACGCGCACGAGGGGCAGGGAAGTGAGCTTTGGGGAAAGTTGACTGTAGGTCGGGATCTTGGAGAGATCGAGCGGTACGGCCAGGTTCGCTGACGCGATCATGCCTGCCACGTCACTCGAAGGCGAAATCACGTCGTAGTTGCTGGCGCTTCCACCACGCAGCTTCGCCATAAGTTCATCGCTGGTCCCCATGTAAGAAGCCGATATCTTGCAACCGCACTGTTGTTCGAACCCGCGCACAAACGAAGGGTCGGCGTAGCCTTCCCAGACCAGGAGGCTCAGCGCAGGGGTCTTCTTGTTGCAACAAGTCAGGCCAAGAATCGCGAGCAGCAGTGAAAAGAAAACTATCAGTCTCTTCATCGCTTCGTCTCCGCACCGGTTGCACCTTTGGCAGCGTTCCAATTCGGAGATTGGTAAACAACCGTACCAGCTACCATCGTCAGCAGCACCTCGGTCTTCTCGATCTGCGTGGGTTCAATTCGGAAAAGATCGTGTCCAAGGATAATCAAGTCGGCGAGCTTGCCTGGCTCCAGAGATCCTTCCATCTTTTCACGATGCCCGGCAAAGGCAGCTCCCAGAGTGTAGCCGCGTATTGTATCCTCCAGGCTGATGCGCTCCCTGGGAACGAAGCCTCCGGGAGGATTGCCCTCCGTGGTCTGACGAGTGAGCGCATTCTGCACGCCCGGCCATGGATTCAATGTGACGACCGGCCAATCACTGCCGAAGGCCAATGCTCCCCCGGAGTTCTCGACGCTGCGCCAACTCCATGCCCGCCCCACACGCTCTGGACCCACATTATGTGCCCACACGTTCAGCGTATCGTCGTTGGGATATGCGTGTAGTGGCTGAAAACTGGCGATAACCCCAAGCTTTCCGAAACGCGGAATATCCTCGGCCGTGATCGTTTCAATGTGCTCAATACGATGGCGGCGATCGCTGGTG